>JAAUXT010083984.1_pt1 | contig 20743 bp, 20 predicted proteins | sample 7278171 | NCBI WGS metagenome assembly JAAUXT01 (sample SAMN14350112, study PRJNA611818) | marine sediment metagenome | isolation source: surface marine sediment (1.8m) | place: French Polynesia: Moorea | collected 2018-08 | reverse complement strand
CCCCCCCCCCCCCAACCTCAACTGGACTTGACTCCAACTTCAATCGAACCTTGAGTGAAATCTTTTTTGCCAAGAAAACATCCCAACAAGCAAACTCAACAAAAATGAAAATACGAAGAACCGTAAATTCTGTGCTTCCTTTTGACCCTTGCCCCGACCCCTCCCCTCTTCCCGGTAAAACCCCGTTGCTTCGCCACAGAAAGTACTTTTTTTTTGCTTGTGGGACCTTGTGCATCTCTTTCAATACTCAACTCCAACCTCGTGCCCACTCGGAGCGGTATTCCCTGCTCGGCGTCCAAGTATCTGTTGCTCAATGTTGACTTTCTCCCTTATTAGGACTTGTCGCCTTCCTGGGGGCCTGTTTCTGCGTGTATGTTCCGCGAATAGCGTGAGTTCTTACATCGGAACCGCGTCGTTCTGGGTCGGTGCCTCGAGCCCTGATGTCACTCACATTCCTCTACACACTCCACTGCTCCCCGCTGAATCACTGCACTGTCAAAACAATGTGTGGAAATTTTGTCAAAAATGACGTCGTTTTGGTGCGAGTTGTTGAAAAAGACGTTATTTTAGTGTCTCGAATGAGGTTTTGTGTTTACAGTGATACCGTGTCAAATGCAACGCGAGAAAGATCGAGAAAGGAAAATGCCCATATTTGGGTGAATTTCAAACGAAATGAGCCAAAACAGCGCTGAACGCAGCAAAACATGGTGAGGGTGGTTTTTACAGTGTTTTCCTTGGAATCGGAACCGCAGGTCGTTTTATAAGGTGATGCGATGGGGTTTTGAAGCATCAGTGTGCAACACCGCATCTCAAGAACACATACACCAACTCTGGAGGAGGAAGAACAGACAGAAACGGAGAGGGAATAAAATAAACGCGTGCCACAAGCGAGAGAAACCGCAGAGAAGTGACAGAGAGGAAGAAATTTTGGTTTTGGACATTTCGAGTTGAGAAGACAGAAGCAATGGACGCGAAGACTTTGTGCTTGATACTTCTGTGTACTGCTGCCGCTGTCACTGGTGAGTACTTGCGTTCCACATTTTGTACTTTTGGGGATACTTGTTTCGCTTTGGTGAAAGATTTACGTGCGTGTAAAGGTGGAAACTCGAATGAATGGGGAAAGAATGGGGTGACCATCAGTCCACTCGATTGAATTAAAAAAAATCAGTTTGTGTGATGAAAATCAAAACTGGATAAGAATTTCACCGTTGTCTCGACGGGTTAATGGTCAAGTTTTATTGCTTGGTGTGAGAATTGAAGTCACCATTGAACAGTCATTCGCCAGTTTTACGCGAGAAACCCTCATCCAGGAATCACCACATTCCGATTGGAGCAACAATCAATTCTCAGAGACACGTAAAGCAGCTTTGTGATTGGACCTCCCAGGTAATTAACGAACCAATCAGCATTGATCAGATTCCTGTCCAATCGCGCTTCTCTCAATGAAAAGAAACGTGGATCAATCTTGAGGTGGACTCAGGAAGATGCTCCACCAGGTTTAGTCTGTTCGGACACCGTTGTGGACAAAAATCTGTCGGGATACAGCGATGTTGCGGATGCTGCAATGCAAAACGCATCACTCGGGGCGGGGGGGATGTGCTGTGAATTTGTCCAGTTTCCCGATCCAGCAATTTTTGTTTGCCGTTTCAATTGTCACCTCGTCAAATCTGGAGATTTGGGTTCTTTGTCTTTGAGAATCCACCCGTGTTGTGCACCTCATTGAAAAGCCCCTTGTATCAAGTCTCAAGTTCACCTGCTCCCACTTCCAATTGGAGATCCCATTGGAAAATTGTATTGTCGGCATGTTGCATAGGGGATCCTCGTTTCCATGGTGACAAACTGACCAGCATCGTGAATGTACCGCCTATTGTCCACAATTGGACCAGTGGCCATTACATTTAAAGGAGGTTGTGAAAGGACTGACACGCCACTGTGAATTCAGATCCCACCGTGTCAATGCCATTGAAGGAAGTTCGATCTTCTCCACGCAACGCCAACTTTTTTTGGCGAGGGACGCTGGTGACTCACTCACTGTCTGAATTTTTTTTCTTTTAAAAAACGCCACTTTCACGTCAGATGCGTCATTGCGTAGCGTCTCTGGACTTCTGCGTGAATTGGCTTTGCGTCAAAAAAACGACGCTGCAGTCTCTGACTTGCAGGCACAGTGACGCAACGCATCTGGTGTGACCCCAGTATCACAGTTGGTTCCAATACGTTGAATTCTCGCATCCCGAGCCTCGTGTAAAAAAGCCTGACCCGCAGTGAGATATTTATGAGTCTGTTGTTGCTGTGGTGAGGTGTGTGCGTGGATGCGACGCTTGGCTGAAAATACCTCACAGTGGTGTTAGATACCAGTCCCTTTGCGTTGCTATCTCAAAGGGGTGGATCTTGAATTCAGTCGAGGGGTGGGGTGAGATTCACCAAATTTGCTACATCTGTCAGGGGTAGATGAGAACTTGGTACGTTTGTTGGAGCTAAAGTTTGAAACATTTGAGGGCTTATTGAAGTACTCAGGCTTCACACACAAGGGCAGAAGAAAACGAACATGTATGTGCTCGTCTGTTTGAGCAAAATATAGGTGGGGGGGGGGGGGCTCAAACAGAACTTTGTTCCCTGATCTCTGAACCCGCCCTGGTTTGCACTGAGGGACAGGGAAGGGATTCAGTGCAAGGTGAACATCTTGGCTTGAAATCAGCAAAAATACCCCCAAAATTTTTGGCAAAAAGATGCGCCTTTTCTGCGCTGTGTCCAATTGATATATCACCCCAGGTGCCCGTTCCCACACGACCACAGTGAAAGTCCCTGCCTGAAACAGTTGTAGCTGAAGATTGAAAACTATCTGAGCGGTTTTGGAAGTGAATGTTGCGGTTTGGCGCGTTGTTCCTGTTTTTGGCAGAGAAAAGGACGAAGAATTTCCACTCCCCGAATAAGGAGAAGCGAGTTGAGAAGTTTGTGCTCGTAAATCAAGGTGGGATGGGAATGGGAGTGACATGTTGTGTGTGTATGTGTGTGTCTGCAATGTATGTATGCGTCTGTCTGTCAATCTGTCTGTCTGTCTGTCTGTCTGTCTGTCTGTCTGTCTGTCCGTGAGTGTGTACCAGTGTGTGTGTGTGTGTGTGGGTGTCGGAGAGGTCGACAGACAGAGATAGAGAGACAGACAGAGAGAGATGCAACGAGAGAGGGAAGATATTCACATAGAGGGTGAGATAGAGACAGAGAAACACAGAATACTGAGACAAGAGGAAGAGGGGTGGGCAATTTAGAGGGAAGAAGGACGGATACAGGGACAACACATCTGCTTCTATCTGCAAATTGGCAGCAGAAAGACAAGTTTTGGCCCGGCCCCAGGAAACACCCCCCGAAACGCTTTGTCTGTTTCCTTCAAGTTCACCACACGGATCCCATGTGTCCAAATTCCCCGAACCTCAAATCCTCCAGTCATCCCCCCATGATTCCTGAAACACCCAAATTCCACGAAATCCTCCCCAATTTCACCACCGATTAACTTCGCCACCTCCCCCCGAAGTGACTAATTGTCACAACTATGTCATCCTGTTTCTGTATGAATGAACTTCCCATTGACAATTCGATCCCGGGGCATTGTATTCGTCTGTAGTCACGTAACCAAATAGTACGCATCCACTTCCTGGGCCTTGGGGCTCTTGCTCACTGGGTGCGTCAAGGCGTTTCCTATCTGAACAAGTCAATGCGACGCAACGCCTATTGACTTGCACATGGACACAGTACCAGTTGACTTGAATTGTTCACATTGCCATAGACGAGGGCAGGGATGCAGTACCCGTTTCCGTGTGTCAGTCACCTGCACATGTCCATTGCCTTGTGCAGGGACTCAGCACAAGACGCAACCAGTGTGAGACAGGCATTCGTGCCTGTGTCCTGATACATATTCGTGTCAATAGGAGACAGTTTTTTCGCTTCTCCAAACAGAGCATCTTTCCTTCATCCCCTGATCCTTAATCACCATATCCTGACACGTTTTATTGTCCGTCAGGTTTTGTGATCATCAAAAGAAGGAGGAACTGAGATGTTTTGCTAACTCACCGAGTTTGGAGTGAGATATTTTTGTGAATGAAACAGAGTTGTCACGATGTTCGAGATTCACACACTGAGGTGAGGTGAACACTGAGTGTCAGCAACTTTGCCGGAAAGAGATTTTTACCAAGTGGGCAAAAGTTTTGTTGTGCGTGTGTGTGCGTGTCCAGCTGCCCAAATCTAAAAGACGAGAGAGAGACAGAGAGACAGAGAGAGATGAAAAGTGAGAGAAAAGGAGACAGAGAAAGAAGAGAGCAGCAGAGAGAGAACTTGAGAAAGGAGGCGAAGAAAGTCACACATTTGTGCAAGTGTGCGTGTGTGTGCTTGTGTGTGCGTGTGCGTGCACATCCTGAAAAGAAAAGTCCCAGCAGACCCGTACCATCCCCTGTGGTCAGTAACACCCTGTTATCTCACTCCCGTATCTCTCCCATTGCCCTTCCTCGACTCTTGACCCACTGACCCCCAGACACCCAGAAGGTCACTCAGTACACTGGTCACCAGGGTGCACTGGACATCACGAAACACTGGTCAACAGCACAATGGTCACTTGTATTGTTACACCTGACACCCTCAGCGTGACCAGTGGGGCTTGACCTCCGGGGGTGTCTGATAGGGGAACTGGTCATCAATAAGCGTGTTGACCAGTAGTGGACTGAGGTCATCTCAGGTCAGCTGAGGGACCCATCAGAGTTGACAAAAGCGAGCAGGAACTTGAGTCGGGCATTTGTGGCGGACCGAGATGAGCACTTTGCACTGCACTTTGTGATCCCCAGCAAGACACAAGGAGCAGTGGCACAGAAACAGACAATTTCATTGTGTAGACCCCGTCTTCGCTGGTACATTGTCCTTGATCATTCACTGGGGGAACAACGACCAACGTCTGAACTTCCTCTTTGGAGTTTTATGTGAAGTTTTGTCCATGGGTCTCTGCCCTCGCCACAGCCACATGGCTTCACAGATTTACGTATCATTTTGTTGGTTGATTTGAACAAGTTTAACTTCTGAGACGCATTCTTTTCGAGCTGTTGAAACCGGAAGTACGTTTGTCATCACCGCTCCTCACTTCCGGTGTGTTTCAGGTCAGCGCGGCGCCGTCACGACGACGACGCAGTCTCCGAACCGCGTCGCTAAGGTCGGGAACCCGCCGATCGGCACGAACGCTGGCGTCGACCGGAAGGGTGTGACCTTCCTGCTGGACGACGTCGTGCTGCGCTCGGGCATCGTGTTCGCGTACGGAGCCTACTTCCGGAACGGCAACGCCATCTCGGTGCAGATCTGGCGTCCGACGGGCGCGGGAGACAAGACGTTCACGTTGATTTCCACGATGGAGGTGACGCCAGCGGTCGAGAGAGGAGAGGAGCAGGTGAGTGTGCGTGTGTGGGAGGAGATATGCGTGCGGTTGATGTGTTGGATGGGATGTGCGTGCAGAGGGCATGTGTGGGAGGTGTGCGTGTGTATTTGTGAAGATGTTTACGTGCGCCGGTTGAGGATGTGCACACTGATTCTGGTCTGTGCGTGTGTGGGATGGTGGTGTGCGTGCATCTCTTGGTGTTGCACGCCTGGAAGCACCGACATGAATCAGTCTCGCATAATGACAGACATTCTTCGAAGAAATGAAACCGTTGCTACCCAAATGTCAGATCTTGTTTGGCAAATGCCATTTTTGGACTGAAAACCCCCAAATGTAACACGCAGCAAAACAAGCCAAACAAGGCACATAAATTTGAGAAAAAGTGGCTCAATCTTGAGAACTTCACATTTGACAGCAAGTCGTTTGCGATATGCGTGTTTTCTCAAAAATTAGCCCTCCAAAAGTTGTTGTTTTTTGCACTTTTTTGAGGAGAGGAATGTCCTTTTTGGGTCATTAAATCATCCTTGATGTGTCTGATGCACTGAAGATAGCAACGGGTACACAGGAAGTTCACAGTGACTGCGTCACGCTGCGCCATTGGGTCCTGCGTCACAAGCAGCAGATGCGTCATGTTGTTGCGTCTCTGCACATGCGTCAAAATGCGTCACCAAAGTGGATGCTGCGTCATTCGTGCACATGTGCAGTTGAGCCTTCTGTGTGTTTGGAATGGCAGCTTTCTGACGTCTTGAGTTTTGACGCGCAACACATGACGCATGCGCTGTGAACCAGGCGTGTTGGTCATGGTGCCTCGGCTCCTGCTCTGCAGGCTCAATCACCAAACATGAGCTCCACGCTCTTGGAGACCCCTGTTCGACTCCTTGTGTTGAACACAGGTGGAGATCTCTGGGTGGATCCAGGGTCCAAGGATCTTTGGATCCTGCATTCTGAAAAGGGAACCCCGTTCCCACCAAGACAGCGTGGAAAATGTGTGGCAGACAGCGTAGATCCAGGGGAAGAATTAATGTCAACTTGGATATTTTGTTGTTCTCTTGACAACAGTCATTGTCCACCCTCAGTTCTGCACCCCACCCTGGATCCCACACTTGTATACCACAAGAAACTTGCCTTGTCTCTGACGAAAAAGTCCATTTAAAATTTCATGGCCACTGCCGTTGCAAAACAGGAGAAGAAAGAACTTCGCAAAGTGCAGAATTCTCTGAGTGTGATCAACAAGCCTGAAAGTAAGGAGAGAAAGAAATTTTCATTTACTCCCCTTCGAGGCAGATCAGAATTCTGTTCTCTTGATATCAAATCTCAGATCAAGTTTCCAGGACTTTTTTCGAGAATATTTTCCACCACAAAAACATTTTCCCAGCGGGCATTTTGTGAACAGAGAATTTTCTTCAAAGACAGAGATTGTCCGCGACTCAAAAATTTGTTTTTCTTGTGATGTTGAGTGGGAAGAATGGCTTTGGCAGGAATAATACCCCTCGTAAAAAGTTGTTGTAATGGTGGAAATTGCATGCAATTTGCGTGGCTGAGATGGGTGATTGTGGTGGGGACTGAAGTGAGAGGTGTGTGGGCAGATTTGCTGGGAGATCTTTCAATTTGTGTTGCTGCCTACCAGGTTGAACCAGAACTTGTGGTTTCGTGTGATTGCTGTCAGATCTGTCAGAAGTTTGGGTTTGCGTTCCTGGCGTCAGGTTCCCTGGAGGGGGTGCCAGTCAGGTTGGTTCGCCATCTATAGACACATTGCGCTGTCGTAGCCATCTTCAACAGAAACATACGTTCCTGTCAGGTGGACGCAGGGAACTCAATGTCAAGTTGTGTCCCTGAGGTCACGCTGTCTGTCGTGTTCTCTGCAGTCAGCTCGACGCAGCTGAATGTCAGGTTGTTCGGCTGGGTCTGAGGCTCGTCTCCCCATCAGGTTCCCAGAACCTCTGCAATGCACAGACGGACACAGGTACAACAGGCTCACCCCGCCCGACATGTTGCTGACAGGGAGGGAACCTGACAGTTGTGTCCCTGTCGGGTTTGTCCAACCAGACGAACACGTTTTCATGCAGTGCTTCCCTGTGCAAGCCAATGGAGTCTTGCGTTGTCCCATGTGACGCAGCCTCCATTCACTTGCGCAGCGACGCAACGCACGACGCACCCAATGTGAACCATTTCCTGCCTCTGAGACTGTGGTACGCAGCCCAGATCACAAGCCCAAAATTTCCACAAAAAGTGAGTAACCCTACAAACATTGGCGCGCACACACAGTTCTACAACAGATCTAAAGGTTCTTTCCTTTCACCCTAAATACCAACACATTGCAGAGGCAAGCATTTTCTGTGAGCACATGTGTCTGTGGTATTGGCTCAGTCTATGATTCAGAAGATACACACTCAAAGCGTAGAAGGGTAAATAGCACTGTGCAATTGATGAAAGGTAGAATGTGAGAAGATAGGGCCTGGGAACTGTGCTAAGACTGGGAAATCCCAAGCCATGTTCCGTGTATAGTTGCGTCGAGTCCCAAAAACACGTCAGTAGGGACTTTTAGCAGCAGCCCGGGTATCGCTCAAGACGTGAACGTAGGCACGTAGACGTGGAACGTGGCACTGCCAGTAGTGCCTGTTGGAATGCACAAGTACGCAACGCCTGACGCTTCCAGGGCAGAGCGACCACGCCCTAAATATTGAGACCAGATTCGGGTTCAGAATATTGCAGCCAAAATCACTTTGGTCAAAATTACCACTGATGTACTGAAGATACCTGAGAAAGTTTGATGGGTTCCTTGCAAGTTAAATCAGGCGTGAACCAGCCTGAACACTTCCTCAGCATACTGGCGGGTACTTTTTGTACTTTTGGCATTGTACCCCTTGCCTCTTGTGTGTGTACCGTTCACTGTACATTAGCACCACAAGTTCATCATATTCCAATTATGCCTCGAGTGGCAATTCTGCTGAAAGGGTCTGAGGTGCCATTGAATAGGGAGCAGCAGAGTGTTACTCTCCAACCAAAAGCACCTATTGAAGACAAAAAAGTGTAGCACAAGGACAGACCCAATTTGACACATTTTTCTTGCAGTTTGAATGTTATCCCAAGTGAATTTTTTTTTGGTCATTGTGAAAAATTAGATTTTATGATTGGCGGGTCTGTAAGATGTCTCTGCATGTTAGATACGAGTGACTGTGTCATGTGAATATTTGGAGCAAAGGGACTGAGAACAGATCAGAGATTGTACATTTCTCCAGGTGCAACTGAATGTCACAGACAGAACGGAAATAAGTCAGGCAGGGTGCAACAGGTGACTTCAGTGTCGGACCTTTTGGGTCGTACGTACGTCAGATGCGTTGTATCTCCGCACGAGTGAATAGGGAGGTTGAGTTGGGTTCTCAGTTCAGCGTAGACCGTGGTGCACAACGTAGAGCGAGGGAAGAACGCCCTCACTTCCACCATTTTTGAAAATGTGTACTGCACCAAGCTTTCAAATTGTTGTTATTCTGTTCACGTGAAAGGGGTGTTGACGTCGACGCTGTCAGCGTCAAGAAAGTTGACGTTGACAGCAGAATTTTGACATCAACGTCAATTTAACCTGACACCCAATTGATGAGCCTCAAAAATATGGTCCAGACCATTCTTTGATGCCATCAATAAAGTTGACGTATGCGTCAAAAATACTTGACGGCGTCACCAACGTGAAAACCCATTCACGTTCCACGCTTTCTTTCACTGAAGCTAAAACTCTCTCTTGCACCACGCACCTGGTGGGAGGCAGGCGTGAAGCGTCCACCCACGAGACTTCATCACATGTCGAGACACGCAGATTCGTGACGCGATCTCAGCGACAGTGCGATCCCGAGGCAGGTGACGCGACGCGACGCGACGCGACGCCCACTCACGACACTTCCGGTTTCGTCGCTCGCTTCCGGCGTCGCTAACCGGTCGCCACGAACTCCCTCTCTACTGACAGGGAAATCAAATGTCTGCTGTCATTCCAAAACTTTTTGCCCCTCCCTCCAGGCCATTCAGTCAGAAATGATCGTGTCTTAAGGATTATACTCTGGCGTGTCAGTTTCAGTCTGACTTTGATCCAGACAAAAATGTTGAACCGGAAGTCTCGAGATCACGATGATTCTGACCCATCGCATGACAGTCAACGCCACAAACCATCAAATTGAGCGATAATTGCGTAAGATTAGGTTCAGTCTGAGCCGTGTTTGGAATGATAATCTTCTGCGTGTTTTCCCTCACGTTCGTCGGATACATTCAGTTCTTTGTACTGAGGGGGATACTTGTTCATACCTCCCCCTCACGTGCGTGACTGCTGTGTCAATGGCAAGTTTCCATCGCGTGTTGTGGAGAAGGTTTCTCGGGCCTGATTCACACTGCACGCCAGATGCGCAGCAGGGACGCCTCAGCGACGTTGTTGGAGTGTCAGAATGCCCCGGTTGTCAGAAGTACCCTGGAGCGTTTTTACTCAGACGATCGTCCAGTGGAAAATGCCCATAGGTACTTTTGACCCAATGTCACAAATGCCCTGTTTGTAAGTTTCAATACCAAAAGCACCCGCGGGGCCTTTCCACTCAGATGATCATCGAGTAGAAAATGCACTGTGCCATTTTGACACTGGGTACTTCTGACCCGCCAACAACGTAACACTCAACTGACTTGTGCAGGGACGCAACGCATGACGCATCCAGTGTGAACCAGTCTCAGTACAGGGCAGACGGAGAATAGTGTGTTGTTTTCCTACTGGACTTCCAGGACTTTGAATCAAAACGCAGCCGAGTGAGAAAATTTAATCCTTGCACGAAAAGTTGAGAATCCCGCGGAAAATGAGAGTTTCCGGGTCAAGATGATAGGAACACGAGAAGAGAAACATCGTCTGAACTCGGACACCAATGTTTCTCACATTTTGTAGCCAAGTCTGACTTTTTCTCTATCCCATCCCCAAAACAATACCTTTTCCCATCGAGTTTTTTGAAGTGATCATTGACTTCAAATTTCTGCTGATTCAAACTTGTATCCATTTTGAGATCTGCTTTTGGGCGTGGCCAAGGACTGTGTGGAGAACAGACTGTTCTGGATTCAAATGGGCACAGTGAGATCACTTGGATCTGAAGTTCCTCGGAGTTTGAGAAAACTTTGCTGACGGTAAGAGTATTTGGTGGGTTCGTCAGGCATCACGTTTTACCTGAGTTTAGTTTTTGCAATCAACGAGTTGAGAACTGCGAGTCGGGGTAACAGCGTTTCGTTCCAATTCAGAACCACGCACACTCTGAAAAATGCGTTTCAGTAGCATTGAAAAAAACGTTTTTTTGTTGAGACTGACATGAAAGAACGTGAAAAGTGATCAAATGTGACACAGCAGAGACATTGGTTACATTTCGATTGAGAGACAGTCACTCTCAACTTTCTCGAACAACTCTGTTTGAAGTGCATCAAAAAGACGTTATTTTCTTCAACGTGACCCAAAACAGCATCAAAAGTGACCAAACTTGAGCCCCTGATCGCACAGTGCACCGCAGAACCCTGGGGGGATGAGGCTCTGATCGTAAATACCTCACATCTCTATCTCTGCCTCCATCTCTGTCTCCTCCCAGGCGTGACCAGCCCATTCACGGGGATGGGGGAGATGAAGTCGGGTAGGGTACGGTTACCTGGGGCAGGGTACGGTAGGGTAGGGGTACCAGGGGTTGGGTTACCTACAGCAGTGCTCATGAGGACAGAAACAAGTTTGCAGTGGTGAAAAGAAACAGTCAGTCAGCATCAGGCCACACTGTGTGCGTTACGCGTTGGGCTTCTGTTTGGGGTTTTTCACACAGGTAGGGTGGCGTCAGAATTTTTGACGCGCGGGCATCAAATTTAGCATGACGCCCAATGGAGAGCGTCAAAAAAGTCCAGTCCGTTCCTGGCCTCCCGTCAAAATTTTGACGCCGCGTGATCTGTGTGAAAACCCCCAAATTGGAATCAGGAGTTCAACGCAAAAATGGTTCAATGATACAGCGGTGAGGCTGGGTGCACACGTTACGCGTTGTACGTTGTACCCGAGGTCAATTCCACGCTTGCTGCGTTGCAAGCGACGAAACGCTTGGTGCGGTGGTGCCCCACGCAATGCTCACGTCATTGACCTGCAGTGTGCAGGGACGCAACGCAGATGCACCTTCTCTGAAGTTGTTTTCACATTGGTGACGCGCGGTCGTCCTTTTGATGTCGGCGTCAAAATTGAACATTGAACCCAACGGTAGAACTTTCGACGTCAGCCCAGACAACGACCGCGCGTCACCTGATGTGAAAACCGCTTGAATCCAGCTTGACGTCAAAATCGATACAAGATACATGCAGCTGGTGGGTCATCGGAAACTTTTTCTGACCATGTACTGTCATTCACACGCAGCAATGATCTGCGACTGCATTGGCGTGTTCAAATTGTGGCAATTTTTTGGCTTGCAACTGATGGGCGTGACAGACATGACGACAGACAACGGATCCTGCATCTCTGTGGTACGACAGAGTGAGTTCCACAGGGTCGCAATCCGCGATGCCTTCCTGAGAGCAGGAAAAGTATGAAAATTTCATTCCACGCATCACAAACGCGACGCATAGCGTACTGGGAAGACTACGCATTGCCGCAGGTTGTGAAAAAGCCACATCCTGCAATGGGACAGAGGTGGCTGAGGCTGGTGAACACAGGGGGCGTCAAACGTCGCGTCCTGCAAGGTGGGACCGTGGTCTGGCCTGGTCCTCGCACTTGTGTGTGTGTGCGTTGTGTACACGTGTGTGTGTGTGTGCGTGTTTGCTTGTGTGTGCGTGTGTGTGTGTTCAGACCAACTGGGACTGGGAAAGGATGGAAAATGAGGCACAGAAGTTTGCTGGTGTGTGCGTGTGTCTGTGCGTGGTGTGTGTGCATGCGAGGGAATGTGTATGCATGTGTGTCACACAGGATGCGTCCAGTAGTGCGTTTTGGCTTTTGCCCATTGCATGGGTTTGAGTGGACTGGGTGACGCAGCATCCACAGGCTTGCCTGGGGACACGATCCCGTCAATATGGACCTGATCTCCCAGGACACAGCTCAAGGGCATGTTCTCTCATATCCAAGGCACTTGTCTGTACCGCTTTGGTACTGGATCACCCACACACCTGAGATGGACCTGTTCTGGGACGCAATGCGTGACGCACCCAATCTGAACCAAGGCTTGTGTTCTAACTGTGAAAGCTCGGCTGGAAACCCACAGTGTTACTTGATACCCTCACCAAGGAAGAAGGCAAAAAAAGTCAACGTTTTTTCTTGCACAGGGAACTTTTTGCCCATTTCACGCCATTTACAGTGTTGTTCTTAAGTCCGCAAAATGTACCCCCTGAAAAGTTGCGGTCTCCAAATGAAGGGGGTTGTTCGGTACCTGGGGATTGGGGTGACGTTAAAATGTGAAATATTTTTTCTGTCCATTTTTTGTTCAATCTGAGATTCACCAAATGGCAAAGGAGATTTCTGAGAAAAATTAACGAAGTTAATTAACGAAGTTAATTTGGAGATAAAACTTGAGTCTTGATGATTTTCTGGTCTCGGGAGAGAGATTTTCACATCGAAAGATTGTGAGTGTGTGTGTGTGTGTGTGTGTGGAGTATGTGTGCGTGTGTGTGTTGACGTGTGCGTGCTTCTGTTGACGTGCGTTTTTGGTGGTCCTTCGGGCACCTTACTTCCAAAATCAAACTGCTTTGCCACAAAGAAGCAGAACAACTGCATTTCTCAATTTCTGAAAATTTTCACCAAATTTTCCGGATTATCCATTGTCTCAACGTTTCTATTGTTTCCTCCTGCAGATCTACGTGGAGTCGAAGCTGAACCGGGACCTGTGTGTGAAGGTGCAGGTCGGGGACCGTCTCGCTGTCTACATCCCGAACGACAAGGTGCGTAGCTCAGTGGGTAGAGCGGCGGCCTGTCGAGCGCGCGACCCGGGTTCGATCCCCGCCACGAGCGTGCAGTGAAGGGGTTTAGAAACATTATAATGAAACTATGAGCCAGTAGAAAATACAAAATTTGATTTAACCTCAGGGAAAATCCAGAACTTATGTCTGAAGCAGACTGGACGAACAACCAGCGTCCACTTCTTTCCGTTTGTGAACTGGTGGTCCATCCACCTGGCAACGCCATCTTGAAACCAGTTGCTACACCAACACCCATGCCCTGTCACACACGCCATTTTGCACTGAAAACCAGTAGCCTGACCTTGACGTGACCTTTGCTTGACCTCTGCAGGGTTCGGTGTCGTACACGTTTGACCCCGAGCAGCCCTCGGCGCTGCTGTTCGAGTCGCCCGACCCCGACGTGCCCCTCAACGTGTCGCAGACCGTCGACTTCACGCTGCTCAAGTTCCCGTACGACCTGTCCCTGTCCGCCTACATCGACACCGGTGAGTGGAGCGTGATGGTCACGTGTGTGTGTGTGGGCGTGTGTGTGTGTGTGCGTGTGTGTGTGCGTATGTGTGTGTGCGTGTGAGTTTGTAACTCCCAATTCAGTGAATAATGTCTGTAGACGATTCTGTCATACACACCTCTGTGATACGACAAGTGTCCTGTCACACACACACATACACACATACACACACACACATGTACCTGTGACATGCACAAACAAACACAGACGATCACACTACACAAACAACTCTCACACACAAAGACAGTCACACACATGACCGCACACGCACCCATGCACACAAGAAGCGCGTGTCCACACGTACACACACAAAAGCACACACACAGAGACAGACAGACAGACAGACACACACACACACACACACACAACCAATGCTCACACACAGACGCTCTCCAAACCACGCATACACGCACTGAAAGAACACAAACATTTGAGTCCTGATCATTGCTTTGACCTGCATGCTCTTGTGTTCCAGAGTACCCTGGATTCGACCAGCTCGCTGATGACGTCACGTACGTGCGGTGTCCCCCTGACGTCACGATCCCGGAGCACATCCACGGGGTTCTCCCCCCGGTTTCCCCCGCCCCAGGGGCGGAGGGGCCGCCCGGACCGGAGGGACCAAAGGTGAGCCGAAACCTCCGATTTCAACATACACACGTACACACACACGCACTCACGCACACACACACATGCACACACACAAAATGACGCGCACGCACACACACACACAGACACACACACAAACGGACAAAGAAACGAACACACACACGTCAACAGACGCACACACGCACACACGCACACACACGCACGCCTCCACAAATGCGCACAAACACAATTTGCACCATTGTTGATGCAAGATTCTTCATTCAAACTTTTTGGACAAACATGACAGAATGTAATACCCCATTTCCTCTGCTCTTCCAGGGAGAGAAGGGAGAGCCAGGACCCGAAGGACCTGTCGGACCACAGGGACTTCCCGGCCCTGCAGGTCCAGCAGGACCCCAAGGACCTCAGGGCATCCAGGGTCTCCCCGGACCCCAGGGCCTCAGGGGTCTACCCGGTGCCCAGGGTATACCCGGCCTACCCGGGGGCAAGGGCGGAAAGGGCGACAAGGGCGAGCAAGGTCCAGCTGGACCAGCCGGACCCCCAGGACCTCTCAAGTTCGTCAATGGTTCTGACGTCGTCATCAACACTGTGGGCGCCTCGACGTCCGACTCCAACTCCATCTGGTGGATCATCCTCCTCATCTGGCTCATCATCGTCACCATCTGCCTCGTGGTTCTCGTCGTCATCCTCTGCTGCGTTCGCCGGAAGTACTACCTCGTCAAGAAGAGCGGCATGTACGGCAAGCACGGCTCTGATTGGCTCAGCACCATGGAAACCGGAACCACGGCGACGGCCAAAACCGGAAGTCTCGGCTCGGGCACCGTCCACGCCAGCTCCGTCGGGTACAACGCCAACAACAAACATGGCGGCGCTGCCGACTCTGATGACGTCACAACAGGAAACGGTGACGTCACCAAGGAGACTCGGCCCATCTCGGGTATTTCCGACGTCCAGGCGTCATGGATGATGACGATGCGAGACGAGGCGGACGAAGGGTACGAAGTGGGTACCATCTCCACCAAGGAGGACAAACCCGAGAACCCTGGCTCAACCGCGTACCTGAACGAGGAGGAATTCTTCCCTACGGATTCCCTGAAGAGACCCAAGAAACCCGACTTCCCTACGGATACCCTGGAGCGGGCCCGCAAACCGGAGTTCCCGACCGACTCCCCCCTGGTGGAGAGATCTAATAAGATCAGAACCGAGTCCACGGCCAACGAGATGGACTGAAGATACTCACTCACTCCACGAGTACTCACGGGTTGAGTACTCGCCCTGTTAGCAGCAGAACACTGTTGTCACACCCATTGAGTACTCACAGTGACACAGCGAACATTGCTCACGAGTACGAAAAACTCATTGAGTTATGTACTCACTTCAGTGAATGAGTACACTGGGGTACTCGTTCTTTGAGTACTCATTGTGACCAACAACTCACGAACACCACACAGGCTCCAGCATTCAACTGAATCTGACCAAAATTTCATCACACGATGGAGAAACAACCAGCATTGAACCGTCAGGAACGACGACAATCCTCGCAAAGAGAGAGAGAAACTCAACACGACAGTGACGTACTCACGTGACTTGCTCAATGACAGGCCATTGGCTGCTGACTGACCAATAGCGAATGGCTGACGCTGCTTTTACGGACGACTGGGAGAACCTTCTTCGTGCAGAGACACGCCAAGAGAGGAACATACTTCACTCAACTGAAGTTGGTGATAGAAGTGGCAGTTTTGGACGACAACGCTGACAGGGAGAAGTTTTCGTGCCCCAACCAAACACATTTTGCCAGTTTGTGTCAGCATTTGCCACAAGTCCCAGTTTTCAGTGAAAACATCCCGATGGTGCAATAGCGTGAACTTTCCTGTTGGATCGACCCCAAATGGTGCTGCCAAAACATTGTGAAAAGGGACAAAACAGTGACGAAATTGGGACAAAATGAGAAATCTTGAAGTTTACGCAAACAAAGATCTCTGCTGGCGTATCAAAGAAAAAAAATTCAATTGAAATGCTTGTAGAATTAATTGCGAAGTAATTAAAAGATCAAGATTGTGCAATGAATGGTGCTAAAGCTAACCAGGTTCACACTGGGTGCGTCATGCGTTGCGTCTCCGCAAAAGTCATCGGACGCAGCGTCGCAATTTTGTGACGTAGCGTCTGTTGCCATTGGCACAGACGCAATGCGTGACGCATCCAGTGTGAACCAGAACCAACACACAAGAAATAACTTGAAATAGATTGTGCAATTCCGAACGTGCAAGATTAGAGTTTAGTTTGTGTACATAAGATTGTATCATAGGTTGTACAATTGTACATAAAGTCGCCAAATTAAATTTAAACAAAAGTATTGTCTTAAAAATCCGTTTGTTTTCTGGTTTTGTACAGTTGTGTCAAAATAAAATCATGTAAAGCGCAATTTGTATCCGTTGTCGTTGACGAATAAAAAGTCAAACAAAAGGTGAATCTTTGTTCTCATTGAAACAAACGGAAGACGCACGCAAGTTTTAGCCTCTGGTGTCGTGGACGATGAGACTCCTCAACATTTGGTGACGGCGTCAGCTTTTTATTTGATTTGAGGAGGTTGCGCTGTTTGAGAGCTCAAAGAGCGACCCAAACAGGGCAACCTAAACAAATCACCTACAGGCAGGGTCAACCAAAAGTATGTGTACACCTGTTTCATGGTCAAGATGAGGATCAATCTGGGGTCTTTTGGGCTTTTTGAGTTCAAGTTAGGTTGAGGATAGTGTGCCAGGAAGGGAAATGTAAAGTTTGAATTATTGGGTTTGTCAGGTCAAAAACTTTAAATTGGAGGGGTGGAAAATTTGGGATGTAGTAAGACAAATTTGTCCATATCTCAGAAAGTATAAATATTTGGTGAAAGAAGAAAAAGGTAAAATGTTGTTTTTGCACGGGTGTTTGAATGGTGGTGTTCAATTTTTAATTTTCAAAACTGTTCACATGATATTCAGGTGTGGTCAAAGTTTGGGTACAAATTTGGGATTTCAAGAAAGTTTTTCCGATAGATAATTGGCAAAGAATTTTGCAAGCTTGTTTGCAATCAGGTGAGAAGTTTCAATGTACAGATAATTTGGATAGATTTAGCTGTGTTTCACTCACTGTGTTTCTCAAATCACTGGGAGCTCCATGGAGCTCTTTTTTAATGTTTGGTGAGAAATGTGTTCAGTAAAGAACATGCTGTGTAAAAGTATTTTTTCCAGTGATGTAGATCTATGTTTTCACAAGACAGCAAGCAGAAATGTGCTGCAAGAACTGTTGTCAGGACCAAAGACACAAACAAAAAGTTGATCTGCAGATGGACATGTAGACAGTGGCCTGAAAACTCCACTACCCAAACATTTCGCTCCCAGACTAGTATCAATATCAAAGATTTGAAAAGGTCATCCCCTTGTACATTCTGCAAGCCTGAGCCACATGCTGTAGCTGACCCCCTCTTTGGTGTTAATGTGTCAGATGCATTCCTGGGGTCAGATGGATAACCACAGGGCTGCTGCCAGAAGAAACTTGGATCTACAATCCAAGAAATTGTGACATATTTCTCTCAAAAAATCAGGCTGAAAGAGTATTTGACTGCACTGCTCAGGATTTCAATTTCAGAAATGTTGTCTCAGAGGATACAAAAACAGTGATAATTTTGCTTTGTCCCATTTCTGTGACCTCTGGGGTCGACACAAAGGTCAGCGAGATCAATCTCACCAGTGCAAAGGCAAGACCAATCGGTCAGCTGCACATACCTCAAGGCACAACCGAAAAGTCCTGACCATCGGCCTTTTATCGGCAAAAAAAACAGCTCCAGGGAGCTTGGGTGATTTTCACCCAATTATTGCCTATCACGAACCAAGATTCCAAAGGAAGGAACTTTGAACAAAATTGCTCCTGCTGCATTATCCTGAAACTGAACCAAATCAATTCACCAAATATGAACACAATTGACTAACATCTTCACAGCAAAAGTGCTGTCCACAGAATATTGTCCATGATGCCTTATGTGCTTTGCACCTGGTACCCATTTGGGAACCAGGCGCAAATCACCAAAAAGGGGCATCATAATAGACAGGCCTTGTACATGTGTACAGCAGTTTCTCTATGAAAATGGTGCTCAATTGTGTTCATATGTGGTCTTCAGATTTGCTCTTGGTCAAGGATGATGCATCAGTAAGGAATGTGATCAAGATAATCTTCCAAGAATCTGTGTTCCCTTTTGCACTTGTCTGGTAATGTTGCTCTTTGTGCTTGTCTGAATAACCCCAGTGTTGTGAATTCCAAGCCATCAATGGGCAGAGAAGCAAATGACAAGAGCTCCATTGAGTTATTATTGTGTTGCAATGAACAGGTTTGAACTGCTTGCTCAACAGCTCACAAAAGGTTCATCAAGTGTATCTGCTGCTTTCCTGTTTGGGATAATTCACTGAGGCACCGCAAGAACCTCAAGACTTTTCTGTTGAACCTGGTAGGTGCTGATTTGCCCGAGGGAGAGAGAAGTTTTTTTTGCAGAGGTATTGTGTTTCTTTCCACCCCCTTACTGTGAGGTATGATACTCACTGTGGCATCCCAAGTGCAACCCTTTCCCCAGTAAATGCAGGTTCTGTTGCAGAGAGAATTTCTTCATTTAGATCTATGCTGAACAGCCTATTTGATGAACTGCATGTTGCATGTTGCAGATGACTGTGAAAAATAAATATTCTTGGCAATGAGTTTGCCACCCACAAACGTTTGCCATGCAGTACTGTTCATTTCTCCACATTTTGTCACCCCAACATTCCACTCTACCACAGAAAAGCAGTCACCTGGGGTGTGGGACTGGACCTGGTGCAGTTGTTGTTGTCCAGGAATGCGATCAGAGAGCAGGACCCCTTGAGCACAGTTCTGATTCATACCCTTGACAAAGAAATATCTTTTGCATTAGAGTTGGAAAAAACACTCTTGAATGAACCTGTACATTTTTGGTGCTGAACTACTGTGAGCAGGGCAAAATTGAGACCAAGGTGACACCTTCTGGCGAGGGCTCCATTTGATTTTTCAGATTGCTGATAGCTTGAAGAGACACATCTGGATTCTACCAGTACATCATTGGGTCAGATATTTGTTTCTTTGTTTTATGTTCCATAGACCTTGACACAATGGCACAAGTATGTTCCAGTGCAGCTAATTGTTTCACAATTGTTTGAAACCCATTTTGCCTTTGGATCAGAGTGAGAGTTACATAATCTGAGAGACACACACATGCCACTTGGTGCATGTTGCCATGACACAGTTACCAACAACACCAACAAGTGACGATGCTGGTGCAGAGGCAGGGAGCCCCTCCTCCCCCCCCCAAACCCCCAAAACAATAATTTGACTTTTTCTGATAAGCACTTCAAAAAATGTGTTGTGTTGAATTGCTCTTAATTTTCATTTTGGTGAAGTTGCATTCCAGTGTCTGACACCCACTGGTGAGTCTCAGAACCACTCTGCCATCATGTTACCTCTTGATCCTCAGCTGTGCCAGTGTGACTGGAAGCTTTTTGGGGCTTGCATCTTACTGGCTAAACAAAGAGGGGTGTGGACATTGGAACATGTTGATGGGAGCCACCTGGAAGTTGATGCGCAGGCAATCACTGTGTGACATCCATCTTGTCTGTGTGCATGTGTATGGCTGTGAGAGAATGTGTGCACATGTGCACATGGGTGTGTGTGTGGGTGTGGATGTGTGGCTACACCCTGGATTAGTAATATTAAACTCAGTTTGTTTAGTTGCTCAGTGAAGTTGGAGAGTTTTGTCATCACTGGTTGCTACACCAGCTTTCTGCTGTTATTGTGATCACAGCCAATTTGAAGGACAAGTGTGCAGTCAAAACAGTTTTGAAGTGAATGAGTCAAGGTTGTATATGTGTGCATATATATGCACAGGCATGCATATATGTGTGTTGATGATGTGGTGTTGTGTGGGGGTCAGGTCCCAGTGGAGCCCGTCCTCACAACTGCCGCTGCGTGTGGTACCATGGTAGAGAGCAGCCTTGGCTCGGCTCGGCTGGACTGCTGCAGTGGAGTAACACTCAAGCGTATGCTTCAAACATTTATTGCACAATCCTGTCTCAAGCTGTGTAGCTCTCAACAGACACAGGGTGTTGTGGGCGCGGCTTTAAATAGGCAGCGCAAGCTGTGAGTCCGGTGCGCAGCTTCAGCTTCGTGCAGCTCTGCTGAAGCGGCTTCATCGGTACTCAGCAACTCACCCGAAAGCTGGATTGCGCGCGTGGGAAGAGCCAACTCTTCCACATGACATCCCCCCACCTTTCAAAACTTGT
>JAAUXT010123288.1_pt1 | contig 20746 bp, 22 predicted proteins | sample 7278171 | NCBI WGS metagenome assembly JAAUXT01 (sample SAMN14350112, study PRJNA611818) | marine sediment metagenome | isolation source: surface marine sediment (1.8m) | place: French Polynesia: Moorea | collected 2018-08 | reverse complement strand
TTCTGAGCATCAGTCAAATCAGCTGGAACATATTTGGCACATTTTTTTGACAGCTTCAAGTCCTTGGTTAAAATCTTCTGGACTGTGGTGTACTTCAAACTGGATTTGACAGCCAAGGAATGGATGGTGGAACACCTGTCATCAGTCACCAGGCGGATGTTGGCTCGGGATCGTCCGGATTTATGTTTGGCTGATCTGTGCAAGTCCACAATGGTTTGCCTCCCACTCTGGAACTCATGGATCCAATGGTAGATCCGCCGGTCACTGAGGATATTGACACCGAAGCAGGTCTGCAAAGCTGCCTTAATTTACACAAAATTCCATCCTAATTTCACACAAAAATGAATGTTCACACGCTGCTCCAACTGGGGTGTGAGTCCGACGCACCACTTCATCACTGCACCGCAAACAGCTGCAAGAGTCGCCTTTTGTCATCCAAATGTCAAGTCTGGCCGACCTTGGTGCCTCAGAGTTCAGGTCAGTTCCGTGCGGTAGTCTGCAGGTCGGCAAAGTGATGTAACACATGCCGCAGACAACATGAGTTGCGTGCAAAAAGATTGACATGTCGATGAACATTTGACGCCAGGAAGTGATACCCCCTCGTAATCAGTTGTGCCAACCAACAGGGTCGTGGAAAAAGTTGTGAAACGGATTGCATCACCAAGAGATTTGTTTTCTGTGGTGATCATTCGAATTATCCAGCACTGGCATTCATTCACCTTTCACCTTTTCAATTCAGGAGCGAGAAAGATTGAGGGAGAAACCACATTACAAAGAACGTAGGCCAAGTCCTGGAGGAGATTACAGGTTAGTTGAGTGGAATGAACCTGCTCCACTGTGAACACACATTGTGCCATGTGCAATTATAACTGAACTGTTTGACACAGACACGACAGACTTCGAAGAGAAGAAAAGCGCCCCGAGAAACACATGGATCCCGACAAATACAAGGAAGGACCGCCCCCACCTGGACCGAAAAAGCCACAACCGAAGCCAGACATCATCAGACGGGAAACGGGACCCACGAAACCGACTCGAGGAGACGAGTGGCACGACCCTTGGCAGAGGTTCGGACTCGTCATTCTTTTCACAAAATTTGTGACACCAAATAGGTGTGGCCAGTTTCTGCAACCCCATTGGAGCCTGATGAGTTGCGTTTTGTGAGAAAGCTACGGCAGTGCACGCACCATATCTTGCAAGTCCTGACAGCTGTTTCCGACACACGGGCATCACGTCCAATTGTAGGAAGGCCCTCACTTTCATTTGTTTGGGTGTCAATATTTGTTCGCTTGATTGTTGTTCAGGACAAACAAAGAAGCTCCGAAAAAGCGGTCGGTGTCTGGCTCGCGGTCGCGGAGCAGGTCCCGTGGGCGGCGGCGGCGGCGCTCCATATCCTCATCCTCCTACTCGTCCAGGTCACGCTCAAGGTGCGTGTGTCAGGGTGTGGATAGGTATTGGTCTGATAGACTCGGGATTTATCAGGTGTGCGGCTTTGGAAGCCGCGCATGAATGTCCGTCACCCATGGAGATAAAGGCCCGTCAAGGTCGAGGTCGGACAATCCTTTCCCACTGACAGTCCCTCTTGACGGTCATGCATGTCCGTCAACTCCCATCTCCACCTCTGCGTGGTCACTACCGTCGGGGGTGATCGTCGGTGAATCAATTCTGAGCAGTTGCGCTCTTGATGAAGCTCCTGTGCTCGCTTTGTCTTTCTCGGCAGGACGATAGAAATGTCGTTCGGTGTGGGTTTATCGCTCAGTGGTATTTGAGCTCACACAAATGGAGTGTGCCAAATACTTCAAGTGTCTGTGTTTGCAAAGCCTATCTCGCCTGCAAGACCTTTTGCACTTCTCATGCGGACTGTTCTTGCAACATCTGGCAACCGCACGTCCTCAGTACGGCCCTGTACCACGTAAAGCAGTGGAGCGTGTCCACGCCGTGTGTGCTGTGTTTTGAGTCATGGCCGTGACATTCAGCAAAGACTCAGTCCGGTCGACGACAATTGCAACCAAATTATGAGGTTGTGTCTGCAATTTGTGATCGTTTTGTCTGATTCCAATATTTTCCAGTTCATACTCCAGTAGATCATCGTCGTATTCATCGTCATCGTCGTCTTACAGCAGTCGATCTTCAAGTCGTTCTTCCTCCAGCTCCAGGTGTGTTGGGCTCAAAGTGTTCTTTTTTCATCCAATTGAAAACCTCTTGAGAAGTGCGAAACCACTTTGAAGCAACGGGAACGCAGGAACACCGAGTGTTTTGATTCCGTTCAGATCTCGATCGCCGTCGTCACGGAGACCGATGGTTCGCGGTGGTCCTCCGGTTCCTTCTGGTCCAGGTCCGGCGGCAAACATGTTGCGGCGTGCACCCCCTGTCGTCGGCAGAGGTATCACGGCGTCCACCAAAAGCAGTGGTTCCGGTGCAAACAAACCGACGGGGCCGAAAGGACCGTCCGCTTCTGCGGCTCCGAAACCTGTGGCGCGGGTACCAATGGTGACGAGGGCCCCATCGACTCTGGAGCAAGACAAGCAGCCAGGGAAAGGCCTTGCACCGGCGCCACCACCTTTGGGTGAAAAGAAATCTCATCGTGCTGAGCCTGTAAGACCTGGGTGAGTTTCTTGGCTGTGGTCACATCTTGATGCGCACCATTTCCATGTGAATCGTCAAATTGGAAATTGGAAGAGCAAGATTTGAGTCCTGTCCATTGCGACCAAAGGTGACTAAATCTGGATTCATTGCACATAAATTTCAGTGGAACGTCCAGAATTCCAACTTCCGACAGTCAGAAGCGGCCACCACCAAAACCTGCAGGGCCTCCTCCGAAGCCAGGCCCTGTGTCCGGCAGACCTGCTGCTGCGCCCAGTCGACCTCCCACAAAACCAGGACTCCCCTCTGGCAGACCACCTGGAGATTCGAGGGGGCGGAACGAACCGCCATCACGGCCGCCTCCGGGGGCAGAAGACAGGGGTCGAAAACCTGGTCGCGGGATCCCAGAAAGGTGAGGTGGTGTTGACGTTTGTTTTGGGTGTCACTCACTTCGGGACTGTACACACAGTGGTGATGATGTTGACACTGAATGACGTGAACGTGCTCGCCAGAGCTGCAATCAAAATTGCGTTCCAGGTGACTGGGTTTCGCAGTCAACAGAAAACGGGGAAATGACTGAAAATCTATTTCAGGCTAAAGCACCAAGCGAGCACCTCAAGCAGCAGCAGTCGGTCGCGTTCGCGCAGTTACTCGTCCAGCAGCGGCTCATCGCGCTCGTCCAGTTCGTCCAGCGGATCGTCGAGCGGCAGTGCCGACTCCGACAACCTGTACCGCGGTGTGGGCAAACCCGGGCGCCGCGTGTCTCCTCCGCTCAAACGAAAAGGTGCGTGCATCCAGCGGTTCGTCATTCAGTGGAAGGACGTTGTGGGAGTCCTGTTGGCCCGTTTCGTCAGCTGATTGTGGCAAAAGTAGTCTCATCAACTGCGTTGGGAGAGTGCAAAGCACAAAACCTGCCTGCAACAAATCAGTTGTGCAATTTTGCTAGAAACGCCCACAGGCGGACAGGATTGCACGTGTTTGGTCAATTTCAGTGCCAGTACCCGCTGACAAGTCCAGGAAACAGCCACCAATCGATCACAACAAACCACGAGAACCGAGTGCAGCAAGACCTGACCCTGCGGACAGAAGAAGAGCAGAGGTGGACAGGGGAAGAGAGCGCGACAAAAAAGCAACGGCTTCGTCTCGACAAGTGCCTTCCGCTGCCAAGCCAATATCATCGCGGGATCGTGGAGGCAGGCCGTTCGAGCCAGAGCCCCGGGCTCGACCGACCGGAACATCTTCATCGGGAGTGGCCCCAGTGAAACCTACTGCCAAGGACCCGCTCAAAGTTTCCGGACAAAAGCAGAGCATAAAATTGACGTTGTCCAACAAAGAGCGGGTGAGTAAAACGTTGCCCTCTCCTTTGCCACTGCGAGCTACGGTACGTGAGGACCTAACCTTTTGAACTTTTTCGAAGCACAACAATGTTTTCTATCAATAAAGAATCGTTTTATTTTCATTGCAGCCACCCGACAAAAGTTCCAATTCCAGCGCCCCAAGAAAGAGAGCGGGTGACGAAAGTGAGGGCCCTCCGAGTAAGAGAGTGGCCAGGTCACCCGTGAAAGGTAGCGTTTCATTTTGTATTTCTTTGACATTCGTCATTCACGGTCATCGGAGACCGTTTTCCCCACACCAAATGAAACTTGTTGCTGTTTTCACCAGATGTGCACGTTTGTGTACTTTTAGAAACGAGAACTGTAACCAAAGGCCCGCCGCCCAAGAATCCGGAGAGGGTTGTGCCCCGCAGTCGACCAGACAGCAACAAATCTCCTGCTGCGAAGAAACCTGTGGAGTCTCCAGCGAAAGTTGCGAAGCCGGTGGCTCCGAAAGGAAAGAAAAACATGTCGTCTCGCAGAGAGGAACTACTCAAACAGCTGAAAGCTGTTGAAGATGCCATAGCGAGGAAACGCGCAAAAATGAATTGATTTCTGTTTGCATGTTCCTGTTCCGTGTGCGCAAGAACGTTGGCATGAGTTGGAAATAATTTCTGTCCACAAAGAGCATTATTTATTTTTCGCTGTGTAACTGTCAACCTGACGCGCCAAAAACCTTGGTCTCAAATTGCTGCGATTCGTTGATTGACGAAACGTTTGTCACTTGATCATGGCACCAATGAAACCCAATTGTTTGGTTGGACTTGACTGCTTCTCGTGTGAGTTTGCATCAGAAAGAAATTTGTTCGAAAATTGAGTGACATTTCTTGTTCTTCCGAGCACCGTACTGTATGCGCACCATCTGCGAGGCTTGTGAAAAGGTGGATGTAATTCGGACCATTCACGAGACAATTGTGTTTCGGGGAGCGGGGGTCGACCTGGAGTACGCAAGAAAGCTGTTGATGCCAGCATCGATTTTCTAAAAGCGGAAGATTTGTATCTGGCAGCATGAAAAAAATTGTCAAACATGTACATTTGCATAGAAGTGTTCCAGATGTATGTTTATTGTACAAAGAATTTAATTTTTAACGAAAAGCAAAATAAACCAGGCTACACAGACAGGTGCAGAATCTGGACGACTCGAGCGAATTCTTCCGAAAAGCCCGAGACCTGAAAAACAAATTTTGCTGCTGCATGTTGTTTTGCTTCTGCATGTTGAGTGTTTTCAAAATCGAAGTGGATCGCAGGGTCGGAACCCGCACCACCTGAAGCTGTCCGCGCAAAAACACCCGCGACTATTTTCTGGAGAACTCTCGCACGGAGACGCCGCGTGCGAACTGCAGTGCCAACGTCCAGCCAAGGGTAATTTTTGAGTCGAACCTGTTCTGAGGTGACGCTAGTGAGACAACAATAACTTACGCATGGCTACAGAAGATCGAACTCCATTACTTGCTGAAGAAGGAGGAGTGAGACAAAGAACAGTTGTCACTGAGCCCACACCTGGAAAGAGGTGGCAACCACCGTCAGATTCAGACTGGGATCCCAACCTCCCGTACGGCGGGAAAGTCTACTTGGCCCGCAAAAAGAAACCAGATCCACTGTGGGTCCGGATTACAGAGGTACTGTGGTGCAGCGTTTCAATCTTTTCTCTTTTTCGGGGGGGGGGGGGTGGCGTTTGTTGCCACGTTCCGTGAAAGATTTCTGGCTGACAAGGCAGACACAGGTTGACACAATGCAGAGATGTCGAGGTCTACAGACTCGACGCGCAAGTTTGGAACTTTTGGTCCAGAACAGATCTTGTGACATCGTACATGTATGGACATTCAACAAGTCCACGCATCCAAGTGAGACGAATCAATAATTCATGCTGCAGGTGAAAACTGTTGTTTCCGTTGCAATCAATAACTCCTTGCCTCGCTCTGTTGCGCTGCGTTACTTGGCTGCAAAATTGATTCTGTTCCCACAAGAATGAAGTTCCAAATGTTCAGCATGCTCGCCAGCAAAACGATGGGTTCAAATCGATCTTCGTTCTCCACAAGCTCAGTCGAATTGTAAGGGTTTACCCACGCTGAAAAAATGGTTCCTGTGAAATCATACTTTTCGAGACCTTTGGTCGAAAAGAGTAGTACGATTGAACAGGAACCTTTTCGTTTTTTCAGTGGGTGAACTCACTTCTGCCACAATGAGCTCACGTACGAGAGGTTTTGTGACCGCAGCGTGATTGAAGACGTTCAAGAGAGGCCCTCTACTTTGCCTTTGCAGGCTGTGGTGGTCATCGGCACTTTGGCATTTGCATTGTACGCCTACTATTACTTTGACCATCTCCACTTCAATGTGACCTACGGTTACGCTCGACTCGGCTTTCCACAGGCACAACATCAAATTGGACAACGATTTCTTCATGGTGACCAAACTTTTTGTGACAAGCAAGTTTCGCAGATCATGAACTGAAAGTCACAGTCCGGCAAACCAGGTTTCGCAGGGAGAACATGTCTTGTTCCGGCAATGGCAGTCCTTTTGAGCAGTCGTTCTGACAGTGCTTTTGTGTTGCAGGAAAGGGTGTCGACAAAGATCAGCACCACGCAATGGAGTGGTTCAAGTGAGCACAAAACTTCCGGATATCACTGGAGGGTGGAGGGGGCGTGGCGGGGTACCAACAAAAGTGATTCGAACCACCGAAACAAAACCGTTTCTTAACCAGACGGCGTTTGTTTGGCAAGTTTGTCAAATTCTAACTGTTAAATGAAGATGGGCAAACAATACAGTTTATTTGCCTGATATGAGTGAATAAATCAAGTGTGCCATGGCTATTGGCAGTTTGTTTTTGCCAATGTGATGACAAAATGACATCAAAATGTTGATGTCAGAAGACAGGAATTCAATGTTGTTTTGAAAATGGAAGAGGAACCAGATGTTGCAAACTTTGACTTGCTAATTCCTTGTTTCAAGAACAGTTCAAAAGAAGAAAGAGACAAGATTCTGGCTGGTAGAAATTCTGAAAGTACAAACAAAGCAACCAAGTCAATCCTCAAGATTTTTGCACAGTATGGACAAGAGAAGAACATCCCATCACTGGATGAGATTTCTGAAGACAATTTGCCAGACATTCTTTTCACATTTTACTTGTACCAACAGGATGGAGCAGAATACAAACTTTCCAGCATCAAGTGCATCAGAGCAGGCTTGAACAGACACTTGAAAGAGACAAGAAATATTGACATAATTGCTGATGTCTGGTTCACAAAAACAAATGAATTGTTCTGTGGGGTTGCTGCTAAAGCAAGGAAAGAAGGATGTGGCTGTGTGTCAAACTTTCCTGTGATTGAAGATGAAGATTTGAAACAAATTGGTGACTATTTTGCTGGTGTCGAGACAGAATGCAACCCCAAGAAACTGCAGAATGCTGTGATGTTCTGCATAATGTACCATCTGTGTCACAGAGGACATCAGAACATGACCCAACTGAAGATGTCAACATTTGACATTGGCACTAACGAGCAAGGCAAAAAGTTTATTTTTCAAGTCAAAGATGAAATGGACAAGAATCACAAAGAGGACACAACAGATGCAGCAAACGAAGGAAAAATGTATGAAAATCCAGGTGAGTAAAACAAACAAAACACAACAGAAATCAAACTCAAACAAACAGAACAGAACACAACAGCAAACCAAATAAACAAAAACAAAAACACAGAACTCAAAACATCTCTACTTGCAGGGTCAACACTTGATCCTGTTGCCATCTTTGAGAAGTACATCGAGCGCCTCCACCCCAACTGTGACAGACTGTGGCAATGACCAAAGAAGAACGTGTCCTCCCAGGATCCAGTTTGGTTTAAGAAGTCTCCTATTGGGCACACAAAGATTGGGAACTTCATGAAAGAACTGAGATGATCCAGCTATCAACAATGTACACAAATCACAGCATCTGTGCAACTTGTGTCACCAAACTTGATCAGGCAAACTTTGAATCATGCCACATCATGGCAGTTTCCAGTCACAAATCAGAGAGCACAGTGAAGACTTATGCCAAAAAATGTCTGGAGTGTAAGAAGCGTGAGATGTCTGAAACATTGACAGAGTCCATGGGTCAAAAATGCCCCTACCCTGGTCCTTCATACACTTGTTTGGATCTCCTCAATGTTGATTTGAGTGAGGTGAATGCAGAAGAATTGATTCAGTCTGTTCTTAAAGAAACTGCACCAAACAAACCATTGCAGGAAGTGGTTGTTGCACCAAAACAGCCAGTGTCAAATGTGCCCACAGGTCAGATCCAATCGCCTCTTCCAGGCCTGATTCCTACAGCAATGAATGTGCAAAACACTGTCAACAACAACAAGCATCTGACGATGCCAATGATGTATTTTCCACAGTCAAATGTGACCATCAACTACAACTACAATTGAGGCAAACAGTTTGTTTTGCCGTGGCTAAAAGTAGTTTGTTGCATGCTGTGATCCTTGTTCACCTGTGATAAGCCTGTTATGTTTTGACAATTTTAATAAATTGTTTGCAACTGTTTGCTGGTCTTCAGAGTCTAGTTAAGAAACCAAATATTGTCTTGCAAGTCGGACAACAAACAGTGATGCTGGCTACGGAGATGACAAATGTGCCCAAGCCGAGGCTAAAGCCATGTCCTCCTTGCAAGGCAATATTTGCAGTTTCGTGTGAAAAAATCGTGCCCTTGGTGCAACAAAGAAGCAGTGTTCAAGGCAACTGCAGTGCGAAGTCCCTTGCTGGTAATATTGTCGATTCTTCCTTGTCCTCCTTGTCTTCCACAAGTCATACAAACACAAATCCTCAAATTTATAGGGGGGGGGGGTCTGGGCAGGGGGAGAGGGAGGGGGAGGGGACATTTCTTCCACCTTGCCATGTACTAAACTACCACATGGTGCTTCGCCCCAAAGGGACTTCGCACAATCAGGGGTCACACTCAGGGCTGATACACAGAACTTTGATTAACACAAATGCGCACAAGATACAACACTGAGTGAAACGCCCGTCTGCATTGGAATCGGACAAAACCTCTCACCAGAACATTTTCGAGTGAGATTCCAACACAACACATTTTACAGGATGGCGGCGGATCAGGGACATCCACATGCGTCTTACAACGTCGCAGTTGGACACCTTCAAGGCATCAGAACTGATCTGTTGAAGCGAGGGTGAGCAATGCGCGACGATTTGACGCACTCGCCGGACTTTCTTGAATTTATCGCTGAGCGTGTAACAATACATAATCAGCTGCTTGCATCACGAATACAAGTCAGTGTTTTCAAACCTGCCGAACTTTCTGTCCTGCATCGTCTTGAACTGTTTTCCTCGGAACCAACTGCTGGGGGGAGGGACTGGAAGTGGCAACAAGGGACTTCGAGCAAGATCTGCCCCACTCTGCTGAAATGACCATTTTGGACGTGACCTCACTTGCCAACACACGTGTGCAGCTACGTTTGCAAAATGTCTGATTCTTGTCTTATTTTTTGCAGAGAAGCACACAAATTGATTCACCACGCGGCGTCGCAAGGGGTGAAAGAGGCGCACAAAGCTTTGAATGACGTCTGCTCCCGTGGGGGCTGTGACTGATTTCTCACCTTTGGTACAAAGAGACAGCATGTGTTCGTTCGTTCAACGGCCCAGTGTATCTACCTTTCGTGAAACTTCTGGCGCTGAACTGGGCAGTTTCAATACAAGTTTCCCACAAAAGAAACTGTCCGACAGCCATTTCCGTTGCTCATCGCACACAATCCGTCCAGAGATGATGGCTTTGTTCATCGTATTTTCCTCTCTATTCATTTAAGTTCTCGATCTGCGTGTTTGTATTGCTGACGAATAAACTTTCGATGAACTTCGACAGTCTGCAGTTGTTTGTGGTTGCACTCAGCTCCTCACAATCCGCTTGATAACCTGGAAGTAATTTTGACAAAGGTCACGTTTCTTCACACAAATTCAATTCAAAAGTCGGGTTTTCGGGTACTTTCGCCTCAAAATCCGGCCCGTACTCTCACATTTTGCACATTGTCTTCGGCGATACTCTCCATTTCTTCCCGCAAAGAGGTGACACTTTTCAGATCCTGCAGTGAAAGTATTTCAACAAGCATTCAGTAGAAATAGACCACAACACAAATTTTTTTCAAATGACACAGAGGGAATCACCAAGCAAAAGAAGCAACAGAAATACCTTCAGAAAGCATTTTGTGATAGTGTATAACTTCTCGTAACAGGCAACAAAGTTGTCATCACTGGGGTGCACACCGCGTTTCTTCAAAACTTTGGTCAGTGTTTTCTCCAGAAGCTGCAAAAAGGGTTTCACAGTGAGTCGAAAGTGTATGTTCGGCGAGGTCACGCCCAAACATGTTTCACCGATTCAGTGCACAAACGGGGTGTTTTGAAGCTGGTCTGTCGGTACAGCTTCCCAGTTTCGTGATTTTTGCGAAGAACACTACCTGGGCGTGGCGTTTCGCTCTGGCTTTCTTCTCTTCCAAAGTGTATTCTTTTCGTTTCTTTGGAGTTGTCGACTTCACAGGTTTCAAGGGTGTCGAGCCAGTTCTTTTGGAAGTTGATTTGGCGGGCGTTTTCTTGGCGGGTGTCCTCCACGAAGTACCTTCCCCAAGAGACTTGCGTGGGGTCCGCTGTGCTGCATACTGTCGGGACACCAAGGAAATAAGATTTCAAAACAGAAAATTTCAGAAAGAAGGTACACTGCAGCATGCAGGCTGTCACTCATAAATGTGGCCACGTTTCACAATGAACGCGAAGTTTTTAGTGCACTCGGCCGAGTGTTGCGGTGTTGACAAAGTGCAACACATCACGAAAGAGAAACAACAAAGTGTGTGTTGAAAAACTGGAATCCCGTGGGCACGATGGGGTTCCACTGCCTAAGGTAGGCCGCACTTTGTCATGTGACGACCAAGAGCGAAGAGTTTCAGCAACCAATCCAACATTGTCGCCTCAGCTTTGGGAGCTGCTTTTGTCTTCCTCAGGCACTCTTCGCAAAACGGTGCATGCAAAACCTCTCCTTTTGAGACGGTGAACGGATCCGTACCTTTCTTGGAGTTTTGCCTTTTTGGATCTTCCTCGGTGTTCGACTGCGTTTCCCAGGAGACAATTTGATGTGAGAGTTGGATTGACCCTTGTTGTTGCGCGCCTGTTGCAGAATTCTGCGAAGCAAAAAAGAACTGTAACACGCAAGGTTGATTCAACAGGTTTTGTCACAATCGCGCGAGGAAAATGCAAGTGCAAGCAAAACCCAAGCACCTTTTCCTCTTTTCCAAAATGGCAGAGTCTGTCTTTTTCTTGGTTCTGGGAGTTTTGACGTGTTTCGGCTTGCTGTCTTTGTTCGGAGTCTCCTTCTTTCGCTTTGGACGAAGCTTTCTCCCTTCTTTGTGCACAGTGATAGTGGAATGCGTCTTCGAAAGAAAGAGAACATATTGAAGAAAGACTGAAGTCTCGCATCAAGCAATGGAGGCACAAAACAAGAAAAATCTCCAGAAAAACACCTGCTTTAGAGTGCAAGTTGAAGCAGTTTCCATGCTGACAATCCTTTCTTTCAGTTTCTCACACAATGATTCGGTTTGCGTTGTCGAGTCGTCTGAATGATAACTGCGAAGGAAACCAAGACAAACAGAACACTCATCAGTGTTGACATGTACCAGGCCTGATCAGTGGTCATCTTCCCTTGCTGAAATGCAAGTTGCTGTGGCGACAAAGAAAACTTCTGTGCACTTGAAGCAAATTGCTTCCGAAATATGATATTCTGTTTGTGGTACTGCAAACAACACTCACTAAATGTCGTGAAAATGATACAACTTGCATTGCGGCCACTCTTCCTTCTTGTGAATCCCACTGTCATATTTGCAAAAACGTCTTCTGGGAGATCTCTGAAATCGATCGGGAGGAACAACACCTAGTTTCGGACTTTCAAACAGAACAGTACCAGACCCACGCCTTGAGAAACGTGACACAGCCAACCTGAACTGGCGCAGGCGTTAACTCCTTTGCAGCTGAACCATCCTTTTTGAAGAATTTCAGAAACTGACCAGCGTCTAGGGTGAGAACTGAAACAGCAAGATGTGCAGGAGGACAGTGCAATATGAAAGGAAGTTTGTTCCTGTTTTGAGGAAAAATAAGTGGTCACCTTTCGCTTTCGGTGGGGACATGCCGAGAGGACCATTTGTCACGAGCTCTTCCTCTGCTTCTCTGAACAAAAGCGCCAAACGCTCCAACTGATTGTAAGGGTCATCCAAGCAAGCTGCAAATGGTGAAAACAAAACGCACCACTGGTTGGCTCGCCTTGTAGTTCACGAAAGACGAAGAAAGCATTGGGTCTCGTTCTTTATATACGTATATCCCTGACTGGAAACATGACAAAAGCTTCACAGAAATGTTGATTTTCGGACGAACCAGGCGCTGGTGAAACGATTTCGCAGACTGTCCTGTCGTGTCGGTCAGAGAGGTACTCATTTTGGGTCATTTCAAAGAATTTGCGTCTGCCACAAAAGAGAAGACTCCAGAGGTTGTCCCAGGTAATTGCCAAAGATTCTTTCTTTTCCTCTTTCGCACCTGCAACAGGAAATTTTTCTTTTCGCTTGAGCTTGAAGAGAGGAGACTGCTGAAACAACGCGAGAAACCAAATCAGAGACTCACATATCCACTCTTGCAAGAGCGACTCTTGAACACTTTCCATGTCGCGCTGTAGCTTCAGCAAGCCAGCTGATGAGAAGTGTGGAAGACGACGGAACAAGGGCTCCACACAACTCGACTTCTTTGTCTGGAAATAAACACACACACAAAACGAAATAACTTGAAGAGAACGACAAAGAATTTGGTTGCACAGATGTTGAGTTCTGTTCCGGTGAATACTGCAATCCTTGTGTTGTACCGGACCTATAACGTCAGTTCAACACGAACAAGACGACCAAGCACAAGCGCTGAGCCGGCAACCCGGAAATCATGTTCACGAAATTGAATATCTTGCCTCTTTGGTGTCCAAGCAGCAAGTCACAGCAAATGTTTCTGGGTTCATCCAACCTTCTCTTCAAAACCCGGTGTTTGGGACAAAAATTTATCTGAATATTTTTTTTCGAAACAGAGGGCAGGCGGACGCTACAAACACAACTGGAGGTTGGGGTCGCTGGACACCTTTCGAAATTGAAGAGTGATATTTTTCTACGTGCCGAGAAATTTCTGCAATCGGCGCAAGTGAAATCTCCGCAGTTCAATATGTATGACCGAGCAACCTGCTGAGGGCAAGGTGTGCGTGGACCATGCACCAACAAAACAAACACGCGTACCACTGTGCTGTCCGATTCTCGCAATCTTTCAGCGAACTCCAAATCCTGTGTCACAGATGGATGAATTTCGTCCGTATTTCGCATTAGCTGCGCAAGAATCTGTCCAGACCATCCTCGGTAGACAAGAAACTGATTGAGTTCAGTTTCACCAAAGAGTTCCATTTCGTCTGCATCAGGAGCCTCTGAAGAGAGACATCAATCGTAAACTACGGAAAAGAAACTGATGAACACATGTCAACACACACACAGCACACTGAAACGCACCGAACACGTTGGATATGTTGTTGATGATTCGCCTTTCCCATTCATTCTGGCCTTCCTCCTTTTCAGTGTCGGTCTCTGAGGTGGCCTTGTTTTTTGGCTCAGCACAATGTTCTTTGAGAGTGCTCTCTTTCCAAGACGTGCCACTGTCCAGCCTCAGGATGTAACCAAGCTGCAATGAAACAAGATTTTATAAGAACGCAGGACACATGCCCGGTGCACAAGCATGATTCCCAAACTAGACCATGCAATTGGATAAATCAGACACGAATTTCTGTCCTTACGTTTGGATCTTCCGACAACTGCTGAAGAAATTTTTGAGACTTGTCCAGGTATTTACTCTGAGAAGCCACAGATCTTGGGAACGTCAACGATCGTCAACTTGGTGAAAAGAGGACGAGTTGAGTGCTGCGCGGCAAAGTGCGAGCTTTGCAGCGAATTTCTTTCCACTTGTATTCCCTTTGGAATTGGCAGAAAGTGCGCCGAAAATCATTGGGACCACCAAAGAGAAGAATGTGAAATATTTTTGAAGCTTTTTGCGCAGTGCAAAAAATAGAAAGGATACAATGTGAGGACGGCTTCTGAGAGAGCGAACACGGGAACATCAGACAACGCTACTGGACCCACCAGTTGCATTTTTTCATCCAAAACTTTCGAAGTGAACATCTGAAAATGCAAACTTTGTTCCAACAGTCTGCACACGAGACAAAATTGCATTGCGCTTTTGATCCAACTTTCAACAATACAAATCACAATGAAATTTAATTGAGCTTGCCTCCAAAATCTCATGGTCGCCTCGTTCAAAATCCTCACCAAAAGAACTTCCACTCTTGAACTGTGATCCACAAGGCAGGCTCAAAGAGAATCCAGGAAGGTGAACTGTTGATCCCTGAAATGAGAACAAGAATAAGAAGCAGTGCTCAAGGCAACTGCAGTGCGAAGTCCCTTGCCGGTAATGTCATCGATTCTTCCTTGTCTTTCCTTGTTTTCTCCACGGGATGGGGGGGTCCAGCAGGGGAAGGGGGGTCCCGCAGGGGAGGGGGTCTGGTGGGGGAGGGGGTTGGGGAGGGGGAGGGGGGTTGGGGCAGGGGGAGGGGGCTTGGGGGAGGGGGTAGGGGACATTTCATCCACCTTGCCATATACTGTACTACCACATGGTGCTTCGCCCTGAAGGGACTTCACACAACAATAATCTGTACAGAGATACCGATGTTTTCGAAACAATCAAGCATGATGCACACAAAGTTGTCAACCTGTCGACGAAAGCCGAGACGAAATTTTCACCTGAATCCCTGCGAAGTTCACAGAACCCGACCACACTTGACGCTGGGAGAAGGCACCTCCACATCCAGTGATTATCAGCTGAGCGTGAAGCAAATCTACCCATCCACTGAGACGAGACTCTTTCGAAAGTTCCGCTGAACACACGATGAACACCTGCGTACCATGCCATTCAACTAGTCTTTTCATTGCACCCAAAAAGGCCAAGTCGTCCCTGCAAGGATAATCAAAGCACAAGTGCAATTTTTGTACCGCTGACCTGAACGTTCTTTGCAAATACCGGCAATCTTGGACCGAAACTGCTGATGCTTACTCTGGTCTGTTCAGCTCAGTTTCTGACAAGATCCACAAGGTGATCTTCCGGGAACCTGTTCAAAACAGTGATTCTTTTTTCATGATTGAATGAATTCTTCTGTGGCATGAAGACGAACCACCACACTTGTGAACAACCTGCTGATAAGTGTCGTCACACAAAGGCCAAACTGGGTGTGTAGCTTCGATCTTCACGTTGCGCGAAGGTACACAGAGAATACTCCCCTTTCTCTGTCCCTATTTGACTCCCACTCTCACGCACGCACACAAATACACGTGCGCACACACGCACTCACGTAGACACACACATTCACCCACGCACGGAAAATTTATACGAACCAAACTTTGGAAGATGATCCGCGTACAGATGGATATCGTCAATCCATTTGTCGTTCAGATTTCTGAAAACCAATGGAAATACCTTGTTTTGATGCTTTCAATGAGAGATAAAAATTCTCTACATGCAAACCGAAAATTCGGGGAATCGGACGCAGGGTTCCCACATTATTTCTTGAACCAAGATTCTCTGACAGTTTCCAGATTTCCCAGGAAATAGTCCTATTTCCGGAGTTTCTTGTAGTTGTTGTGTGAGCTTTTGGTGCAGTTCTTTTGCTTTTGATACCTTGCCAACGATCTTCCTTTCTGTTCAGAACCTCCGGATGTGTGGTTTTTGAAGCCGCAACAGGACTCAAATTTCACAAACATCAAACAAATTATCTGGATGTTCTTTCAACAGTCCCCGACTTTCTCATTTTGTCTGACTGAACAAATGTTTGTCATTTTTCCAGATGACCCTGATATCTCCACCTTGTGCGAACCCTGCGGATGTCACGCAACTGACTCACTTGTTCGCACTGCAACCACACGACGTCATTGCCTTGTGCAAGGTGCTTGCATTGCACTGGACTTTCGACAAGATCGGGTTCGGCTTCGAACTTGACGTTGACTTTCTGACCTTTTTCGCCTGGTTGCAATCAAACATATTTGAACAGCGTTTATAATTGCTCACTACAAACGATCAAAGCAAGCTGGAAAGCAGCATTCTTTGTGACAATATAACCGTGGAACTCGTATTTGGCGTGAACATCAAAATCTCGCCAAGACAACGTGCACAACGACTGCAGACCCTTTCGTGATCAGACTCCCAACACCTGCTCAGTGTTCTCAGATGAATAACCTGATTCACAAAGTACTTACGGAACCAACTGCGTCCTTGGCCAGATTCTGACAACAGGCTTTCAAGAGATGTATCACCTGCTGCTGAAAAACACTGTTTTTCAGTAGTTTCTCCACGCATTTCGACTGGCAATCTGAAAGATCAATCCAAAGAACATGCTACACAATTCTTTTCTGTGAACTCTGAAGCAAGCGGCCGTTAGGCTTGAGAGACAAACTTCAAAGGCGGATCAAAGAATTGATTTGAAAAGATCTAGATCGTGGGCCTTCATGTCAAGGTTCACACACACACACACACACACACACACACACACACACACACACACACACACACACCACTTCGCAGTGGTCTCGCCGTGCTTCAGATTTAGATTTGTCTCTGCACAGGTGACTTCACGCCAGTATCCAGAGATCTACTGGACATTGATCAATGAATGTACAGATCTATACCTTCAGCATCTCCTCTTTGAACGACAAGAATGTGTTCCTTCATTTTGAAATCATGCAGACTTGAGCGATAAAACAACCATTTGCACATCAAAGGTTCCCGCGACCACTGCACGCACTTTTAACTTTGTTAGAGTAGATCTATCAGAACGAGTAAACTACACAGCATCGTTTATAAATTTTCATTCAACTCAACATTTTTACAAGTTTCTGCACATCACTAGCGCAGATCTATAACAGTCAGTTTACTTGCAATTGATCTACAGACGATTGGAGCAACAAGTGCTGGGTGATTTGTTGACTGTTGGTGTGGAGAATTCCTGTTGATGCGTCTATGATATGCACTCTAGCTGCTTCGAGATCGGCCGGAAAACAAGTGCACCGATGAAGCTGTTGTTTTTGAACAAAACTTAACCAAACAAGTGATTGAATTGTACTGGTTGGTCCACCACACAAAATTTTAGAACCAGGTAGATCTGTTTACAAACTCTCACCAGCAGAGACAACAGCTTGTGGAAAGTTTCGCTCTGAATAAACGGAGTCGGTGTCCACTGAAGAGCTGTTCTCCAATATCGCTCAATGACCAGATTGCAATACATGTAGTGCAGATCAAAAGAATTATCCGAAACATTTTCTTGATGTTGTCCTTCTTCCAGAGAAATTTCGAATTCGAATGGCATCTCGGGTTCAGTACAAGGTGTTGAACAATGGTATGCGCATCCCTTCGATTGGTATGGGAACGTACCTCGCTCCCAGGACTGCAACCAGAGATGCCGTCGACTGTGCCCTGGACGTCGGGTACCGACATATCGACACAGCAGTCAGCTACGAAAATGAAAGCGAGATTGGTTCATCCATTTCAAGAAGTCTTCGCTTGGGAAAGTTCACCAGAAAGGATGTGTTTGTGACGACAAAGGTTCCATCCATTCATCTGTCCCCAGGCGATGTGGAGCCCTGTGTGCTCAGTGCCCTTGACAGACTTCAGCTCAAATATGTGGATCTGCTGCTTATTCACCATCCGTGGGGGTTGCAAAATCTGCAAGACGGAAATTTCAGACCAGTTGATGCTGACGGCAATGTTTTGTTTGCAAATTACGATCTCTGTGCATCTTGGAGAGCATTTGAATCCATTGTTGCGAAAGGGTACGCAAAAGCGATAGGACTATCTAATTTCAACGCAAAGCAAATTCAGAGGATTACAAGCAGCTCTCGCCTAAGGCCAGCCAACATCCAGTTGGAATGTCACGCTTTTCACCAACAAATACAACTCAGAAGTGTGTGCAAGAGACACGGTTTTGTGGTCACGGGCTACGCACCACTTGGATCCCCTGGACGCCCAGCCAACAGAAAGTCCTCGGACGATCCAGATCTGTTGTGCGACTTTACAGTGAAACGGATAGCAGAAGACTGCAGAAAAACACCGGCGCAAATTTTGATAAGATACATGATGCATATTGGAGTCATACCTCTGCCGAAAAGCACAACGGAAAAGAGGATAATCGAGAATTTTGAGGCCCAGCACTTTGACCTTGCGGATGAGCAGATAAGGGTTTTGGCTCACCTCAACAGGAACTATAGGTATTTCAAATTCCCTTGGGCGAAAGGTCACCCCGAGTTTGATGAAGGAAGTGATTTCTAACCGAACCACACGACGATGGAAAATTGAGTCAACATCACACTGAACTGTGCCATGTTTGTGTCGAATTGTTCATCGTTTGGTCCACCAACGAAGCCAAACATTGATACGTTCGGAAAACAACACGCAAAGACATCGGATGAACGATTTATTGTGCCATCTCGCAGCAGTTCATAGGACATTTCAGCAAGAACGGCACGAGTTTGCATGGATACTTCGTGCATCAAAGTACGTGGAAAAGCCATTTTGACTAACACCACCACCACTCCTTTTAACCACTTTTGTGTCTCCTGGTGTGCAGCTGGAACCTTCGGTCACTTGGTGGCCTCGTCTCTGGGTGAAATACTAGTACCGGGGGAAGGTGCCAACAAATAAAAATCTTTTGCCTCACCTCCCGTGAGCCCACCCCAACTACGTACTTTTCCGCTTCCGAACACAAAATTGGAAAGGAAAATTTGCCAGCCACAGTGCCTGTGCCTCACGGTAATTTACAATGTCTTTCGGGTCACTCATTCAGCAGGCTAGTTCTAAATTTTTTAACATCCAAATTGATTTGCTACCAAAAAGGCACATTCCAAAACCCTTCTTTTTTACACAACAGACCCCCCTCCCCCCAACAATAAATTTGTAAATCTCAACTGAACATGCTGTAAATTAAAAACTTTTGTTTTGGTCTTTTGACACCAAGTAGACCTTGAACCCAAAAATAGGCCAAAAGCTTGGCCCACAGCTCTCAGACCAGAAATTCACTTTCGTTAGGAATGGGTTGCTCTTTAGAACGACCCAAACATGCGTCACGTTCAAATCACCTGATTGCCTGTGTCTTCAGGCTTCAGGTCCAACCTTAAATGGCCAGGTACCCAAGGTTGGAAGTGCCACTCAGAGCCTTGAGTCCCTGGCCATTTCAGGTTGAACCTGAAAAAGACCAAATACCCGTGTTTCTTGATTTGGGGAGTCCGGCCATTTCATGACACTGGCACAAGTTGTCTTCCGATTGAGCTCGATACATACGATTCTCACTGCACTGTTTGATTTTGTTCCAGTTCTCGAACAAGGATACGTACAAAATTTCAATATGTTCATTCATTGACGTGTTTTGCCACAGAGTTTGAAAAACAACTGCCAAAACAAACATGATGTCCTCTCAAAATTTGCTTCTGCACTGGACGAAATTCTCCTGCCAAAAATGTCTGCATCACGCGCGCGTCTGGACGGTCAGAGATATTGGAATGTGGTCTGTCAGTCCGGCCAGACTGGTCATGGGGTTGTACGCACTGACGAGCTACAAGTACAAAAGGCAGAAGTTGATGAAATCGAGACATGCCTCTCGCGGATTTAAGATCGGGTCCGCCCCGAAGAGGCACAAAATTAAGGGTGAGGAAATAAATTTCTTGAGGTTGGGGGCCCCGGACCTGCTGGACCTTGTTTTGGTGTCCAAACTTGAACGTGTTTTCCACACATTCTTCTTGTTCACACCAACTCATTCGCACTAATTCGGAGTCACAAGTACAAGCACCCGACGAGATCACTCTGAGAACTTGCAAGCATTAGTGGTTTGAGTTGGGTTCAACGCACCGTGTCATCTTCCCGTCTGTGCAGCAAATAGTCAATTCTCCGACGACCACCAACTTTGGACGGAACAATGTTTCCTGATTTGTCTGTCTCCGGAAGGTCGTACATCAAATCGAAGGTGGAAGATGTCCAAGTTGCGCCAAGCACATAATTTTGAAGTAGCACTGGATCTTCCAAAGCGATTTTCAGGCCGCGAGGTGTTGATATCAATTGGTCATGCAGTAACAGCTGACGAAATTCTGTCCCTAGAAAGCAGAAAAGGAAAATGCATGGCCAACTGCCTGTTTCGCTTACGGGGTCACTCGTATTCCTGCTCAGTTTCACTCTGGCTTTGAACGATTTTGTGTTCTCTCTGAACAACAGCCAAAATCATCAAAATACATCTTGTACTTGGAAAAAATGAAGAAAATTGGACTCTGGGATCAGAAAAAATTATGTGGTGCTGTTGCTCTGTGGGAAGCAATGGGAGAGACTGGCTGTTGTGGTCACGCCCCCAAGCAAGAATCGTGATCAGAGTGACCACTCTGAGAATTTGTCAGCAGTGATCAGGAGTGACAATTTGCGCACAGGTACCGTATTCACCCGTGTTGAGCTTCTGTGTGTGGTTTTTATTTCTGTTCTGGTACTCAAGCAAAAGTTGGGGTGCATCTTATACATGGGTATGTTGAAAAAGTACCTTTCTCCTTGTCAAAAGTAATGGTGCGTCTGTACGCGGTAAGAGCCATTGAAAGAGTTCCCGCTGGTTCCTGCCATTTTTCGTGTCTTACCGATCCATCGCAGTCGGTTGTGAACTTTCCTTGCATCCGGAAATGAGA
>JAAUXT010110363.1_pt1 | contig 20750 bp, 16 predicted proteins | sample 7278171 | NCBI WGS metagenome assembly JAAUXT01 (sample SAMN14350112, study PRJNA611818) | marine sediment metagenome | isolation source: surface marine sediment (1.8m) | place: French Polynesia: Moorea | collected 2018-08 | reverse complement strand
TTCCTCCTCCCTTCTCTTACTCCTTTATTCATCCCTCTCCCCTTCTGTCTCTCCTCAGATCATGCTGAACTCGCTCCATAAGTACCAGCCTCGGATCCACGTAGTGAAGGTGGTCGGGCAGCAGGACCAACAGACGGTACAGCAGACGATCCTCACGCGAGAGTTCCCCGAGACCCAGTTCGTCGCCGTCACAGCCTATCAGAACGAGGAGGTACGTACAGACACATTCACAAAACGAGGAGGTACGTACAGACACGTTCACAATTTTCTATTGAGGAGTTACGAACACACATTCACAAAATTAGGAGTTACACACACAGCCACGAAATGAAGAGTTACCAATACACATTTGCGAAATGAGGAGTTACGCACAGACACATTCACGAAATTGGGAGTTACAGTCACAAAACGACAAGTTACAAACAGGTACCGGTAGTTACAGACACAGTCGCGAAATGAGCTGTACGAACAGACATGTGTTTGTGTCAAGATTGAGTATGAACACACACACACACACACACACACACACACAATGAAAAGGAAAACTTGCACTCAAAATGAACAATAGATACATGACACAGAAACCTGCATGCATGGAAGGATCACAGAAACGAAGAGGTACGCACAACCCCCAGGTGAGAATGGGAGGTGTGGACAAGTGCTGCCTGTTGAATGGGTGGTTATTTTACGTACAGATCATCCTGGATTCCACATGGAAATGAAATGAAAGCTGATTCTGGGCAAATTTTTAGTGGACATGCAGACACCAAACATTTCTCCATGTGGTGGAAGGAGAATGCTTGCTCATGAGGAATTCAAGTCCCACATGACTACCGTATCAGTGACTGACAAAATTTATGAAGTCCACGGAGTACTGACCGAAGGTACTCACCAAAAATAGCCTGGGGATCAGGTCCTTCAGCTACTGCATGAGATCAACTCTTTATCTGAACCACTTTTTGTGCCTCGCAAAACACTTGACAAATATCTGCCAACTGACTTAATAATTACACACTGTATATGATATGTGTGTTTTCTCAGTTGACAAAAACACGCGGAGGACTGAGATTCTGCCGTACAGTTTGAGGTCTGTGTGAGGAAACTGAGGAAACGTGTCATTGGGCGCGAAGTCTCTCCGTTCATTGGGGCAGGAGCTCCGGACAGGAATCGATAAACTTCCAGCAGATCTCTGAGTTCAAATTCAGCAATTTGTGGTGCCCCCACCTCAATTATTTCATTGGCATGGAAAGTGATGAACAGACACACACGTGCAGCACACACACACACACACACACGTACACAGACATACACACACGGACACACAGGGTGCAGACAGACAGACAGACAGACAGACACACACACACACACACACACACACACACAGACGCAGACAGACAGAAAATTCCTGCATTCGCACGAAATTTTATGTCAGCTGTGGTTCTTCACGACCCCCACCCCCTCCCATGCACCCCCACCTCGACTATTCGAGTTGCACAATTCGGATTGCTCGATTGTCAGTTCCGATTCGTCGTCGCGGGCGGGACGGGAGCGAGCCCTGGCGGCGGGCGCCTCCTCATGTCCCCCAATATTTGCTGTAACCGATGCCTGTTGGAGCACATTTCATAGCACACGATTCTGGAAGATGAAAAAGTGATTTTCATCCACTGTGCCAGTCAGTGAGGGAGGGACGGAGAGAAGCGTCAGGCCTGCTTCACACGGGATGCGTCAACGGAAACGACGAGGACGGGTCAACTGGGGTTGTGCCGATGGACGGGACGCAAAATCTGTTGCCGAGTGCGAAACATCGGCAAATGCGCGCAAGCCGCTTCCTTGAAACCGACGGTCAGACAAGTTTCACGCTGGATGCATCAAGCACAGCGGCAGTGCACTTGTGACGCATTGCGTTCTGTCAATAGGGAGACACAGAGCGTCTACACGGATACGTCCTGTGTGAGTGGGGCCTGAGACCACAGATTTCAGCTGCCTGGAACAGAGACCTTGTGTCGCTGATTTTCCTCACACCAACCCAAGTTTCGGTTGACGAGGTTCATGTTTCCCCGAAGTTCTCGGCACACGGCATCACAGATTGAGATTTTCAACTCAACACTTACGTGTGAGCAGATGTGAAAGCCAGTGATTTGGAAAGGGGATTTTTTGCACCTTTTGTTGCCAAGGCAACCTTGAAAAGACTCCCTCGTTTTGACCCTGGTTGATGCAGAATGCTTGTCTTGCTGTGAGGTGCGGTTTTGAGTCACCCAGGTTTTGCACGGTTTGGTTCCAAACGAACATATCAATTTCATTTTCATTTAGTTCGTACCAAATTGGACCCTGAAAAAGCGAGTGAATGAACCTCAGAAATGAGAAGTGACTTTGGGTACAAAGAGTATGAATGAGTACCTGGGAGAGGGGTTGTTTGGAGGGGCTTCTCGTACAGGTGATACAGGTGCGAGGATCACCCCACTGTGTGCTTTGGGCTTGACACACTCTTCTTCACACGGTGAAACTCCATGCACCAAAGCGAAGAAGAGAAATAAGTCTTGCGTGGCCTGGAAAGAAATTTGAACGTTGTGAAATATGTTGAACGCGAAGAAAGCGCATTTGTTTCAGCTACATCAGTTGAGGTCCATTAGAGTTTGGGAAATCACTGTTGTTTGACATTTTAGTGACCGTGAATTCAAACTCCCGAATAGATAAACGGACCATGAAGGGAGTGCCCAAGAAATTGATGTGGAAATAGAGCAGTTCCAAGCAAAGGCTGATCCAAGGGGTCCAACGTCCCCTGACCCTCAACAAACTGTCGACACACCCGCCTTTCAAACTCTGACGATCAGAATTTTCAGCGTCAAGCTTTGTCACCAGCGGCCCTGTCTGGGTCTCCTGCGACTGAACCCTCAAAGAATAGCAGCGATTTTCTTGCAAATGGACGGAGAGTGAGCACTGTTGAGGGAAGGTGCAAACGAGAGTTGGGTGAGACTCGCAGGGACACGAAGATGAGTGCACATGATGGCCACTTTTCACACTCTTTTCAAACCCGTTCATCTGTCGTGATTTTCTGACGTCGGGTTCACGGCGCATGCGTCGTGCGTCGCGTCACCGTGCGCGAACATGGACGCTGCGTCGGCTGAACGACGCGGCGTCCATTGGTTCATTCAGGCCTGGCAACGCACGACGCATCCAGTGATCAACAAGCTTCGGGTCTTTTGTTCATCCAACGATTAACAGGGACTTGTCGAGAACTCCTCGAGTCTGGAGCCTCTCTCGGATAATTGTCAGGAGCCACTTTCATTGCTTCCAATTTCTGAGGTGCTGCTCAAATTTTTATCATCTCAGCATCTTTTATGGCCGTTTTTAAGTCGTTCAATTGTGCTTTTCACAAAATATGGAATTATCGCCTCCGCGCGCACGGACCCCTGCTACGTGGGCGCCATTGATAGAAAATTCTATTCCATTCTCGATAAAATTGGCAGCGTGAAATTCGGTTGTATTCAGGGTCCCTGGTTTCCCTTTTCAATGAGATATTTGTGTAAGCCCCAGCACGTGTCCAAGAAATTGAAGTTTTCTTCAGGGGTTTTTGTGGCGCTTCCGGGGTTTTGAAACCGGTTCTTTTCTCAGACATGGCCATTGTGTTCATTTTGATCAGGGGTGAAATGAAATGAAGACACTTTTTTTTTTTTGCTGTGAGTGTTGTGAGGTCCGCTTCACACTGGATGCGGCATCGCGCGTTGTCGCAAAGGATTTTCTCAGACATTTTTTTCCTTGGGACCCACTGTGCGATGCACCCCTGCAGAAAGAAGCAAGTCTGGCACAGTGTGTGTCGTTGAAAGGAGACACTCAACTTTCTCGCTGCATCGTGGGAAAATTGATTGTTCGTCAGATCCAAATGAGACCAGATTTGTTCCAGGTTCAGCGGAGGCACCTGAACTCTCAATCCCACGTGAAAATGATCACAGTTACAACCTGTTGAAAATCTCTCACTGGAGAGACAAGTGATCACTTTGAATTGAACTGCCCCTCGTCACTGCCAGGCTCCGGCTGAATCCACCCCAGAAGGGACAAGTATCACGTAGAACCTCGTTCCAAGGTTCACTCAGAACCCCGAATTATTTTTTTCAATCTCATATTTTCAAAATGTCACAACAAAGGATTATTTCCCATAACGTGCTTGTTTCTTCGCACAAATTGTGTTGATAATTTTGGATGTTGTAAATTTTTGTGGAGGATATTCTGCAAAAAATTCATTCGAAACCAACCAGACAAAAACAGCATTTTTTTTCTTGCTGCAGCAGCGCACCTGCACAAGATCAAAGGTACCGGGAACCAGATCAACAAAGGAGCGATCATCTCTCCCTGGGACCCGTCCCTGTCACTGTTACCTCAGCGTATTGTTCGTGTATTGTTCAATACTCTGCGACACAGGCAAATTGCACAAATGTTTGGAATTTCAAGAAACCATCAAAGGATTTTTTCACACAAAATTCACGAAACCACTCACACGTGTATGAGAGTTGACTTTGCACGTACCTCAAGATTACATTTGGCTTGATATTTTTCATGCTCGAAAATTTTTGTTGAATTTGTGTAGCGTTTGCAACGCCTGTGAGAAAATTTGATTTTGGTTTCGCGTTCTGCTGTCTGGGATTTTGGTTCAAATTGTGCGGTGCTTCCAACGTGTGAAAGCTGAAATCTGTTTCTGGAGATTTTTGAGGTCAAGTCAGTCTGAGAAGAAGGTGGTAAGACAGATGTCGCATCTCCCGTTGTTGTCTGCCTGTGCCTGTCGTCCAGATGACCACCACCTCCCCACATGGCATCCGGCCGCACGTTTTCAGGCTTTCTCCAACACCCACATGTGGACCGGGACACGCACACACGCACGCACGCACAACACCCGTATAGCTTACAAACCAAACCACTTCAAAGCGCGCACCGCCGGCTGATAAACCCTCGACCACAATGCGCTGCGCATCTTGAGTCAACACCCCATCCGACCAGGGCCAATATATCATGCCTCACTTAATCATGTTGCATTTGGAGGGAGATGCATGAAAGGAATGTGGTGTTTGGGCCCAAGTGCCTCCTTCCTTCCGTCTTTCCTTTCCCAGACTGTTGAAAGACTCTGGTCACAAATGTGGTCATACCCACGATGCATAGCCTCTGACACTGCATAGCCACACTGGCTCCTCCAGCGGATCAACAGTCAGGGTGAGGGTGACTGCGGTCTTGACAAGTGTCCGACCTTTGGGAGCTGAAAACGAATGGGGCCAAAATTCTTTGGAGGGGGCAGCAAGGACGGAACTTCACAAATTTGACATTCTTGGGTTGGACCAAAGACTGGAAGGAGGTGACTTCAATGAAAGACTGTGGCTCTTGCCTTGGGAGAAGATTAGCCGACATATTTCTCTACAATTTTTCAAGAATTTCACAGACAGAAAGAGGCAAACAACATTCTGAAACAACGTTGAAAATGATTTTGGAATGAATTTTTTTGTTTTCCCCCGTTTTGGGTCACATCCCTGATTATAGCCGTCTCCCGAGGCGCGTCTCCTCACTGATGAGCGTTCTTGTTCTCGTTTCAGATCACGGCTCTGAAGATCAAGCACAACCCGTTCGCCAAGGCGTTTCAGGACGCCAAGGACAGGTGAGTGCGCGTGCGCGTCAGATTCCCTCTCATCAAGGCTTGGACCCCCGTCCCAGGTGCCAGTCCAGGATCCTGCTTGACTGTATCGGTCCTACAGGGTGCCCAGTGGCCCAAGCCCCTGTAAAAAAAAAACTCTGTCCCTTTCCTCAGAGACCATATCAGGTCCAGGGGAAGCGGTGGCCTGTGGCCCCGGTGGAGACGTTGTCCCCCCCACACACACACACTTCAGAGACATGAATAATTTTCAAGTCTGTGTGAGCATCAACCTCCTTCGGGGCCGACGCTTCAGACCTTGGAGCGAAGGTCTGATCCAGGACCTCTCTGATCTCTGATTGATGCCCAATTCCACAAACACGCGCACATCAATACACACACACACACACACGTGACATTTCTTGGAAGTTTGATGTTCTCTGCATTGCGAGCAGCTCTGTCGCAGAAACGTTGTCCTCAGAGGCAAGCAAACTTCTCGAGATGATCTCCTGCAAAGTTCCAATCAAGACCCCTTTTCACACATGAACTGACACCTTGGAGTAAATCTGTGGACTATCAAGTTTTTTTTCTCTTTGAACTGTCCTCAATCACCACAGGCTCTCGTGGTACGACTGCCAGAGGCGACAAGTAGCCGAGAAAGTACCGGAAAGTGGTGATTTTGCATGTATCTTGCGCAACGTTTCAGTGTGAAGAGGTCCCTTGTTCCCTTTGCTCAGTTCTTGGCTTCTTAACCTGTGACGCAAGTCAATATGCGAAGCGACAAGAAGCCGCGAAATTTATGAGGGACCCCGTGCTCTGTCTCCGGAGTGGTGGTGCTTGGTTGCGTCATGGACAACTTCCGGTGAAAGGAGGTCCGTGGTACCCTTTACACTTGCTGTGCAATGGACGCGTCATGCGTCGCGTCCCTGTACCACGTCAATGGGCGCATGGGGGAAACGTGCACAGGACCAGGAAAGGACCCCAAGAAAGGAGGTCCATGGTACCCTTCCTTCAAGACGGCTCCACACTGGATCCATGCGTCGCGTCCCTGACGTACTGGACGCTGGCGTCGTCACTTGCGACGTTTGGCCCATTGACATGCGCAGTGAGACACCCCAAGAGGAATGGGCCTCTAAGTTCTGAGCTCATTGCCCTATAACGCAACGCAATACGGTAGATCAAGAGCCTAATGCCCTGTCCACACGTAAGCGGACAAACAGGTGGTAACGACTCAATCACCACTTGAAAGGGTCATCGCTTTTATGCTGCTGATGGACAAACGGGGCTTGTTGACCAGTGAGTGACCATTTGAAGGGCTGGTCAGGTGAATTTCTTTGCTTTTAATTTCACTCTCCTTTGATGGATTCCTCGTCTTAGATTTGGTGGAAATTGCTGAATGAAAGAGACTTGGTTTTGTTTTCTTGACCTGCTCCTTCGGTTCGTTGATTGATTTGTTTTCACTTTTCCACCAAAATTTACAAAACAATTCAATCGAAGGAACGAAGGAAGAAAAAAGAAAACCTCGAGCTGGTTCAGGAATTCCACCAAGATTCTCCTTTGCTGAAAAAAACCCAGAAGAACATGCCAAATTTCGTACAAAACTTGTCAGTGGTCAGTGGCACTGACGAAGCCATTTCCGTCCTAGAACAATTGTTCAATGAAACAAAACGGCTTCTTCAGGGGCAGACCCAGGCAGTCCGCTTGTCAAAGGCATATCAAAATTTGCTCTCAACCCCCGTCTTTAAAAAGGACAAGATTTCTTCTCACAGGTGAAAGTTTTGCAGTTGGAATTGACCTCCTGGGTGTCCCCCCGACCAGATCCTGGCTCCGCCCGTGAGATCCCACACATTCCTGCGTTCCCCAACCTCAACAACAATTGGAGGAAGAAACCACGAGGGAAGAAGAAGATTGGTTCCCGTCTTTGATCTCTTAATGTGAGAAAACCTCGAGTCTTTCATCTTTTTATGGCGGCTGTAGCTACAGAGACGAGGTGTGATCAGATCGAGGAGGAACATTCCGTGGTTTCACGGTCCGAGGGCGGGGGTGGGGGTGCAGGGCGGGACCCAGTTCGGCGCGTCCCATCGGGTGCCCGTCCCACGGGTCCCCGCCAGTCCCCACGGGTCCCTTCTGTCAGCGGGTCCCTTACAGTCCAACATCCTGGGTTTTCGCGCTCCTCACAGCAAACGTTTGTCCCGTGCACTGCTTCCATTTTGTCCCATCCCCATGGGAACTTCATGAATACCCAAATTTGATTGATCCTTTCTTTATGAAGCAAGAAACCCAAATTTTGTATGGTGGCGATTGAGTTTTTTTTTTCTGATGACAAAATGTCAGTTTTTGCACAGGTTACGAGTGGATCAAACTGATTGAACGAATGACTTGATTGGAAAAGCGATTTCTATGCACAACCCGAAGAACCCGTTCAACTGTGGTGTCTGCTTTCGATGCAGACGTCTACCACAAATTTACTCGATACAATGTTCCTTCCACACGAAGCGAAACTTGAAAGCATCAATTTTCTCAAACGAGCCCCTTGAGAGATGACAGGCCTGTTTTATCACCCTCCTCACCCCCGTGTGAGGGGGTTGAATGAGGGGAGGGTGTGCTGAAAGGGAGGGTGCCATATGACTAAATGACCAAATTGTGCCCTCCAGACATTTTTCAGGGTTCGGACATCATGGCACTGATTGAAAAAGTTTGTCCCCATCCTCGTATTCTTCGTACACTTCACATTGCGTCCCGTAACAAAAACACTTCTGGTCTTGAATGGGAGTTTTTACTTTGGGTGACGCGCGGTCACTTTTTGGGCTGACGTCAAAACTTCCACCACTGGGTCCATGTTTGACGCCGACGTCAAAGAAAAACGACCGCGCACCACCCATGCAATGGGAAAATTGCCCTGTCCACAGCTCCAACTGCCTTTCACTGTTTGGTGGATGTATTAGTCGTGCGATCAAACACCTCAGAGTTTTTTACGCAATTTTTCGAATGCACTGTTTTGTTGTTGAGACGTTGTGATGAGCAGAAGAAAGTTTTGGTCTTGTGAGGGCGCAGGACGGAGGGGACGAGTGTGGTACGGTGACAGGGTATGGCAGTCATAGTTTGAGTGGGTATGGTGTGAGGGTATTGGAGTGGGTATGGCAGTCATCGCGGGTGACGGAGCGGAAAATGCGTGCCCCGGAGACATGAAAGTGTGCCCCTGCGCGGGGTGCCTCGCATCCCCTCCCCGACCCGGGTTTATGGTCCAATTACACGACTATTAGACGACGTCAAACGACTCTGGGCTGCGTGGTGCAGGGGCAGAGCCAGAGGGGAGGGAGTCAGGGGTGGGGAGAAGGGAGGGGTGGGACAGGAGCAGAGGTGAGAGAGTCAGTGGTGGGGGCAGAGGGGAGAAGGTTCAGGGGTGGGGAGAGGAGAGCTCTCGGGGAGAGAGCAGAAGCAGGGACAGGAGGGCAGAGGCAAGGGTCACAGCTGGAGGGAAAAAAAGCCTGCAAGGTGGGGGAAAAAGCCAGAGAATTTGGTCAGAGCCAAAAGATTTTGGTAGCGGTGGAGCCCAGAGCATTGCATGAGCAAGTAATTATTTTCTCAGATTCAATGTTTTGGTTGTTTCCTGCCCATTTTCTCTTTTCATGGGGTGTGTGTTGGGGGCGGAGGTGGGGGCCAACAGATTTCCGCCCCGCCCCACACTTCTATTTCGACTCCGCTCCCTCGAAATGACTAAACTGAAGCTCAAGTCCGTCACCCCGGCCACTGGTTCCAGAGATAAGGATTTACACTGCGGTCCACCCACCTGTTTTCCTCGTGGAGACTCGACCAAACAAGGCCGTTGCACCCAGTTTCAACAATAAAACTGTGTTTGTCGTCCTATTAGCCACACGCACATCTGTGTAGAGACACGCAACGAGCTGTGATCCATGTCCAAGGGCAGCGGACAATATTGTCGGAAATCTTGCACATCTTCACCACACACACACACACACACACTGTTCAGTTTTGAGGAAGAGACAAGTGAAGCAGCTTTTGACAGAATTGACCTGTTTTCACAAGGCATCTTTTCTGTTTCTGAACTCTATTGACAGCCATGGCATTGAGCTTTGCCTTGCTCACTTGTGGGAACCAATTGCCGTGAGAATGACGTAGAAATTCGTTTCCACACATTGTTCACGTTTGTCCATCAGAAATGCTTTTCTCTCATCGCGACTTGTTGTTTCGTGTTTTCAGACCGGACCAGAGGGACCTGGGGAGTCTGGAAGATATTCACGACGAGCAGAAGCGACTCACACAGTGTGAGTAGCAATTCTCATGTAACACCGCACACCAGATGCGTCACGCGTTTCCGCCAGAGGATCGTCCGGTCCGACTTGATTTGAGGGAGGGCGAGGATCAACTTTAAAAATTACGTTTTCGTATTGTTGTGATCAGTGGGCATGCAAGGGGTGTCCGTTGCATTTTTTCTGGGACACACAATTTTGGCGCAGAGATTTTATTCCTGTGAATTTGACTGTCAAATTTTCTGCACGAAACATCATTTTGGACGAGTTGTGTGAACAACTTTGTTGAGAGGGACGAGCCACTTCTGCATTCAACTCCTGAGAGTGTGTGAAAAATAATTTTGCAAAAAATGGAAAAAGAAAGTTTTGGCTTCAGTCTCAAGAGGCATGGCACGAATCTTCATTTCTTCAGCAAAAAGGGGAAAAATAATTATCCCCCAAAAATCTTTCCAAAAAAGGGGGGATTATGTGTTCGAACTTACAAGCCTCGCAAGACCAAATGGAGAGCGTGTTTGTATGGGCAGGACTTGCCCCTGCACCTGGTCCGAATCATGCCAAATGTACCGGGCCATTTGAGTACTTTTCCCGAAGAGAAAATAATGTCCTCAGCAATTAGTATCCTCGCCATAGAACATGTACTGCGCAAGTCCCAATATTGACTCAATATAAGAGCTCATACATTTGCCAATCTAATTGTCGCGTCCGTGTGAGTATGCTTTCAGTATGCTTTCAGTATGTTCACGACCCAATGTGAGGAGCGCTTTTTTGGCCTCCATTTTTTCTCAGTATGCGCCCCTCTTTTTGTGTTTCAATCAGGAGACCTTTGCGTGCTGTGTGTGTCGCTGGGGTATTGTTGGGGTGTGGGGTTCGGGGGTGACCCCGCCGCCCCCTGACGCCCCCTAAGCCCCCCGAGCCTCAGCTGAATCAACTTCCTTTCTCAGGCCTCTGTGGCTAAGTTCAGAAAAGGAAGAAAAGGTGTGAGATCTGCACATTTTGCTGGCTCAGGAGTGTTTTTGCTGAGCTTGTGGCGCAAGATGGAGGAAGTTGTTTGCGCGTGTGTTTTGTGCGAACGTTGGGTGACGTGTCCGTGCACAGGAATTTTCTTGTGACTTGGATAGATGTGTTCGGGTACAGTGTGTGTGTGTGTGTGTGTGTGTGTGTGTGTGTTCAGATCTCCCCATCAGAAGCCAGTGCAAACTGATGCATCCAGCACCCAATGAAGAAAATGGTGTGTCTTCACTCTCACACACGCACGCACACGCACGCACGCACTCGCAGTCACCCCATCGTCCCGTCACCTGAAACTCAACCCAAGTCAACAAAGGCCGCGCTATTCCCGTGTCTCGCTGCGCCTGCGCAGAACAATCGGCCCCCGAACTGACAACGACTCGAGACTTTCGTTGATACGGCACAAATCGAGTCTCGCGTCGTATCGACGTTTCCACACGGAACGTGTCGTTTGCGCAAAACAAGCGCGATACTCAAGCGGGGCCTGATTCACACTGGGTGCGTCGTGCGATGCGTCCTTTCATTGGGCTTGTGGGCGCAGCGTCGTCGCTTGCCTTGTACTGGGTGCGTCAGGGGTCAACTGTATCCCTGATCCAGTCAATTGACCTTGTGGTACTGGGTCGCTGACCACACGGGTTGAAACGGCGTTTCCCTGCGCGACAGTGTGGGGCTGCGTCGTCGCGTGTCTTGCACTGGGTGCGTCAGGGGTTGCGCGTCTTCATGTTGCAGTCAATTGACGTTGAATTGGGGTTCAAACTGAGCACACCACACGTTCTTTCCCGCACGTTCAGTGAGCGTTGCGTCGTTGCTCGAGACTTGAGCACTGACGCAACATCCGTGACGCGTCCAGTGTGAAACAGGCGCGGAAGGGGCGCGCCGCACTGCGTGGTTTATCTCATGGAACCGGCCCCACCTCCAGTGAAATTCCAATCACTGGGACGTTCTATTTTTGAATACATGCACTGAACAAAAAAGACAGAAAATTTGCGTTGTGAAGAAAAAAACAAAACAAAACGCGTCTTGACAAAAACTGGAAGAAATTTCTGAAGGAGATTGAGAAGTGATTCTCAGTCGGATGAATAGATCAAAGACTTGAGAATTGATTGGAACTTTCCCGAAGATGATTGATCCCAGAAGATTCTTCACGCTTCAGAGGCGTGGTGTGTGTTCCCACTGTTCCTTCATTGCTCCAAGACAGAGACACTGTGGCAAATTGCAGAAAAACACAACACAACGCAGAACACGTAGGTCTACTAACAACACTTTGTGTAGCACGGCCAATCGAACTGGATGTTACAGTTCACACGAGAACAAGTGAAAGGGCGTTTCCCCAAATTTAGCGCTCAACCTGCAAGGTTGGCGTGAGCCAAACCTTGATCTTGTGTGAACCTGGTCTTTCGTTTGACAGACACGATGTTTGTGTGTGTGTGTGTGTGTGTGTGTGTGTGTGTGTGTGTGTGTTCGCGACGCGTCGCGCACTGCAGCTCACGACCTGCACAGAAAAATCAACGCGCGACGCATCCAGCGTGAAACAGGCCTCAATGCGCTGAAAACAAAAGAAATCTCTGCCTCCCCAGGTGTTTATCTGTATTGAGGCCTCGAGGACCCGAGTCCCCTTGATTTTCACTCGTGCAGGTGCTACAAGTCCCCTCGAGCGCACTCGACGTGTCGAGCAACACACCTCGAACGGACGTCGAGAGCTCGCGAGCACAGTCAAGTGCGCTCGTTTAAACGTATTCGCAAAAGTGTTCAAAAGGCCGAGAGAAGATAACGAGATTTCATAGATTTGAGAATAATCTGTTTTTGCTGACTGAATGCAGGTTTATCTGTGAGATGACTTTGGTTTTTGTGCAAATTGATTTTGGATCCATTTGGCAAAGTGTGAAAATGATCAGTGCGTCCAACTGAAGAAAAATTCTGTGGTCTGGGCCTGACTGGTCAGGATGTGCACATGTCCACTGGAAACAAGATGTCCCCCCCCCCCAAGAATCCCTGCCCCCCCCCCCAAAAAAAAAAACACGTTCCGGTCTCACAATCTCTCGCCATGCAAACCAGACAATGAATAGACTGAGAAGTGCATTGCATAAACAAACAAACGAAGGAAACTGGTCCAAAAATTTATGCTTCTTAAATTTTGTTTGACAATGGAAAAGAGGAAACCTCAAAACAAACATATTTTCTGCAGTAGTGGAGACAGAACCTCACCGTTTCACACAGAGACGAGAAATCACAATTCATTGTGATAAGAGTCTCAACGTGATCGCTTCGCGAGGATTCACGAATCTCGCCGTGGTGGTGATGAGTGATTCTGATCACGTGTTGAGTGGATCCCTGGAGCCGAGGTCGGGCTCACGTGTGGATAAAGGGTCGAAGAAGCGCAGCGTTTCTCGAGTCGCTGCGAAGTCGCGAGGACCTGCGATGAAGCGTCCAATAGGATGTTAAGGCAACAACGCAAAGCGTGACGTGTCCAGTCCAGTGTGAAACAGGCTTGAGATCTTCCTCGCAGAACCAATGACATTATAAACACGGAAAAACACAGAATTGTTTGTCCCACCAACACCTGATCACTTGAAGTTGAAAATCCGGCAGTGAGGTTGAGGGAGTGGGAAGATTAATAATCTGAAATTGATTTCCTTTCCCGATTCAAAACTTATTCTTTTTGCGTTTCCTTGACGTCGTGCCATCTTCAGGGCGTCTGTGTGTCGAGAGTTCACGCGACGTGACCGTGCAAAAGTTGAAAATAATTGTTGTTTGCACGTGTTGCATTTTATTGTGTGTGTGTGTGTGTGTGTGTGTGTGTGTGTGTGTGTGTGTGTTGTGACAGAGAGACAAAGACAGGTAGAACGCGAGCTTCAGTTTTTTTTCTGTGAAAATTTTGTATGTCTGTGCGCGTGCAAAATATGCCAGGGTGAACTACAATTCTGTTCTATTTTAAATTCAAATTGAACGTCAATCTCACCCGATGTTTTCTCTTCTTTTCCCTCGCAGTCGCGACATCCCCGTGGCTGTGGACGACCCCCGGCGCCTCGGCCGCGCTCATGGCCGGCACCTCGGCCTACCAAACGGCGGCGACGCTGCAGGGGCTCACGGGGGCCCCGTCCGCGGCCTCGCTGCCCGGGCTGCACGGGGCGGGCGCCCCGCACCACCACCACCACCCGGGGGCGGCCCCCGGGGCGCACCCCGCCTACCCCGCCGTGGACTCCCGCATGACGCGCCGCTACGGACCCTACACCGCGCACCCGCACCTCCACCGCACCCGCGGCTCACCCACCCACGGTCAGTGCCTCGTCTCTTCAAAGCTTGATTTTTTTTTTTGGTTGAATTTTGTTTCATTGCATTCACATAAAATCAATCGAGACGCAATGATTTTGGGAAATTTCGCAAGGCCTACGAGAAAAGAGGAGCATTTTTCACTGGAATCTGAAGTTTGCTGAATATGTCACAGGTTCAGGGAAAGAATCCGATGGATTGTTTGGGAACCTTGCCACTAAATTTGAACACTGTTTTCTGGATTGCGACACACAACTAAAATTTTTGCGAATTCTGGATTGGAGCAGGAACTTAGTTCTGATCATGGTCTTTGCTTTGGTGGAGCTGGAGTCCGAAATGTGCAGCAAAGCAGGCAACTTGTCATGTTTTGCGATACAAAAATCACAACATTGTCTTGAGGAGACCAAGAACCCAATGGGCCCTTGGATCCACCCGAAGTGACATACGTTTCTTCAGTCGCCTCAGTTTCCAAGCCCCACTCCCATCCCCCAACCAACAGAAGAAGCACCCCGCGGGTTCTGAAGCGCCCATAAACTGCGGCCGCGAAGAAGGCGCTTCGCAACAAACGTCTCCCTCTCAAGGGCCTCTCAAGGAGCTGATTCTCCTCCCGAACACACATCCTCACCTCTCCAAAGTGACTTTTCTCCGCAGTTCCTGGGGGTGGACTCAGAATTTGGTCAACAAGAGGTGCGTCCTGTCTCCTCCTGAACCACTTTTTCCAAGCAGAAAAAGACATCAAAAATTGAAAAGTGTGGTCAAGGAAAAAAGAACCTTGTGATGAGGCGCAAAATTTGGAATTTTTTTCGGAGAAGGGGGGGGCTGATTCTGGGACCAGCTCCTGCAACACCGCAGGGAGGATTTCAACTTTGAAGAAGTGAACGAAGGCATTCAATTGAGACCAAAAAATACTGAAAAAAATTGTTTTTGCTCTCAAGTGGATCCGCCTCGACGTCCTCTCCTCTCCAAAGTTGACTTTTCCTCCGTGTTCTACTGGGCGCTTTTTATGCGTACTGTCGGCGCGGGGGGCTTTGATCTTTATTACGTGTATGTTTGAGGTACGGTGAGCAAAGAAACGGCCAATTGCCATCTCGTCTTCCGACTGTTAAACATACACGCTCCGCTCCCTTGTGAAAATATGAATTTTTGATGGTTTTGGGCTGCGGGGTGGGCTCACTGTATTGTGGTGCGGTGTGTGAGAGAAAAGTTTGGAATTTGTTCCTGAAAGTTGGGTGCAGATGGAGAAAAAATAATGCAGCTCGCGAAGTTTAAAATTAGAACACAATGCACACACACACACACACACACACACACACACACACACACATTCTCTCTGTGTCTTCCTTCTTGTCTCGCTCTCTCACTCACAGTCACACACACGCACGCACTGTGCTTCAATCGTTCTCAATCGCTCTTTCTGTCTCTGTCTCTCATTACTTTCCCTTTGTCTCTCTCTCTCACACACACACACGCACGCACACGCAAAAGCATTTTTTGAGGTCAGTTGACTGACGCCAAAATTTACGAGATGAATGACAGACTCTACTCAGGAAAACGAAGTGTAAGGAAACGTTAATATTCATCGCAACAGATACACATCCTCTTCAGTCCCTGTGCCCGCTCTTCCTCTCCCCTCTCGGCACAGTCAGGCTTTATTTGGAACACGCACACCGTGGCACAGTGCGGATTAGGCCCCATTGACGCGGATATATTAGTTTTGCGGCCTTCGCAAACACGTGAAGCCTGTTTCACACCGGATGCATCACGCACTGCGTCCCCGCGCATGCGTCAGGAATTGCGTCCCTGTTCAAGTCTGAACGCCCCGCATACAAGGCCCGTTTCACACTGACTTTCATCTGGCTTCGTCCCTGCGTTGTGACGTTGACGCAGGACGCACAGGGGAGAACAAAACGCGTGACGCATCCGATGTGAACCCTTCCCCTTCCCGAGAAGCCTGCGCGCGCAGAACCAAATACTCTCCGTTGATTGCGTCACGAGTTGCCTGACTACGTCGACGCACGACGCGTCAGGCGTGAATCAGACGCTGCTTGACTACGTCGCTACGTCGACGCACGACGCACCCGACGTGAACCTCTCTTCCTTCCTTCAGGGCCCCGGCGCATGCGCACGCAGTGAGATCGTGAGTTCTCGCTGATGCGAGCTTTGCTTACACACGGCCAGATCAAAGAGACCGCCGCTGAGTCGCCGTGGCCACACCAGGGGCGGATCCAGGGGCGTCGCTCCGTGCCCCCCCCCCCAAAGAAATTTACCCCCTGTCAAATTTGAGGGTCAAAACAATGTGTATTTTTGTGTCTGATATGTGTGTGTGTGCTTTGTCTCTGTGTGTGCGTGTGCGTGTGAGGGGGGGGGGTTAAAATTTTCAGACGTTGGGGACGCCCCGCCCCCTCCAATGCGAGGGTGGGCGTCCAGCGCCCCCGACTAAATCCCGGGTGGATCAGCCCCGTGCGCGACCCGTGCGATGTCGACATCTCACCTGGTCGGCTATTACCTGGGGACTTCAAAGGGAAGCGGCAGAAAGCCGCCCAGGTACTCGGGGCCCGAAACGTGTGTGTTTAGTGACTGTGACTCGAATAGAGGTGACGCTTAATGGGATGCGAGGCCGTTTTTGTCTTCTTTTTTCATATTCAGAGGATTTTTTTGGCGCAAGGCCAGGGGGCGGATCTGAAACATGGGAAGGGGGCGTCACCGGTCTACCCCTGACCCGGAACCCCAAAAATTCGTGCGCACCCTCTCTTGATTGTGACCCCGCAGTTTTCAATTTACACAAGCAAATTTCTGAATTGAAGTCACCTCGTTGGGATCGGGACCCCCAGACCCACTGCTGGATCTGCCCCCTGGTGGTGGCGAGTTGTTTGCCGGGTTGGTTGGTTGGGTGAGAAATGACGTGCCTGTGTTGTGGTGTCACATGAACTCAAGATTGTTTGTTGCTGTGTTGTTCTTTTTGTGCTGACGACGAGTCATCAGTCATTGGTTGAGGAATTGGTGAGAAGAGGGGGAACAAAAGTTTGGACTCATAGTCTGCTCACTGGTCTTGCTACATCTTGCGCCTCAAAAAGTACTCGAAGCGTGGAACAAGATTGGTTCAGGGTGCTCCAGTCTCAATGTTTTTGGAGACAAAAAATTTGCGTTGCTTTGAGATTGGGACAATGTGTATTGTTCTCATTGCAGGGAGCTACGGTATGGGCTCGGACCTCTCCACCCTCATGAGTCTCTCCGCCGAGAGTTGGGCGTCGCCCGTGTCCGGCACCGCCCACGCCCACCACCACCACCTCCCCCCGCTCTCCCTCACCGCCACGCAGCCGCCCACCCCCTCGCCCACCTACCACCCGAGCATGTGGGCGACCCCACCCAGTTGTGCGGTGTCGCAGTACCTGAGGCGGGAGTACTTGGGCGCCGTGACGACGGCGTCGGACCCCGCGGTGAGCAGCTCGGCTCCGCCGGGGGCAACCGTGGTGTCGGCCCCGGGGCTCCCCGGGGACCTTCCCCCGGGGCTGGCGGGGCTCTCCCCCGCCGCCGTGCACTCCGCGCCCCCGCCGCATACGTCCCCGAGCTCGTCGACCCCCGTGCTCCCCGTGGCGCCCTCTACTGTCGTGGACGCCCTGAGCGGGACCGTGTCGCACCCGCACGCCACCAACTGGCCGTCGCTCGCTCTCAGCTAGACCGGAGGCACGGCGTTCAGTGACGTCATCATACAAGGCCGCGTTCGATTCCTTCCATGTTCAGAGCACGCCCACCACTGGGCGTGAAGTGGTGGAGAATGACGCGTTCTGAGTGAGAATCACACCCTATACTTCACCCCTCGCTCAGAGTACGCCCTCACTGGGCGTGATGAGGCGGAAAGCGACATACATGTTTTCAGCACGTGTCAAACACTTCCTACCCGAACAATGCAGGCCACAGCAGCCACAGACAATGGCTCGCTCCGGCCCAGTCTGCTCCCGACCCAAAACCTGTGCACAAGAATACCCGCCCCTGCACACACCACACAAACTACACGCAGTGATCAGGGAATCGCATCGTCACTGTCGCCAAGTGGAAATGCGCCGGATTGTCCGACAAACTGAACGAACACTTCACTTCGCCAGGAGCCCAACCAACTGTAGACCTGGTTCCACGTCAGTCGCACGGAACGCTGAGGAATCCAGGCACACGTGACGCTCACTGAGCGAAAATGGCGCCCATCCATCGGGACCCAGGCGAAAATGACGCGCACCGAATGGGACTCAGGGAAAATCCGATGCCCGCCGACCGGGTTCCAGGCGAAAGCGAAGCCCTTGAAGTGGAACACAAACTCGGACACGGACATGTGCACGGACCTCATGGCAACCAGAATCACTTGAGGGAACCAGGCGAAAGGGACGCTGCAGATGTGACGGGGTTCTACTTCCTCTCAGACTCAGACCCTCAGCTCCCTGCATCACGTCACTCGGGTACTTGGGCTGTGGGACAAACTGCGACGTCTTGTGGTCTTGTGGTGTAGACACTTGTGTACCCAATATTGGGTGGCGTCGGGTACCTTCTCCTCCAAACTCGGGCGCCATGCCACAAACGCTACAGCGGGATCGGGGTGGGAGTGACGCTCTGCAGGGATCGGGTCGGACCCTCCTGCTGCAGAAGGCGACAGGTCCCTGCAGACTGTGAGGGAAGTTGGGGCGAGGCACGCGGGTCTTTCAGCAGAATTGCTTCCAAATCGTTTGTGCTGGTTGGGGGACCCACGCGCAGGAACGTTCTCCGTGAGGGGTGACGGGGGGCAGAGTGAACACTGAGCGTTCATGCTGCTTCAGCCGTTGTATCCCTGACTCAGACGTTTGCATGAACCAGTAACTAAACATGCACCCAACCTAGACCGCGGTTGGGCGATGGGCGGTGCGTCCGGTGCGTAAATCGAACACGCCCAATGGTATGATCTGATGAAAGTTGTTTGAACGCTCACGCAGGTTAAAGTGAGTGTTGTTCGATTTGTTCTCTTTGACATTGTCTCAGTGTTTCTCTCGCAGTGGTGAGAACGTGTACATAGAAATGACCCTGTGCAATACGAGATTCCGATTTTGTGTGTGTGTGTGTTGATGCTGAACGCCGGTGTTTCTTTCAATCAGTACGGAACGAGCCTTGAGAGGGTTTGATCCAGCAGCCATACAGTAAAATCTGGAGGGTGGCGAGAAAGGGGGGCACCTGTCACCCAGGGGCACCCTTCCCGAGGGCTACCCTCACCCTCTTTGCAACTCACACCGGGGTCACACTCACTAGGGGGGGGGGGCTGAAAATGGGGAGTCCATGGCCAGTCCTTGACGAAGCCGGGTGCGGTGGTGAATGTGGACACACACACACCTGTGTTTCTTCTGACCACAATCGGTGGTCAATCGTCGGTTGGTCAGGATCGCCCTCAAGAACGAAATTTAAGGAGCTCGGAGGTCCCAGGGTAAAAGCTTCCGTGGATAAATCAAAAATACATTTGTTCTTCCGATCGTCTGATTCAGAGTAATGTTCCGTTTTTTTTTCTGGAGATTTTTGTGTCAAATTTGTGTCTCCGGACTCACAGTGCACCGGAAGTGTCGCCGTGACCGTAGCTTCCTGCGTGTAGCGCTCCACCAGAACCCAAGTTCAGGAAGTCACGTGACAGACATGCGCACAGGAACGGATGCGCGGTGTGTGCGAAGCAGCCGGTATGGTTTGAGATGTAAGCGTCTGTGTTTCTCATTTCTGCACAGGTCATCAATATTGAACTTCAAAACACGAATTGAATGATTGAACTCGTAAGTTACTTGATCAAAGTTCTGACGGGGACATTGTAAATTGTATGAGTAATTGCAATTGTAGCGCGCGGGCTCGAGTGCCAGGTCCTTGCCAGATCTAACGATGAACAAATAAATCCGTGCGGAGAAGAGAAGAGGCGAACTTTATGATTATTGTTGTTGTTGTTGCTGTCCGAGCAAAGTCAACATCGAGTACTTGACAAACACAGCTGAGGAAGGCTCGTATCTCATGTGCCGACGGGGGGGGGCGGATCCGGGTGTGTTCGATGTGTCCCACCCGGGGGTGAATTCATCAGGAGGGGGGACGACTCAAGCTGCTGTTGCAACGGTGGAGGGGGCGACAGCGTCAGGGGGTACCCCAAACTTGGTGAATTGTTGTGCACCTGGAGACAATTTCACATAAATCATTGTGAGTCTTGTCCGCACAACCTCCCTAGCTGTGCGTGCGAAGGAGACAAAAGCATTCTCCCCCCCCCCCCGCAGCATTCTCACCGAAACCTCTGCATCTGCACCCCTTCAGCAGGGGGCCACACTCACTCGTCTCAAAACTTTAAGGGACCACACACTCTTTCGGGGGTTTCAGGGCCTCCCCGCCTGTAGATTTCCAAACTTTTCTGGGGGTTTGGGGCCCAACCGTCCTTTTCACCAGGATCTACCAACCTCAAAGTTTTCAGGGACGTTCCCCCACATTTCAAAACCGTTCAGCGGCCCAAGGTCCCCTGGCACCCCCCCCCCCCCACCCCCCCTAAAAACACGCACCGGAAAAGAACCCCCCACCCCCCGCCCCCCAAGAAATATTTGCCCCAAGAAACCGGAAGGGGG
>JAAUXT010027980.1_pt1 | contig 20750 bp, 20 predicted proteins | sample 7278171 | NCBI WGS metagenome assembly JAAUXT01 (sample SAMN14350112, study PRJNA611818) | marine sediment metagenome | isolation source: surface marine sediment (1.8m) | place: French Polynesia: Moorea | collected 2018-08 | reverse complement strand
TGCTAGATAGAATACCATTTGTGACCAACTCCAACTACATGACTTGAGAAATACCTGCCATCAGAACTTGGATATTTGGATTGATAGATATTCAAAACTCACTCAATCCAAAGTCTTAAACATTCATGACGGATCTGAGGGCCCTTTCAGGATGGACTGCCTGGCCCCACCAGAGCAAAAGTGTGCTGCTGCCGTAGGTGGAACAGTGACTCCGGAGATTTGCCAGGAGCAGAACCAGGGCCTTGTCAGGTGGATCAGGAACATTGGACAATCCTCCTCGAGTGTTCCAGTGGATCAGTGTCCAGTGGAATGGGAAGCAGACTGACCGGTGCAGATTTGACTCCATGTGTGTGTGTGTGTGTGTGTGTGTGTGTGTGTGTGTGTGTTTGGAGGGATATTCCACCGAAACCGTAAAAACAAGGGTCGTTTGATGCTGTGCGTGTTGGAATGTTCAAATCATTCCATTGAGAATGTCATTCACACTTGTCTCGCCATGAAACCAGATTTGTAAGGCTGCTGATCTTTGCTGGTTGTACTCAACAAGCGGTCTCTGGAGCCGGGAGACAATTGCATTGTTGCAGGCGAACGACTGAACTGGAGCTCCGCTTGCTTGTTGAAAGAAACTAATTTGCGAGTGTTTGTTGGTGATTGAAGTTTATCTCTGTGTATCTGTGCCACATATTGAACGTTGCTTTCTCTCGAGACGCAGGACCCACATTTTGACTCCGCTTCAAAACAAGCCATTTCACACGAAGAAGATCAGAACTGAATGTGTGTGTACCGTTTTGTCAGTACCTTGTTCACAGAAGATCGAGCACGAAGAGAGAGCCTGGCCCCTGTCCAACTCCCCTGTGATGCCCACATGTTCGAGTGTGTGGTGCGCCATGGTCGTGCGTGGTTCCGCGTTGTAGAGACCTGCGGGTTGCTTTGACGGTGGCTTGTGCCGTGGAGGTAAATGGAGCTGCTATCAAAATCTCATTGTTTTGGGGTTGCGACCTTGACAAACCTGTTGGACACATGGTGCATCCAGAACCAAAGCTCTGAAGCTCGGAGAAATTTGAGCGCCACACCAGCGTGCACTGCGTTACAGACGCTGACAGATCCGCTCGGATTGCACCGAGTATGGTGTGAACAGATTATCGGCATGCGACTTCGCCACTGTGCTCGTCCCTATCTATCTGAACAGCCCATAAATCCGCCGAGGTGATCGAGCTGCCTCGTGAGCACTGCGCGCGCACCGAGTCCGGGTCCGCGTCCTGTCATGCGCGCGAGCGAAACTGGTATTTTTATGGCGTCAGATACTCATCATACACAGAGAGTATCACGTGCTGCACTGCGATGCTACGCGTTGTGGTCGTGATTTGGGGATTTTGCCGTTCTGTTCGCGGAAGTCTGTTTTGATTCCAAAAGTTTGGGACAAAGGAAGTTGATCAGATCCAAATTCCCACTGTGGTTCGTCTGTGGTTGGTTCCGTTTGGGTCTCATGGTCAGGGATTCAGGTCCCTGTGTGGTTCACACAGTGTGTCCGTCGTGTGACACACCGCCTTGTGTGACAGGGATCCAAGATCTGACGCTCACAGCGTGAACGTGACCTTGTTGTGTGCCATCAAATTACTTCAGTTTCAGCACCGCAAACCTTTCCATGCCCAAATATGGTCATTTTTGGACGTGAGTGACTCAAGATCTAATCGTGGTGTCGTTCTGCAGAAAATTAGAACAAGGCTTTTTTACGGTTAGGGCAATTGCACACTGGATGCGTCACGTGTTGCGTCGCGTGCGGTGCCACAGCGCACACTTGCATGAGTCAGGATCCAATGCAAGACGCACCCGATGGGACACAGCTTGTCGCGGTTATTCAGCTGGTTCAGTGACTTTCAGGGACAAACCTGTTGACATGTGAAAATACAGGTGATATCCGGTTGACCCGATTGTTTGTGTGTTCTCCACAAACAGGATAACTTCTTTGTTTCTTGGCGTCCTCGCAAGACAACCATGCAGCACTGAACACACTTGGTCTCATTGTGTTTGAAAGTTTCAACCGCAAACCGGGAAAATATCTTCGGATTGAACAGCCTCCAGCTGTGGTTATTACAAATGTACGTGCGAGCGAACATGTGAAAAATAGCATTGTGAGCATGAAACATGTGCAAAAACAATCATTTGTCAGCTCCATGGCATTTCCATACAGAACGAAAAGCACCCATAAAATTTTCTGTCGATCGCATGTTTTGTCGATGATCGCGTAAATGGGGCATCAACATCTGCATTTTGTGCTCCCAAAAGAGAAAATAAACTGTATCGTGTCTGAAACAGGATCCCCGGAGAACAATCGACGTGGTCGTCATGGCAATTAAAGGCTCGGGTCTGAACGCATTGTTTTTGTGGAATCTGGGCCAATTGTCGGCTCATCACGTCCGTCACTGTTGCCACAGGGTTGGATTTCTTGTGCTGGATGTGTGGCCGCGTTCACGTGAGATGCGTCACGCGTGGCGTCCCTGGCGCGACGCTGTGTCTCGCGTCCTGCGTGAAACAAGACGGAAGGGGAACTTTCTCAATCTGCGCACACGATCGGGGAAGGTGGTCCTTCAGCTGAGAACAGCGCGGGGTGGCGGGGTGGCGGGGCGGGAGGAGGTGCAGCGAGCTGCAGGCAGCAGTTGGTGTCTACGTTGCAAGATGACTGGATCGAGAGAGATTTGCTCGTGCCCGGCACACGCACACACGCGTGATCGCGCACGCGCACACACGCGCTTTTCAGCCAAAAACAGATGATTTCCCATTTGTCTGGGTTTCTGACTTTCTCCATCCTTGTGACTGAGTGTGCGTGTTTGAGAGTGCGTGTGCTGCAAGGATGGCGCTGCAGACCCGTTGCGGACACCTCTGACACACCTTCAGCGACAGAACCGTGTGGTGCATCATTGCTTGAGATCCCGAGGCGCGAACTTCCTCATCTGTTGTCGTGACTCGGCGAGAGTGATGTCATGCGGGGCCTTGCTCAGCAGCCCAAATTTAGCTCGCGGTTGCTGTCAAGATGGGCACGACAAAGACAGACACCCGTGCCTTTTCTGCACAACCTTGACACTCGTGCTGTGGTGGGACCGTTTTGTAGACTTGGTTGTGTGAAAAATGCCTGCGATTTTTCTCGTGAAAGTTTACTGACGAAGCCTTCGCTCGTGCTTCGCTGTCTTGGATTCAAGACCAGCACGAGAAACTGCGTGATTGTTACCGGTAGACCAGTGCCGGGGCTGCAGATGAAACGGACAGTCTGCTGCGTTGGGCGTGAATTTCCTTTGCTGTGTCCCAAGGAAGCCGAACATTCCAAAATCGGACAAATTTGCTTTTGCCAGTGCCTTGTGGAAGACTGCGTGCTGGTTCTCCAGGGGCCACCCCTGAAGACAAATATTTCAACTGCTCCTAAATTGCGTTGTTTAAAACCTGGACGTGAGGGGAACACCTGAAGAGGTCATGCAGTTCCCGCTGGGGACAATCATTGTTGTGGGAAATCACGCGAATCTACCTGTTTGCGATCACGACAAGGAAAACGTGCTGAAATATTGATTCAACAGGAAAATTCCGCGTGCACTGCAAGTTTCCGTGTTTTGGTTTGTGAGTTTGTGTTGGAATTTACCGTCTGTTGTGAGTCTTTGAATCGGCTTGAGAGGGGAGAACGACTGATGAGGAAGTGATCAATGCGACAAGCTTATCTGTGACTGATCGACCACGCGATGAATCGGGGGTGCGTGCGTGTGTGTGTTTGTCCCTTCACCTGTTCATGTTGCCTTGGTGTGAATTGTAGGCGTTGCACAGTTCGTTCAAGTTTTCCACTACGAAAGTCCTGCGAAGAAGAACAATTTGCTCATTTCAATCACGTGGGAGAAGGACTGTGAATAGAGATCCTTGACGAGTTCGGTTGCCGTGATGGTTCGATCTGTGTCGCTGCGAGGCCAGCTCTGCAAATTGAGCAAACGCACGCAACGAAAACGCAAAGTTCGTTCACGCTGGTTGCGTTTTTGTCGTGTGTTGGGTCATGGGGTGAAGTCAAAGGGCGCTGGGTTGCAAGCGACGACGCCTTTGTAAGACTGTGAATGAAGTACGGCGCATCCTGTGTGTACCTTTGCGTGCGAAGCCAGATTGCTGCTGTTTGTAGCTGCTTGACAGCGGCGGGAATCGGAGTGGCCACACCCTTTTTCCTGCAGGTGCAGTTTTGTTGGCGCAAATAGACTCGTATTGTTTGCGATAAACCCAGAAAAGACGGCACGCACACTTCAAGGCAATCTCAAGCCCCTACGCTCTCCACTCGCTGCGGAGAAAAATAAGATTTCCTTGACACAGGGCGTCACCGAAGGGAAAACACTGTTCAAAAGCGAGAGACCATGTTCGGCACTGGGTTGACGAACCCGCGCGTATTCAACACGTGGTGTTCTTGTTTTTGAAAATCTCCGCGTGTGAAGACATTCTCGCTCATCTCCTGATTGTCTGGTGGATCTAAAAGATTTGCTGTTGACTGCCACAAAAGGAAGAAAGGGAAGGGATCGGACCAAAGAAACATCACCCCGCATAATCTCCGAGACGCCAGTTCGAGCACGCAGAGTCCACAGCATTTACTCGCAAATTTCTGCAAGTGTTCAGCACGCAGTTTTGGATCAACAAAAGAATCTCAAAACGGAACCCGTGAAATCCACACACGTGAAAAGAGTTTCATGCCAAATCAGGAAGATTTCTGCTTTACTTGTACTGTTTATTCTGTTTGTTTCACTATTGTGAACCAACTGCTGCATAAATTTGTTTGTGAAGTGCGACTTTTATGCAAATGAACAGGATGCTCTCCGGTGAAAGTGGAGTGAACAAAACGGCAAAACTCGTGGTTGTCTGTGCTGTGGCTTCTTTGATGTTGTTGTCCAGACATCAACAGTCAGAGCCACCGGTCACTGAGGTCAGTGGGCTATCCGTCACTGGATTCACATTCACCCTGGATGCGTCACGCGTGACGTCTCTGTGGGAATCAACGAGCGACGACACAACGCTCATTGGCCTGCACAGTTGCCACAAAAACCGCATCCAGTGTGAAACAGGCCGAAGCTTTGACCGGGAGTGAGTGGAGCAGAAATGGTTGTGACCACGTGACGTCACGTGACAGTTCATCCGCTCACACCCGAACTGCCGTCTCGCAGCTGACCTGCAAGTCAGCCCGACCCACTCTCATCAGGCTCAATCCGTACCCATCTGAGCCTGGCTTTGACCTTCATGCCAACCCCGTACCCTCCTACACTCGCACGAGGTTCTCTGTCTCCTTCGTCACCATCTCAGCGACTCTTGAGATAGAATCATACCAAGTTGACACCTTGTTGGGTCTCTCTTCTTGGGTGTCTCTCCATTTTGCACTTGTAGAATTAATTGACTTTTGATTGCCTTTTCAGATTGACCTGGACGGGAATGGGACCCTGTCGGTGCAGGAGCTGGGTCAGGCGCTCGAGGTCATCGGGTACAAACTTCCGGCGTACGAGATCCGGGACCTCATCCAGAGGTTCTCCGACGACATCAACGACGACCAGCTCAGCTTCGAGGGCTTCCAGAAGGTGCGTCCTGCACGCCTGCGTGCGGGTCAATCTGTGTGTGCGTGTGTGTGTGTGCGTGTGTGTGTGTGTGTGTGTGTGTGGATCCTGACGAAAATTTGTTTTGCAAAACGCACTTATTTCCAAGGGACGTTTTGACAACGACTCGTCAGGAACCTTTTCCAATAATCGGTTGTCAAAGTTCAAGATGTTTGTTCCTGGCGTTCAAATGCTCAGGAAGTGAGGATGACACACACACACACACACACACACACACACACACACACACACACACAGAGGAGTTTTGGCGCGGCGGTGATGCTGAAAAATCAAGGTTTCCGCGCGCGGCGCAATAACGAATTCCGCACAAATCCATAACAATTAGCATAACACAGCGCAGGTGTTGTGTTGTGTGTGCGTGGAGAGAGGGAGAAAAGCGTTTTATCATGATTGATCAGCAACGAAGTGCGCTTGCAAGGGGGATTCTGGTTGTGATTGGCTGAGTAGCGGGGAATTCCTGCAGGTGATCGTCCTGTTCCACCAGCGGATCCAGGATTGCGGTGGGACGCGGGTCCTGAGAAAATTAGTGTGAAAATTAAAATGTGAAAAATTGTGTCTGGGGCCTGTGGCCTGACGTCGCGAGTTGCAGCTTCACTCACTCACTCACTCACACACACACACACACACACACACACACACACACACACACACACACACACACACACACACACACCGGATCTGCGTCTGATCGCCATCACCTGTTGTCCACTTCCTGACAGTACAGGAGGAGGCCTGAGAGTCTCCAAACCACCATGGAAAAGGGACACACTTTCCGATGGCAAGGTTACGCACACATACACATTACAATTAGCCACATAAATCAGATACGATTGCAGCGATATCGCTTATCTTGAGCTTCTTTCTCGAGATTTGGGTCTAAATTCCAGCGTTTCAGACAAGTGGTTCGGCATGATTTCACAAAGCGAGTTTTGTTGAAGCAGACAACGCACTGCGCTCTGTCGGGGCGAAGCAGTGCAGACGTGCCCCACGTGTTGTTCCTGCAGCTGGGTTCACGCCGGTGCGTCTGCACTGTGTTTCTCTGCACAAGTCAATCGGCTCTGCGTCGTCGCTCGCGACTTGTGAACTCCGACTATGCATCACTGTCTCGGACAAATCAATTTATTTGTTGAGAGAAGGTTGTCGAGTTTTCACAACGCCGTCCCAGCAGCGAGTGGTTGTGAGCATGCAGTGAGAAGTATTGGAGTCCCGTCCATGCCGTTTTTGTCTGCGCGAGACACATTTCTACGCGTACGCGCACATTCACCAGCTTCTTGTCAGAAGTCGCGATCGGCTTCATTGTTATGCGACGGACGTCGCGTCGGAACGCGTTTCCATCGCGACCTGAACAGCACCTGAAGCTGTAGTGGCCTCCGAGAGAGCCTTGTGTCTCCTGGCTGTGCCAAGTGTTGCATCCGTGCGCAACGGCCACAACTTCCAACTGGCGAATTCACTTTCCATCGCATCCAGTGTGAAAGGTTCCAACGGATTGAAACTTTCGGAGACGGGTTGGTTTCTTTTGAGGCGTTCAGCCCGTCAAGAAACGAAGCTCACTTTGCGCAAAAGCAACCCATGTCTGCCACTTCTGCGGTCGGGTGTCCTGCAGCCTGTCCCAAAAAGGTTGTTCGTTCACCCAGTCACACGGGCGGCAATGCTTGCTTGAATCAGCCACATCATCTGGACTCTCCTGTATTTGCAGCTATGCGCCGTGGTGAAGCAACAGAAGGACCTGGGTCACACGTTCAAGAAGCACGTGACGAAACGTCAGAACATCGAGACGCACGGCGGGATGACGGAGGCTTCCACAGAGGGCACCACGCACAGCGTCAAGAAGGAGGAACAGGTCGCCTTCTCCAACTGGATCAACAGGTAACACGACGCGCTGCGTTTTCATGGGAACGTGCGCTGTCATGGTAACTGACTGACCACGAAAGCAACCGACACGTGCGCACGCACGTTGTTGCAACGCTCACGCGCCGTCGCAGCGACCGTTGACCGCGTGGCGCAGTGAGTTGAGAGGCATGAAGGAAAGACGAAAAAGAGGACGAAACCATCGAACAACCAAAATTCTTCGCTTGTGTGCGTTGCATCACTGCGCGCATGCAGACACAACCGAGCAGCCATGTGACCGAACCCTCGGCTCAACGTTGTCCGTTGTTTAAGGAACCTGAGCGACGACCCGGATTGCGCCAAGTACCTCCCGCTCGACCCCGAGTCACGTGATCTTTACAACAAGTGCAAGGACGGCATCGTGCTCTGGTGAGTACTGCGTATTGGCTGAGTAGGTCCATTCCCACATATGTGGTGCTTGTCTGTCTCGTCCTGTCTGTTGCACTCTTCAGTCTTCATTTCGGCATTCATCCACATGTTCTTTCTGACCAGCATCTATTCAGCTCCTGTCGTTCCTTTGTTCATCCTCATCTGTCTGTCCAATGCAGCAAACTGATCAACAAGTCTCAGCCGGGCACCATCGACGAGCGCGCCATCAACAAGACGAACCTGACCATCTACCGGATCCACGAGAACCTGACGCTCGCGCTCAACTCGTCTCAGTCCATCGGCTGCAACATCGTCAACATCGGGCCCGAGGACATCCACAAGGGCAAGCCGCACCTCGTGCTGGGGCTGCTGTGGCAGATCATCAGGGTGAGTGACGCGCGCATATATGAGAACGCACACACACGTGAGGCCAGGTCATCAACGAATGGGTGGGTGCCGCCCAAAACACACAACACACACACACACACACACACACACAACGCTGATGAAACAAAATAACGGGTGTGTCAGTATTCCTGCTGTCATTCCGGCGGGAAGTGGTTCCTGCGATTTTCCACGCCGACGTTACTGATGCGCACCACGCCCTTTGTTGTAGATCGGACTGCTGAGCGACATCAACCTGAACATGAACCCGAACCTCGCCGCGCTGCTTCTCGAGGGCGAATCCCTCGAGGACTTCATGCGCCTCACTCCGGAGGAGATCCTGATCCGCTGGGTCAACTTCCACCTGGCGCGCTCCCCGTGCGGGCGTCAGATCTCCAACTTCACCGGAGACATCAAGGACTCGGTCGCCTACATCCACCTGCTGCACCAGATTTCTCCGCGAGACGCGGGCGTCGCGACGCACGCAGAGCACGTAAGTACGCGCAGGCAGGGGGAAGGGGAGTACACGCACCGACGTGTCTGTGTGTGTGGTGGGTTGTGTTGTGTGAGCGCTGTGTTGGAGAGGTGAGTTGAGTTCTGGTGTGTGAAGGATGCGTCCTTGGCGGGGACGAAGGGTCGGGTGCAGCGTGTGCGACAGTGTCGTTGAGTCGCGTGGCCTCATGGCCTCATGTTCACATGATTGCCTCCACTTTCCGTTGAAACGCATCGCGCTTGACCAGCGCCTCTGCTCATTTCCACAGGAGCCGGACCTGACGCAGCGCGCCGAGCGGATGCTGCAGGAGTCGGAGAAGATCGGCTGCCGTCAGTTCCTGACCCCACGCGAGGTCGTCAACGGCAACTACAAACTGAACCTCGCCTTCGTCGCCAACCTCTTCAACAACTACCCGGCCCTGGAGCCCGTCGCGGACGTGGATCTGTCCGAGATTCACGACGAGACCCGCGAGGAGAAGAGTAAGTGCGCGCAGCGGCGCATTGGGCGCGTGCGCAACACTTCCTGTGTGCGCTTTTGGAAGACAACAACGATCGCGCAAGCCAAGCCTCGAATGAGTTACGTACGCTGTTGTTTCCAGTCAGAGTTTCCCAGGACACATCGGAAAAGAGAAGTAGATCTGCCGACGCCGTTGATTCCTTCGTGTTGGGCTGTTTTGTCTGTGTGCGTTTGTGTTCAAGTTTGTGTGGCACCCCTCGTCCTGGCGGCCGCACCACCAAATGAACCAGAAAACGAGCGTCGAGGTGCCGTCGGTCCCATTATCCCGCTCTTGCACACAAAACACTCACCGTCACTCCCCCACCGACCCTCTCTCCACTCTCCTGTGCAGAAACACGCTTACCCACAGACACGCACGCACACGCTTTGTCAGTGGGACCTGTCTTGGCGTCCGCTCTGAAGTCTCGTTGTCAACCTAACTCGGTTCTGACCTTGACCTTGCAGCGTACCGGAACTGGATGAACAGCATGGGCGTGTCTCCCTACGTGAACCGCATCTACTCGGACCTGCAGGACGGTCTCATCATCTTCCAACTCTACGACATCGTGAGGCCCGGCGTCGTCGACTGGAACCGCGTCAACACAACGTTCAAGAAGATCAAGGTCATGATGCAGAAAATCGGTAGGTGGCGCCAAGGGAAGAACATTTTTGAAAAAGACGTCGAGACTCGAGACGAAGTGCAAAAGAAGCACCAAAAGATAAAAATTTCACATTTGTTCAAATGAAAATGTTTTTGATTGCAATGCCCGGGTGCTCGTGGTGACTCAATCTGCATCGTTGGTTTGACGGACGTGGCGTTTTTGAGTGGGCAAAGAATTAGAGCACGTTGTACGACGCGGCTGTGTATTTTCCACAGAGAACTGCAACTACGCCGTTGAGCTCGGGAAGGAAGTGAAGTTCTCGCTCGTCGGAATCGCCGGAAACGACATCTACGACGGCAACGAGACGCTGACGCTCGGTACGTTTACCGTTTCCGGTTTACTCGGGACTACTTCCGGTGAACTGGTCTTTCACGTGCGAGTGAGCGACAATCGAGGACGTGAGTGTGACGTGGCTGTTCGTTTTACAGCGTTGGTATGGCAGCTGATGAAGGCGTACACGCTGGCGCTGCTGACGGAACTGGCCGGATCGGAGGGGCACCGCATCATGGAGCGAGAGATCATCGAATGGGTCAACACCAAGGTGCGTCGAGCGGGGTGGGGTGCGGAGGGATGGGGCAGAGTCGCCTCGTGCACACAAAAAGTGTGACAAGCGGGATGGGATGGAGCGGGGCTGTGAGGGGCCGAGGCGCTTGGTCAATACCACAGCACGAGAAGTTGGGTGCGACCAGGTGGGCAGGAAATATAAGTCGCAGTTGCAGTTTGCAGGACAACTGTTGTCACCCTAGATCACCGCCACTACCAGCGCGTGGCTTTCACGTGTTCTTGTTTGTATCGCAGTTGAAGTCCGCGGGGAAACAGTCGTCCATCACCGGGTTCAACGACCAGGGCATCTCGAACGGGAAGGTCGTGCTCGACCTGGTCGACGCCGTCAAGCCCAACTCCGTCGACTACAAACTCGTCAAGCAGGGCTCCAGCGACCAGGTGAGAGTGTGTGTGTGCGTGCATGGGCGTACTTCACTTCTCGTCTGCTCAGCAACATGCGTGATGCTCAGTTCCACAGCAAGTCGAAACCCTTCTGTCCCCGTCGCCCATCTCTGCCTTCCGTGTAGTCACCCGCTCCCAGACCTTGACCTGTCCGGATCTCGCGCTGACCTTGACCTCCGTTTGCTCTGGTTCCCGCAGGAGAAGCTGGACAACGCGAAGCTGGCCATCTCGATGGCGCGGAAGATCGGCGCGCGGGTGTACGCGCTGCCCGAGGACATCGTCGAGGTGAAGCCCAAGATGGTGCGTAGTGTTCGTATTTCTGCACAACTGAACCTCAATCGAAACGCAAAAAGCGCTTGCTCCCAAGCGTCTCGCTGATGGCCGGAGGGCTTGCCTGCATTTGTCCAGAAGCAGGTTCTCTTCAGCTGGACACTACCAGATCCATCTCACGAATTTGTTTCGCTGTTGTTACTTCAAAAAGTAGCAACGAAGAATTGCACTGGCGAACGAAGCTGCGTGTGACGAAGTGGCGTACAGCTTTGCTTTGTGGGGCGAAAGAAATGACTTTGGGATCTTCTTTGTGTGTTTCAGGTGATGACCGTGTTTGCCTGCATCATGATCAAGGACTACCAGCCGCAACAACAGAGCCTCACAGCCTAGAACACGTGCGAGGGGGCGATAATTAGGGATGGTGCGCACGGGTGCGAGCTGCGTGACGTGGTTGTGGAAATTCAGTGCTCGCGTTCGGAAGCTCAAAGCTCTTTCGTGTTGAATATTTTTCTGAACAAAGTTATTGGAACAAGAAGACAAGGTGGCCAGTTCTGTGTCTCAGCCTGTCCGAGCTTCTGGACGCGCGCATTGTTTTTTGTGCAGTAACGCAACGCAAGATGCACCAAGTGCTCATGTTCTGCCTTCTGCAAAGGACAAATAGTCTGGAACATTGTTGCAATGTACACGTGACGTTCGGCACGCGCGCGCAGTGTCGGTCACGTGGTTCTGACGCGCTTTGATGGGATTGGCTGCTGGGAGCTGCTCATGTCCGATACAAACGTCGCAGCTGCGCCATCTCACGGTGATCGTCAGTTCCACGTGACCCAAACAGAGCTAGCTTCTTGTGTTTGGTGTTTGCTTTTGGTGTTTTCATTGACAAAATATTTTTGAATTTTTTTTCCCACTTGAAGCTGATGTCTCAGAATCGCTTGGAAACGAATCGTGTGCAAAGTGGGCAGAGCTGTCGCGAAACGGGCACGTGTTTCAGTTGTTGCTCAGCTCCAGCAAAACGTGGTGTGAAGTGCTTTAAAAATGACGAAATAAGGTCGCAAGGTACAATGAATACAAATTTTCGTTGCAAGCAGAAATATATGCATTTCAAATTCTGTGAGGATATTGTGTTGTCTACGAAGAAGGGAACAAGTGTTTTTTGTTCAGATTGTCATTGTATGAGAACCTGTTTTCATTCCTTTCAAGCAGCCAGATCCACATGTCTTCAGTTTCAACACTCTTGTGTTCCTGTTGCGATGTCATTCCACCAATGAAAGATCAGAGTTGTTCTTTTCGCACACATTCAAGAGAAAAATCGGGGAAGCTTTTGTGCCGTTAGTAGCAGCCATTGCGCATTTCTGCAGCCTTTACGCAAGCCACAAATTTACAGCCTTTTGCGCGTGTCATAACGTTGATTCATGAGTTGTTTGCGAAAGCGCGTCTCACCAGCTGCTTCGTGCAATTGTTGGGCAGCGTGGGGAAATTGTTGGGAGCGTGGGGAAAATGAAATGATCTCAGATTTTGTTTTGTATTGACACGAGATTTGGAGGTACGGGAGGAGGCAGAGGAGAGACATTGGACGCTGCGGCCTCTTTCATGAAAGGCCATCGAGAAGGTTTTGTCATTTGTTGTCCACCAGAGTCAAAATGCGTGCAAAGAAACTTCAATGGCCGTGGAAGTTGGTGGCTGCTGGATCCAGGTGTGATTGTAATGTAAATTCTGTCCAATGGATTTCATGTCTAATTTGCGCTGCTCGACGCTTTGCGCGCTTGTTGAAAAAGCGATTCAAACTTACACGTTCGATGTAACAAAGCCCCGCGTTCAGGACACTTTCATGCAATCATTTTGTTGCACTGATCCACATGCATTCCGAAATGGACCAAGTGAAAAGTTTGTTGCTGCTTTGATTTGTGCAATTGCGAAATTTGTTGCAGGGACAACGACACACACTGTTCTGTGTGTGCGGTGCGTTTTCAGGGCCTTGCTGAGCAAATTGACCGGGGTCTTGGGATGTACGATCCATCGAACCGTTCCTTCAGTCGATATGAACGACGAACATGTGTTGTCAGGGTGAATGTTTCGTGCGTGGCGTCCCTGTGCTCGCGTATCATTGGACGCTGTGCGCAGACGCAACACATGACGCAGCCAGTGGACACACCGTCAAGAGAGTGTGCCCAGTCTATTCCCACGCACAGGATTTAGCATTACACATCGTTACATTTCACAGAAAGTTTTCAAACACCAGGCGAGAAAAATTGTACACAATTTCAAAAGCTGTCAAGTTCGTTGCCAGGAGACCATTGTTTGTACAGAGAACGCATGCTATATTTCAAACACGAAATCGTGTACATTTATGCAGAAGTATTTCATTTCCACCAAACACGACAGATCTATTTTGCATTTTGGGCAGTTGCTGCGCCTTTCCGGGATGTGGTCAAAAACTTCTCGATTTCCTTGTGCAGTAGATCTAAAAATGGAACTGACCGAAAAGTGGGATTTTCACAGTGGTTTGTAAATCTTGCACGTGACATTCCGAAACTCCGAAACGCCAACAGTTGAAACTTAAGTTGAATGGTGCTAAAAGTGTCGATGAAATCGAAAACAGCAGAAGGTGAATGTGGAGTTGTGTAACGGAGACAACGAAAGCGGTTGCCATGGCGACGGTGGGAGCGTGAAGACGGTGCAGGCGAGTCGGTTACTGCTCTGCTGTTCAAAACTTTTGTACATAAGATTTTCTCTGGGTGAGAATAATAAACACGAACGATCTTTTGAAAGAAACGTCTTTGCTTTGTGTTTCCACAGCTTCTCACTCGTGGACGCAGTTGTGCCATCTGGTGCTGAATTCGAGAAAAAAATCGATTTTACTCGCAAATTTTTCGGGCAAAGTCACGCACCTCGTACGAACTGGCGGGATATTCAGAAATGTGGTGTTCAATTGGCTCTGACCTTCCTGCACTCAACGCCGGGTTTCTCCCTTCCCGCCAGGTGATCTTGAACCTGCGCACCGAATGTCGCGTGCAGTGGCCGCAGTTCCATCAGTGAACCCTTCACGTCAACGTAACAAAAGGCTGGCACCAAGCTACAGGTTCAAAGTTCGTTTATTGTGTAAAAATCGACCAACAAGAGCCTGTCACAAGCTTTAAAAATAGTTCTGTGTTTACCTTGCAGAGAGAGTTTTGACGAGTGAAGCTTTCATATCAAGCTGTACATTGAGAAGAGGTTTCTCAGACACCTCAGCAACAGTGCTTCGCCAAGTTCAAGTGGTATTTATCAACAAAGAAAACATATTTCGCTGTTTTGTTGAACATACTAAATCTTTCACAGTTTCCCACCAAACGACCAGTTGTCTCTGATTCCAACAAGAAGGTTTTCGTGTTTTGTGAGCGACTTCACACACGGTGCAGGAGACTCGGGTCACGCAGACAACTCGCGCACGTGCGGTTGGTTGATTGGTTGAGGTTCGCACAAGGGCGCGCGCGCGTTCGTGTGCGCGCGAACGCACATGCAGACGTAAATGTGTGTGTGAGCGTGTGTGTGCGTGTGTGCACGGCTGTGCGCAAGTGAACCTGTGTGTCGTATCTCTGACACTGATTTCTATGTACAACGACAGACGGAAGCACCATTCACCGTGGTAACGCTATGGACATGTATCTACAAACTTTTCAGATCATACAAAATATGCGCAACACGTTTCACAAGTTCCTGGCTTCCAGTAAGCAAACCAACTTTGAAGATAATTTTTATAAATAAATTGCAAATTCGTCGTCATGTGTATTTTGGGAGGTTTGGTGTGCGAATTTTTCAGTCCTTACAGAAACTTAATACTCGCGTCACTGGGAATAACGTTTGGCACCTGACACAAGGTGGCCACGCGCACGAAACGTCAAAATGCTCGCGAATACAGGTTCGAACAAAGTGCGAGATTTTCACGTTTCGTGCTCGAGCAACACGAAGGCGCTTTCAGAAAGAACGATTCCGTCGCTGCGCCCGTTCTTTCCGTGATTGCAGCTCGACCTCATTGCACTTGATCCGTAATCACCTTTGGAATCAAAGCGGGAAAGCTGCACATTTCAAAGCGCGCTGTTGAGACTTGAAGCAACGCGAGACGCCACGTGTGACGTCACACTGTGTCCGCACGACGCTGGACAAGTACACTGTTCAACGCTCGCTCCGGGCACGTCATACGTTAGTTAGGTCATGAAATTGATGAAAAATATTCTTGACGATTTTTACACGTGCGCGCGGACGTAAGACGGAGCCGTTGCTCAGGGAAACGGCAGCAAAGCGCGACAGTCCCTCCACAGACAGGGTCCTCAGTTAGTGCAGTGCGTCAGTGCAAGGGCAGGTTCACACAGACTGCGTTTTGAGTTCCATTCCTGCTCAGGTCGTTGGGTGTGGCGTCGCGCTGGCAATACAGCAACCATTGCATTCCGTGTGAACCCACCCAAAGCCTTTTTTCAACAAATGCAGTTTTCCGACGCCCTTTTAACGTCAAGGTTTCAACGCTGTCCTCGCAGTGTGACAGACGCAGTGAGGACGTGGCTCCATACCAAACATCTCGCATCCTGTTCACGCTGCAGGGACGGCGCTGCAGGTCGAAAGGAAGACAACTCGTGCGGTTTTACAGCACCCAAATATGCTTTGGTTTTCGCGTAATGACAGTGAGCTGCTACCGTAGAAACCGTCACCATAGAAACTGCATCGGAATGGTCGTCAGCAAAAACAACAGAGCCTTCAAATTGTCAGGCGAATCACAGTCTCGTTTCACTATCAGTTCAAGTTGAAAGTTTCATTTTAGTTCAGCAAGAGCTCCTGGAGTCTTCGTGCCTTGGCATGAGTGCAAGAAGGGGTGGGTGGGGGTACCTGAAAGGGTCACACATACAGACGGGATTATCTCACTACTTGTTGACGGTGGTAGCTGAAGCAAGTTCGGGCGCGCGGTGGGATACACGAGGATGAGAGCGGTGATGCGGCGGGGAGAAGTAGTGCTGCCCCCTGGAGGCTGGGCGGTGTAGCGGCTGCGCCGAGCCCCACATTATGTATTGCTCCGCCTGGTCCGGATCTACTTCTGTCCGGTCCGACTTTTGCGTGCAGAGGGAGTAAACAGGTGCGCGGTTAAACAGACGTTACACAACTGCATCATTACTCGAGGCGAGGTTTCACATGCAGAAAAACTGTTGCAGGGAGGGATCCAGGGGGCGAGGCGTAGCGAAGGTGACTTGTATTCACCCCGTCCCACCCACCCCAGGACAAAAAAATGTGCTTTTGTCAGAGCTTGACTTCAGGCAGGGAGAGGCCTGCCCTGATTCCCGACCAATCCTGGATCTGCCCCTCCACAGTAGTCAACACAGTGCGTTCACAACCTTTCAGGAAAACAAAGCAAAATTTTACATGCACAGCTCATTTCCCAACAACGAGATGGACACGTCACTACACAAGAGCAAAACTCAAACAGATCTTGACACTTCGAATTGAACAAAATGCGTCCACGACACAGCAGAACGAGAACTAGGAACGGAATGTTTCGACGACAACAACAGAGTTGATCAACACCGAACAGAGGAAAATATCAGAAAGATTCAACTTTGAACAGAAAACTCGATTTTCCACAAACCGAACGCGAAATGCAAAACCAAAACTCAACATTTCATCACAACAGACGAAACCGACACAAAAGGAGTGCGTGCGACAAACTTGTGTGGAATGTGGTAACCTTGACAACAGCCTTGACAACACGGAATGCACGATGCGCGGAACTTGCAGAAGTCCTTAGCTACACAGCTGTCACCATGAAGTGCACGTGACAAGATAAACGGTGAAAATATAACATTCATCTGAACATGTTCAAGTCTTATCGTTTGCACCTTCGTTCAATGTTGTCGATTGTCACCCTTTAGCCACAATGCTGAGCGACAAGATTTTCGATATGCGGTGCAGAATTCTCCCACTACGAATGACACGTGATTTGCGATTTTCCCACGGATAGCATTCATGAATATTCTGCGACATGTAAGGCACGAAATGCCTGGGAAATGTGTCGTGTCTTTTGTTGCGAATTGCAGAACAAACGCAACGCAGGGTTCGCGAGAGGGAGCTGAGTGTTATTCTGTACAAAACTTTGATATTTTCGGACACTGAAAAGCTGGGGGGATGTTTGGCGCATCGCGAATCCTGTGGCGCCCCATCGCGACACTCCCGCGCCCGAAGCTCAGAGGCGTCCCCACGTGTCGCGTCTACCTGCGACGTACCGGGTCCCAGATACCGGAGTAGGGCTGCAGGATGGTGTAGGGGCAGTGTCCGATCTCCCCACGCACGTTCGCGAGCTTCCACCAGTTCCGCGAGTCGTCCAGCACCTGGAGAAATCGAACAGCCCGGCTAAATAAGAAAGAGGGACAGTCTGGTCCGAGAAGAAAATTCATTTTCACTGAGTGAGAAGTCTCACACACTCAGAAAAGAATGAAAATCTTGACAAGTTACACATTTCTCTTGTGTGTTTGATTTACACTGGCCCCACTGTCTACTCGTACAAGGCAAAAAGCCATTTTGCGGTGCAAGTTCCATGGGATGTATATGAAGTATCAATGAAAGGTCCATACCTCGAGGATCTCGGTTTTCCGCACGGTCAGCTCCTTCGCGTTGCGTCCCGACCGGTCGTGCGTCACTTCGTAAATCCTGCAGAGCACATGTGCGTTAATCTCAATAGCGAAAAGAGTGAGTTTTCTATGGTTGTTTGAGGATGTTTTTGGAGGGAAGGAAGTGTAGCTCTTCGCGCCAGCAGGTCACACGACAGCAGTGAAGTCGAACTGGCTACCGTGGAAACGACAACAGTCGACCGAGTTCACCACTCGAAGATCGGTGGTCAACCGCCGCAATTCAACGACTTTGTTTCAGGCATTCACAAAAATCAAACTCGGTTTGTGACGGCGCCTGTCGTGACGGCGCGTTGCCGATGAAAACCAACTCACTTGGCGTTTCGGTCGCGGAGTTTACGCAGGAAATCGCGCTGCGCTTCATCAAAAGACGACGGCGCCGGAGCCTGAGGCGGGGGCGCCGGGCGGGGCGCCGCGGGGGCGAGGGGCGGCGACGCGGGGCGGCGTCTGAAACAGAACAGCATCACAGTAAAGCAGGAGGGTGGACGGGGTTGCGGAAAGGGGGTGGAGTATAATATGGTCAGGCGGCGGGGACACTGGGCGACCTCTGCAGTAGGGTGAGGCAGGGTGTGATGGGGTGATGGACACAATGCGGTGGGTGGGAGCCACGTACGGCGTCGTCCTAAGTGTCTGAGTGACCTTGGCGCGACGCATGGGTGAGATGGTGAAGAGAGCATGGCTCGGCGGGAAGGAGCGGTAGGTTGGACGGCGGGGGGGGGGGGGAGACTTGGGTGTTGGGCGGCAGGAGGGGCGGGTCTGGGACAAACGCGGGCTGAAAGTGGTGAGGAGGTCGGGCGTCAGGTGGAAACAAGCAGGCCACGTCTGAGGCGCAACACATCCCGCGAGCCTGGACCTGAAACTTACTTGTCGTAAACAGGTTCTCTTGGAGGCTCTCTCTCCCGTCGTCCGTAATCAGCGGGTTCCCGCGGAGGCTCCCTCTCCCGTCGCCCGTAATCAGCGGGTTCCCGCGGAGGCTCCCTCTCCCGTCGCCCGTAGTCGACGGGTTCCCGGCGTGGCGCGTAGTCGTCGTCCTGCAGAACACAAGATGGAGCTCAGTACGTGGCCCCGACGGAACATTCTTTTCCTCTGGAAACTGGTCTTTTCCGTGTTTTTTGCGCGCCACAAATCTTCAAGGAACCTGTGTATTCAAGGGGCTCGATGGTACCTAGTCAACCAGGCGTTGGACATCGCATTGCAATTGACAGGAGTGTTTTCAAACAGCCCCAGTTGTGCCTTCTTGTACACAACCACGCAGAAAATTGCAGTGTAAACGTTACCCTGTAGTCGCGCCTGTCCATGGTGTGAGAGAGCTCCTCCACGACGGACGGGCCTGGGGCCCAGCCGTTCGAGAAGCGCGGCGCGTAGGGAGGGCAGTAGCCGCGCCACTCATCCCTGAAACGAGACACGGGTGTCAGGAGGGTCGCGGATAACACACAGAGACACGGTCATGCAGTGACCATTTGGTTGACTTGAGTACACGTGTGTGTGTGTGTGTGTGTGTGTGTGTGTGTGTGTGTGTGTGTGTGCGAGGTGTGCGCGCAGTTTCTCACCGTGACATGGTCCAGGCATCCCCGAGGGACATCCACAGCTCCATCTCCTTGGACGTCAGACAGTTCAGCAGCAAATCCTTCGCCTCGCGCGTCAGCAGCGGAGACACAACCTGAAAACGAACAACGTTCAAGCTGATCAACTCAACTTGACACACGCAGCCTGGTATCCGGCTCAAACCACCCCTGAAAATCCGATGAAACACAACCTGATCATCTCAAACGCAAACCGAACAGGAAAATGTCGTTTCGAGGAGGTCGAACACCCAAGAAAGTCCTTCTCCTTGATTGTTTCTGTTCATTCCCCAAAAATGTTTCCTTTTGTTGTCTGTGAGATCCTTTCCAGCAAACCACATTCCCACGTGCTTGGATCCTCAACATTTTTAGCTTCAAAACTGCCACCATCAGACGCACTTGGTTCTTGGTTACCGTGGTCACGGGGTGGTTACCTTGGAGGCGAGGTCGGGCGTGCCGTTGCGCGGGTCCCTGCAGGCGTCGACGAGCAGACACAGGATGGTCCACATGAAGTGGATGAGTTCTGGCGCGTTCGGGTCGTGGATGTGCGGCTTCAACTTCGCCTGCGAAACAAGGTCACGCTCGTAACCATAGAGACACGTCACGTGAACACGAAATCATGAGAGCGTGAAAGAGGCTGAAGTCAGAACGACACAAAACTTCCAGAAAAGCCTGTCAGCGTTTGGTGCACTTTCACAATTTGACCTGAAGGGTGCGCACCAGGAACTGCCTGTCACGTGACAAGAGAATTTCCGGAAATGCACATCACGTGAACGGTGAACTCACAACGAGGTTGCAGGCGAACTTGAACTTCTGGAAGACATCGATGAAGTCTTTGGGAGGAGGAGGGCGCGAGCGCATGCTCAGCATTCCGTCTGAAAGGGGAGAAGATTTACGCGGGTTCAGTCAATGACAAATACAAACAATAAACAACAACACAAACGCACACACACTCCTGCTGACCAGTTTGCCCGTCCGCAAGTCTGTACATGTACTCTCAAAGTCCACGAAGCACAATTTCGAAAGCAACGAACTTTCGCAACGAAATAGCAAGGACTCTTCGCAGCCTTAAAACTGAATCAAATCATGCATTTTGACGCTTCACTCCATGTTCACACCGGGTGCGCATTGCGTCCAGGATCACACGCGCAATTTGTGCTCTACAATGGCCAGAATGACAACACGACTGCAACAGATCGTGATCCGTTTGCTTGAAGCGCGGTGGGAGGGTCACGTGCCACGTGTTTCACGCTTTACGTACCCGGTGTGAACGAGGGTTTGAACAATCTGGGCATTCCTCCACAGTGCGCCACTAGACTTGGCTGCGAGGTTTTATGCTGGGGCCGTGTAACTTGCAAATTGGGGTGCCTTGACCGGGATAATTTTGAGTGGCGTACTTCTGTCCAAGTTCTGATGCTAGCGTCATTACATCA
>JAAUXT010122611.1_pt1 | contig 20751 bp, 20 predicted proteins | sample 7278171 | NCBI WGS metagenome assembly JAAUXT01 (sample SAMN14350112, study PRJNA611818) | marine sediment metagenome | isolation source: surface marine sediment (1.8m) | place: French Polynesia: Moorea | collected 2018-08 | reverse complement strand
ACAACCTTCCGATGCTCGTAAAATTCTGGTTTCTTTTATGCAGAACAAGAACATGAAAATGCATGCCAACAGCAATAAAATTTTGCAAAATAAATTCAAATAGATAAATAAAATTGCAATTGAAAATGAACAAACAGGCAACAATTGGCAATTGCACTCATCCAATCACCAACTGATCTGCACCCAGCAAACTTCAGTGACCAAATTCAGGCATGCATGTGCATGACATTCTAGTCATGTCACTCACACTCAAAGTGTGTCTGGACTTGTTGCCTCAATCACAGCAATGTTCAAAAAAATTTTGGTCATGTTTGACACATACATTTTGGACAGGAACCGCATATTCGAGGACATCCCTCGTATGTTCAAAGTCGTGGAGCGTGCGTGCAATTTCCAAATTTCTCATGGCTGAACGTCTTTTGTGTTTCAGTGCCCACCCTTGAATCAGGGTGAGTACCTCCCGATATTTGTCTTCGCTTTGTGTGGCACACATACGCCACGAATTCTTCGAAGCCAAAAGATTTTGCAGCGATGGGCGTGTTTGCTCGAAAGTGGGTTGTTGGACGAGAAGAAGAACGACCAACAACGATAGTTACTTTGTTGGATTCAAGCCCTCCGTCGAGTTCTTTTTGCCAATTTGCCCTGTTTTTTGCCACGCAATATTTCCTCAGGGCTCAGGTGGTATTTTGTTGTCGTGCGCTTGTGAAGTACGAGACCTCCGCAAAACAAAAACTTGTTCTCACAGCATGAAGCGCGCAGCTTCACTGGAACACGTCAGCACCAAAGAAATGTTTTCGAGTCGACGGGCCAACACCGAAGAACTGAAGTACCTTTTTTGTCAGAGATGCTCAAATCTTGGCTGTTTGCACGCGTGCACAGTTGTTTTTTTCTGCTCACTGAAGGATTTGTGCTCGTACAGCTGTAGTTTGCACTGGGAAGCATTCGTGTTTTGTTGTTGTTGGGGTACCCCTTTTTCACAATTTGTGGGGTCACATTTTTGCATTTTTGCAGGACAAATAACTTTCAATACTGTTGTTGGTATTCGCATTTTCATGCAGAAAGACTGAGGTTGTGGTACGACCTGGTTCTGACTGGGTCTTCTGCTCCCACCAGTATTCCTGCGGTCAATGATTTTCCACAGAAAACATGCAGAGAACTTGCCCTTCGTTTCTCACACATTTTGAAGCATATTTGTGTTGTTTGTGGCCAAAAAACAGAATTTCCGCGAATTTCCACGGCTGTTGTTTGGAGAAGTTTCGCCCGTGTGGGTCGTTGAATCCAGACGCCCGTCTTTCTCTCAAACTTGGCGGTGCTTTTCAGACCAACGACAGATGAGGTTCCGAAGCTCGTTGTGGAAGAGAAGCAGCAGGAAGTTCTCGCAAAAGAAGAAACCATTCAGGTTGGGCCTTTGATTTTTGCTCTTTTCAAAACACCAGAGAGAAACAGAAGAACTTATACGTGTAGACTGTCGAGGTTGAGTGAACCAAATCGGTTCTGGCCAAACGTGCAGTCGTTTTGAGCTTGTGCTTGGCACAGGACCAACGAATATGTCTCTAAATTTGCAAGAATCCGGGGGGGGGTTGCCCCAAATCATGTGGCACATGAAAAGAACAGTTCGTGTCACTCTGCATCTGAAAGACATTTTTGTGATTTTTGAATCTTGGCTCTTCTTGTGTATTCTGTGTCTGTCCGTGAATTCAGACCCTGGGGCTTCTTCCAGAATTGCATGTTTGTTCAAAAATTATGGAGGCAAGCAAGTCAGTGCACAGATTGGAAGTCTGTTTGATCACGATTTTGTCTTTTGCATCTTGGCACAGCAAACATCCAACGAAACAAAGATACAAGAAGTACAAGTTGCAAAAGCGCGATCTGCGAAAGCAGTCCTGCACCCCAGTGCCACCTGGTTGTCTCATCGTTTGTCTTGGCAGGCAAGGCAAAATCAAGCCAACTGTTTTGTACTTTTAGATCCTGCAAGCAAAGATCAGAAGACTTGAACACCTTGTTCACCTGAAGGACATTCGCATTGACGACCTGTCCAACACCATCAAGGAGATGGAGGAAGACAATCGGCGTTACAAAATCACTGCGCCGAGAAATTCACAGTTCACTTGATCGGCACTCTTGACATCAGTCCACCTCAGTATGATTGACTCAGTATTGGACGCTTCCAGCAGTGACTATCGTACGCCAGTACGTGCTTGAGTGTTCCGCAAAAATTTTTCAGTTTGAACCAAAAAAACTGATGTGAAAACATGCTGGAGCAGTGTTGATCGTACACTTTCCAATGACGCAGAATCCAACGTGGAACAAAGCTTTGATGCAGTTTTTTTTTTTTTTTTCGTGAATGAACATTGGGGTGTTTTTGGCGGAGAACAAAGGGACCATTGACCACAAATGGTGTGGCATTAAACCTCGAGTCCGGTTCTTCCAGATGAACAAAACGTTGCTTGAACTATTTTTGACACAAGTTTTCGCAATTCTTGACCACTTTCCACCAGTTTCTGACATGTACAGGTGATCGAGCGGCGTGAACTCAGTCTGCATGCGAGTCAAACTCAAAGTGTGGGAAAACAAAACTTGGGACCTTTTTGTTGTCCAGTATCTGTCAATACTAGTCAGTGTAGTGTGTTGTAATCCCTCAGATTCATGTTGTATCAACATGGGACTGCACCGTTCCTTGTCCCCGTGAATTGTGTGTACAGTCCATTGCTTTTGATACACAGGTTCCTGTGTGTGCACGTACGAGAACCACACATGCATGGAGACACGGTCCAGTGTGTGTGTGTGTGTGTGTGTGTGTGTGTGTGTGTGTGTGTGTGTGTGTGTGTGTGTAGGGGGGCAGTTTGAACTGAACTTCTGGTGATTCACCTGTTGGGACAGATGTATCAAGGGTCCACCCATGTCTCATGCAGACCTGTGGCGGGGGTCCACACCATTCGAGTGAGGGGGATGCCAAGCGATTGAGAAGTTCAAATTCAGCATACACAACCGTACCCAGCCAGGAACAAGGGGTTTGGTCAAAAGCGTCTTGCATTGTGGGAGACAAAAAAATAATAATTCTTTGTAAACCAGTGCAAGCTGGAATCTGCATCTCAAGTTGGAATAAAACCGTTTTCAATTGAATGAGTCTTTTTACTGAAGCTGTTCTCGATGCTGGACAACCTTAGCACTTCTTACATCTCCACTTTCTCTGGGCATAAATGCAAGAAAAACCATTGAATTGTCTGTGGACAAACCCCATCCTGTTTGGTGGTCAAAACCACGAGAAACAAAGCACGATTCCCTGAAAGTCGAACGGCACAACAAGGTCACATGTCTCAATGCCCTCCAAAGCCTTGTGGAACCACGAAAAACCTGTATAAATCAGGAAAGTCGATTGCACCCTTGGTGAGGATGAGCCATAATTCAGGCAACTTTCCACAGGCTGGCACACAGCTGTTGGCCCAACTTTGCACATCTAAAATCCACCTGTGAACATTTTTACACATTTTGCTAATTGTTTGCTGAATAATGACAGCCAAAGACGTAACACAGAATACGTGCATGGATCTGCTAAAAATCACCAGTCAATGACACAAACGACGTGGTTCAAGTGTATCGGAGCTTTACGCCATTTTTACGCACCAGTCTGGTCAAATCCTAAGAACTTGTTGCAAACGAGATCACTTTTGCTGCAAGAAACAAGTGCTGACCAAAAATGACTTTGGAAAAGAAGTTGCTTCGGTGACAAATCGATCAAGCATTCCGAACAGAATTGGGGGCAAACAAAAGGAAATATTCTGTACACACAACGGCATTGCTCGTTACTCATCGATTTTCGATGTCAATTCGGATACAATCCATGTCAATGAATTGACGAAACAAATTTGACATCTGTCGTGACCCATTGTTCGTCTTTTACATCATTCAGAGGTTGTTGTACAACTGGAACAGACTTCAGTCGTTGACATGGATGTTTCCCCCGACAGCTGTTTCTTGCAAACGAAGATGGACTTTCCAAAACACACCACGGATATATCTTCTCGACAGCGAAAATTCTGCATGAACAGCTGAATGTGATCCTTCCTGAATGATAATTGGCTGCATGGTTCGCTTTCGTGTCCATGGTCCGGGATGTGTGCGTGCGCATTGGTCGGGCAGGGGGCGCCTGTGGTTCGTGGTGGAGACGTCGTCCCTGCGAGTCGAGCGCACCTGCCACACACAGCTTCAGCTCCGCCCTCCCTCCATCCCGCTCCTCCAAACTTTTGTGCGAAGCTTCTCCATGCATCCAGCCAGCGCGCGGAACCTTTGCATGTGGATGTGGAAAGCCTTACCCACACTGTATCCAACTGCAACCTTGTGCACTTGAGGATCATTATTCGCATTCTTTGCAGTCTTGCACGCGAGAGAGAAACTGTGGATATCGGGACGAACACAGTGGTGGCCCACCAGTTGCTGTCGTCTGAACGTCTTGGTCAGTGCGATCGGCAGACATTCCCAACAAGGGACTTTTGTCATTTTGCTTTTGGCGTTAGGTGTCGGAGATCATTCTGGAATAAACTGCACTCACTTCTCCGTATAAAGTACATCGTATTGTACGGGAGCAGGGTTGCGGCAGTTGCAGGACAATAGACATGTAGCAGTGTTCGAGGCAGAACGATGGTGGACCCAAGGCAACCGTAAACAAGGAAAGTACCTTTCATTGAAGTAACGTCACGATGTGATGTAATCAGTTGTTGAGACTTGAAAATTCCTGAAAGCCAGACGGACTTTATTCAACAGCACAAGAAGGAAGGATTTTTCCCCACTCATCAATTATAGGATTACAGTCAATCAGTCTGCAGTGGAGACTTAACTCATTAGCGTTAAAGCCATAGTTTTTGCAGATCCAAGGCATCAAGGGAAATATCAGTTACTCATGCCATGGGTTGACTGTGACAGTCAGGATGTCACATATCATGGCCCGGGAGCTCACTGGAGTTTACTTGAGGATAAAAGGATTCTTCTTCGTCGCAGAGCGCACCATGCGCTCGTATCAACTGGAGGACGCAATGTCGGATTGCATTTCAGTTTTGTTTTAGGTTGTGCTACTCTCTGTGGTGATCGTGTATTTACTCTTGGAGTGAAATAGTTACGGACAGTTAGCCAAATGATTTGCCAACCCATTACCTCGGCTTCAATGCTGATAACAATGTCGGCAGGCCGTAATTGCAATTGCATTTGATATAAAAGTCGTATGCGTGCTGCATTTGGAAGAGATTCCAATTCTTTTTCTCTTTGGTGAACTCACATAAACCAGCCACCATAACCAACGAAGGCAAGCCTGGATTATTTTCTGATTGCTTCTGGCCGGGCGCTAACAAAATGAGTGGTCTGGTCGGAGGCAACGGGCCCATGGGTGGCTCCGGCCACCAGCAGGGAGGGAGAACCATCTCTCGCGCCGACCGCTACTCGAGCCAGAACGGTCGCCCAGGCTCGGGTCGGGGTCCCTCGTCGGACTTCGACTCGATGTACACGTACTCCCCGCTGCCCCTTGCCTCCTCGAACACACCGGGCTCTCCACGCGCCCGCTCGGGCGGCGGCGGCGGCGGCGGCGGAGGCGGCGGCGGCGGAGGCGGCGGCGGCGGCCAGAACAACCCCAAGTACACGCAGATCCCGCTCGATTCCATGGATGGCTTCAAATCCGGAGGCTCGGGCTACAACTCGATCCGCACACATCTGTACGAGGGTACACCCGCCGACAGCACCAAGTACAATCCCAAAAACAACGCGCAGCGCCAAAAGGAGGAGGAGATGTACGAGGAGGAGGAGATCCCAGAAGAGGAGCGAGCCGAGGAGTGGAAGACCGTCTGCTACCACTTCACCCAGAACACCACCTTCCACGGCATGAACAAAATCACGGAGAGCACACCCTTCATCCTCCGCAGGTACGTACGACTCCTGACCTGTTGACACATCCTCTTGAACGCCACAAACCTTTTTTCAATTTTCTATTGAGGTGAAATACAATTGGGAAATATTTGTAAAAATTCATTGCGCTGAACTATCACGAATCGAAAATGTGGCCTCAGGCATCGACGAGCTTTAACGAACAAAAACTTTATCTTGGTTTTGCAAGTTTACACAGCTGATCTGATTTGGCAAGGCAACAAAGAAATTCAGTATTTTTTGCTATTCAGATAAAAACAAGATAGAGAACTCTGAACAATGCAGCATTCTAATTTTATGCACAAAAAATGTGATTTGGTCACGACGAAACGTTTCATCAGTCGGAAATTAAACGTTTCAATCACAAAGCACCGTTTTCATCTCTGGACAATATTGTGTAAGACTAGCACCTGTTGTTCAGGTTCCCGACTTCTGAGAACATTTGCTCGCGTCGTACGCACGTCACAAACAGGGGGTCGTTCTGCAGGCTGAAAGCGCACATACGAGTATTGGGCACGAAAGAAACCTCTTCTAATCAATTCAGAAGCTCATCCAACCACCCTCCTGGGTAACAACCCGAGGAAGAGAGATCCTTTCTCTTTGAAGATTCACTGCATGTGGTGACAGACGACACCACTCGGTTTTCAGTCCAGGGAGACTGCGCCCGTACATAACCGTCTTTGTCTTGACCTCACACCAGGAAACATGGCACCCGAGAGAAGAAGAGGGACGTTTGTCACGAACCTCAAAGAAACACCGCAAAATATTGTTCAAGGTTGAACGTTGCCTTCAAACAAAGGTGTTTGACCTTCTAGCACACAGACGCTTGCTGTGTCTCTTGAAAACACTGGTGGAGTCAGAAAGCCGTGTACACACGTTTCATAAGAAGACAAGAAATCTGCGATATATACATTCCAGCTTTGACTTCCCTACGATTGCGTTGTGCAGGCCTCTTCCTTCGCAGGTTGACTGGTCTTCCTGTGCGCAATTTGCATAGTTTCAACACCACCTTCGTCTGGTTGCACGTGTCTGGTCGTGGTGAATGTTCTGAGGTGCTGTGAAGAAGAAATATCAAGAAATGAGTTCACACACGTGACAAGTGTTGCTTTTGAGAAGATTTCACACGCAGAACCTGTCAGACATTTCTGGTGAATCTTCGTTGAAATGAATGAACGTTTTGAAGCGAACCTTGAGACAAACGCCTGGAATCGCAACATGCAGGCGCCGCTTCTGCGTGCACTGCAGTTCTTCTTTGCCGTTTTCAAGTGCAGTGTCTTCCGAGCTAGTGCAGGTTCCAAGAGAAATATAAATGGAGTGCTTTAGATTGCTTCTTTTATGCTAAAAAGGTCAAGCACCAGATCGGAATAAACAGCCTTTGATCGTCAATAACAGGTGCATCGTCGCCGGTTTCCTTCTTCTTTAAAATTTCCTTTTGTTGGGCTGGGATCTGAAAAAGCACTTAAAGTTGAGAGCCACACATACAGCAAAGTGCTATCATTGCGATTTTGTCTTTCTCCTCAATGAATTTGCAGATTGAAGTGATTCTGCAGGGCTGTTCCCGTGCGTAGGTTGGTTCCCATTTCGCACCGTAGACGATAAAACAAAGCTGCAACGACAGAGAAATTTGACATTCTTCAACCAGCACTTCCACACTCAGGAACCAGATGTCCACTTTCCACCAAAAAGAAATTCATCTTGCGTGCAAATGAGCAATTTCGTCAACTCCACGCTGGTTTCGTTGGGAACTGTTGGCCATATTTGCGTGTGAAAGAAGAAGCAAAGGAAGTATTCCTTTCCACCAACCCGCGCCCTCGCTGCTTCTTCAGGGAAATGTTCTCAGAGTAATTTAATTTGTTGTGGCTGTATCTGCTTCAGGCAGATCGACAGCGGTTTTCAAACCTGTAAAATAGGCTTTCGTTTGTTTCCTGATGTGGATTTGTTGAGACGGAAAACACTTGACCTTTTTCTGAGGGGATTCCGAGATATAAATTTCAGTAAGTCTTGGATAAGTGTGACGGTCACAAGTTCTTCATCAGCAAATGGCTCTCTTTACTTTCCTTTTCTGCAATATATCTACTGGTTGTGGTCTGCAAAAAGGAACTGTTTGTGTCCAGAGAGATCAATCTTCTGAAACTTTCCCTCACAAAAAGAGCTCCACGGAGCTTGCAGTGATTTGAGAAAGTGTTGTCGGAGCCTCCAAGAAACTATCGCGAGTCTCCTCCTCCTTACAAACAAACACCAAAGTTCACAAAAGCAAAAATCTAGCATTCTTACACCCAATTACACACCAATGAACCCAACTCTTTCCCTTTTATCCTTCATTGAACTTTCATAAAATCTCAAATTTCAATCCTGAACTTCAACAAGCCTAAAAACCTGTACAAATGTTTGCAAATCAAGAGTTGAATGCTGCCACTCAAATACCTAATTGCTACATTTCTTCAACATACTTTTTTTTACCAACCATTTGTACTTTTTAAAAAAAATTACAATTTATCCAAGTCTGTCCTAAATTTCCAATCCCCCCAGATTTGAACATTTTGACTTCTTAATGTCCCCAAAATAAAACTTGACATATTGCTTCCTCATGCATCATCCTTGACCCACGTAAGACGAAACAGATACAAATTTGAAGCTCATCTTGACAAATAAAGTGTTGTCCAGATGTTTCTCTGCTGGATGCCTGTGAGTACTTTGTTCCAGTTGGTCATCGTTCTGGTGAGTGACCTCGAACATTTGACCAACCTCCTAAAATCACCTGAAAAGAAAGATTCTGCTCCCCTCTTTTCGCCAATGTGCCATGCGTGTCAGAGACACAAAACATTTCCTGATCCGTGTTTGCACCAGTACATGCATACGAGGTATGCTTTCTATTTGGCCGATCCACTGCGATATCTCGCAACTGGTTTCTTTCAGAAAACTGATTTTTTGCATGAGGGATGAGGACATGTTTGTCAGAGACAATCCTCAAACTTGTAGCATGCTGCTGACCTTGATCTTTTGAACTCTGAAAGTGCTGACACTGACCAGAAATCTGAAGAGTCTGACTGTTTCAACCACAGTTCCTCAGTGGACAACTGATTTTGCACATTTTTCAATTGTCCAAAAATTGTGCTCATTGGCATGATATTTCATCATTTTAGTACTGATAACATTGTTTGGCATGTTGAGCAAATAAATAGTTTGTCGGCACCTGCAAAAAAATTTTCCGACTCCTCAAAAACCGATCGGATCGGCCAAATATAAAGCATACCTCGTAGACTGACATTGTGTGGCCTGTTCAGTTGGACTCCCAATGAGAAAACAGAAGAGATGAGAGCAAACTTGTGATCCGAAGGATTACCTTCGCAATGCCGTGCCCTCTGATTTAATTGGGCAGGGCCCCGAAAAAGTTACTTGTGCCAAAAAGACAAAGAAAGCAAGAGTGTGATTGATGACTGGTTCTCAGGAACGTTCGTGTCCTTGCATTTGGCAGTGTCAGAACTGTTTATGGATATTCTGAGGTGTTTTTGTGTCGTTGGAAAACGTCCACAACATCAAAACGACCTTTGAGAAACGTACCAGTCAGAGAGATGAGTCAAACACAGGGGAACCGCCTGTGAGAAGAAGTGTGGACATCAAAAGTGTCAGGCTTGTTTGGTCCCCTCTGCGTTGAATGTGAATGATGAACACCCCACACCAGCGTACATCGTGAGTATTTCCTGCTGAGCTGTATGAAATATTCAACTGAAGTGCCGCTATCTTTGAGCAAATACATTAGTCAAAATTAAGGAGTTCTTTCTCGTGAGCGCTACGCTTTTCTGTACATGAACTATTCAACATGTGGACTGTAAATCAAGAAACGCCACACGAAAAATTGGCCCAAGATTGCTTTCATAAATCGGTTCAACGAAATAAAACCATGTGTGGAGAGGAACAACCATTTCACTCACGCACAGCTGGTACGTGTTGTTCATGTTGAGGGACCCACGCCATTTGAAGCACAAAGAAATTCACGCATATCTGATCTACCTGACAAGGACTTCAGGCCCTTTTGTGCTGTGCGCTGTGATTATGCTCGGGTTCTGTGGGACTTTGGTTTTGCTTTTGCAATTGTCTGCCTCCGCCGTGTGCTTCCATCAGCTTTATCATTTCCACATAACTCTCTGACCGCTTCTGGTCGCTGTGTGAGCTTCGTAATCGCGACACCGGAGACGAGCCTAATGCAGCGTGCCTCGGGCCGTCGCCCGTCCCCGGCCTTTGGCAGCCATCGTAGCGGGACCTGTCCTGCTCCGTGGCTTCATCGTGAATTATTCCGGAGTATTCATGTGTTCACGTCCCATTCACTGAGCAGCTGATCCCATTCCACACCCGCTCTTTTGTGCTTTACCCTGAGGAACAACTTCGCACGGGTTTGCGGGGGACGCCTTCCCTCCAGAAAACTTCTCTGGGGTGTGCATGGACAGTCTGGGTGTACAGTTTGTGCCTCCATGTTGAGTGACTTCCTGTTCCTGCAGTGCAAAAGACTATTCAGTTTGCCTTGTAGGAGTTTTCCAGCTTGAAATGACCACCACAGAGGACAAATACACCTCTTCTTCACACTGTTCACTTCTCAGCGAAAGTTTGCCCAAGCAACAAAAGGAAACCTTCAGTTGAATATTCGAAGAACACGCCGCGACAGAAAACTCTGCAGGGCCATGGCACGTCAGCGCATAAACTTTGTACAATTTGTTGTTTCAATGGCAGGCACACCCACCCGTGCAAGTGAATGTTGCCAGATTGTCAAGAGACAAGAACTGTGTGACGAAAATACAAACAACAAAACAAAGGGAATTCTTGCACTTCAGGTGGTCTTCCCCCTGAAAATGACATTCAGCACATAGGTGCGTGCGGCAAAAACTGAAGAATAGCAGATTTCAGTTCAACATTTGGTTTCATGACACACACCAAAAGGTGCATGGAATCCTAGTCAGCTAAATCTGCCGAAACACCCCTTGGTAGATCTATAGTTGGGGAGCCTTTCAGCACTGACAAGTGTTCTTGTCACTTGAGTGCACGTTGACCATTCTGCACTGTCTGACGGAAGTACACGTGGTTCGGAGGAAATGAGAATACACAGCCGTGTTACAACAGTCTCACGCTGCATGACTCGACTCCGACGAGACAGTGTGGAACCACGATATGGCAGGTCAAGAGTCAGAGGCAAACACACCACTGCTCACAATTATTTATCCCTGGACTTCACTTTCCAGCGATTATACCTGTGGCAAAAACAGACACCGTTCATGTCTGCTGCATTATATCAATACTAATTCAAACAAAGAAGTCGTGCCTTTCTGCGAAGTACGATATTGCATTTTGTCTGATCAAACCCAAGGGTTGAAACTTTGTGTGTCTAATGATTTCTCCGTGAAATTATTCTGAGGCAGTCCCATGGACATCGATTTGTTTGGCTGTTCCGTTCCTTGCAAGAGAATGGACAAACCTTGCAGCTCGCACGTTAACGAAGGCAACTTGTCCAAAAATTTCTTCTCACAAAAGAATAAACAAACAGTGTTTTTTTATGAAGCTTTTGATGCTGATGATTCTGTTCTGTGGCATCGATTTGTAATGTCATAAAATGGAAAGGCATGGAGAAATCTTCACAACGCACAGACTGTAGACGTTCTGCTTCGTCTGCATGAGCGTCACCTCGAAGGCAGAAAGAAGCAACGCACGCACCATCACCAGACTCACGCGGCTTCAGACTTTCTCATAAACACGACATCCGTGGTAATTATAGCTTCTGAGGAAATCTAATGAGGTTCATAGACATCTGTGACCAGTAATAAGGTGCTCTTCTGTCTTCATCCAGTCACTTGCCGACGAGAGAGGGAACGCACCATTGTTAGATGAGGAACAATTACTCAGATCAACTCGGAGGATTCTTCACGGCTGTAGGAGGTGTTCCCCCTCCTCCTCCTCCCCGTCATTGTAACAGAGACACATTCAGTCTCAAACAACCTGCTGTCTCCAATTTGTGATTGCTTCCCGCAACAGTGGATCGTGTTTGTCTTTCGGAAGATCTCATATTTCGAAGAGACCACGACGTCTGGATGTTGGAAAAGTCAGTGGTTTCTGAAAGTAGACAAGCTATTCATTGACCCACAAAGCCGATGAACACTTTCATCAAAGGACACTGTGGACAAAGCTTTTTGAATGAACTCGACTGAATTATTCAAGTAAAGTACAGACTGTGGGGAGTCAGTGACACAATCATACAGTCGTGTGTCCGTCTATGATAAGCATTTTGTTCACAAAAGCACTTATTTCCATTAGTCCAGCCGCACAGGACCCCAATAAATATCCAGGGGGAAACGCTATTGTCCGGCGAGCGCTTAACATGTTGATACCTTTAACCTACACCCATACAATGGCGACCAATTTGAAGGTAAGTACGACAGGTCTAAGAGAACAATTGGTTAATTCCCGGGCAATAGCAGCGAGAAATTGAATAATGGTGCTGCCTGAAGCAAATGGGGGGGGGGGAAATCTTTGATTGTGTCAGGATCCATAAAAGTGCCACGGTTATGATGAAGTGCCTCGAGTCGTGGGATGACAGCGAATTTTGAGGTTTGCTTTGCCGTGTTTGGTGATGTTAGAATTTGTTCAAGCTGTCGTGTACGAAGGAGAAAACTTCGCGCGGACTTTGTTGTTTCGCCCGAAACACATTTCAAAGTGATTGTGCTCAGAAAGTGTATCGAATTAAGTTTCCAAAAGAAAACTCAGAGTGTGCTTTTTGCCACACTTCAAAACCCAGCCGGAAAAAACTACGGGTTTCATTGTCGAAACATTTTCACACAAAAAAACCTTCCGCGCGCGCTGACAGCGAAACAAAACTGCGCTGCATTAGAATCTTGAGAAGAATGTCACCATATCAGCCCTTGGTGCTTCGGGTAACTCCCGTGGAGAGAAACTGCATGGAAGCACACCTCATTACATGGAAATTCACAAAAAGGCTTGACAGCAAAAGGCTACGTGCCAAAGGGAGGGGACCGAATCGGAAGCCTGTGGCAGTTTCGGGATTCCACGTTTGAGTGCTGCTCACAGTCTTGTTTTGCAGCACTTTGCGAACCTCATGTAAACAATTTGAGCAACAAACGGTATGAATCATTCATCTAAAACTTGTGTAATTGGATTATAGAGCTGCTAGCGACAGTGGCGGTTCCATTTTGATCAATTTTTGAAATAACATACACAGCTTCGGGACAGCTCTATGCGCCCAAGCTTTTGATTCTGTGGCTTCACACAGAAAACATTGTTGATGTAAGATCACATCTGCAATTTCATTCCAGCTCTTTGATTCAACTGTGTTGTATTTACGAAATCGAAATCTACAATGCATCGCTGAAGCTGCATTTTGATTGTTGTATGGGAGTCAGGGAACCAGAAACGCGATACGGCGTTTGTGTGACGCTTCCGCTTGGTCTCCGCGCGGCGTCCATGGCGGCGTCGGATGCTCCGTCCGCGGTTATGCGAACAAGCGCGAAACATGACCAGGAAGAGGAACTTTTTAATCAGTCCATTAAATGGCGGAGCTGTCAGGCAGGGACAATCCATGGGCTTCTGGACAGGCGCGGCCGAGTCGCGGGGCTCTCGATTCAAGTGCTTCGAGTTGCGGGTAATGAAACGCTAAAAGCTGTATGCACTGCTTGAAACTCCGAGTAGAAGGCCCGCCATGGCTTATTCATTCAAACAACTTTTGCCTCCGATAGTTTTTGCCGACGCAGCAGGAACTCTGACAGATGAAGCTCAAATAAGACACATCCAGAATCCTGGCTTGCTGATGCCTTGGGACTGAAAGTGGAGTTGTTTGCACCTAAATGGCGCACACGATGCACCAAGCTGGATCTACCCGCTTCAAGTTCAATCTCCCGATTCTCAAGTTGTGACACGAATCAATCTCACTTTGTGAAAGAGGAACAACTGGGTGCACGAGGGCAGGTAGACGGAGCCTACAGCGTTCTGTCTGTACCTCAAAGATTGATCCGTGCTTTGAAACGTGTTGCTTCACGAATTCAACTCTGAAGGCGACAACTCGATTCCCCATTTGTCAGCTGAACGGCGTACTCGGCCGAACCATGAAACGTGTTGCTTCACGAATTCAACTCTGAAGGCGACAACTCGATTCCCCATTTGTCAGCTGAACGGCGTACTCGGCCGAACCAAAGAATTCGCCCACATGTATTTGCTGCATGTACGTCAGTGTGCAGCTATCGACCAGAGCATTTGCTCACAGAGGATCAACTCCTTGGTGCGAAGAATTTTCGGTCAATGGGACGTGTACAAAAGAACAAAAGCTTTTTTTCAGGTAAGCATCCAGTTGAGCGGAAAGAACCAATCGACAAGTGCCATCGGCTTCAGACGATTCTTTCGGTCCCAAACCCTCCAACTTTCTGTCCAGTTCCTCGTTTTCCGGAACTCAACTTCTTTCACCTCGTAGCAACAGGTGGACTCCGCACGCGTGCTTTCTTACTTTGTTTTCTTTTCAGTCAGTTGCAAGGTATGGACCCAACTGGAAGTTTTATGGTACACGTGTGCCAGAGTGACGTGTGAAACAGAACCTCGCAAGGCTTTGGCCAATTGCGTACACAAACAATTTTCTCCCTCGAAATCCTTGCGTGCTGCAGTATGTAAGTTAGGCAATAAACTCATCTCTTTGCCTGAGGCCTGTCTCGGACTGGGAATATGACATTTATGAGATCACGTTAAGCCTGCCACACACCCATTTTGTGTCCTCGGAAGGACGCTGTTAACACCCCGCGAGCACTACTTCGGAAGTAGAGATTCTTCATCTTGGCTTAAGTGTGGCATTATGATGCTAATGACATTAGATCACAAGAAGGAGCAAGGGTAAGAATGTTTCATGTCGGGTTTGTGATGCGTCCCTCTCACCTTCTGCGCCGTTTCTTGCTGATAAGGAATCCGAACGGCGCGTCCTTCCGCCTCTGGCTTTCCTTTCAGCTTCTTTAGAGGGATAACAAGTCCGAGACGGCAAACAGTCCAATGATCTTGATTGAGCTGGCTTGAAGTTGTGGACATGAACATGAAGCGACCACGAAGCTTTTTTGTGGTGGCTAAGAAACAACATTTCTCGTTTTGCAAGCATATAGTTCCGCGAGTTTTTGTGCCACCGCGCTTGCAGTCACAGTGCAAAGTCACATTGCTCCTCTGCAACAAGGAAAGCAGATTTTGCGCTCTTGACATCACGCGCCATATCATAGCTTCGCGAAGTTGAGCTTAAACTGGCTGTTTGTGTGCACGGATCTATAGTGTCTGTCTCAGAAGAACGAAGGTGCAAACACTTGGTTGACAAATGCAAGTCTCATTTCGACTTGATGTCTCTTTGCGGTTCCTGTCAGCCCGAAATTAAGTGTCTTGATGAAGAACCTTTTTCAACTAGTGCCTGAGAACAGAGTCCCAAAGACAACAGCTTAAATGTTCCCTGGATGAAAGCCGTAATCTGCGAAGGCAATTAAACTTTTAATTTCCGGCTGAGACAGAATTAAATGAAGGAAACAAAGAGAAGACAATGAGGCAACACACTGGTTTGTCAAAAACGAAGCATCGCGACGAAGGGTGTCATTTTTTGTCATTTTGACACTGATCTTTTCAAGGATAGGCGGAGCCCGACTGGTGACGTGCTCTTTGTGCCTCGAACAATATCAGAGATCATCCCTGTTGAAGGAACACAAAAGCGTCCAAGTCAGACTTGACGCGTTTCAAAGCCATCGAGACAAGCACCTTGTGTTCAGAATGGCATCCCGCATGGACAGTCTGGCTGGACTTGGCACTTCGGCCCTTTCTATTTTGTGTGGCTCCATTTTTCAAGGACATTGAGATATCTGCCTCCTGTAAGTTGGTTCGAGATACACAAATTCCACACTTGGGTTGGTTAATGTTCGTTGTCCACCTGCACAGGCGCCATCGTGGCTCAAAAACGACCTCAGTTCACGTGTGGTGATCGTTTCACCAAGGTTCAACATGACATCTGTTCCTGCAATTTCTTCCAGATATTTAAAACTTCGCTTTTGAACCCAAGTTGTGTTCTGTCTTCTGTGTTGTGGTGTCCCATGTTACTGCGAAAGCACCCGGTTGATCTTGCTTCAGAGTATACGAGAGCAAACTGTATGAGATGCACCCTTCTCGCGGGGTGAAGTGCAAAGACAGACAGGGCGAACAAACAACGGGCACGCGAAACCACGTGAAGCGGTGTTTGGCTCCAAAAAGGGACTCGGTGAATGAGAAGCTCGATCTTGATCACAGGACGCCTGATGAGAACAAGGACCTGCAAACGCACCGCACTCGGGTCTCAGTGCGGCACACCGACGCACGCCCCATTCAGGTCTTCTGAGCTGTGAATGAGGGCAACCCCGATGGCGTCTCCCCTCGTGAGAGGCCTGCAGTAAGAACCAATATGTTTCACTGAAAGAGAGAGAGAGAGGGGCCATGATTCAGTCACCACCGGTGGTTCATATTTGCCAGGCAGAAAGAAACGACAGCCTTATTGACTGCAAGAGTAAATTGAATGTGCGCATGTATGACTTTCAATCAAAGACCAATTTGGTAATGACAGCCACACGACAGTAAAAAGACATTTCAGAAAGTTGTGATTTTGTGGGTTTCCGGATTATGAGTCCGACCTTTTTATTCCAACAACTATTCTGCATTAGCCATCATCCATAACGTTGCCATGGTTGGAGGCTTAAGTATAAAGTATGGTCGTTTCGACGAATGGGAATTTCTCCATCAAGTTAATTTTCCGTGGTGATGCAACATTTTCCAGCACATCCAGAATGAACGGAAGCGAAACACTCACCATCTGACCATGGCATTCGCACAAAACACTCAAGAGGCAAATTTCATCTCTGCATTCTGTACTCGAACGTGTTTCCAGAAACAACAGACAAATTTGTCTGCTGCTTCATTTCAATCTTTGACCCAGATATTTCCAAGCTTTTGAAATGCAAAATGCTCGTGTCATCAATGATGAGCTCGTGGATGACATTGGTGATGGAACCACTTGTTTCTGAGTTGCCGCTTCACATGTTTTGGCGCAGTTCAAAGATGAGATCAACAGCATTTTGCTTTTTTCCTTTATCAGATTCTCACAACAAGCTTCATCGATGCTCTTTTTTCCATATTTACCGACAACTCTCACACTTGAGCACGTTTGAGGAATGCCAAGCGTACGCGATGACTTCTTCGTTTTGATGTTCAATGATTCTGAACACAAAGAGCAAGCAGCACGGAGACAAAAACAATACTTCCGTCGTTTCTGCAGATACGAACTCTTTGGAATTGTACTGTTCTCAAATCTGGTCTGTCTGGCATTCAGAACACTCATCTACGAGTATCCTTCTTTCCTTTATCGCATTGAGGAACTGCGTGTCTTCTTCTGCAGTTGAATTTTTGACAGTCAATTGTGCTTGTTGTGTGCATTGTGCAATGCTGCCAAATTTCGGGTCTCAGCCTCACAACTTCTTCTCTCAGGAATATCGTGGTGTTCAATCACTGGGAATGGCGCAGCGTACATTTGACTTGATGTTCCGTACGGGGGGCGAATTGCAAATGCAAATTGGCTTTGCACAATCAATTAGTCTGGAGCAAAGAATTCAATATTGAGGAGTATAGAGTTCCAAAGCAGTCTTTTTTTGCCTTCACAAAAACACTCTGTGCGCCAGCTTGCCAGTGGGGGAATTGAGCCGAGAATGTATACCTCTATTTGTCTAACGGTACAAATGGCCTAAAGCTGCTCCAGAAAGCGGCTCAGTGCTGCCCGCCAATAATGTAGCTTCACCTTGGTGCCTTACTTTTCGCCGCTTCTTCCCTGCATTGGACCTCAAGGTGGTTTCTTTGACAAAAAGTATTCGTCAGCGCCTTTCAACGACTTGTTTCAGCGGCGGGTTTTTGTCGACACTTGGAAGTGTTACTCGGTGGAAAAAATGATCGACGAATCATGAGAACAGTGTGAATTACTTTTTTTGCTGTTTAAGTGCGTGCGTGTGCGTCCATTTCGGTCCACACTTTGAAAGAATGCACAGGGGTACGAAGTGCTCACAACCTCAATGTGTTGGCCTCACGCCAATCACAACGCCATTTGACACCCAGCATGCAGGAGTCCAACGAAGGACACGTCGTGAAATCACGTGAGTCTGAGGGTTTCCGGTTTCCAAGCTCCGGTGAAAAGGTAAAATATGTCCAAGTAGAAAAGTGTGATATGAAGCAGTAAAGATAGGAATCTATCACGCTTCCGACGTCCAAGCTGTTACGGACAAGGCTCGATCGATGCCATCTGCATCTCAGATGTCGGACCGGTCCGCTTGAGTTGCATTTGCAACGCATCAATCTGAGCAGCCAGAGGAAAGGCTCTGGTTCTGTCTTACCAACCTGGCCAAAAGCCCACAGTTGAGAGCTGAAGGAATACATGTTTGTGAAACTGAATTGCATCATTGCCAGCTCAATTGCGACAACATTTTTTCACAAAAATTTTCATCATGGCGGTGCGATTTGTGATCTTGCATTCATTGGCGAGGAGACAAAGAGATATATATTTGCGACTGAGTTGTCTTGATCGTGGCAGGATTCTGTCTTCAGAGCTCCAGAGAAATCATCGCACAAATGCTTCGGGCTTTTCGTTCCTTTCCCAGTTCGCACAACACAGGGTCACAAGAAACAAGTTGGAATCACAACTCGTTCAGACATGACGAAAACTCAACACCAATAGCGGTGAGAACCCACGTTGCTCAAAAATGCTTTCTTTTCCGAAGCGCGAATGTATCTTTGGGGTTTCCATCGAAGCTCAAAACTTTCCAGCGAGAGTGGGGGAAAAGCACATGAAACACGAAGGGTGTCATTCAGGTTAAAAACGGTATTGTCAACAGACTGCAGTCGAACACAATGGCAGCGCGGAGAAAGTGAACGTCTTCAGCGAAATCTGCAGGAAAGAAACAGCTCAGAAGCAAAGAATGTAATTCATCAACTTTTCAGATGTGTGACTTGATTCTCAGGTGAATCACAACCTTTGGGTAACAAGAGAGGGGCGCATGCTGTTGGGAAGCCTGCTTGGAAAGAACTCCTCGCTCCTTCGTGGTCTTTGGTACAGTTGACAGGCACTGATTGAAACTTTAGCCAAGAAAATACGAGTACGTCCACATTTGGGCAGATTCCTCGTCAAGCAAATTAGCTTGAGTTGAATGTTCGCTTGACCATGAAGATGCAACGACTTGCAGCCTGTTTGAGCTGGTAAAAACGGCGTTGTTTCAATGCATTGGACTCAAACAGATTTGTGTCATAATTCAACCAGAACAACCAGCCCTTCGCTCAAGCTACTGCTGGTGATTCGCAGCCCCGAACTTTCGGAGTCCTCTTCGAGTCAATGAGTTATTTGATAGATCTGTATGCGGCGTTGTTCTGCTGCTTCGAGATGCTATTCTTGTGTGTCTGATGCTGGTTGCACTGTTTCACCTGAACAAGAAACATACGAATGGAAGCAAAAGTTTGCTTCAAAGAGAAACTGGAAAAGAAAACGAATGCATCTGACGCCTGTGTCAAAATGCGCAAGAAAGACGAGGCATCTATATATCACGCGAGAATATGAAAGTCATTGAAAGGGTTACGAAACCAGACTTTCCTCGGCATAAGTTCTTACGCAAAACGTTCATTGATGGGTCCGAGTACACTGAAGCAAAAACGACACATCATCCTATCGTTTGGCAGCTCTGGCTTGTTGCGTCCACTCAAAGCATGGGAGTGGCCTTTGGTTGAATTCGCCAATTGAGTCAAACCAGCAGGAAATACTTCGTTGTCTCAAAGTGCCAATGCCAAAGAACAGGATGGTCTTGAATGAGGCAAGTTCGAATTTGGTTCTAGTGCCCTTGTCAAGATCTTTTCAGTGACTGAAACTGATGGCAGATCTCACAACGAGTCCTGTGTCACACACACCGGCCGCACCTTGACCCAAAAGCACTCAGCACATGAGAACATCGCAGGTTTCTCCAAAACTTCATCTGGAGGGAGTTTACAGCGTTTCTGCCACACACACACATTTTCGCATTTTCGCAGTTCTGAGGTTCAGACAGCAAGAGGAATTTACTGATTTCTCGCACGATGTTCACTCAAAAAATGAAGTCGCCCATTCTTACCTTTGCTGGATTTCAACACACTTGCGAATGGGTACTCAAACCTGAAGTTGTCTTTGATCTGTTTGTGTTCCCCTGTGCTGAATTATGTAAACGTTGTTTAATGAAGATGGAAGCTTCCCTTTGTCGGCTCACGATCTGAATCGCAACATTGTGTGCAGTCCTTTCCTCATGTCACCACTTTCATCCCCAAAAGTTATCAATAAGTTATGATGATATCGCTTCAAGCCAGTTGTCCGTTTCTGTGGTGTCATTGACGAGTCTTCAGACATTATGAGAAAACGACCCAGGGGTTTGATTTGGCTGCTGGAACAAGGCTACCCCTCCGCTGTAGAATTAATGTCTGTCTGTCTGTCTGTCTGTCTGTCTGTCTGTCTGTCTGTCTGTCTGTCTGTCTGTCTGTCTGTGATTGGGTGGGGAGTGTTCTATTGTTTCGTGGCACTTGTGCAGCAGGGTCACAAAACCACCTGAATGCCTGGGGAAAAGCATTGCGTGCTTCGAAAACCCGGAATTGGTTTGAAGTCTTTGGTGACCACTGCTCTGTTCACAAACACATACGAGTGCAGGAGCTCTCATTCTACCACGGTGCGGTGATCGCAATCGCCGGAGGCGCTGCGAAGTAGTGGTGCGAATTTTCAGTCACACACGGTGAATTGCGATCACCACCCTGTGGAAGAAGTTAGTT
>JAAUXT010012234.1_pt1 | contig 20754 bp, 29 predicted proteins | sample 7278171 | NCBI WGS metagenome assembly JAAUXT01 (sample SAMN14350112, study PRJNA611818) | marine sediment metagenome | isolation source: surface marine sediment (1.8m) | place: French Polynesia: Moorea | collected 2018-08 | reverse complement strand
GACTCTGTAAATCATTGGTAAAGCGCGCTCGCACAATCTAATCCGAATTTCTGACAAAAAATGAAAAAGAAACACGAAGTGTGCACCAAGTAACGGGCCCTAATACTACTCGTGACGTCATAATCTCCATGGCAATGGCCCAAATGGAGTGCTCTGATTGGCTGAGAGCCCAAATTGTTGTCACTTGCAGGTGTATCTTACATAATATACTACTCGCGTGACTGTCAGTCTCGACCGGTCGAACTATCGGCGTGCAGCCATTGCGGTTCCTGTGTTTGTGCCTGCAATTTTTGACTGTTTGCCTCAATTTCTGTGCACCAATGGAGAATGGACGACTAGTGCAATGTGCTGAACTTTGTGTGCTACGAATTCAAGGCAAGTCGGTCGCTGAAATTCACACAGAACTGGTCAGACTCCATGGCGGCCATGCCCTGAGTGTCAGCATGGTCCGATGCTGGTACCGCAAATTCCAGCAAGGTGAGGCTGATTTTTCCGTCAAGAAGACTGGTGGGTGAGTCACTAAGGTTACTCCTGCCAAGCTGCAACAGATTCAGAACATCCTGGCACAGGACAACACCACCTGCATCCGTGTCATAGCAGCACAGACAGGTCTGTCACTCCGGACCATCCACCACACCTTGCGCAATCGACTCAACTTGAAGAAAAGGCCGGCCAAGTGGATACCGCATTTGCTGTCTCAAGGACAAAAAGACAGGCGTGCCCACATGGCTCAGGACTTGCTCAACAGATTCCAGCATGCCCCCACCCTGCAAGCCCGTGTCATAACTGGAGATGAGTCCTGGTTCAGCTGCTATGAACCCCTCATGAGGAGAAGCTCATTGTCCTGGTTGCGGAGGAACCAACGTCGGCCTCACAAGGCTGTGAGGGACAGATATGTGAGGAGAGTTATGTTAGTGGTATTCTGGGACTCACAGGGTGTGGTCCACTGTGAATTCGTTCCGAATGGAAGAGGCGTGAACACTGATTACTATCTGGAAGTCATGTGCACATTGAGACAACGTATCTGCCAGAGACGCACTGCCAGATGGAGGAGGAATTCCTTCTGGATTCATCATGACGGGGCACCTGCCCATCGAGCAGATCCGGTGGTCCAATTCCTTCAGCAGACAAGGACACATGTTCTCCCTCACCCCCCGTACTCCCCTGACCTCACGCCTTCCGATTTCTTCCTGTTTGCCAGGATGAAGAAGAATTTGTGTGGGGTCACATTCCCAAACATCCGTGAGCTGCAGCAGCGCGTCGACCAAGAATTGGGTCTCATCACAGCAGCGGAGTTCCATCATGCCATGACTGTCAGTTGGACCAACAGGCTCCGGAAATGTGTTGCTGCTCAAGGGGACTATTTTGAGACATAGATCCACCCCGAAACTGCAGGAACTGCGACCAAAAAGAGACTTTCATGACAGTTTTCGCCCATGGACACGACCTTCGAATTTACGATTTACCGACTCAAAGTTGACCGTGTTCTTGTTGACAGATTTCTTGTTATCATTGTACACAACATGACCGATGGGTACATTACACATGTGCAAAAGGAAAAAAAAATTGGTTCATTCCATCATAGGAAACGACCCGGTCGTTCACCTCAAAGTATACAAACCTCGTACACGTCACATCGTGTGTTGCGGACGCCCGCGGTGCATTGCTTGCGCTGGACGTGTCGTGCGTGACGTGACACCCCTGGGGGCAAAGTGCGATGCTGCGTCACAGAGCGTTTCACGCATGGTCAACGTGCGTTGGCCAGTGAATGGGCCCGAATCCATCGCAAACCACTAGGCATCGGAGATTGACAACCGCAAAGACGCAACGCCTGCAGGAAGCAGCCACTGTGAATCAGGCCTCACAGCCGGAGAAATTTGATCTGGCTAAATCAGCAAGCGCACGCAACGCGAATGAGATCCCCTTCCTTTCACGTAAATATTGGCAGGATGGGGAGAGTTCACACCAGAGGCGTCGAGCGTTGCGACTCTGCGTAAGTTGATTGGCTGCCAAATTTGGGATGCGTTGCTTCCGGGATCGTTTGTTTCGTGAGAGACACGACGAGAAACCTGACAGATTTTTGTCTTCTCTCTTCATTGTGTAGTGCAACAAAGGGGGTGTTATTTTTTGGTGGGGGGGGGGGTGGCAGCTCGCGTGGACCCTCTGTCTTGATGACACCCACCACGCATACACACATCAGGCCACAACGCTTACCAACAGCACATCCAGCGTGAGTGTGCGCGGCGTCCAATCACAAGTGCAGACCCGGCGGTGCCATGGCAACCAAGCGCTTCCGGTGTGCACGGCCCTCGTGATCACCTGTCGAGGAGCGACGGGGCGTGGGCGGGAGGCGTGCGCAGTTCAAGACGCGAGTGCGCTGTCGATGCGCAAAAAATCCCCGCGGTCTTTCATCACGTCTTTTCTTTAATCATCACCTTGTTCCAGAGACAAAAAGGTTTCACTCGCGGGTGGAGCTGGAAATAGCGTCACGCGGCTTGGATCGCGGCGGAATGCTGCGGGCAAGGTTCACACTGGATGCGTCATTCTCCGTCAGCAAATACAGGTTCCGAACCTGCTGCGTGTGTGTGTGTGTGTGTGTGTGTGTGTGTGTGTGTGTGTGTGTGTGCGTGTATGTGGAGCTGTGCAGCTGTCTCAGACACCCCCATCCCCCTTGACGCTTGGATGCCCCTGGACAATAGACTTCCTTGACCTCTGCCCCCTTCTTCCTGATCTCCAATCCCCCTGGCGCCCAAGCTTCATCTTTCTGGCCCAAGACCTCCCCCCCCCCCGCAACAAAAATCCTCAACATAAGTGCAATTTCGCAAGTAACAACGAAACGCCCATTGACTCAATCGTTTCGGAGCCCATGGCACAACGGCCCCCGCCGTGCGGCAGCACCAATGCATTTCGTATCCAGTGTGACCCGAGCCTTGCTCCCCTACCTGCCACATCATTGTGACACTGTTTGCATCTCTGGTGAAGGCTTTATGGACCCATTATGTGTCTGCGCCACAGCCCGTCCGCCCGTGCCTCAAGACGATGGTTCCTCCTCCTCCTGAGAGGCGAAAATAGGTCCTCGTTACGCGATTGCAGATTCCTGCGCCGTCGTAAAGTAGAACCAGGAGCCTGGTGAGACAGGCCGGGCCTCCGCCCCCCACGCATCTAAGTCTGGACGGATCCAGGGGAGGCACCTTGGGCGAGAGGTTCTGGGGTGAATGCAATTGAAAGGCCAGTGGGAGGGCAAGGCATTGAAGATTAATAACCGCAAAGGCAGAGATAGGCAGAGCCTCCTCCACCCCCCCTCAATGCATGCAAGTCTGGAGAAACGATCCACTGGGGGCACCTGAGCTGAGGGGTTAAGAATTTCTGAATGCAATGTGGACGGAGCCCATGGGTTGAAAGGAGAAGAAGAGGACCAGAGATTTTTCTTTTCTGTCTCACCCTCGGTCAAACCGCGTGCGCCAGTGCATCACACACAGCGTTTCCAACATTCCGCACCATGCGCCAATGCATGTTTGGGGTTGGAACCCATATGAGATCATAGTGGCACACACGCACTTCAGTGTGAACACAACCAGAGACATATGTGCAAGACCCATTTTGGTGCGCTGTGACCTTGGCGTGCGTGTGTGCTGGTGCACTCGGTTTGGCTGAGGTGTGAGATCGATTAGGTCAAGGAAACTGTGTTTTCAAAACACCATGCGTGGGTGTTTGTCATCCTCGTGGGAGCGGGATTTCACTCAGGGTCACTGTAAACTTTTGTCGTCCGACTTCTGAGAAACCTTAGATACTGTCCAGTTCCCACGAGATGTGCGAAGTTGGGGAAGTCCTTGAAAAAAAACAACTGATCAGAAGAACGAGTCCCAGGGGCGACATCTTGTGTGTTGAGATACGCAACCCTTCAAACAGCGCTGTGTCCACTCACACTGCAGGACGTCACGCTTTGCGTCCCCACGCATGCGCGTCAACAGACGCTGCGTCCCTGCATCGCTGAGCCGATGCTGCGCATGTATCTCCTTTCACGTGCGTCTTATTGTTCGAAGCCCCTTTTGTGAGGAGCACCAGGTGACACAGACACTGGAGGCGTGTTGTCCTGTACCGCCCCCCCACACACACACAAACCCCCGTCATCCCCACATCATACCACCCTTGTCTGATATTTTTTCATAATGTACACAGAGTCCTGATGGGACCAGTTGGCGACAGACTTCAAAGTGTGCACGTCAAAGGTGATAGCCTCACCCGAATGTTCATGTCAGAATGAAGTCTGATGAGATTCTCTGCCAGTTTTATGTCAGAACTTCGCATTGCTCCAGCCCAGTTTACCCTGTCTGAATTTTCATGTGTTGCGCTCCTCTGCCAGTCAGTGGGTGCTGCGCAGCTGGGGATGATGCATTGGCATTGCTTAAACTCCACAATCAACACAAATCCTGCACAAAACGTCAGGAGCCCTCTCATTGGATTGCGCCCCCCTTCAAGGACACACGATTGAAAAACAAGATTGTGCGCTTTTTTGAGACGTGTCAGGCAACCACAGACAAACAAGAAACACTGATCAGGCCCATTGGGTGTTGTTACCTTGTTTCTGGGGAAAATATTCAGGGACGACAAGGACAAATTAAGGGAAAGGGTCCAAAGTGTTTTCCAGTGGGACCATTTAGTGGCTGAGATGTTGCAAAGGTTTGGTCGGGCCAGGATCAGCAAGAAAACGAAAGGGAGAAAGAACCTTGAGAGGTTCGAAAATGAGCAGGGATTGTCATCCTCCTCCTCCCCCGGGATGCAAAAGCAGTGTTTGCCGATCTGAGAAGAAAATCCGTTTGTTGAAAAACAAGAAATGGCTGGGTCATCTGCCTTGTTCAATGCAGAGGTCAGCAGGTGCACCTCCGAACTTCAACATTCGGGGAAGTGGAGGCAACACCACCCTGCTCCCCAAAATTGAAAAATTTCGGTTGAAATTGAGGCCACGATAGAAGGTCAAAATTCCCAAGCAGTAAAAATTGGAAAGCATTCAATACTGCCTTCTCGTTCTTGCATTGAAAATGTGTTGCTCATATCAAAATGTTCTGTATACTGCCAGGTCTGCTGGTGGTGGATGCGAGTTTGGATGAAAGAGTCACTATTCTAGAGGAAAATGCTGGAGTCACACAAAATGGTGAGAGAATCATTTCAGATTCCCATGCAACTGAACATTGGTTCACAAACCCAGACTCAGTGTGAAACTGAGAATGTTGGTCAAGGTTATTGAGTTTCGTGCAGAAAGAAGAGAATCAGCTGACCAGTGTTCTGTCACCATTTCTTGTGCTGAATTTTGTTCTGATGTCTTGGAGTGACACTGTCTTGTGTTTTCTGAGGAACTGTGGCCTTGCACGCCGTGCTGCGGCAGAATCCATACGAGGTGGAGTTTGGGGAGGGAGCCCATCCTCGTCAATCTCGTGTTGGTGGCAACGGGTCCGTGACAAAACAAAAATGATGCAAAATTCTCAAATAATTTCAAACTGTGGTAGGAATACGTAGGATGTGGACTTAGCTCTGAGAAAAGTTCGTTGATCCAGAAGCTGAGCAGGTTTGTTCAAGGAGTCAGCTCAAGTTTTGGATCACATGCACTCAAATCACTTCTGTCCTTCAGATACAACCCAGACAATGGTACGTTCACAGTTCCCCCTGGCGGAGGTTGGAGAAGCTGGCAGATTTGTGGTGACTGTGAATGGGGAGGATGTCTGCAGGGGGTGGGCTGACCATGATGACAACGGCTATCAACGGCTATCAAGATCTACCTCACACATCCTGCACTGCACTGGCGCATCACTCACATGTGATGCAATCTAGATCAGTGTTGCCAATGACATGTCCTCATGACAACTTGAGCAAGTGGTCAGCCACTGGAGCAAAGATCAAAGTTGCTCCAGTGGCTGACCACCCCATTTTTCTCAGACCTTTCCAATGGTATAAGGCTTATTTTTCTATCTCATGTAGAAGCTGAGAAAAATGCAAAAGAGTGTGTGGAAAAGACCGCAAAGACAAGGTTGGCGGTCAGCCACTGGAGCATTGCTCTAATGTATGGACAAATTCTTCACTGAGAATGTGGTCTTCCCATCATTGCATCAAAATTGAGTGGCTGCCTGTGTTCCGTGTGGTCGTGTTGTGTACATGTTTATGAGGGTAATACTGAAAGTCTTTTCCCTCATGTTCAGCACCTTGCTGTGATCAGGCTTTGTGCTTGTCCGCCAAAGTATTGTTCTCTGTAGTCAAGAGCCGTTCGAGCGCTGAACATGACGGAAAAGACTTTCAGTATTACCCTCGTATGTGGTGACGTTCCACATGAAATCCAGAAGAGAAGACATTGTGTCGGTCTTGTAACTGTTGAGGTCACTCCACTGAAACCACTGCTCTCATCAAAAATGCATTCACCACCCAAGTTTGACTTGTTGAAGTTTCACATGGACAAGACTTTCTTTGTGTTTTGTGACAAATGCTTTCTCGCAGAAGATACAATGAAAACAATGGGGTTCATGATAGAATTGATAGGTGTAGCAGCAATTGTTGTCCAGATTGGCATATCTGTTGGATACTTTGGCACAAAGAGAGAAGATATGTAGATAATACCAGATGGGATCCAACACAAAACATTTGATAAGGTGATGACAACAAGCTGAATCACAAGACCAGTGCTTGACTGACTCTTTGATTTTTTCAGGATTGTGTCTTCCTGTTGTAAATGTGTTACTAATTTGATGTAAATCATTCCAATTGCCAGGGAAAATGTCAGATGAATAACAAACAAGAGTACTGTTATAAACCTGATGAACCACACAGAATCAGTTGGGTCAATGAATGGGAAACAAAAATTGGTTGGGAGTTTGTCAAAGATTATTCTGTATATTATGGACACCAAACTACTGGCCAACAACAAAAGAACAACAGATAGAAATATCCATTTTTTGACAAAAAATGTATCTTTAAATTGTGTGTCTAAAGGATGTAAAACTACCATTAGTCTTGATACTGACATGAACAAAAGGGAAGAGGGTGATAAAATTGAAAAAAGATATGATAATCCAAATACAAACAGACAGGGAACACTTCTTCTCCACACAGGCTCACTTACAACAAAAGTTCCTTTGTGAACAAAATGGAAAACAAATAAAATTGCAAATGAGCAGCAGCAAACAATGTCAGCAATGTTCACAAAGTTTGTTATCAAAACAAAGGACTTTTCAGTCTCTTTCTTTAGTTTGTTTTGTAAAATCAGGCATAAAATATTTGTGACCAAGATGAATGCAGGAACAAGTCCAAAAGCAATCTCTGTTGATCTCTCAGGTTAAAGATCTGAGCAACTCAGATACCAAGGTCGCTTGGCAAGACATTTGGATGCTGAATGTGTGATACAACAAATCCTATAGTCGTTGCTGTCCACAAAGATAATTTCAGAGAACACAAAAGTGTCATGGTCCAGATCAAGGAAAGGATTCTGTTTTATGGAAAGATAGTAAATATTCAGACTTTTAAACACTGAAGAGGAAATGGACTGAAGATTGTTGCTTGAAAGATTAACTTGTTTCAGGAAATGTAACTTTTCAAAAGCAGTCATATCAATATTGTTTATCCTGTTATTTTCCAAATTGATCTCCCTCAGAAGTATTGCTGGTTGAAAACACAGCTGAGCAAGGGTTGATATTTTGTTGAAACCAACATCAATCACAAGCATTTTCTTATTGCTGTAAAATTTTCCACAAATGTTTTCTATTGTGTTACTTCTGAGATGTATGAACAAACCATCAGGAAATTTTCCCATAAAATCTATTCTTTCAAGCTTTGCAAATGTAACTGCAACAAATATGTATGGAAAGATACTGTCAAAAGTAGGAGATCTATTTGAACAGAGTAAAGCATGGATGTGACAAAGACAGCTCTTTGGACAAGAAATATATTTCAAAGAACAGAAAAATTCATCATCGTGCAATGGACAGTGAAAACTATTTTCACAAACATCTCCAATGTGAATGAACATTTGAGATGAAGCACAATGAAATTTGTTCCTGCAATCTCCCTTCTGATCACACCTGTGTTGTTCTGCTTCATCTGAGCCATCAGGACAGTCCCATTTTCCATCAAACAAATATGCAAATGAAACACAATAATATCCAGGACATTTGTACATCATATTGCATTCAAAGTCAGCACAATCCTCCATGTGTTCTCCAGTACGGCAAGGAATAAGATTTTTGTGTGAATTCAATCTGAAAATGCAAATATCAGTGATATTGAAACAAGCATTGTGACCAGACCTGCAGGGCACCTGCTGTGGCTGAGGACATGAATAAATAGTATGATTGACAAGAACATCTTTCAAAACATTTTCGTCCTCTGCAGATGCTACACAGTCTGATACAAGATCATTCATTTTGGTTTTGTCCAATGTCTGATTTCCACAAACAATCTTGTTCAAGTTTTCTAGTGTCTTTTTGCTATTCTTTGTCTGAAAAATGGAATCTTCGACGTAGCTCTGGCAGAAGCCACCATGTGACAAATAATACAATTGGGAGCATTTGGGCTTTGAACTATCAAGAAAAAACTTGCATCTGCCTTTGTGTTTTGCACCCTCATTGCAGAAACATTCACTTTCATCACTTTTATCGAGTATCCCGCAATGTGGGATGCCATCACAGACAAATGAGGTGGACATGGCATAACCAGATGAGCATTGAAATGTGTTGCTTGATTTGGTGTAAGACTCAGCACTGTGGTGTTTTGAAACCATAATCCCTCTGGATCTTCCAAGAGAACTTGCTTCCTTCTGATAGAAAACCACACTGTACATTTTGAAATAAGTCACATGCTGAACTTTGTTGCCTCCAGCCATTGTCATGAGTAACAATCTCGGAAAATTTGCTGCTGTGGCAACAAGAATGGTTTCCAATTCTTCAGGAGAAATGTGTCTGTTTGAGATCTGAAAGCCATTGTGTTTTTTTCTTTTTCCCCTTCAAACCAAAGGAAAAAATAGCAAAACTGTTTCAACAAAATCTCCTTCTTTGTGCAATGATGGTCACCACTGGAAGGAACAGAGTGATATGTGCTGTTCCCTATTTTCTCCTTGAATTGGCAGACAACATCAATCAGTTTTTTCTCTCTGCAATTTATATTGATCCACTCTGGATATGCTAAATTGGTGAGAAACATAAGTGAGCACTGTCTTGTGGCAATAAACACAGGAAAAATTAACTTTTTCATGAGTTTTCTCTCACTTGTCAGACAGGAAAATCTTTCTGGTCTTATTTTGGAACCCATGAAGGTGTGGCATGATTCAGCAATTAACTGTGGAGAATTGTACCCATAATTTCTGTTCAGCCATCCTTGATAAGAGACAGGGAACCCTGTGCTCCATCTTAAAGCCTGAAACAAGGTGAAATCAAACCTTACTCTGGGTTCAACGCAGAGGCCAACAAAGTTGAATACATCAATTTACTGCAAAATGGAAGCATCTAAAGAAGCACAGAGGCTGCTGTGGGTACATGGGTACAACCTTTTCAGTTCCAATGCGTAAAGCAATGAAGATGGCTTCCAGCAAAGGGAGATCGTATCTCTGTTTCAGCAAAGCAACAAACTCCTCAACATCTCTCCTGCCAACAAACAGTGGCAAACTTGCACTGATGTTGTGACACAGATGGTGTGCTGAATTCCAGGAATGAAAATCTCCATTTTTGTAACGTATCTCTTGTTGTTTGCCATAAAAGGGAATGTATCTACAAAGTGTCCCCACTGGATCAGTGATTTCGTGATGTTCCTTGTCATACAAATACCAATCCATCCGCCTGACTTCTCCTTTGTATTTGTCCACTTTGCTCACTTCAAACCACCATATTACAGTTCTGAATCTGAAGTGAAATATTTTTGAACTCAAGTTGAAAATCAGAGCTCTTGCATGACCAAATGTTCCGTAATGCTCAATATTGTAGCAACTACTTTTCTTGAAAGGATCAGTCTGTAGGTATTCAAAACATGAGTACTGTTTGTATCTTTGAGCTACAGTTTGAGCCCAAAAGCCAGAAACTTCAGAATCCTCCAAATGATACAACAAAATTGTCTTTTTTGCAATTGTTCCAGGGACAGACAAGAATATGTTTGGATGGAGGCAAGATAAATGTATGTCAGCTCTGTAAAATTTATTCAAATCAGGAAAATGTAAGTTTGAATGAAAATATTGTGTTTCAGTTTCCATTTCAACACTGAATCTGCCTTCGGTGTTGTTCAACAAACATTTTGTGACATTCTTTATCTGAACAATGAAAGAGTCTTCTGGATTCTTACTGTTCCCCACATTTTCAATTTCAGGTGTAATTCTTGTTTCTTGAACACTTTTTTGTCTGTTAAATATGAATATGTCCACTGCCATATTGAAATCATTATTGAGAATGATGTTGATTTCGACTCCGTCAAAAACCAAATTTGGACTGAGAGTGGTGTAATTGAAAAAGAATGGTAAAATTGAGTTTTTGCTGTTGACCAAGTGACATTTATGTGAAGAAAGAAATTTGAGACAATTCAGTAGGGTGTGTTTGTGAGAACAGTTTTGAAACCACTCCAGTGCATCAATGCCACTCAGAGTCAAATTTTGATACATTTTCTTCACAGCATCAAGACTATCAAGACATGTTTCCATGTCTGGTAGATTTGTGTTAATCTCCACTGCATTGACTATGAATGGACTTCCTGTGAGCCTCAGGGTTGGCGCACTATGACGCTGGTATTCTTTGAAAAATCCATGAACAACAAAATCAAGGGCTCTGTCAGAATCTAATGGTGAAGCAGGAAACAATTGAAGGCGATGATCACTGTAAATAGCAGTGCCTGAGAAGGCATCAGCAATCTGTATGACTCCACATTTATCTTTCTGCATGGAGATCAGTAATGATGTACGATCTTCTCGCATGCGATGATCAAATGTAAAATAGGTTCCATTGGACATGTGATTTGTGTACTGTTGGCATGGAGGTAATGTTCTTCTGCTCCCTGGACACTTTTCGTGCAGTTTGGAAACGTCCATTCTCAGAACCTTGCAGCTGGTAGTTGCAACCCTGAGTGTACCAGTGACTGAACTGTACGTTCTGTAAGAATAGACAACAATTATTGATGACGAACGAGTTGCGTATAAATTTCGAGAAGGCCTTGAAGATTTGTCCCCGTAACTTTCACATGTATGCAAGAGATGCTTGTAGCCCTCATACACAGCCAAACCTCCATATTTACAAAAATGATAAGTGAATCCACTGTACAAAATGGTTTCAAGGGTGATGTTTGTGTGAAGATTGTTCTGGGTAAAAACATGGAAGACACAGTGCATTCCAGATAAAGAGTGACAGGCAAATGCTGACAAGTTCAATTTGAAGCTTGTGTTATGACTGACAAATATTTCAGATGTTCTTTTTGAGAAACCTGTGTATTTTACAGTGTGTGCCAGCTGCCTTTGAACACCTTGAAAAGCTTTTGCATTTCCAAGCCTGTCACGAGGTGTCAACACATGGTAATACTGTAATACAGATTGAAACGTGGAAAACAACACAGTTTGTTCAATTTTTGCTTTTCTGTTCACCCCAAGGTCAGGACCATCCAGGAGAACAAACATTTTTGTATCATTAGTTCCAAACTTTAAGACAACTATTTGATGTTTTGCCACTGAAACAAAGTGTGAAAAGAACATCATGTTGAGGCTTTCTGTAAATACTGCATGAACTAGTTTGGTTTGATTGCCCCTCAGCAAAACTGTAGCAAACAAGTTTTTTGACATAGCACAGTAAAAAAAATAGAATATGGATTGGAACTGGAATGTGAAAATGAAATTGGGCCAAGATTTCAGCTTTGGAAGTGGAGCTGTAATGTGTGAATAACGGCAATATCCCATAGTATTGAAAATACTCAGAGTGGGACATGTGATGGTGTTGCACTGTGACATTTGACCTTGAGCACTGTTTGTCCAGAACAGACACAGACATATTCAAGAAAGTTATGTTCAGTCTCAACCTTGCGTCCAAAGAAAATATCCACTTGTTTTCCAGAAAGGAATCTCAAGGAACCACTCATCTCTCCTGTTGTCAAATGTTGTGGCATGAGTGCTGTACAAACCTACAGGTTTCAACACTGTTTCCATCCCTCTCTTCACAGACAAAATTTCCACAGCATTGTGCCGTACGAGGGTCTTTGTGTTTCTCAGGAAGTAGAAAGACGTTGTTGACAGAATCACGGCTTTTTCTGTCTTGTTTCTCCAGCAACTGTCCATCTTTTCTGTCAAAAGCTTCTCTATGAAAGTCATCCATGCTTTCTCTGCTCCATTTGACATGTTCTTTCTCATGTTGAAGCGCCTGAATGTGTTGTCATACATTGACCAGCACACGGTTGTGAGATTGAAAAGACACAACATCTTTGTCAAATGCAATTTTACAGGGAAACTGTAGAGTCAAATGAAGTGTGGCTTAAATTTGGCAACTGGTGTTTCTTGTCTCAATTGCTTTGAAAGACTCAGCGTGTTCTGTGCAAAGCAAATGTTCCACCTTTCATTTCCTGTTGACCGTTGTTTTGGGTTGCAGCATCTACTGGCTGCATGGAGTAGACTTCCAACCAACAGCATCAGAAAGACATTGAGACCAAGACTTTCCCTGTCAAGGAAGGAAACGAGTGAAGACAACAATTCAGGGGAGTGTGTCAGAAGGGCCACTTCTGAGTTTTGCGTCAGAGCCACAGTACTTTGAGTTACTTTGTGAAACAGTGAGCCCTGTTGCACATTTTATGTCCTCGTGCAGCAATCACCTCAGAAACAAGAGTGTGTTTGAATTCACAAAAAAGAGTGAAGTTGAAGAACCCGGACGGTTTGTTATTTACACCACACAGAGCTGACATTACCTTGTCAATTGAAATGCATTCCAATTTATCTTCAAAGTCTGAATCAAAAGATTTTTGTCATCAAGACACAGGTGGTTCACATGAACAAAACACTTCTTTGAAGTTAGTGTCAGCGGAGTGTTTGGTGTCAACAGTGGGACATGGAGCCGTTGTGTCTGTACGCGGTGTGGTTCCTTTCTGCAAAGTCTTGACCTCAACAATTTCCATGAAGACACTCACAGCGAAGCATGTGAGTTGTTGTGGAATGCTAACAGAGTCCGAACGAGTACTGCTGGTCACCAACCATCACAATCTTACAGAATTGGACCAGCTTGCCGTCAATGTCAATCACAACGGTCAACGTCCAATTTCAGAAGAACACACATTGGTCGTTGTCCGGTCTGAGTAGCGGCCATGTTTGCTGGGCAGACATCCCTTCATGATCTCAGGTGACAGTGAAATCATCAGAGATGAAGCTCGAGCGTCCGATTTCCCATTTCAAAATTAATCTGCCTCCTTTGCCAATGAAATTTTGTTGTCACACGAAGAACCAGACAATTTTCAGAAGTTTCTGAAACTTTCAGTGTTCAACTCAGAAAACTGGATCTGAGTCATATGCTTTCTGCAGAACACCTGACAGAACACCAGTGGTGACCCTCTTTCTCAGATTGTCCCTGCAACCTGCCTATGGCCACACGCGTCATCACTGTCCTCTCTGGAAGGTGAACGCTGTCCAAACCCCATCTCCCCAAGCTGCACACTCCATGTCCAAATCCAGTATCTGCAGCGTATTACCCTGGCTGGTCCGTCTCTTTGAATGACACCCCACTCCTTCCCACTCCACCCACACCCCACAGCCCACTCGCTCCCAACCAAGCCGTGCCCACCCGCCCAGTCCCACTGCCACCCACACCCCACACCCCAACCACTCCTACACCCTGCCCTCTCCTACCCAACCCTCTCCAACCCCTCCTCTCCACCCCACACTCCGCCCACCCTCCCTACCGCCTATCCACACCCACCCCACACCCACACCCCATCCACTTCCACACCCTGCCCTTTCCTACCCAACCCTCTCCAACCTCTCCACCCCACACCCCACACCCCACACTCCGCCCACCCTCCCTACCGCCCATCCACACCCATTTCCACGAATCCCCCCGCCCGCCCACGCCTCAGACCTCGTGTTCCCAATTCCACCGAACCCCAGCATTTCATTTCACGCTCCACCTGCCCCACCATTCCACAATTAATTTCACCCATTTGTAAAGTAAATTGATTCCCTGCCTCCCCCACCGCCCTGGCCCCGGGTCGCCCAACACGTATTTAGGAGGTTGAGGGAGTAGAATGACGTCAATTGTCTCTTCGTGTGTGTGTCGGAGCGTGGCGCCATCGCCTCAGCGCGTCTCAATGGCGTCTTTTCGACGTCAAGACGCGGGCGGCGGCGGCGGCGCCGATCAATCGTCCCGCGGATCCAGGGGCGAGGGTCACGAAGCTGGTCCCGCAACTGGGCTTCTTATCCGACGTCAACCTGGGTAACCTGGACTTCAAATTCCCCTCTGTCAACAGGTGTGGCACAAAACCAAAATCAGTCCGTCTTTTGCTGGTCAACTTTGGGGCACATGGCGGAAATGACGTTGGTACTGCATCCAGGATCTCGTGTTCCCTGCAAGGCTGGTCCTGAAGAAATAACGGACTGGTCCCCCAGGACAGAAGAATCAGACCCAGACTCACGCCTCTCGTTCCCCTCCACCGTCCTGGGTCCGTTATGCTTCGCGCCAACCCACCCCCTGGATCTGCCTAGATCCCAGGATCGCCCTCCCAGGATTTGCCCACCCAAGGACCACGCTAGTTGGACCCACGCCACATCGTCCCCCAAGATCTGACCCCACTCCCACCATCCCAGGCCCCGCCCCTGCCCCTCTCTACCCTTCCTCTCTGCTCCTGCTCCTACCCCACCCTCCCCAGTCTTGCTCCACCCACCCCTGGCCCCGCCCCTCCCTCCCTCCCTCTCTGGCCCCGCCCCCGCTCCTCTCCGCCCACTCCTAGTCCTGCCCCTCCCTCCCTCTCTCCCTGGCCCTGCCCCTCTGCCCCTCTCCACCCACCCCCTGGCCCCGCCCCTACCCCTCTCCACCCACCGCCTGGCCCCGCCCCTGCCCTCTCCGCCTACCCGGCCCCCGGGACCCACGCTCTTGATTTCTCAATGACGCGGACGCTGGTTTAACATGCAGGTGCGGTGTCCACTCCTCACTCGGGCCGCGGTTAATTAATCGCCTAATTTGCGCCGTTTCTCTGTGCTGCTTCCCGAGCGGGAGATCCTCGGGTCTCAGGACTTCCCACCGCGCATGCGTCAGAGCTTTGTGCGACTCGCGCCGCATTGAAAACAAGAAGCAGTGCTCAAGGCAACTGCAGTGAGAAGTCCCTTGCAGCGTTGGTAAAGCGTCAATTCTTCCTTGTTCATCAAATTCTTCCTGGTCCTCCTTGTCCTCCACCAGTCATGCTGTCTGTTCCCATGGGGGGTCTGGCTATGGGGGGGTCTGGCCATGGGGGGTCTGGCTGGGGGGGGTCTGTCCAGGGGGGGTAGGGGACATTTTGGTCCAGCTGCCATATACTGCATTACCACATGGTGCTTCGCCCTAAAGGGACTTCGCACAACAAGAGGAACAAAACCAACAGAAAGTCCATGATGGTCATGTTCACGGTCGCGCAACATTCCCATTGACTTCTGTTGTTTTCCAATCACCTGATACAAAGTCAACTGAAAAACAAAGCAAGCGATTTCGGCCTTTGGTTTCCTTTTGGAAATTGCCTCAGACTTCTGACGTTGTGTCAGTATGTGAAGACTTCCACGAAAGGAAACAACACCCATTGGCAGAACTGGTAAATGTGATTTGCAAATTGGTGTGTGAGAGAGAGACAGAGAGACAGAGAGAGATGGTGTGAGAGAGAGACAGAGAGAGACAGAGAGAGAGAGAGAGAGACAGAGACAGAGAGAGAAAGAAAGCGGAGAGAAGAAGAAAGTGAGAGGGGGGATGCCGGTGTGTTTGGTGCGTGTCGGGGATACGGATGTGCTTGTGTGTTCACAAGGGACTCAAATCCTGTTTGAAGAGAGTTGGACCGCAACACAAACAAGACCGCGTTCCTTTCCAGGCCTGTCTCTGGATACCAATGAACAGGCGTTGCATTGCGACGCGGAACACACGGACTTACACAAGGATGCAGCGCACGACGCATCCAGTGTGGACCAGGCCGCACTGCATTTCAATTTCCCTGCAGAATTCTGCTCATGGGACCTGCAGGTGGGGATCTGAGATTCTATTACCGAGGCTTGAGCAGAACAGCGGGAGGAGCTGATCGCTGAGGCCCGGGCACCACCGTGCGGGGGGGGGGAGGGGGGAGTCTCGTCCTCGGGGGGACGGGGAAGTCAAAGGGAGGGGGGCTGAACACCGGCGCGAGGGGAGGGGAGGGGAGGGAAGAGCCTGAAGGGCCTGCTCCTGTGGGGCAGGATTCAGGGGCAGGCCGGTGCCTGGACTCCTGACCGCTGCCCAAAAATACACACCCCTCACAGGTTGAATTTTCCTTGTTTGGACTTCGCTACCCTTCCAGGGTCAAAGATTTAGTCAGGGAGGAGGCCCCACCCGTCAGGAAAGAACTCAAAAACAACGCGCGATGCATCCAGTGGGGAAGGCACCCCTTTTCGGATCAACCAGAGCGATCCCAACAGAGGGAACCCAATTTCAAACGGAAAGTCGCGCCTTGGACATAACACGTGACGCGTCCCATTGGACACCCCCCCCCCCGGGAGGGAGGGGAGGAAGGGCCCGAGTTGTGATCGGGCCTCGCCTCGCCTTCTGATGAACAGGATCAGTGCGGGATATTGGAAGGCATTGGATGACAAAGCCTCTCGGCGATGCATCACCCACACCACACCGCAGCGCACCATGCCGTGCAGTGCGCCACCACCGCTCCTCCCCGCCCACGCACCTCAAACTCCAGCCGCTTCAGGCGCGGTTCACACTCGTTGCGTCGTGCGTCTCTGAGGCAATTTCACACTGGCTCCGTTGCGTGTTGCGTTTTTGAGGCACGTACACTCCATGCTTGTGTTCCATCATGCTTTGGTGAGGTAGGTTCATACCAGGTGCATTTGACGCTGCGTCTTTGAAACAGGTTCATGCTGGGTCTGTCTTGTTGCGTTTACAATGCAACGTCACATCCGGTGCATCAAGCGTCGCTTCCCTGAATATGGGTCACACTGGATACAAGTTGAGTTGCCTCCCGGTGCAAATCAGTGGCCTATCCTCATTGTGTTGTCCACACTGACCCTTGACAACGCTGCGCAGCTTCCAAACCAGGATAATACAGTGCAGAAGGTACCCTAAAGCCGGGTTGACTTCGGCCCTTTTCCGCGTCTTGTACCAAGGCGCTGAGATTCTGTGCGGCGCGCATGCGCTCGCGCAGGTCTGCATCACGTGACGTATCTGGTGTGACGCAGGCGTCGTAGCGCTGTTTCCCATTCCGTGCGCATGCGCCGGTGGGAGAGCGCAGTTGGGATGCCGCGCGGGCCTCCCACCCCCAGCGAGCTGAATTCCTAACATCCCAGAGTAAGGCACGATCCATCGCTCTTTCAACCGATGAAACACGCCAAGTGCACACAGGTGGCTTGTCTGCGTTTAGTTTTGTGATGGTTTGTGATATCACCTATATATCACCTGTGGTGAGCAGTTCTTTTGGGTACGTTGAGGTGATTTGATCTTGTTGGTACTTTTCTCAATGCTTTTTCCGTGTGGGGTTTGCTTGTGGAAAGTCAGTACAGGGCGACAGCCAAAGACAGAGAAAAGTTCCACGGGATATAATTTTCATGAGGAGGAGGGGGCGTCTACCAAGTCCCACAGAAACAATGCACGCTACTCCTAAAATTCTGGTCAGCCAGTCCTGTCCCAACCCAATTCCTATACAAAGGTTCAATTTGGCATTTGATTCAGGAGTCTGGTTCCTTGAGAAGATTCCGTAATCGCATTGTGACGTGGTCCGTACTGGAGACAGAGCCGATAGATCAGCCGCATGATGTTGATGGATCATTAGTGGGGAAGAGCGCCCCGCTCACACCGGGTGGACGGATGCGCCGTGCGTTCCGTCACTCTGGGCGGGAATTGGGGGGGGGGGTAGCAAACGGCCCAAAAAAGATGGAAGCGCAAACGTAACTTTTGGCATGTTGTGTCAGTCAGACATTTGCGTTGCATGCTGGACGTGACCCCTGTAGGGATGACGACAATACGCGTCAATTTGCAATGCGTGAAACGTCTTCCGTTCAGTGTCCAGCATTACCGTTGCTCGTCTCTTCCACTGCTGAAACGATGGCCAGGGATCTTTGAGGAGTCTCTTACATTCTCAATTGACCTGGCTCTCTCGGGGCTTGAGCACTGGATGCAGTGCGTGACCCCTCGGACACACCGCGTGCGCCAGCACATCACGCACAGCTTTTACGACATTCCGCACCGTACGCCAGTGAACGTTTGGGGTTGGACTCCATCCATGATCGTGGAAGCACAGATGCACTTCAGTGTGAACATATCTATACACACCTCATTGCCACACAGCATTTCACGGGTGAAACCGAATGTGGTGCACTGTGACCTTGGCGTGCATGTGCGCTGGCGCACGCGGTGTGGCCCAGGGGTGAGTGAACTGGGTCCATTGGGGGGTTGAACAAGGAATGCAATAGGGACCGTCCGGCGTGAACCCGGCGTCTCGTCCCCTGCATCCTCGGGGGGACGCGGGGGAGGGAGCGAGGTGCACTCGGGACGAACGGGCCACGAGCAGCGTCTGATGGATGTTGTTATGGCGACCGCGTCGCGAAGTGTCCATCACGTCCATCTCCACCCGGAGGAGCGCTCACACTATCAAACCACGTGCGCTGTCTGTCTGTCTGTCTGTCTGTCTGTCTGTCTGTCTGTCTGTCTGTCTGTCTGTCTGTCCAATCTCTTTTGGCATTCGTTGGCACTCCATCACTCGTCCACTCACTCCCCCTCAAACTCACACACTCGCTTTTGGTTCTGCACAGACACGTGCTGGTTAACGCACAAACAACCACACACGCACTTGTACTTGAAATTGTCGGTGCATAAAGTTCTCATTGGATCTCTTCCGAAGAACAACTTTGACATGTTTGGAAATTGCTTGTCGGATATTTTCATCGTACTTTTCCTCAATTGTGCTGTCATTGCTCAGAGCACAATCAGATTTGACATTTTCAAAGCGGTCAGCGCACAAAGTCCCAACGCACTGTTCGTCAGCTGTTTCCGGCTGCGTGCAAAGCTGCGCAGAAAACGACGCGAAAAAGACGCTGCGCGCGACGTTCGTTTTTGTGACGCGCGTCATTTTACGCGTCGGCGGGGGCGGGAGCCGTGATTTACCGCAACACTGTCATGCCTTGTCAATTATCCAATGTGCGTGAAATGCATGTGAGAGCCTTTTTATTGAATACCCGGCTCAATAAGAAGCTAAATATGGACCTGGGGACGGAACAGGAAGGGCGGAAGTGAGGGAAGTGAGACTTTTGTCGGTTTCGTGTGTCGTTTCCTGTTATTATGGTGTCACTAACGATTCATACTTGCGTTGTGCTGACGCGAAGAAGTTTGCAAAACTTTATTTTTTTGCAGTCAGCGAACACAAAATTGTAATTTCTCAGGAAATCCACTGAACGCGTTGCGCGCTCTCTGCCAGAACCCGGGTCAAGGTCTTTCCATTAGGTGCCTTCTGTGGTCAATTTTTGGGGTAAAATCTGCTGGGAGGGCTCCGTCTGCCTCAACGGAACCCTGGAGCATCCTGTCCAATTGCGTGACAGCGAGATTTCTGCACATCCTACACAGCTTCCATCTACATCTCGTACGTGAACCCATGCACCACAGCGATCCATAGCTTTCTCCACAAAATTGCCGTGCTTTAAAACCTGCACCGCATCACACGCATTACTCACCGGTTGATCTTTCACTAGGTAGGTTCGGCAAACAGAACGTAGAGCCGAAAACCTAAACGTAGACGTAGACTCAAGGTGCAACCCCCTCACGTGACATCATAACATAGAATTTCGCGCTGTCTGCACTACGCGGGAACGTAAAAATCGCGAATTGTACATCTGCTGTTTTCGTAGCTGTTTTGTGAAGAACAATGAGTCAGAAGGTGAGAAATTTTGCAGGCATCACAAGTTGTGTGGACCATTTTGAGGGTTGATTGGGCTCTGTACATGAAGAACTGGCTGAGTTATGCTGTTTGGAAGTGAAGCTGTCTGTTTGCCTTTGCCGGCATCACTTTTCACTTGTCAAAAGATATAGATCTAGATCTATTTTGTTTGTTTTTTTTCATTTTGACAGGAATCAAAGGGAGATGAGTTGAAGCACAGCAAGGCAAGTCAAATAGATTTTACTTGGACTGAAATTGCAAAAGTGTCAGTAAAGTTAGCACAGGGGAGACTTGTTGAAATGCCCGAAGGATCCGAAGACACGGTGCAGTTTTTGCAAAGGGACATTTGCGGCAAACTGGGAGCAATCACAAAGTTCTGTGTTGCACTGGGAAAAGGATTGAAGAACAATGAATTTGAGGATAATTTTATGCTGGAAGCAAGTGACGTTGTTGATGCGTGCTTCGCCAAGTTGTCTGAGCTGGGGTACATTCAGGAATGACTGAATGTGATGCCTGCAAAATGTATGTCTGTTCTGCAGTTGCTGTTCAATGATCAGCGTGATAGTGCTCTCATTGCTGAAGTTCTGCAAGAAGACCCGTACTCAGACCCTGACCCTAATTCTGTGTGGGATCGCATTGCTGCAAATCTTCTAAGGACATTCCGGCAAGAATCTCCTGACATCAAGGTGGTCCTCATGAGGACTG
>JAAUXT010050289.1_pt1 | contig 20760 bp, 25 predicted proteins | sample 7278171 | NCBI WGS metagenome assembly JAAUXT01 (sample SAMN14350112, study PRJNA611818) | marine sediment metagenome | isolation source: surface marine sediment (1.8m) | place: French Polynesia: Moorea | collected 2018-08 | reverse complement strand
TAATTTGAACTCGACCGACCTAAATACCGGTTAAATGCCTTGTGCAGTGGACAAGTGCTTGAGTTGATATCTACATGCAGCGCGCATCAGAAGTGGAAAGAGCCTCGTACGTGCGTAACGTGCAGAACGACACGTAACGCAACAAGTGGATCTCCCTTCGCCGCCCCCGACCGGCGGCGGCGACGACGACGACGACGACGGGGAAAATCCATGCAAATCCAATCGGCTGGCGCCCGGAGCCGCCGAACTGCCATTCACCCGACGGATCGGGTGGCAGTGTCAATGCGGCGGGGCCGATTCGCTCTTCAGCCGAGAGAGACGGACGCTTCACGCGGGATGCGTCACGTAGGGTGCGTCACGTAGGGTGCGTCACGTAGGGTGCGTCACGTAGGGTGCGACACGCAGGGTGCGTCACGTAGGGTGCGTCACGTAGGGTGCATCACGTAGGGTGCGTCACGTAGGGTGCGTCACGTAGGGTGCAACACGCAGGGTGCGTCATGCGGGGTGTGTCACGTAGCGTGCGTCACGTAGGGTGCGACATGCAGGGTGCGACACGCAGGGTGCGTCACGTAGGGTGCGTCACGTAGGGTGCGTCACGCAGGGTGCGTCACGTAGGGTGCGTCACGCAGGGTGCATCACGTAGGGTGCGTCACGTAGGGTGCGTCACGTAGGGTGCGACACGTGGGGTGCATCACGTAGGGTGTGTCACGTGGGGTGCATCACATGGGGTGTGACATGCTGGGTGCATCATGCTGGGTGTCACATAGGGTGCATCATGCTGGGTGTCACCTGGGATGCATCACGTGGGGTGCAACATGCTGGGTGCATCACGTGGGGTGCATCACGCGGGGTTCGTCACGCAGCTGCCCAGGGACGTGTTTCCCGAGAAATGTTTGCAATTGGCACTTCCACTTGCTCACTCAACTGCCTTGCAAGTTGTATGGTAGCATTCTGGCATTTGCAAGAGAAATTTAACTTTTTTGCACATTTAAAGTGCTGAGGGGTGGGGACCCTCAACAATTGACAATTGCAATTTGCTATCGAGAAACTGGCCCGACACGTTGACTGACGCTGCATGGACCCCGATTGTCGGTGCAGTTGACGCAACGCGTGACGCGTCCAGCGGGACACGGCCTTGACGCGAAGCCGCGCGACCCACACCCATTGACAATTACAGAGCGAGCCTCTCATCGCTCTGATTGCAGCCGCCTGCAGCAGCCTCCCTTCCCCCCCCCCCAACGAGAAGTTAAACTCTTCCTGGAAATGCCCTGCTGCCGCAGTTTCAATGTGGCAAACGCAGCACCGGATTCTCAGCCAGGGAGTGGCGCATTGGGGGCAATAAACCTGCGTCAATAGAGACGTTTCCGTCCCGAGATCTCTCAAGCGAAAAGCACAGCCCGTGTTTGATCTTCTCAACTCATTTTGACCCCAGACGATTAGTTTGTCGTCGACGTGCTTTTCTTGCACACACACTTGCAAAATCACGCTCGGACTGAAATTTCTCGAGTTGCCACCGACTTCGTAACCGAATCCTTTGTCACCACAAAACCAGCACGCACGCACACCCTCATTCTTACTACACGACTCAGTGTCCCACGGTTGTGAGGCCCTCCCAGCAGATTATGCACACACACACACACACACACACATTCCACAAGCAGAACAACACTCCTCGTTCCTGCAGAACAACACGCACACGCACACACACACACACACACACACACACGCACACACACACACAGTATCCTGAGATGGTGTCACCAGGACAACATGCACACATACCCACACACGCACGCACCTGTCCGAAGGAGCCCTTGCCGATGAGCGAGTCGATCTCGTAGCGGTCCATCCACTTCTCGCCCGGCTTGACGACGTAGTCATGCTGCTCATCGTCGTAGCCGTCGTTATAGAGCCGCGGTTGCTTCTTGTTGCTGCCCGAGTGACCCGCGTCGTCGCCCTGGGCAACGGCCGCCGCGCGACGCTTCTTCTTGGCGTAGTACACCTGCAACACACCAAACAGACCTGTCAATCATCTGCGCAGATCAAACATGAGGGAGAGAAGCGTAGACTTTGATGTGCGTCCGTTTTGTGCGTCATCAGCGCCTGGAACAAACGGTGTTCACAAACCGACTGCGCTCAGGAAAAGTGAGGACGCAACGTTTGGCGCTGCAAGCAACGCCCTGAACACAAACGAAAAGGAAGCGGTTCAAACCTCTGTATTTGCTGGAGACCACACCAGTGCAAAAGGGCGTAGACTCAAGCCACACATCCCGCGAAACCGTCCAACTGCAGGACACGTGAACGTATTCCTCCAGTTCACTCACCCCGCGAGAGTCGGACGGCCATAGTCAGACGAGAAAGAGCTATTTTTTGCAGTTCAAGTTTATTTCTGCAATCACAGCATTGGAGCCAATGTCTGCAGCTTCAAACCGCAGAAGTCACCAACTCGTCCACAGATACCGAGGGTTGACTGGAGCAGGACGACAACGTGAGTACGTGAGGCTGGGTTCTCACCACTGCCTCTCCGCTCCCGCCCCATCACCTCATCAACCCACTGAGCGAGTGTCCGGTAAACGGTCAGTACGGACGCCCTGAGGGGAGGGAGGGTAATGAGTATCTCCAGCCATTAATGAGGCGAGATAATCAGCTGGTACGGCACCGCCTCAGCCAATCAGAGAGCCCCTCACAGAGATGACACGGATTCAAACTTCTCAATATCGCCCTCCGGCTCCGGTTGAGTCACGATGACACAAGCTCCTCAGCTCGTTACGCAATGTTCATGTGACAGAAATTGCACCAAAATTGAAGTTGATATAAAGTTGCCAGTCGAATTTCTGGCTTCAAATTGCAACCGCAATTAGATCTACGTATTTTGGAACATCAACTGTTCATTTTGCAAAGTGCAAAATTTGTCACAGTTCTTGCAGAATTCTCTGAGTTTGTGCAGAGCGAGATCTTTTTTCCTTGTTTCTTGGCGTCTTCCGCCTTCAGAATTGACAAATAACTGTTGTCTGCAAAAAGACGATGACAATTGATATTTTCAAAACGCCAACGAGTGACAATGGATGTCAAATCACTTTTTCTTTTTTTTTCTCCAAAAAGAAAAAAAGAAAATCATTCCACTTGGCATTCTAATGGAGGCCTTGCCCCTTCAAGTGACACCAAATCAAAGGGAATATTTAACGCTGCAAAAAGGCAACAGTGATAATTAAATCGGCTGGCGCGGACTGCAAACAGTTTCGAGACAGGCCCTGCGGCTGTTTTGAAAGTATAAAAGTACATTACACGGGCCCTGGGGGTGCCCCGCGTCATTTGGCGGGAAATTTGTCCTCTGATACAAGTACATAAACAACGCTACGTTTTCCCGCCACGACATCAGCAGCCAAAGGGAAGTCAGTATGCAGCAGCAGCAGCGTGTACTGCCAAGTACCCCACGCAGCAAGTACCCGGTGGCGTCTTCACACAAGGGCGACAAAACAGTGCTGTCCGTGGCCTCCTGACAGTCTGTGTCGTTTCAACGTCAAAAGTTCAGTTCAAACACAAGCTGCCAGGTTTGAAGAAACAAGGGAATCTTGTGCCAAAACCATCCTCTGTGCGTGAAAATTTGCGTTCGAGCGAGACTTTTGGAGTGGCATCATCATCAGCCTCACTCAGCTCAAGAGAGACCACAAAACTCTTGCTTCACAGAAGCTGGAGCTGCTGGTTTCTGCGCCTCTGGTTGGTGCGTGAACCAACCAAGCCCAGACGGATGATTTGTCGTGTTTCAGTGCGAACACATAAACTACTCCAGAGAAAAGTTTCATCACTTTTCTCCGTGTGCACCGCACACATACAGAAGCCAAGTCAGCACAAAATCTCTTGAAATGTATTTTGCCTTTCAGATGCGAGTGCAGAACACAACCCGCACAGGTGGAACGTGAAAAACGCCAAAGTCCCCAAAGACCCCGAGAGTTGACAAGCCGAGGGAGTCACAGTTTCCTGCTCTGTGATTTACCTGACAACTTGAATACCTCAAATTGCCACTCAGTTTAAACTGTTTGCACCTCTGTCACCCCCGAATCTCTGTTGTCCATCTCTGGTTCTGTCAGACCCGAGTCATAATGGACACAAAAGAACAACACACATTGGGGAGTAACACGCACAACAAGCACCAATTTTGACACGTGCAAATCGCGACAAGTACAATCTGGACCGGGGCAGACAAATTACCGAGTCAATTCGCCTCTTCAAACACCCGTTCGGTTGTTTCAACTCCAAAAGCCCCAAGCTTTCCCGCGCAAAATTCAAAATTCTCCTTGAAGTGCCAGGAAGCCTGGAAATGACAGAAAACAGCTGATTGACACGTGACACCAGGGGTGCGCACTCACCCCGACCGACTCCGCGCGGAGTCAGGGGTGGGGTACGGCGTACCCAAGCTGCGGCATACCCTGCAGGGGGCTACCTTTCAACTTTGACACGACGCTCGAAAAGCAACTTTCTGTGCCCGGTGTGTGTGTGTGTGTGTGTGTGTGTGTGTGTGTGTGTGTGTGTGTGTGTGTGTGTGTGCGCGCGCGCGCGCGCGCGCGCGCACGCAGAGGCGATTCACGGTTTGGCAAGCCCCTGACTGCACCCCGTCGCCCCTCCTCCACCCCACCCCTCTGGATCCGCTGGCGCCCCCTGGAGACGCAGCGCAGCGCGCGGTGGCGACAGACGCAGCAGCGCCCGGCAACAGCGACGCTGCGTTATTTTGGGACCAGAAGGGGTCGAGTCGGGCGCGCCGCGTCACGTCGGGACAACAACAGCGACGAGCACCCGACCTCTTCACTCCCAATGATGCTCAATACATTTTATTGCTTCACGCATCACCTGAAACCTGCCAAAACCCCTCCATTTCCAAACGATGGAGGCAGGTTGGGTTGAAGAAGCTCTGTACAAATCCGGACGCATAAAATCTGCACTGTCTGTCCCCGTGGGTTGCGCTCCCAACATCATCGTTTGGCAGGTAAATTGGGTCTGACGACGATTCCTGGAAAACGTCATAAAGCGTCGGGAACGCAGCGTCATTAATCCTCGCCGCGTAGGCTGCGAAAACCTCGATTTACGAGCGCCCGGTCCGGCGGTTACGTAATGGCCCCGGTCAAGGTCCGGATTTGCTCGGGCCAGAGCCGTGTTAAAGCATGAGTCCCCTGTGTAACCGCCGATTCACACCGAATGCGCCAGCGCACATGCACACCAACGTCACGACTTTTCTGAGGGAAAAAGGTAACGAGATGCGTGGTTCATGGCAGACTGGTCCCAACCCCAATACGTGGCGCATGACCAGCGTGTGACGTCACGAAACCTGTGCGTCGTGCAGTATGATTGGAGGGGTGAGCGACGTCGTTGCGTCGCTGATTTGACGCAGCGTCCACGTCACGTCGCTTTGTTGACGCAGCGTCCCTTGACCTGCAGAAGCACGCTGCGCGCGACGCTTGAAGCCTGAAGCGGCTTCACCCAGCAGCTCCTTCAGTATTTACGGGGGTCTGGCTGTCGCCACAACCGACGCCAAACAATGGACTTGGCGGCAGGAAACAATCGTCGCGGGACTTGCGGCACGAAAAGGCCCAGACCTTATCGCAGATCGTAAATTTCTTGAGGAATCCAGCCAACAACTTGCTTGCAACTATCATGAGACGACAGCAGTTCGGTGTTTTACGTGAGTGGGAGGGCTGCAGCGATACGAGGCCGGATAAGCCCAATCAGATCCACCGCATTCTTCTGTGAACCCACATCCAGACTTTGAAAAGTTCAGAGAGTTTCCAGACCCGCCCCTAAATCCAAGGGTAACTTTCTGGGTTGAAACCTATGTGCAGTTCAAAACGGCCATTTCTTTCTCCGTTCGTTCCTCGTATTTGGAGGCCCGACGTCACGATTGGTCATCGAACTGAGCACAATCTTCAGTCGACAAAACGAACAGGCTCACCAATTCACATTGGCTATTTGTCTGTTTCAAAACAAAACAGGGTATCAGGCAAACTGACCGACGTTTGAACTCCTTGATAGCCACACGTTCCAGGAAACACACACACACACACACACACACACACACACACCACAGATCTTCAGATCATAGCTACTCAGATCCACGCAGACAAAGCAGCCACAGAAGCAGCCCGAGCCCGAGAGAAAAGCCGCGGGTGGTTCATACCGGTTCCAACCTTCAGGAGGGAGCAGGGAGGGGCGGCAGCGCAGAAACTGCTCACCTCAGGCTGCTACAGGTTTTTTACAACTACGAGAAAGATAAAACGCTTCCTTTTCTCTCCAGAAGAATTATTGCTGTCTCAAATTTCAGCCTCAAACAGTTTCGTTCCATGAAAAGAACATCGAACCCAATCCAGACCGAGCAGGTGAAACTGTCAATGAACAATTGTTCGAACGTGAAAAAGTGATACAGGAGGAGGAGGAGGCTAAAATTAGGAGGCTAAAATTGAAAGAAAAAAACAAGTCCTTGGCCCACGCAGAGATTTTTTTTTGAATTTTCGCGCTCTGAAAACCAGCTGCCGAATGGAGAGGAACCATTGGAGGATGCAGAGGAATTCGCGGGGTTCGTTCCGCGCCGCTGCGCACGCTCAGTGAAGCGCGTCCGGTGACAGCGCCGGGAAGTAACGGTCCTCCGGAGCCCTCACGCACACACCTGTCCGCTCTTACTCAATCTTATCACATCACCGTGGATTGCGGTAGAAACCGCGGGTTGCGGGAGAAACGCAAACCCTGCTGAGCCACACGCAAACATCCTTCTCATCACTGTAGCTCAGATTTTTAAGTGCCTTTTGAGTTTCCCAGAAATCCACGAACTTCTGCTGGGTTTTCCCAAATGAGTATCTCACAGAGAGACACTTATGAACATTTTTGGCCTGTCATCATCACATCATCACCCTTGGAGAAAAGCAGCCGACTTGATGTCACTGTTGGGTTGGTGTATGTGCAGATGTGCCACAACATCTGCTTGGGTCAAACTTTTTGCTGGATTCCTCCAACGACTTTTGCGCCGAACTCCCTGCGTCGCGTCGCGTCTCGACGCCGCGCATACAGACGCCGCCGGACGCCCCCCCCCCGCGTCCCCCTCCACCGCTGCCGCCGGACGCACCTCCCGGTCCCCGTCCCTCCCTCCAGGGCGCGACGCTCGCAGAACCACTAATTGGGGCAAACGACGGCAGCTGGGCTCTGCTGATAGTGTCCTTCCCACCCAAATCACATAAATCTTGGGTGGTAGAGACAGGATGCGTGAGAAAAGTGCACCGAGAAACCCAGGTGACTCTTCTGCTGGTGGGGCAGTGATTGGTTGGAACTGTTTCAACGTCTCGACTGTGGTGTCTCGGGTACACTCGAAGGTCTTGTGGCAGCAAGGTTTGATCAACACCAAATTTCAAATTGAACGACGTTTCATTGCGCGCACGCACACGCACACACACTCACTCACGCAATAATTGGTCTGGCACCTCCGCCAAGCAACTCTCCGCCACCAGACGACACCGTGTCCCTTCCCTGTGCCCTTTCTCCCAGATACACAGACTCGGACCTCATGACACTGACAGCTTGATTCCCTCCGGGAGTGACAACCTCCCAGCAACCCACGAACCCAAATCGGATCAGCGCTACAATCCCAGACGTGACAAATCCTACATATCAGTGAGTGAGAGGAGCGACTCTACCTGTTGCGTGTTTTTCTCCTTCTCTTCCTCAGCAGCGGCGGCGGCGGCTGCGGCCTCGTCGAACTGCAGGAGGCGGGAGATCTTCATGGCGGCGGTAGGGGCCCGGACAGCGGCGCTGAACAGCCCCACCATCGCCCCTGCACCGCGGAGACGCGAGGCGTAGTGCTGGACTCCGTCCCCCGACACCAGCGTGGGCATCAGTCTGACGTTCGCTTTATCCCACTAAAGCTTCGCTGACAGTGAGGCCCAAGCGCAGCAAGCCCGCCAAACGTGTAGTGTCACCAGGGATGGTGGACATCGATCAAGCAACTTCAGTCAAAATGGCTGAGACCATATCCACACAACTTGTGATTCAAGGACACACTGCACTGGCGTCCATACTGCAATTCGACAACAGAGCAAACCTGGATTCCATCCGCAGTAATGTCGTCGTGACCCAGCTGTGCGAGTGCTGCAGATACTCTGCGGTTATGACTGCACTGTCTCCCAGTGGCCAGCATGTCCAGTCTGGCTTCATCCACACCAAACTGCAGCACTATCCCGTTTGTCTCCAAGCATTTGACAGCCCAAAAAGCCGCCTTCGTCATTCAAACGCAGCCATCGGTTTAAATATCTGGTTCTGCTTGAACAGTCAAACTGTCACTTTCTGTCAGCTGGCGCGAAGCCCAGTCACACCGTCTCCACTGCAAATCTACCACTGACACTCCTACAACAACACCATCCTGCACACACTGCACATCCTTACACTGCAGTTTGCGTGTCCAAACCATGGATTCCTTGCACAGGACTGTGCACGCATGCAAACCCGTCCGCGCGCGGAAAGCAAATGGAGGTGGTAGATGGTCATGCTTCTTGCACCGACGCTTTAAATTCCCCGCGAAAAGTTGGGCCGGGAAGCGCGAGTGGTCGCAGCGTGTGTGTGGCGTTGTCACGTGACTCGTTGAGCCCCAGTGGTCAACTTGTCAACAACCTTCAACCCCTTCGATGCGGAGGGCGCGACTCACCCGGGAAAATGACTGAAACCACCTGGCATCAGGTTTACATTCCCCGTTAAAAAGTCATTTGCGTTTCCACATACAATTCTGACTTTCTGCGGGTCACAAGACGACTTTCTCCCAGTCACTGCCACACACACATTTCCACAATTCAGAAGTTGCAATCACGACCGACAAACAACCAGAGTTTGCTTCAACATTGGACACTTTACGAGTATGTCCCACCTCTTGACATCTGCGAATCAGCAACACCACAAGTTCCAGTTTCGCACAAAACTGTGAAGACATTTACTTCAACGTCACACATTCCATTGCATCCAAGAAAATTTCGCAGCTGGCGTGAGCACACGTGAGTACATCAACTCAGACACTCAAAGGGTTACTGCTCGCAAAGAAACCCCCAGGGGCAAAAGTACCCACGAAACCCTCCTGTTTTTGTGCCACCAGAAAAATACCCCGTCTTTTCAATTGCTGCCACCGTTTGATTGTCATTGAGTCTCGCAGCTTTGTGGACGTAGTATCTTCCCAACCGTCAACAGGCGCACGTGGGGAGCCGCAAAAACACGCTGAAACTGACAACAATTCTCTCCTCCCCCAGTCAGATGACAATGCCACGTCAATGTGCGTTCACTGAGTTCTCGACTGAACAAGCCAGCTCCCCAAACAACAAGTCAATACAAATTACGTGTTCCAAGAAACGTGGCTGAACAATGTTTGAGTCATCGTTTCCTGGATGTACGCAGCCCACCTTTACTCGCAGCCCTTCTTGCCCTTCACCACGAAATGCGCAACATGGGCGCCGTGGCACCACGCACCGCGGCGCCCCTGCTCCCCCCCCCTTGGGGTCCACCCCACAGCGCACAACGCACCCCCGGTGCCGCTCACCCCCACAATCCGCCTCTCAACGCCAACCACTACTGCCGTCTCCCCCTCAGCTTCCGCCCCACAACGCACCTCGCGCCCCCGCTGCCCAACCCCCGTAAATCACCACAAATCAAACATATTGACCTGGTCGCTTCCCTCCCTATGACAGGCAAAATCAGGTGGTCAAAATTCCCCATCTTTTCAAATTTGATAATGGTACCTGCGCAGTGGCGGGGTATAGGGAGAGAGGAGGGTGCGATGCACTCAGCAACTGTTTCGCACAACTGAGGTGCACTCAGTACCCCCGCTTTGTTTTGGTTCTGTCTCCGGCAGCAGCGCTGCACAGAAGCTACTGCAGCGCAGGGAGGGGTGCACCCGCAGAATCTTTGATGCACTCGAGTACAAACAAATCAGGTGGATCCTATGAATCTCCGCATCTCACCGGAAAATCGCGTTTTCTACGCACAGACGCGTCCGTTGCACGGAGTGGAAGGAGTGGAATTTCCCGTCAAGTTGACATGGCCCGGTTATTGGGTTTGTTCGATTTGTTCACGGGCTCCTCGGAAAGACTCTCCTTCAGTGGGTGCAAATTCACACAGCACCGCAGGGCAACCACGGCTGACCGTCCAACGGGGCAAATCGAGTTACGTCGTCTGGCCTGTTCACTTATGCAGAGATTTCCTTTTGGGTTGGGTCCACTCGATGCGTTGCCTTTCCTGTGTGAAAGTCCCCCCCCCGTTGCCTTCACGTAGCAACGCAGCGTCATGACGTGTGCAGGGACGTGACGCGTGACGTATCCACTCGTCCACTGTGGTTTTGGTGTGACGTTCACAATGCGTGGCGCACCCAAATGCCACAGCTCAATGACCAATACAACCAAAACGCACCCAATGTGAACCTTGCCAAACGAACGCCGAGTGACTTGCGCAATGCTGGAATGCAACACACGCCGTGCGTGAACCCGACCGGACGTGCAGTGCGTGACGCACCCACCGTGCACGGAGCGCGACGTGTTGCGCCGCCTGCCGGCCCACCCACCCGCCCTCTGGTCCCCGCCCTCCCGCCTGCCCGCCCTCCAGTCCCCACCCTCCCGCCTGCCCGCCCTCCAGTCCCCACCCTCCTGCTCGCCCTCCCTCCCGAAACCCTCCCTCCCGCCCTCCCTCCATCCGGTCCCCGCCCTCTCGCCTGCCCGCCCGCCCTCCGGTCCCCGCCCTCCTGCTCGCCCTTCCTACCGCCCGCCCCCCTCCGCCCGCCCGCCCGCACTCCCTCCGGTCTCCGCCCTCCCTCCGGTCCCCGCCCACCCACCCTCCCTCCGTCCAGCCTGCCCGCCCGCCCTCCTGTCCGCCCTCCCTCCATCCGGTCCCCGCCCGCCCTCCGGTCCCCGCCGCTGCCGGACGGAACACGTGTCGGGTCAGAGGCGCTGATTTCTCGGGGGAAGCGGAACGGCGAGCAGCCCATTGTCATTCCGGGAGCCCCTCCGCCCTCGGCCCCGAGGAGTGACCGCCGCCGCCCGGGCGGGCGAGGCGAGGGGAGCCCGGGGGCGAGGGGCGGCCGGGGCCTGGGAGAGGCCGGGGGATCAGGCGAGGCAATCGCCGTACACCGCCGCCCAGCGGTAACTACAGCTGCGATCAATAGTCCGTGTCTGGTCCCTGTCTGCACTCTCATTGTGGGAGGCCTGGTTCACACTGAATGCGCCCTGCGTCGCACGGTGTATTCCCGCGCGGCCTTCACACTGCTTCCGCCCTGCATGACACAGTGCGCAGCGTCCATGGGAGCTGCGTCTGAGTGACGCACGACGCGTCCAGTGTGAACGAGCCCGACAGTCCCCGCAGACCAGCGTTGGCTCAGATGTCCCCGCGAGAAAGTTTCTCCAGATACGTTATTCTCACCACAAGTGATCTGCTGCCAACGTGGCTTTCAAACAACCTGCAGTGAGCACAACCTTTCGCCCTCTGCGCCAAACAGTTTCATGACTTCAATGTACCGTTTGAACACTCTTCAAAATCACGAAAAACTGAAATTTAGTGCACACTCACCCCGCCCATTTCTGGTCAGCCAGCCTGGATGTCGTCATGGAAACACTTTTCCGTACACCCTCGTGTGGGGGATTCTCACGACTGAAAACCGTGTTTTCAGGCAGGTAGAGTCTCGCTGCATAAGGCAGCGACACACAGGTTCACACGGAGGCCGACGGGTCCCGGCGGGTCGCGGCTGGCTCCCAGGCACCGACCGTCTGGTGGTCGGGGTGAGCTGGGGACGGCGACGAGCTCAGACCCAGCACCACCTCCGCACAGGGAGCAAAAAGCGGGTCCCTTTCTATTTGGCCCGGCAACTTCACCCAGATACTTTTTGCCCTTTATCCCTCCTCCCTCCCTTTCGCTCGACAGGTTTTCCAATCTGATCAGTGTCATCGAGGGTCTGTAGGGGCGGATCCAGAGGGGTCTGCCCGCACGCACACACTCACACAAACGCGCGCACACACACACACACACACACACACACACACGTTTTCCCAACTGTCCGCGTCGGTGTTTTCACCTTTTCCACATGTCACATCTTCACAGCTGAAGTCACCCCCCCCCCCAATTGAGAGACGTCTCCCCACATCTTCACATCCTGGATCCGCCTCGGTCCTCCGCCGCAGGATCACGTGTCCACACGGGGGAACCCCGCAAAACGCGTCTCCCATCGGGACGCACCAACGCAGCGGTTCGGGTATCGTCAACAACCAGACCGTCCGAGACACTGCACAAGGGGAGCCACGTGGCACACTGTGCCGATTTGAGGGTGTCTTGCAAAAATCAGGTTTGAGATCATTTCCACCTGAGAAAACGGGGAATTTTGTGTCTTTCGCAGCTGAAGTACATGCGGTGCAATGCACCTTGAATCAAACCTGGGGTGTAGCACACACAACGGACCCCGACCCCGTCAGCACCCGTACCGCCCTCTCCATTCGGAGCAGCGCTCAACCCTGGGGAAAGATGCGCGGGGAAACGACCTTGACATTCGCCTCAGGCGTAAAACAGTCTGGCAAAACAAAATTCCCCATTCTGGGCATTATGCCCCAATGCATCTCAATCACCTCTTTACTGTCTTGTGAGGAAAATGCCCCTCGCATGTGAAATCTGTCAAAAAATTTTCCTGAGTGATTCAGATTCGAGTTTTCGGTGCCAGGGGCTGATTCAGCGTTGGTCATGGAGTGACACACTTGGCCCGCTCACTTTAAGGGTTCTTCTTGTGGTGGCATCACAATTAAGATTCACCAAAGCTTCCCCGAAAAGAAACATCTGAAGCGAAGAAAACCGTTTTTCGTTCCACCAGCCGCAGTTTACACGTTCAACCTGGCGTCAAAGAACCTGAACCGTGACCGCCTCACAACGCTTGATGAACTTGTTATCAACATAACGGAACCACTATTCACTGAGATGACAAAGGATTCAGTCAACAGACTCCCCAGTCCCCGCCCATCGCCTACATGGATGACCAACTTCGCCCAATTCACCGGCCCAGTTCTCGAGTGCGCCCATTGACACGGATTCAATGTGAAAATTCAGCCTTTTCGAGGAGGTGACAGGAAACACAAATAGGGGCACTGCAACAACAGGATGTTCTGTTGCACAACAACGCTGTTGAAGAATGTTGAATGACGACAAGTTCTCACGAATTGGGTGCGTGTGGCTCCCGATCTGCTTTTTTGTGCGAATCCAGTGCAAGAAACCCACACTCGTGAACTTGTACAAACTCATATGGACTTGCAAAAGTGCCCAGACACACTGCGCACTCAATCCCAATGAAACATGGTGTACCCACTGTGTGTGCACGTTTACAGGTATTTAACCCCCCACACACACACACACACACACACACACACCCGTTTTGGCCGCACCGCAGTCCGCCAGCTCGAACCTGGTCGCAACAAAACTGGTCAATGGAAGGAAACACAAGGAAGAATCTGCACCATCTCCACCACACCCACCAGTGAGGACACCCCTCCTCCCGCCCCTCCTGCTGTCTTTTAGCACCCTGTGACACATACACGTCACGTGCCCAAAACAAGTGCAGACGCGGTGTGAACCACGGACGTATTCCGTGCGTCCTCCCGCCTGCACAAGCACAACATGGCGTGAGGCTCGAACTCTATTATCGCTCAACACGACGTGAAACCCCCAACCAGGGTCCAACTGGGGAGTTACTCACCTCGTTGATGTGTTTGTAGGTCTTGATGAGGTCGACGGAGAGCTTGCGGAGGGGGGCTGCGGCCGGGTCGCGAAACGCGTTCGGCATCCTTCCGTGCTGCTGCTGCATCCCGCTGCCTCCTCCCACCTGCAGATGCACAACAAGGCGTGAGGTTCAAACTCTATTATTGCTCAACACGGCGTGATGCCCAAACTCTATTGTCGCCCAGTCTTCTGTCGCATGCTGCTGCATTATCCCACCTGGCGAGGAGAGGCGTGCCACTCAGGAGTTGGGTTGCAGACTTCCACAGGTGATACACGCCAAAACAGACGCCCAACACGAGTCTGAGAAAGCTGGGTGAATTCTGCCCCACCTGGTGTGCCCCACCCATCGTTTCATTGAAACGAGGCCCAAATCTAGTTGTTTTTCAACTGAGCCACACGCAAGTTCGTAAACAAGATTCTCGTTTGACGTCATCAAACAAATCAACGCAAATGGTCACGAAAAAAAGTTCGCGAGACTTAATTCTCCAGTGAAAGCAAACCGCCCACGTGTTTCAGACGTATCAGATGACGCAGACGTGGGAGAAATCAGGCCATGGTGTCAGCACAATAATTATTGCAGACAGCCAAGGTCTGTTCGAGTGGAGTTGAAACTGAATAGCACCGTATTAGAATGAGATTTCTGAGGACTTTCTCATCCACGATCCAACTGCACGTCCCAAACAATGGGCAAAGGTAATGTTTCAAAAGAATCACCCAACGAACGCACACACACACACACAGACACACAAACGCTCACTGCAGAACGCCCCTTCCCAGACGCTACTGGAGTTAGCCAGCGCTAGTGACACACACGCACACACACACACACACACACACACAACCTGCAGCGTCCCAGCATTCCCGCACAGGGCTGCGTGACGCGCGCACACACACGTAAATACACGCGCGCACACACACACCTCCTGCGGCGCAGGTTTCCCACCCAGGGACAAACACGCACGCACACGCACACGCGCGTGTGCGGCGGTGTACCGACGGAATCCCCAACAGACAACTCTGCTCACGTGGGCGTGGTGCTGCTGTCCCGTGGTTGCGCTGTTACTATGGTGATGCTGCTGCTGCTGTTGTTGTTGCTGGTTGTTTTGCTGTTGCTGCTGTTGTTGCTGTGATTCTGTCGTCATGGCCGTCTGCACCAATGGGTGATGAGCTGCTGTCATCACGTGGTCGTTGATGTAGAGACCGCCCGTGGCACCAGGGGGCAGGACGGCGCCGTGCGACACATCGCGGGGGCGGCTGTTGGAACCCGCCCCGGAACTCACTCGTCCGATTTCACCTGCGTGAGAAAGAGGAGAACATTTTATGAGACGGTTTCAAAACTGATTGTCAAGCTCCATGAGAACGTGAAGGAGAGAGATGCCCCATAAAGATCGCACCAAACCACCGCCAGTTCTGTCGTCACGACGGTGGGAACAGCAGCTGCTCACTCAACCTTGGTACGCTGCAGGTCTACAGGTGGCTGTTCGTTCCTACCGTATTCACTCGGGTACAATGCGCACTGAAAATAGCACAAGGGGGCGCGCTGCACACGGCTTTGAGTTGGGTGTGTCTCACGCTTAGGCATGACACACGGCTGAATACCGTACTGGTGCTCTTTGTGCCCTCCACTCCCATCCTCCCTGCGTGGCGAGGACGGCGCACACACACCCCGGGCTGCCCGAGGACGGCGCACACACACCCCAGGCCGCGCAAGGACGGCGCACACACACACCCTGGGCCACCCGAGGACGGCGCACACACACCCCGGGCTGCCCGAGGACGGCGCACACACACCCCGGGCCACCCGAGGACGGCGCACACACACCCCGGGCTGCCCAAGGACGGCGCACACACACCCCGGGCCACCCGAGGATGGCGCACACACACCCCCGGCCACGCAAGGACGGCGCACACACACCCCGGGCCGCCCAAGGACGGCACACACACACCCCGGGCCGCCCGAGGACGGCGCACACACACCCCGGGCCGCCCGAGGACGGCGCACACACACCCCGGGCCGCCCGAGGACGGCGCACACACACTCCGGGCCGCCCGAGGACGCCCATCCCTACAACCCAGATCAAGGACGCTGAGTGCGCCTTTTCTACGCATTCCAGCGGCCGCGAGCGGTGAGCCCTTCGCCCCGGATACACCCGCACTCGCCGTGAGCCCTTTCCTCTCCCCAACACACGCATACACACCGTGAGCCCTTTCCTCTCCCCTACACACGCATACACACCGTGAGCCCTCTCTCCCTCCCTCCACCCTGGATACACACACCCCGGCGTGAGCCCCCCACCCCCACCTAGCTCACACACACATACACATACACACACACACACACCGCTCCCACAGCGGGGGAAGAGACGGACACAGGGACAGGTGAGAGAGCGGACACACCCACGCACACACACACGCACACACACACACAACGGCCGCGAGCCCTGCTGTTGTGTGCGGTTCGGGTCCCGGGGGATCCCGTCCTCACAACCGCTGCAACTTGCAGCACCACCATCAGAAGCAGTCTCGGCTCAGCCAAACTGCCGCAGTGGAGTAAGACTCAAGCGTACACTTCAAATGTTTATTTCAATCCAATCTAGAACTGGACAACTCTAGACAGATGCAGGGTAGTCATGGTTGTAGCTTTTATGTGGCAGCACAAGGTGCGAGCCTGGTATGCAGCTTCAGCTTTGCGCAGCTCCGCTGAAGCAGCTTCATGGGGTACTCACGGCCTTGCCCGAAAGCTGGATTGCACCCGTGGGAAGAGCCAACACTTCCACACGACACTGCTCCTACACACGACACGACCTCGCGAACCAACCACCTGCGCTACGCGAAACCCCAACGGACAGCTTCATTCACGAGAAACAGGGCCAGCGAACAAAACACAATGGGGAACGAAGAATGGGACTGAGCACTGGGATTGAGACAAGCCGCTTTGTCAGCAAGTGTTGGAATGTTCAACCAAATTGTCAGGGAAAGTAAAATTCCCTGTCAGTGAAGGATCACCAACTCTGAGCACCAGGTGCCTCTTCTGCAGCCCACAGCTGCGTTCTGTCTGCCCCTCCCTGCAGACGACGCCTGCAGTACCGGGGAGGGTGGCGGGACTGCAGGCGAGACGGAGACGGGAGACGGAGACCGGGGGATCGGTGGTGTAGCCGCAGACAGACACAACAGCGCAGCGGGGGGAGAGACGGGGAGCAGCGGGGGGGAGACGGGAGCAGCGGGGGGGAGACAGGAGCAGCGGGGGGGAGACGGGAGCAGCGGGGGGGGGAGACGGGAGCAGCGACCCGCCACTTGTTGCTGCAGCTCCGAGCCGACATCACACGACCGATTCGTCGCTATCGAACTCCCCAGCGTTCTGGCGACAAAACCACAGCGAAGATCGCACGACCATCGCGAACCTAGTGATAAAACCATCTCCAACACGTTCGCCTGATCAACGTCTCAAGCTTCAGGGCTTTGGGTTTATGTTGATTTCAGGGCCAAAAGCCCAGAGCGAACTTCAATGCGATGAACCTTCATCACTAACTTTGACAGGGATTCATTCATCACCAAAAGAACTTTTCCACTTGACAACCTCATTCAGAATCGCATTTCCTGTTTTCCGCATGCAGAACTACACGAGCAGGCCGCGCCAAGCCAAATCTATCCATCTCCAACACTCGTGAATATGACCCATTTGGAGGATCCAAGCCGCGACGTCACACAGGAAGGAAGTCGCCTCTGAATGGAGATTGCCCACACAATAAAAACAGCCAAACTAGATCAGCGGCGCCGGCCCAAAGCAATTTCATTTTTGGTCACAAAAGCGACAGTCTCACCCCTCACACACCACTGCCGAAGCCTCGGGTCCACGTGGATTTGGTTTTTGCAACAGGCGCAGAAACCATTCCATTTGAAGTTCGTTGAACCAGCCACTCGGCAAGAGATACACAGACGACCAAAAAAGCGCGACTGAGTGCGGTGTGCGCGGCTCTCTCTTTGTGGGACAGTTATGCGTGGAATGCTGGGACCATTCCCCTGTTATCTGGTGTCTCGTACATGGTCGCTTCGACGCACAAGCTCCTATCGCTGTCCCTCATCACTCGCGAAGTGAAAAGATCTCCCTCAATTTCAGACCGTTAAAAACGTGTCTCAATTACCACAAAGATCCTGGTTCTCATTCAGAGCGTTTTCTCTGCTGTCAGTCAAAACGCACCGAAAGACACGGTGGCAGGGAAATCCAAAGCTTGGTGGGATGCCCCCTCCCCTCCTTTCCAGCGGCTGACATTCACGCACACGCAACAAACCCAGACGAATACGAGTGCAACAAAGCCTCGCCCTCAAGGTCACTGCAATTAGACAAGCTACTGAACTGTCATTTCCGTTCTCCTCACTCCCATTATCACACAGGAAAACTTTTTTTTTTCAACCCACGTTTTTTTCCTGCGCTTCAATCTGCATGGCTGCACGACGACAGAGCAACCGACTCAGCAGTTGGATTGCGCTTGTTTGCACAACAGACAAACCGTGCGCAATAAATTACACAGATACTTGATCCTAACCAAACGCCCGGCTCCTCTCACTGTTCGAAGGAGAGAAGGTTGCGTGCGAAGACTCGTAAAAAGCGCGGATGAAATTCGCGGTGTCGCCGGGGCTGTCTGCCCTGCATACCTGTGGATAAGCGGGGCACTGTGAGAACACAGGCGTCTGCCCTGCATACCTGTGGATGAGCGGGGCACTGTGAGAACACAGGCGTCTGCCCTGCATACCTGTGGAGCAGGAGCGGGGCACTGTGAGAACACAGGCGTCAGGAGAAGATCGCACTTTCTGCACGAGGTGTGGATCTGTTGCACGTGTGGATGAGCAACGCTCGCCTCATACAGACGACAGAAGGTGTAGTGAAGTCAGGCTTCAGTGGGTGCGTCACTTTCTACACCACGTCAAACGTCTACACCAACGTACGTGTGATTCAAACCTCGCCACACTATAGGAGCAAAAGTGCAGTGAAAACTGTGTGGAAGTCACTGAGCTCTGAGAAGATAAAGTGGACTTTTCAGGCAGACACACCAGGGCGGGTGCGATCCCAGGCGTGGGTCAGTCGAGGCCTGGCGGCCCTTTTCGGGTCGCCCCCCCCCTCACCAAATTCAAGCCCCCCCCTTGGATCCACCCCTTCAAAGGTGAGCCCCTGGACCACACACGCGAAGACAACGGACAGAGCAGGGCCATCGTGGCGACGACACCCTGGAGTCTCTGAGTCTCGATGACCACGGTCAGCGACAATGCGTCCGTGTGTTGTTCTTCTCAATGGGCTGCTGCTTGCGATGGATCCGTCGTGTGTTACTCAATTGCAGGTCAAATTGTGCGAAATTGCGGGGGAGGTTGCACTGGCAAACAGACTAACAAACGAGTTTTGCTCCGAGCTTTGCTCTCGCTTTGTACACTGGTATCTGGTGAAGCTGCTGGCAGACAGTTCCTGAGTCCACCAACCCTGTCGCCTCGGTGTGTGTGATGAGAGAGAGACAGACAGACAGACAGACAGACAGACAGACAGACAGACAGACAGACTCTGTGTGTGTGTGTGTGTGTGTGTGTGTGTGTGTGTGTGTGTGTGTGTTTGCCTGTGTGACTTCCGTACAGGGGCAGACGTTGGGGCTTGAAAGTCTGCAGCCAGACCCAATCTTCGTGTCCCTTTTCGCGATCAAAATTTCTTTATTTCAGTCACAAGCACACAGATTGCGGACATCCTGAGCGCTAGCACGACTGTGGCTGCAACAGGTCTCCTCCGGACTCAGTGATCACAGTCATCGCGTGCGAGTTGAGGCGTGGCATGGGGCACCTTTTGATGGGTTGTCACACAGGGCAAATCGGTGCCTCCACTTTCCCACGATAAAAGGCGCTCTCACGCACGCACAGCAGAGGAGTGCTCGGAGATCTACCCTTGAACTGAAGTCCACGAGGAAAGCAACACTCGTGTATGATCAAGCAATGCTCTGACCCAACCGTGTTGGTCCTTTTGAGTGAATCCCTTGGTGTTCTGAACCCCCCTGGGGTGCGAGACAGACTGGGATCAGTGACTCCCCCTCCCCGTGCGTGCGTCTTCGCTCGGGCATGCTCGCGGGGTGACAGGGTCACTACAATCCCCCTTCACCTTCACCACCTCGAGCACTACTCCCGACCCACGTGATGTTTCCACGCAGACACAGGTCTCGCACGGAACTTTCCCCTGCACGGGACATGCGCAGCACAGGTGACAATGGTTTTAACCGCATTCCAGTCAAAAAGTACGTCTCCTTCGTCTGTCACTCTATTGACGTGTCTACAACACTTTTGCACATGACCATACATAGAAACTGACCCGAGATAAGTGGAGGTAAACAATCCTCAATACCACGTGTGTGCATTGCAATTTTCTTTTTGAGCACTAAAACGTGACTTCCAACAAAACCTGCCCCGAGAGACCCTAATATCGCCCCTTTCTCATTTCCATCTCTTTTCACACCATGAACACCAGTCGACGTGCATTCCTTCCTGCTCGAGAGGGATTTGGTTGTAAAAAGTGAAAAGGCCTATTCAGAGATTGCCTGTTTTCTTTTCAACAGGAAATGGCTCGAGTCTTTGATGGGGCAAATTTCCATCACCACCAGTGAATGGAGGCAATGAGGCCTCTATCTTTCATACCTTCAGCAAGAGGAAAACGCTGTTTCAGAGATCGCTTTGTTGGATCAAACTGTTGCATTGAACAAGGAAAATTGTTCTCAATTGAAACGTATACAAAACGCATTTGTTGACCAACCCAAAGCGGTTGACTGGTGAAAACCACGTGATTCACACCAAAGGGTCCACTTCTCACAGTTCCACCATTTCCATCATCACTTCCAAACTATCTGTTGCAGGTTCTCTGCGACAAAACAAAGCAATTTCATCACTCCAGCCAGCTAGACAAGACCCGCCCCCGGCGCGGCCCCCGCCCCCGACACACATGCACCACCCCCCCCCGGCCCCCCCCCCCACAGGACCCGCAACGTGCGC
>JAAUXT010013626.1_pt1 | contig 20761 bp, 28 predicted proteins | sample 7278171 | NCBI WGS metagenome assembly JAAUXT01 (sample SAMN14350112, study PRJNA611818) | marine sediment metagenome | isolation source: surface marine sediment (1.8m) | place: French Polynesia: Moorea | collected 2018-08 | reverse complement strand
TGTAGGAGTGCGGGTTTCTGTTGCAAGTGTGTCTAAAAAAAATTATGCGTCTGGCCGCGGGCGTTAATGCATGTTGAGCACAATGTTAGTGTCATATTTTGCGGACAACGCATTTCGCAGGTGGATACTTCACCCAACGGAGACACAAAACAGGAGAGTGCGAGCGAAAAACAGCGCACACCTGATGCGGAGGAAACCGCCGCACTGAACTTGCCTCAAGAAGATCCGAACGAGGAAAGTGGACCGGAGAACACTGAACTTCAGCCTGAACAAGGTAGAACTCACAAACCAAAAATACTTTGATTTGCATGTTTCAAGAAGCTGAGACCCTATTTCAATGTCAATCGTGTGTTTCGAGTGAAGTGAAGCCTCTGCCAGCGCTGAATGTTGGGAGACAAAATCCGCATGAACAATGAACATTTGAAAGTTGATTTTCGTGGGACGAACACAAAGCTTATTTGTTTGCTCATTTTATTTCATTCAGAATTGAGCAGTGTCCAGGCAGAAAGACAAGAGAATGAAAACAATGAGGACATAAATGGCGATACTGGTGCTGGCGAAGAAAAAGTGGATGAAGACGACGGGGAGAACATTGCGGAGCTTGAGGCGGTGGACACCTCCGAGTCGACGGACCCCGTCGCCTTCCCCGTGCTCTCCGCAGAGCAGTACGCGCAGTTCATGAGGAGCCTCGTCAGACTGACGATCGGGGAAAACACGTTCGACGATTGGATTCCAAAAGGTACAGTTCAGTGTTTGCACAATGCGATTAGTTCATCCGCCAAGCTCACTGACATGAACATTGTTCTATTCAAGTCACAGAAGTTTCTGAGGTGACGATTCCTGAAACTGTGTTCATTCCTTTGTTGCAGGCTTCGGTCAGCATGAGGTGGAGAACGCAGCTCTGGTACACACTTCATCGCAAAGGCCTGTCCTGCTCATTGACCCTCACGGAAATGGAAGGAGGCAGTTGGAATGGTTGTGCGCCCTCCAGGACAGACGAGAACTTGTGTCGGTGAACATGAGTTCGAGGTGTGTTTCTGTACAAATGAACCACGAGATGGACTGCAAGATTTTTTGTCTGTTTGTTGTGTGAATTTTCTCGTGTGTGTAATACTTCCAAAGTCAAATGCAGGGATATTCAGAACCAGCAACTTTATTTTGCCACAGCGCTGATCAGCAAACTGTTGTCTCCACGGAGAAGTGCATTTTGCAAGGAAAACAGCTTCTTGTCGAAAACTGCGAGAAAAACATCGACTCGGTTGTCCGGTCCCTGGTCCAACAACGAAACACACACAGCGGCTGTGATGCAGGTAGCTGTTTGCTTTCATGGTTGTGGTGTTATCTTGGTTGATCGGACAAGAAGAGCCAGCAGAATGAAGGCTGTGGTCTCTTCTCTCATTTTTGTGCACAAAATATGGGAGTTCCTTCGATTTTGCAGAAGCGCATTTGATGAAGTTCTGTGGAAGAAAGCTTCAATCGCACCCAGGATTCCAACTGTCTCTGTCCAGTGCGGATCCCCGACTCGTGCTGAGTTCAGTGATGGCCTCCAGCACAACTCTTGTGAATTACTCACCGTCCAACGAGACTCTGGTGGATGACCTGTTGGTGAGAGCCTTCGCGAAAGTCAGGTGTGTGACAAGAGCATCACAGTCAAGTTCGACAGGCGAATGAAAGAGATACGGCACTGTCAAGAAAAACCACACACTTGTTCTTTTTTCAGACCGAACATGTTCAAAGAGCGGAAACTAACGCTGAGATGCGTGCACCAGTGCCGCACTTTGCTGCGTCAAATCGAAGATCACATCAAACAAAGGACCAGTTCCTCTGGCGTGTCGAGTGAAAACGATGTCGATGTGTTGGCCGACCTGATCTCAAAACGCAGTCAGGTGAGTCCGTCAGTTTTATCGAGGCCGAAGCCTTCCAAAACAAACATTTTGACCTGTGTGTGTGTGTGTGTGTGTGTGTGTGTGTGTGTGTGTGTGTGTGTGTGTGTGTGTGTGTATGTGTGTGTGTGTGTTAACCTGTCATTCGTTTTCGCGCGGTGGACGTCAGATTGGAGAGAAGCTGGAGGAGGCGCAGCGCGTGCTCCGAGACCTGGACGCGCTGCAGGACGAGCTGTTCCCGCTCGCGCGTCGCGCGACGCTGCTGTGGTCTGGCATGCGGTCCCTGGCGAGCATCGAGCAGCTCTACCAGTTCGACCTGCCCTTCTTCATCGCGCTGTTCGACGAAGCGGTGGACGGAGAACTCCCGCCTGAATACCTGCAGGAGCCGCAGTCCGCTCCATTGGTACGTAGATCTCTGTCGTCTTCCGGAGCACTGCGAAGGTCACTGCACTGTGGTGGTCACTTTTCTGCCTCAAGTTGTGAGAATAACCGATTCCGACCTTTGTGAATTCGTCATATTTTCATGGCAATGTCGATGCGACCAACTTGTTTCTTTGTCACCACTTGCACGGTCGGTCTGTATTTTCCTGTTTCATGACGCAGGGGAAGCACAGAACGAGTGAAGAGGGTCCTTCACAGGAAATTGAAGGCGACAACAAAGAGCTTTCTTCTGAAAATCAACGTGAGAGACCAATTTTAATTGAAAGCGCCTGGCATGAGGTTCGTCTCGCTCAACATGGTTTGATCGTGCGTTGTTTATTGTTGTCACAGTTGTTGGTCAAGAGGAAACCCCAGAAACTTCAGAAACACTGGCATCCGAAGCAGACGCAGGCAGGAAATTTTTAAGATTCAAGATTCACTTTCTCAGAACATCTGCTGTTTGTGTTCTTCTCTCTCTCTATTTCTCTCTCTCTCTCTCTCTCTAGCGCGCAAACTTCTCTTTGTGTTTCAGGAAACAGCTCGTCCGAAGAAACAAGAACCGGGACGTTTGAATTTCCCGACGTGGCCAGTGTTCCCAGTCAGGGTGTCACTTTTGAAAGCTTGCCCGAGGACGACATCGAAAAGCTCGTCCGAAAACTCACTTCGCATTTCTTCAAATGGATGGAACTGTGAGTGACTCAGACTTTCTTTGTGAAGTGACCGCTTCATTGTCTTTCCCACTCTCTTTTCTTCAAAAACTGCGGTTTTTTCTCTTTGTGCATCAATGCTGACCAGGAGCATCCATGAGGAGCACAAGATCCTGTTCCTCTCACTGCTGTGCATCAACATGCAAGAAGAAACAAATGAACAGTTTTCCGAGGAAGAAGCGTCGCTTTTCATGCAAGGTAGTCTTCGATTCCGCACGTCTTACTCCTGATCGAGAATTTCTACACCGGGTAGAACGGTCTTGCGTTATGTTGCAGGCGTACCGAGTCTGAACATGCAGTTGACTCTGGCTGATTTTGGGTGCCGTGATGCGGAGCCTCCCTCGTGGCTCCCGGCTCACAAATGGGATGACATCCTCGCCATCTCCGTGTTGCCTGGGTCCTTCAGTGGACTGTGCGTGAAGGTCGCTAAACACTCTGATGCTTGGAAGGACTGGTACTGCAGTGAAGCCCCGGAGATCGAACGGTTCCCAAGAAACACCGATGAGAACCACCCAGGCATGATCAACATTTCCTGTGGCTGTGGTCAACAACAAACTCGCAGGCAAGGGACCACTCTCTTTCATGATTGTTCATTCTTGCCGGTTGTTTTTCAGCAGACGCTGAGGAAAGCGAAGCGATGTCTCTGCAGCGACTCGTGATGCTGCGAATACTGCGCCCTGATCGGGTGGTGAGGGCCATGGCTCGTTACTGCTCCCAGAATCTCAGCATCGACACCCACGAACCCGTAACTCTGCAGCAGGTGCTGAACAGAGTCACTGACAAACATCCCGCAATTCTCCTCTTGATGGAGAACGAGGACACCAGTCCGTTGGCGACAATGCGCCACAGTCCAGCCCAGCTCGTGTCCAGCGTTGCAGAGGTAAGAGCCATTCGTCAAGCGTGCGTGCGTGTGCCAGTCTTGAAAGAATTTGGTTCAGAAATCGTCAAACTCGCAGATACAACATTGTTCCGTGCCGTTGAAGAAACATGGAACTTCGTTGGAAATTGTGGTGGCGGGAGTTGACGTGGAGTCGACCCTGCTGACGTCCATTGAGGTCGCCGCCAGAAACAACTGCTGGATTTTGGTGGAGAATCTGCATCAGGCTCCGCAGTCATTGCTCAAGCGTCTGAAACAAACCATCGAGAAGGCAGTCAAAGCGAAAGGTTGGTGATTTGTCTTCACACTGCAGGTGACCGATCATTGTGTTGTAGGAGACGTTTTGTGCATGTGTAAATGATTTTCAGGAGGCCAAGAGCAAGTGAGCACGAATACGTCATTTTGTGCTTGGTTCACAACCAAAGCGAGTGAGACTTTGCCCACTGACCTTCTGGAATCATTGTACAAGTTGTCCTCTGGCGCTTTGCAAAACCTCATGACGGTCAGAGCGGAGCAGTCACAACCGACAGGTGGCGAGGAGAACGATTCCACGAGGTGGTCTTTTGGAGACGGGTCGATGGGCAACGTTCTTGTATCAAGTAAGTTGCCGATTTTGCGCAATTTTGCACAAGAAGTGACTTCGTTCAAACTGTGGTGACGATGCCTGGAGAAGTTCTTTCTGGATGAACATGTCTGGAGAACACAAAACCCCGATGATCTTGACAAGGAGTGTCTTCAGCATTCTTATGCTGTGTGCACTCTTTGGGTTTGCACAAAATGCAACTTTCAGATAGATAGATTTACAGGTTGATTCTCTTTTGCTTCCGTTCCAGATATCTCGTGTTGTTTGAGGACGGTGCCCCTGGAAGTTTGGACCAAGCTGTCCCAACAGAACGCGCCTCTCGCTGCGGTGGCGTTTGGGGTGGTCATAGTTCACGGAGCGCTTCTGGCGAGACAGATGTTCGGCTGTCGCGGTGTGAGTCAGAAGATGCCTTTGACTCAAGCACAACTCACTCAAGCGCTTGAACTCCTGCGCGACCCAACTGTGACAGGTGGAGAAGAACTGAACGCTCAGTCGGTGGCAAAAGTTCTGCTGGAGGTGAGGGTCTGTGGGCGGATGTTCTCTGCAGATCGCTTTGAGATTGGTCGCGGTTCATTGTTGTCACTTCAAATTGATTGTTTGTGGTGTCCGTGCAGAGTGTGTACGGAGATTCGTGCATTGAGAAGTCGGACAGAACGTACGTCGAGTGTCTTCTGCTCCACGTTTTGTCAAACACTGTGGGAAATCAAAGTGGATCCGTCGAGCTCGGTGAAACAGAAGTTCCATTCCCTTCGTCAGATGTCCGTACGTTTGGTTTTGCAATTGAAGCAGGTATAGAGCGCTATTTTTGAAGAAAGTGTTGTCCCAAATGACCGCAATCTGTCTTTGTAGAGCCGAAAGATTTCGCAGCTTGGTTCGAGGAGAAGGCGACGGACAAGGTTCCGACAAGTGATGCGTTGGATTTGCCAAACAGCGAATGGGATGCAGCTTCGTGAGTGGGCCTGTCATTATTCCTTTGCCAAATCATAGTTCTGCTAAGTTTTCGTTCACACAACACAAAAATTTCAGAGGTGCCAAGTTCATCAAACAACTGGAAAGGTTGTACGAAGAACAAAATGCGGACCTGGGTCAGCCAGCAATGAGAAGCTCCAGCAAGCTGGACACTTTGCGGCTGCGAGCCGTTTTGGACTCTGTGGTGGAGCAGCTCCCTCCGCTGCTGCAGTTGGAAGACGCAGCGTCCGATCCGCAGATGCGACACTTCGACTTCCCCTACCACAAGCCGAGCTTGCTCTCCGTGAACACGGTGGAGGCTGTGACGACGGGTGAATCTGTGGGACTCGAGCTGCGGCAGGTACACACAACCACTGAAGTGATGGTTGTTTTTTTTTTTTTTGGGGGGGGGGGGGGTTCGCGCATGTTTGGATGTGCTTGATGCCCGTTTCACCCCAAGATACCTGATATCTTCTCACTTGCTGACTGTTTGTGAAGATGCTTTCTGTCCATTGCAGGAATGTGTTTGGTTCAACGCGCTGCTGTGTCACGTGCGTCAGAACGTGTACGACATCCACCAGCGACTGCTCGGCGGCGCGGACAGTTTCCCGGCGGCGCTGCGCGGCGTCGCTGCGGCGCTGCGCGCGGAGCTCGTGCCCGTCACCTGGCTGCACCCAAACTGTCGCCCGTCCACACACAGTCTCTCCTCCTGGCTGCAAGGTTTCTCAAGATTTTTCAACCAACTGGCGTCGTCTTCTCAAACGACCATGCAGACTTTGTCCATCGCGCAATGTTTGCCGCTGCGACACTATTTTTCTGCATTTTAGACGTGAAGAAGAGACACCAGCAGTTCACCGCGCTTCTGAAGTCGAGGATGGTCCCGCTGTACACGAGCGACGGAGAGATTCTTCCGGCTCAGGGTCAAGTCAGGGTCATCTGGCCAGGAGGTCTGGTGAACCCAGATGCCCTGTTCATGTCGCTCAGGCAACAAACGGCAGATGCCTCCGGTTGTCATCTTGATGAGGTAAACTTCAATTTTCCACACCGCGATGTGATGGTTGTTCCTTTTAAACTTGACACAGAAACCTCCATGATCCTGGTCAGGCTCAGGTTTCTTGAACAGTATCGCAATGAACTTCGTGCGTTCTTCAGGTCCTTTTTGAGGCCAGCGTGTCAGCGTCAAATCTGGATGTTCTATCAGACGAAGATGCTTTGCACCTCACTGATATTTACTTGCAAGGAGCAGCGTGGAACACGGAGAAGAACTGCTTGACACCTTCCAGGTTGACAGAACATTCTGGATTTATCGGTCTTGTTGTCAAGAAGGAGGGTTTTGGAGTCATTGCTTCTGAGGATAAATCTTACGTGCACGCATTGCACATTCCAGTGAGGCCCTCAGTAAACTTCCCGGCATCCACATTCGCCCAGTGGCCGTTGTGAATGAGAAGAGGCTGTCGGCCGGGAAGAAAGGCGACTTTTGCTACGAGTGTCCAGTGTTCATGAGCAGAGTTCGGCAGATCTCCCCTGTAACTCTGCCGATCAGCAGCGAAGTTCCAGTGGATGAGTGCGTCAAGGCTGGGGTGGCTCTGATTTTGGATCCAGGTGAGTTGACATCAGGCTGGTCTTTTGCTGGCTCTATCGCGTCTGGAAGCATTTTGCACAGGAGATCGACATCTTACACTTTTCTGGTGTTTTGTCAAGGCCTCCCGAAAGACTTCTCCAAGAAGCCCCAGCACCGTGCGAGGGCGATTCCTCTCACCGCTCGTCTCGAAGCAAATGAGTTCACATCAAGCTCGGATTTGCTGGAAGAGACCAAAGCACTGAGTCCCGTCCCTGAGATCGAGACATCCGAGAACGGCAGCCTCACCGCAAGGTTTGTTTCACAAGACCTTCAGCAGCAGAAATATCTCCTGCTGGACAAAATGAAAAAGAATAAATCTGTATATATGTGTACGCAGTGGTCACCATTTTAAGACGAATTCGTGATTGTGATTTTGTCAGAAAAAATGGAGCACTGAATCGGATACGAGACAGGACCAAGCAAAACAGGAAACTCTGGATCCGCCAAAAACCGAAAGGGACAAAAAGAACAAAAAAGGCAAAGAACAAAAGATCTTTTTATCTTTTTCTTGGACACTTTCTTTCCGTCACTGTGTGCACACACAACTCATCGCACGTCCTTTGGTCTGACGTCCTGTGTCACAACTGAATCACAGTTTTGCTTCTGTTCTTTCAACTTGCTGTGTTTCGTCTTTCCATTTGGCCACATCAAACGTGTCGCCATGAAGATCTGACAGCACAGAGTTGTCTTTCCTGCAATGATTTGTGATTTTTCATTTTCAATGAGACCAAGGTTCGGGGAGAACCCGGTTTTCATTGAAGTGGTGCGTGCGTCAAGCAAGAAGTTGTTCCCCCGCATGGATTTGTGTGCGTCTGTCGCAGCTTTGCATGGCGATACAGATCACATGAACGCACGCCTGCTGAACCCAAATCTAAATGCGCGACACATTCGTTTTGTTTGTCTGTTTGTGTGGTTTGTGTTTGTTTGTTTGTTCTTTTTGACACATTGTTCTGGAAGAGAATTTGACGCGTTGTTCTCCGATGACATCCGTGGCTCAGAAAACAAAACCTGTGTAATGTTGTTTGTGCCCTCTCCACAGGACACGACAATCGAGCGGGACGGGGCTGAGCGGGACGAAGACCCCGCAGTCACAGATGTCGTACAGAACGATGAGTCCCCTGGCACCTCCTCTGCCGTCGGACTTTCTGATGACGCGGGAGGAACTCTATTTGGCGGAATCTAGAAGTATTTCTCCGTCAACCCGCACTTCTACACAAAACACTCCGTCTGCTTTGACTGCAAGCGAGAATTCTAGGAGCGCGCACACGGGAGAAGACGGGAAATCGTCCACGGACTTCAGCACCACTGCACCTGCGTCTGCACCAACGAAATTCGCGAGAAGCGAATCACGTGAAAGTTTATCTGAAGAATCACAAGCAAGCCGATCGTGCTCTTCTGGGCATTCAAGCAAGTCAAGCACCAAGGGTTCCTCTACAAAGATTGCTTCAGGTTCCTTTGTCCGGGCCGAACCAGACAGCAGTGATTCGTTGGTGCTTTCCGCGGTCGAGCGCCTGAGCAGCAAACGAGAAGCGAGACCTCTGGGGTCACAGGATTCGTCTCCCACCGGCGAGGCGCATTCGTCCCATCTCGGCGCGCAGTTTGAGGAGAGTTTCGCATCGTTGAAGTCAGGAAGCTCAGAACGATTTTCTGCCGAAACGCCGGACCAAGAATCACTGTCGTGGTCCAACAAACGACAAAAGGAAAACTTCCTCGACGAAGATGAACGAGCGCCAGATTCAGCAATCGCAGCCAGTTCTCGTACATCAAGAAGTCATGTTGATTCAAAAACAATTGACAAAGATCGCGAAGTTTCTCTTGAAGAAGACGGCACTGCGAAAGCTGAGTACAGCGCCAAGACGGTTCAAAGAGATGGAACTGAGATGTTGACAAACGGAACGAGCGTAAACAACAAAAGCGAAGACCCACTTGGCGACAACGAACAAACATCTCAAAGAAGTGATTCCGTCGTAAGTCTGGTGAAGTCAAAGATCAGCGAGAATGTTCGAGATGAGTCGACTATCTCTCATTCACACAGAAGCAATTCGCCGACCGAAGAGGACGAGGAATTTAGCGATTTGACCACAAAGGGGCTTCTTTCTTGGCAGCTGTGACAGAACAGAGAAGCGAAAGCGATGAGATCGATCGTGCTGACGCAACGCACGGTCAGCAGAGCAGTGCAAGATTCTGACTGTTTGGACACAGTCAGATCTTGCAGGAACGTGCGAGAGAGCCGCATATTTATGAGAGAAACTGTGCCGCAGCTGATTGTTTGCAACTTTTTCTTGAAATTTGCAGCCGGTGTCCACGAAGTGCGTAGCGGAAGCGCGGGCTGTTTTCTTTTCTTTTATGTGTGTTGCATCCATGTATCCGTGAATTCAAGGGGACCCCCTCCCCCCCCCCCCCCCGCCAAACTGATATCGGCTTCAAGACATAAGGCTCGCCGGAGGGGCGGGGGAGGGGGGTTTCTCCAATATCATGTTCTGGGATCCCTCCCTGCTCACGGAGCTTATGTCGGACCGCCAACCGTTTTCCCGTTTGACTGGGGCAGTTGTTCAAGCAAAATATAATCAAGGAAACACTGCGGAGTCCTTTCTTGAACAAATTTGAGAATTTGGCGAAGATTATCACACGCTTTGGATGAAGGCATTTCCACTTACACAGCTGTATTCAATATTGTCAGTTCACTGTTTCGTTTGAATAAAGTTCAAGGGTCCTTTTGCCACATTGTGGTTTTGGTTGTGAGAACGGCGTCCGAATCGAGGTTGTTGGAAATTCTTGGGCGTGCACGGACGACGGAGGAAACTGTGCACGGACTTCTCCAACGCAAACTCAGGGGCTCAAGGTAAATTCGGGGGTTGGGCGGGGTAAGTCTTCGAGCGCTCTTATGGATTCACCACAGAAATCCACCAGAGGAGGCTTTGCGTTTGGTATTTTGAGATAATTTTGTTGTTTCAAGAAATCTCAACCCAACGAGGATGCGGTGGCGGGAATTTTGTGCTGAGGAGAAAACCACGCCGGCTCCCGCGGGAACCAGTCCAATCAAGCAACATGGCGGCACCGCAGCGAACCGGCTGGCCAAGGAACACACAAAATCATGTTCAGACCTTCACTTCTGGTCAACCAGGGACATTAAACAGGACAGTCAAACTGTATGTATCATGAAAATGCGTGCATGCGAAGAATTGCGTTGTGAACAATTCTCATTGAAACTAGGAACTGTATTATCGCCCGAAGTGTGCTTTGTTTTCGGTTTCTTGTTGCTGGTGAGAAAGGCCAGTCGGTTCAGTAGATATTTTCGTTGCACAAAAAATTGTAAGACAATTGATTACATCCTTTTCTGAGCGAACAAATGATTTTGTCCTGGTTGGGTTGTCAGCGGTTGATTTCGCTGCAGATCTCGTTCTACACGCTTCTGGAAAGATAATGTAGACTCCAGTCTGGACAGGTCGAAATTTGCAAGTTGCCTGTCAGACAAGATTTTGCCTGCCCTTACCTTGGTCAAATCCGGAACAGCTGAACTAAAATACCTTTGTGTTGATTCCAGTTACCCCTTGACAAACTACACGTTCGGCACCAAAGATCCACTCTACGAGAAGGATCCTTCCGTGCAGGCGAGATTTGCGCGTATGAGGGATGAGTTCTCCAAGATTGGGATGCGAAGATCAGTGGAAGGAGTGTTGATCGTCCACGAGCATGGCCTTCCACACGTTCTTCTTCTGCAACTGGGAACGACCTTCTTCAAGTTGTAAGTTCAGTCTCATTTGGAGAGAAATTGCGGTTGGTCGCGCTCCGGAGCGCAGGCCACGGGGCGGCAGGCTGCGAGAGTGATGCAGTGAACACAAGACACACACACACACGCACACACACTTCCGACATACAATTCAAATATTTTGATGTTCCCAACGTTAGTTTTTGTAGTGGGCGGGACTGAAGCGTTTCGACCCACATTGATTTGCATGAGAAAAATGATCAGGCTGTCCTGAGTTATCCGAAAGCCCTCCCCTGCCCCATTCTCCCAGGGTCAAGACATTGGCAGAGTGGTGGTTTCATGTGCCGCCAGACCCTCCTTTCTGGCAAGAAACGTTGGTTGTGTTTGGACCCACCACTACTGAAAAATGCTCAGCCTTCGTACCTCCTCCTGGCAAGGAGCTTATGTCTGGTCTTGCATGTGGTGTTCTCCAAAATTCGTGTTGAAAATATTTTGAGGACATTTTCCCGGAAATATTCCCCTCACCCGTGAAAAAAATCCTCAGAATCTGATAAAACCTCCAAATCTGCAAAGAAAGTGCACCCTTGTCTCGGTCTCTGCAAGTTTGCGTGCCCGTACAGAACATGTTCCCTCTGCACTCGTCATGGGCTGCAAGTAAAGCGGTTTTCCCACTCAATCTACAAGTACTTTTTGTTTGTTGTGGCAAATTACAACTGTGAATTTATTGTAGACCCGGCGGTGAATTGAACGTAAATGAGGAGCCAGTCCGTGGATTGAAACGACTTTTGACCGAGGTAAGTTTGCGGTTGAACGCCGAGTCATTGGCAGAAGTCGTGCGCAAGTTTCTGTTCCTGGAATTTCCAACGAGGAAACGGAGTCCACCAAACACTGCAAGACTCCTCGCGTTGTCCTTTGCAGACACTGGGAAGGCAAGATGGTGGAGAGATGGATTGGGCAATAGAAGACATAATTGGAAACTGGTGGAGACCAAACTTTGAGGCGCCACAGGTAACAGTGAAAGTCTGATCGCTTCCGCACGTCGGTAGAACCAGTGAAAATCGCCCCTTTGGAGCAATCCTTCTGCACTTTCGCCAACTTTTTGATGAAATTCCGCATCCTGACTGAAGGCCGAGATTTGTAGTGTTTGCCATTTGTCTTTCAGTATCCATACATTCCCGCGCACATCACAAAACCAAAGGAACACAAGCAGCTGATGTTGGTACAGCTGCCCGAAAAGGGTGAGTTGTCAGTGAGAAGTTTGACATCGTTCCATAAAACTGACGATCACTGATGCTTTGGCGCCAAAAGTAGTGCGTGTTCTTTTCAGCTTTGTTCGCGGTTCCGAGAAATTATAAATTGGTTGCGGCTCCGCTGTTTGAGTTGTACGACAACTCTGCCGGTTACGGACCTATAATCTCATCTCTACCCCAGGCACTGAGTCGGTAAGTGTCTCTTCACAGTGAGAAATTGTCAATCGTACAAGAATCTTGTCAACTGATACCAGTCAAAAGAAGCCTTCTTTGTGAGGTGACAAGGTCGTTTTTACAGTGGGATAAGCGTCACTCCGTATGTTGAAACACCCTCAGAGGTGCTGGCTTGTGATGTGCGCGTGCTTTTGTTTTCTAAGTTGTCAGTTTGTTCAACGGTTCAGGTGGTGGCGATGATCCTCTTTTACAAGGTGTGGTGCATTGGTTTGTGTCTTCGTTTTGTAGATTCAACTTCATATACAACTGAACCTGTTGGAATCACTGGGGTGACTACTTGGCGCATTTACGATGGATACACTGTGTGCCGGCCGATGAAGATTGTACATTTTCTATTGTGGTCCAGCAAGAAGACTGTAATAGCGATGGAACAAATGAGAACTCTGTTCGTGTGGCGGTGACATGTGTGAGCACAAGTCGTTTTGACACAACATCTCACTTTTAGTACAGTACCTATTATTTCACTGGAAAAGTATCTTGTGTAAATAAAACAAGAAATTGAACGAGTTCGCTTCCTGCCAAAGATGCCAGAATGATCAACGTGAGGTGAACAGAAGGTTTTAGGGTGCATGTCTTGTCAAAATCAGTTGTACCTTACACGTACAAGTTTTAAGTCTGACGAAATAAGCTTTCGGTATGTCTTGTCAAGACGTTGGACCGAGTTGTTTTGTTGGTCAACAAAATCAATGAAAGTGTTGGATTGCTGCTGTCTTGACTTGAATACTTGACATTCGTGCCCAGTGCTGTATCATCTTTGATGCAGTTCTTCTGCACAGCAAAAACCCTCGTTGGCAAATAGACATCTGCCAATCGTTCGATCGCGGCCTTTGTGCAGTCTCTGGTGGTGGTATGTGGGTGGACTAGGTGGGTCCTGTGGGCAGGGTAAGACCTGCCCAGTGGGCGCTGGGAGGGAAGCCAAGCGCATCGGTCGCCGATCTTTTGTAATAGTCATGCCTTCTTTGGACACTGACAGGCGAGACGAAATTTGTTTTGCCTTGGAGAGTGGCGCTGTGGTTTGCCGAAATTGGCAAGTTGTGTAGTGACTTGAGTTTAACGTTTGTTTTTTTGTTTTGTTGTGCGCGAGTTACAGAAGTTGATGTTTACAAACGAGAAAAGCGGCACTGCTGGACAGTGGACACGCAGGTCGCAGAGCGACCAGTCAATGACTTTGTTTGGAGTGAAAATAACTGCCAGCTTTGAGGGTCAGTGTGTTTTGACTTCACTGTGCAATGTGCGTGAGTGTCAGTTGATTTTGTTGATTTTCGTGAGCGTCAGTATGTTTGGAGGCAGCTGCAAACCATGTGTTTTCTGTGAACAGTACTGTAACCGCGCACACAACGGTGTGACGACACCAAGGGACACACATTTGCGCGATTTCTGGAGGCACGGGCGCTGGCGCCCTGCCCAGGATGGTTCACGTTTCATCTCTGGACAAGGTACCAGACACTCGAGAGGGGTCCGACTCTCGACAAAAGATTTTTGTTGTCGGTGTTTTTCCCGGGTTGGGCGTGCAAGCTGGCGGCGAGCCCATGTAGTTCTCTGGCGTTGTCTTTCGATAAGGCTTTGGCCATTTGAATTTTGAGTGGCGCCCCAGCTGGTGAGCCTGTGTTGTGAAAGTTGTGAGCACCTCCGACTCCACAATGTCTTGCCAGGGTCGGGTGATGGCTGGGGTTCTTTCCCTCCCGAGTTGTGCACGCACCATCCTGGGTGAGAGACCTGCACGCATTTCTCTCCTGAATTGACCTCTTTCCCGGAATCAAAATGAAGGTGACTATGACTGGGGAGAAATGTGCCCTTGTTCAACAAGGTGTACAAGTGTCCATTGATCATGTGACAGCAAAACTTGTTGACGACCTGCTGCAAGCTGATAATTATTCCGAAGAAGCCTGTGCAGCCGCTCAACTGTTTCCGGAGTGTGGGTCGAGGAACCAACGATGCTAACTTGAAAACGAACGCAGACAATCTTGTGAGTTGTGTAGAAGTTTACTCACAAAATACCAGTCTTCAAGTCTTTTGGAATGAACGCAGACGTACACACACACTCTGACAAAAGACTTGAAGTGATCACTCAAAAGATTCGACAAGATCAGTTCTGCAACAAGAACAGGCGATTTCAGTGTCGAGCTGAGTAAATTGCAGCTGTGTTGCGGCTGAAATCGACCTGGGTATTCTGGATCGTCCCAGTACGAGAGTACCATCCAAAATCTGCCCCTTCCCCCCCCCCCGGAAAAAAAGTAGAAATTACTGGTTCAGCTGTATTGTTTGTGGATGTCTTTTTGCGGGCTCGTGAACTATCTCCAGTGTTCTTTCGAGTGGCTCGATTGTCCCCACCCTCTTGAATTGAAACGGTCTGGTCTGATCTGATCCGACCACGATTGCTTTGTTATTCATGACTTGCGAAGGCAAATTGTGATGTTTGAGATCTTCCCGATCAAACAACCTTTTCGGGCATAAAGCAACTTCAACCAAATACAGCTGTCAGTCGCTTGTTTTTCAACCGCGCATTCAATTCACCAGATTTGGATTGATGGCCGAATCCGAAAACAAAATGCAGCGCATTTCTGAGAAACTCAAACGAGCAACACTCAGAATACTTCGCCGGTTCAGTGCTGCTGCCGGTTCGGGGCGACTGACAAAACAATGGCCCACCCGATCGACATAGCACAAAACTGCCAGCGTGAGAATTGGCAGCAACCAACGAAATGTACTGGACTGTCTGAACGCCCACTTTCTGGCCTGTTTTTCGCGGAAACATGCAGTATGCAGTATTTCAGACTACAAATCAGCCAGCTGGCAAGGATGTTTCTCGCTCTCACAAAACAAAACAAAATACCTTTCAGACTGGCACTTGATTCAACGACATGATGAGCGATAAATGCGACAACAACAACTGATGACATGAAAGAAGTGTGCCGGCAAGTTATGAATGGCATGGAGTGAGAATGCAACGAGAGTGAATGTGACCACAAGGTTCTGCACGCTCGAGTTCGTCCGAAGGTTTCTCCTGTCTTGGCCAAACATATCCTTCCAGTGGTGAAAGAACAGATGACATTTGAAGACGAAGCACAAGAATCTACTCTGACAAACAGTATCACAATTCATCTTTCGAGACGTCGTAACCAGGATCACCTTTCTTGTTTTTCTTCCTCTTCTTTCCTTCCTTTTTAGCTTTTTCCTCGCCTTTTTTCTTCTTTCCCTCCTCTTTCTTCTTCTTTGCCTTTTCTGCAAAATGAGATCGCTTTGAAAACAAAAGATCGACTAGGTCTACTTCCTCTGACAAATTTCAGGACACCAGATAGTCGTCTGTGATCCGTTTGTCCTTCGCAATAAATTTCTCGCAAGAAAAAAAAATCACTGCAGTCTTCCCCACAAAACACCCGTCTAGGTGGTGCTACGTGCAGTGGGCTCAAGATGTGCAGCAGTTTGGCTTCTCTTTCTCCGTGTTTCATAAAAGCTATTTCACAAATATATTCGTCGGCAAGTGCTCCAGTGTGTACCTTTCTTCTCCTTGCGGGCCTGCTTCTCGCCGTCCGGGTCGCCCATTTCGCCCTTGTAGAGCTTGTGTCCGATGCGCTGCTCCTCCGCCTGCTCCGCGATCAGCCGGTCGATCTTGTCCTTGTCACGCCGCGCCTGGTCCGGGTCCGTTTCAGATTTCTTTTTCTCCTCCTCCTGCAACAACCACTGGCACTGGTAACAAAGCGCAACACTTGTGCAGCTTCATGCACATGAGTCATCACCGAAAGGCGAGAAAAATGGTGGAGTGCGAGGGCAAGAGGAAGGACAGCAATACCGATGTTCCACATCGCAGGTCTTTTGGTGCTCCGTACCTCTTTGTCCTCCCGCTCTCTCTCCTCGTCGGTCTTCGGGACAAACACTTCATCCAAACAACCTGCAACACAGAAATGAGATGAAACCAGTTTGGACAAAGCTGAAAATTCTGGCGAAGCATGTCTGGAAATTTTTGAAAGTCCCTCACTGTCATCCCACTTCGCGTGTTTCAGGTATCTGTCCTTGCAGATGTATTTCATGAGATCTTCTGTGTCTTGGAGATTGTAGTACCATTCTTCAATGTCTGGTTCGTACGTTTCTGCCATTTTGAAGCACTGAAGAGGAAACAACCAGAGCACTTTGAAACATCTCCATGTGTTCAAAATGTCCCAAAAGCCAGGACGCGCGGTGCCATTGCGCGGACAGTGGAAAACATCTCTGTACGCATCCAATATGCACAGCACAAATTCTATTTTGCAGTCAACAGGAGACGGCATCCACAGCGACACAGACATGTGGTTGTCAAGACTGCGGAACACGAAGTGTTTTCGATTTTGGATGTGGAAAACAACCCAATCCGACAACTGCCAGGAAAACACAATTTATGACAGCGCAAATTGCAGTTTTGATAATTGCGAGTTGGTACGACCCAGTTTTACAACTCAATGACTTGTTAACACATTATTTCCAGCCACAACTGTTGTGCCGGCCACTGAAATTTACACCACGAGCAAATGGAAACCAATACGTACGATTCTTTGCATTTTGCTCACTTCTGCTGAAGGTTTGTCCCACAGATCGTACGGAATTCCCAATTCCACTTTTACCCCTTTGTCACTGCAACCAAGAAAAGACAAAATTTCAGAGACTTTACAATTTGTTGGCGAGTTGAAAACACACGGTACTGTGCTCGACTTCAGAGCGACAACCCACATCCAGTCACTTTCACAAGTAAAATAAATCTGAAGGGCGAAAAATAACGTGCAATGCCACGCACTTGCGCGCAAATCAGTGTCTTCACAAATGCAAACACCAAAGGAAAATCTACGACGTTCCTCACGGGGTACTCACACCAAGCCATGCAATGTCTGGAACGTCTCGCTCATTCCCTTCGCATAGCGCAGACTTCCCTTCCTCTCAGCGTGCACGTTGTACTCCAGAATTTTTTCGCAGATGTGTGGTTCGTGCAAGGCTTCTGTCAGTCGCAGTTCTCTGCAGAAATTCGATAGTTTGTACAAAAGGATCGATTCACATTGTTCTTGAAGCTTGAGACACTGTTGTTGGAGACAAATGCGGAATCATCCTGCACAAAAAGGGTTTTTCGCTGTGTTAACAATAGATTCCGGTTTGCAGCCTCTCCAGGTGAATGAAAAGTCAACAACGAATCAAAAACAGACATGTCACAAGACAAAACGCAAAATGTGCACAGAAGCGCTCACCCATCCGAAGAAATGCCTGAAACACGCGCACTTTTTTCACTGCTATTCTTGCAAAAACTCAAGTGTGACTTGGAAGGAACTGCAATCCACCCGACAACTTACGAAAATTTGATTGGAGTCTTTTTCCTTTTCTTTTCGTCGAATGAATAGCCCGTCTCGATCACAGCCTTCGACTTCGCGGTTTCGTCTAGTTTTCTTTGCAGTTCAGTTATGAAGAATTTACACACTGAAACAATGCATGCAAAACAGATTTTACAATGAGGTGACGTGGACGACTTCGACACAAACTGCATTTCAGCAACCACGGCACGTCGGGGTTTGAACAAATGGTTGGCGGAGATCACGACGCGCAAAAACGGATACATCACAGTGAAAGAAAATTCAGCAGGCACGAACTTGATCTTCCTTCGCTGCACTGCTGATTCACCTTTCGAACAAGTTTGCAGGTAGAAGAATTGGCAGAACATGCACAATGAATCGGCACAACAAATCACACTGAGAACTCAAATTTTGCACTACTTGTGTCTTCGACATCAACAGTCTGAAATGTAACAGCTGCTTCAGAACATTCCAGTGGCGGAGAAATACATATTGTGAGAGGAAAGCGTGTGGAAATTAGCGACTGCACAAACAACATGTTTGGAACCACAGACAACGCAGTCATATCAAAACTCACGAGGTTTTGTATCTGAAGCTTGTGTCATCAAGATCAAAATTGTAGCCAGTTTTGATTCTCTCCTTGGAAGCGGCACTCTCAGCAAGTCTAGTTTGGAACTCCGTGATGAAGTATTTACATACTGAAAATTCAGAATGCAGTACACAGCCATCGTGCCTTCGTGCAAACCAAACTTCTTCACCAGCCTGACAACGAAATGTGCAAGCGTGCATTTCCACCAATTGATGAAAAGAATGCTCGAAAAACAAACTCGAAAAAAGAAAGAAAAAACCAAACAATTGTGAAGCTGTCTTGCAAATAATTGTTCAAGTGGCCAGCATCGTTCCTGTTGCATGAGAAGGCTCAACTTTCAAAATCACGACGTCATGACCAGAACAAATTCTGAGCTCTTGTTTGGGGGGGGGGGGGGTCAGAGGGGGCCCGTCTGACCTTTTGCACACACACACACACACACACACACACACACACACACACACAGCGATTGCGGCTTCGGACTTCATCAGTTGAGTGGCGTCCACCGCGGGTCGAACCACACTCGCCCCGATCCAGGGCTATCCACTCAGGTGGCCAACTTTCATCTTCCCTTCGCTCCACAATTGATGTCCGTCGAACCTGTCTTGGACTTGAATCCCACGAAGTTGGCGAAAATAAAAACATTTACTTCTGTCTGCTGGAGCTGGAAATCCAGGAAGAAATATTGGACCATTGACACAACCCTCATTTGGCAGCCTTAGATCTGCTACTTACCTTCACAGGGTGATGGCTCCCTTTTCTTGGGGTCCGTCGTGGTGTAGGGGTCGTACGGTTGGTCCTCATCATCGTCCCACCGGCCCTGAACCTTGTGCAGAAGCAAAACGCAGAGAAGAGGCGCAAATCTCATCTTTGTAACGACGCCTCGATGTCAGAGATCTGCAATAACCAGCGCTGTGTGCTTCGTGTTGTCAAATCGCGGAGCATGTTGACTTGGGCGCCGCTGATTGGGCGAAGCGAAGCGGGAACCAGGCGAAGCCGTGTTGACTGACCAGAGTCCGCGGCTCAGAAAATCCTTGAGTTATCTCCCAATTAAAGAAACAAACAGACATTACAGGTAATTTTTTCATAGTTTGTGCTGTTTAGACCGTATTTTGTGGCTCAGAAGGGATTCTGTTGCAGTGGAAGAGACATTTTGCTGATTTCGTTTGTGGTGTGAGCGATAATAGAACGATACCAGTGGGCGTTACAAGGAAGTGAACTCGCAAACTGAGCTCGGTTAATTTCCTCGTGAATCTTGCGCCAAGTTTCCTGAGGGCAGATCTAGTTGGTTGTGTCAGATGAAATTGACGTTTGTTCAACCAGTCAACACAAGATTTGCAACTGAAAAATTTCGTTGACAGCTCAACTACAACTGACTCTCGTTCTGAATTGTTTTGCCCATTTCAGTTTTCATCAGTTTATTTCCGAGTGTCTGACCAAAAAAGTTCCAGCCATGGGTCCTCAGACGTTCAGCTTCGGTATTGCACCCATAACTTGTCACGCGTTCAACGGGGACAGAACTCGTAAGTTGTACTGCTGTTCAACAAGATTCATCAACCTCTTGATGTCGTGCCATCACAATGAGTTTCCAGTTGTTTCACCGCACGCACCTGTCATGCTTTTTACAGAGCTTGCATTGTCTCAGAACAACCACGAAGTTCAGATTTACAAGTACAGTGGGGGCAAGTGGGAGAAAACTTGCACCCTGGATGAACACGTTCAACGTGTCAACGGCATTGATTGGGCCCCGAAAAGCAATCGGATTGTCACTTGTGGAGCTGTAAGTGCAAAAGAAAGAAAGAAAGAAAGACTTTGTTTACTTCTGAATGAAAAGTGAAGCTTTTCAAAGTTAGTCCTATGTCTTCAGTCTTCTACACTCCAAATTTTCCGTGTTTTCTCTGACAGGACCGCAATGCCTACGTGTGGACACAGCAGGGTGGAAGTTGGAAACCAACGCTTGTGATCCTGAGGATCAACCGAGCGGCCACATGTGTGAAATGGTCACCATTAGGTGGAAACCTTTCTTTTTTCTTGGTTCTTGCTGAACACAAGTGGCACACAAACTGTTTGCCAGAAAGTTTTGCGTTCATGGCAAATGTGTCGATTTCAGAAAACAAGTTTGCTGTTGGCAGCGGGGCTCGTCTCATTTCCGTGTGCTATTTTGAACAAGAAAATGACTGGTGGGTGAGCAAGCACATCAAGAAGCCTCTTCGTTCGACTGTGACAAGGTTGGTGAAGTTGTTCCCTTGCGACGGCAGTTGCTGAAATAGTGTTCGTTGCCTCGAGAGGACAATTCTGCAGGGTGAGCGTGTTATTTTTCAGTCTTGATTGGCATCCCAACAACGTTCTGCTGGCTTCTGGCTCGAGTGATTTCAAGGCTCGGGTGTTCTCGGCGTACATCAAAGAAGTGGATGAAAAGCCGGCAGCAACCAACTGGGGCAAAAAAATGACATTCGGAAACTCCATGGCGGAATATTCAAATGGTGGAGGTGAGATTGAGCGGACTGCTCGCAAGCGTCCCATTACGAGGATCTATCATTTAAATGTTAGATTCTTCATGTTCTTTCGATCGGTCAGCGCGATTCCTTCTCTGTTGCGATTACCTCACAGACTACACATTCGGCTCGACTGCGA
>JAAUXT010116438.1_pt1 | contig 20762 bp, 17 predicted proteins | sample 7278171 | NCBI WGS metagenome assembly JAAUXT01 (sample SAMN14350112, study PRJNA611818) | marine sediment metagenome | isolation source: surface marine sediment (1.8m) | place: French Polynesia: Moorea | collected 2018-08 | reverse complement strand
TTGAACGATGATGAGTGAAATAGTTGACTTATACAACAAGTCAAAACTGCAAGAGATGATTCATGGCCAGAGAATGAACGGTTGTGCTCTTAGATTTCATGTTTGAAGATATCGCACGAGTTGTATAATGTGAGTTCTGAACCGATCACTGTCCAGTGAATGCTTGTGTGAAGGGGCTGAACCACTCCACCCGAAAGCACATGAAGCGACATGGACGTTCTTTCAAAACTAGTCACATGGAAGTTCTCCGCACTTTCTTTGAGACGGGATGAGATACCATATCTCACACGGGCAAATCTGTGCCCCAGCAGTTTTTCTGCACTTCGGACTCGTGGACAAACATCGGTACGAACCCACAAGCACGAGAATCAGCAACAAGAATCGTCTGGTCAGGTGTAGTTGATCAGGTCACGCGCCCTTTGACCAAGGCCGACCACAGTGGAAGCGAATGAAGGGGTTCACCAGTGGCTTTCCCCCAAGTATTCTTCTCGTAGGCGCTTTCCGGGCAATTTTGGTCACCCAGTGGCCATCCTCCATGCCGCCAACCTGACTGCGGCCAACCCAACGCCCACCCCTATTCGCCACCAGCAGCGGTCAACGGAGATTGGGGTGGAGGGTCTTTTGATTTGGGATTGGGGCAAGAAACAAGAACAACTTTCTGCACACTGAAATGCTCAGGAAAAAGCCGGTCACAGCTACACTCGCTCTTGGCGTGTCGTACAAAAGAGCAATTGTTGTCAGTGACCAACCACAAAAATACGACAATGTGAATTTTACTCGCAGTTGGCCAGCTGCTCCTGCTGTGAAGAAAGTGCACACAGACCAGCAACGCTGCGAAGTAAACCAACCCTCCACAAACTTGAAGTCTATACTGTGCGTACGAGGGACATCCACGAACTCCTGGCTCCTGAGCCACAACTTCGTGAATTTTTTGGCGACTTTTCTGCAACTTCCAAGAATCCTTCTTGACAGTGTAGAGGACACTTGGATCATGTTTTGGCTGACCCAAATTGGTTGCAGACAGTGCGAGACCTTGCTCAAAGGTCGCCAAGTGCGGTGACGCGTCGCTCATTTCCTCTTTTATTCAAGTTTGAAGCAATGTGTTGGATTTCGACGATTTTCTGTTGTGTTTTATTGTTGTCAATGGATACCAAAAAGGAGCAGCGCGCAACTGTCAAGTTCCTCCTTCATGCAGGCAACACTCCCATCCAAATTTGGCATGGTCTTGAGGCTGTTTATGAGGATAGGGCATTGTCCAAGACAGCAGTGCGATTTTGGTGCAGGCGTTTCAGGGGTGGTGCAGTCACAGACTCCATCAAGGATAAGCCATGCCCGGGTCGTCCAAGGTCTGTGAGGACTGCAGACAACGCCCAGAAAGTGATGGATTTTCTCAGAACTGATGCTCGCAAGACTCTGGATGACATCTCCCAAGGCACAGGACTCTCCCGCAGCAGCACCCACAACATCCTGAAGAAGGACCTGAAATTCTCCAAGCTCGCACCCAAGTTCATCCCCCGTGTTCTCACCGCTGAATAGAAGGCTGCGCGTGTCCGGATGTGTGAGTACAATCTTTGGGAACTGATGGATGATCCTGGTTACCTCAACAAGGTCATCACAGGCGATGAGACATGGGTTAGTGTCTTCGAAATGGAAACTAAAGCAGCCAGCAAGCAATGGATGAGGGGGGGAGGAGCGCAATAAGACCACAGAAAGCCTTGCGCAACCGCTCGGTCAGGAAAGCAATGCTGATGGTCTTTTTCGACGTAAAGGGTGTTGTCCTCTCTCAGTTCAAGCCTCCGAAAGAAACAGTGAATGCAGACACCTACTGCGAAGTGCTTTGAGACCTACGACAGGCAATCAGACGCAAAAGACCAAATCTATGGGGAGGTGGGCATGGCAAGTCCACTTTCTTGTTGCACCATGACAACGCGCCCCCCCATACCGCAGCAATCAAACTTGGATTCATTGGTTCCAATGAGATGGAGATGGTGGCCCATCCACCCTACTCCCCTGACCTCGCCCCCTGTGACTTTTTTCTTTTTCCAAGACTCAAGAAAGGTCTCAGGGGGCGACGGTTTGGCACCATGCAGGCCATGAAACAGGCTGTGAAAGCAGAACTGAAGTTAATTCCCCAAGAAGAGTTCTCCAAAGCGATCGACCAGCTTGTGGTCCGCTGGACCAAGTGCATTGAAGCCAAAGGGGAGTATTTCGAGGGCAGACACATCAACATCTCACCCACAGACTCTGAGGAAGAGGGCGAAGATGAGGAGGCCAGAGGCAATGTGGTTCTGCATCAGGATGACTCGGAAGAAGACTGAAAGTGACATGCCAAATCGTTCCTGCATGACTGTTGACTGTTTTTTGCATGGATTTATACAAACATTGCTGTTTCAAATTCTGTTCCTGTTTTGGAAGACTTTTACCAGTTTGGTTGTTTCATTTTTGGGGCCAATAAATTTTGTCGCAAGCATTTCCCTTGTTTTCCGCATCGCGCAACTCGGACAGGAGCCAGGAGTTCGTGGATGTCCCTCGTATGAAAGCTTTGCAGTCGTACTCCGATTGCAGGACCTCTGCAAAACGACAATTTCTGTGCAAGCTTCATCGAAGGGGACTGTGTACGTGGTGGAAAATGTAATTTCGTGCATTGACAAGCCTCTCCAGAACAGTGTTGATCGTGCAGTCGTCAACAACTTGGTATTTCCGCCGAGTACGAGTCTGTCAATTAGCTTTGAGAAGATTTTCTTGCAGCCGCCAACCAAGGACGATATTTTTTTGCACGGTGCAATGAACTCACAGTGAATGCACAAGGCTTGTCAATGGATCGCTGCTGATCCAAGCGTTCACTTTGTCCTTGAACTGCCGGCCCCGTCACTTGGTTTTTATGGGAATTTAATAAGTGCTCTGCCATCGTGACGGTGTTGAAATTTCATTGGTGTTCGATCTCAAAAGCGCAGAGACGAAAACTTGCATGAGCAAACCGCGTGAAGACGAGGGCTTTTCTGCAACAGGGCGTTATTTGGTCGTTCAAATATCACAGTTACAAATCAGACCAGAAGAATGATCTGCAAAGCTTGAAAGTGCAACTTTCACAGGTGCACTTCTTTGTACGAGCTTTCATAGTTTATTTCTTCTTCAGTTTGCACTCGCTTTCACCTTGCAAATTCGCCGTTGAAAAATACCGGCACAACCTTCTCATACCTCCACAAAATTGTTCCAGCGATTCCTTTGGAATGTGCAATTTAACGAGAAGAATTGTGAACCCACCACAGGTGTTTTTACACGCTCATGGATCACAACAATCTCAGGGTCATCGACTCACCCTATCCTGTGCAGGAAACAACGGTGGGTCGATTCCTGCATGCGAACGTGAAAAACAAAAAAAATCCTGCAAACAGGCTTCAAAGAAGAACATTAGAAAGTTTGCATGCACCCCACTGTAAATAATTGCCAACCCTGTCTTGTTGGAACCAACAAAAGAATGCGAGAAAACTGGGTTAAAATTGTAAACGACGGCCAACAAACAATCGTGAAGCCGTCGTACGAGAAAACACGATCCCAATCAAGTTCAAACTGCAAAGTGCCGCCCGTCTGAGGAACAGACGACATTCAGTGCTGAAACTGTCTTCGCAACTTTTCTTCAGGCTCTCAACCGAAAAGGAAATGTACAAGTTATTATTCTGTCACACTCTTTACACAAGTGACACCATAATTCAAATTTGAAGGTGAGCATTCAGACAGCGACAAGGAAGACGCTATTGATCCCGCTCCGCTCAAGTGGGAAACGGTTTCACACCGCAGGTACGAGCAACAAAACCGTCACCGACGGTCTTTTCAAAACAACTTGCGTCTTGGGTCTCGATGTGGTCGCAAACGAGCCAAACAAGGAGCCCGCGCTGGACACTAATCTCACCGCGCGACGTGGACGAGAACAATTTCGAGCGAACGCCAACCGAGCGCCCGACGTGACGTTGTCTACACGCTCGACCTGCCTTTTTCTGCAGAGCATTGTCGCTCAAGAGACCAATCCGCCAACGGTGCAACAGCACAGTGAATCCTGGTCACCACAGTGCGACCTGGGACGGTGTGCGCCTTGTCTGCACGCAGATGCTCCCTGACATTTACTGGACATCAATGTGCTGATAATGAATACCTTCAGCGGAAACCAACGCGCATCACAACAAAAAAGATTTCCCGTGGAAGTCAAATGCTGCCTGCCAAGAATTTTTTTCCTGCTTTTGATCAGCATAATTGCTTGTGCCTCCGGGGCTTCACACGTTTGTAATTAATATTTCGACACAAAAAAACATGACTTCAAATATGTACCTCCTGGGCACCAACTTACATCAAACCACACCAACCGTGGCAAAACATGAGGAAATCAAACATCCCTGTGACCACTCAAAATACCTCGGATGCACAATACGTACGACACAGATTCCACAGGGAGCTTTGCAATTTTTCAACACACATTGTTTCAGTCGACTAATTCACGACCAAAGGTCTCATTACTAAACCTGACACGCACCTTTCATCACGGCCTTATTTGGACTAAAAAGCCTCAGGCTCGAGTCTGCGTTGCGCACAATGAGAAACTTCAGCACCAAGGAAAAACTCCCATCAAAAGTGAGAGAGGAACAGGTTGTGAGCCACCTCCCATCCACAATGCGCGTGTTGGGATCTATACCCCTCCGTGGTCAGTTTCATTTCACGGTTTTACGAGCTCCGGCTGTCGAGTCGAGTTCACAGAACGACCACATCTGCGAGCAACTCGAAGACCAATCACCAGATGAGGTACTCCAGGCTGCTGTTTTCCTCGGAGGTACAGAACCGTTATACAACGCGAGATGGAATCTGGAGAGTTTCTCAAGATTCCCTGGTCAGGGACAACTTGAGAGGCATGAAGAACACATCTGGTGACAAGTAGATTCAGAACCAATGGTGAAACTGTCCCATCTCTGCGCTGAAAGTTCAGATCACACCCATGATTCTCCTAAATGAGAGCAACTCCTGGAAAAGACGTCTCGACACCATGAGTTTCCTCATTTTCTCCTAATAAATAACCGGAAAAAGTGCAATTTTACCCATTTGGCGACAGTAGGGATTCGTCAGAGCCCACATTTTGCATGGCACCGCACCAAATGCTGAAATAGGTCAGAAGTGTGGGACTTCCAAAGTGTGAACCCAGTGCAACACAAAAATATTGTTTCCAAAATTGCATGGAACACAAGAGCCCAAAGTGTGTGAACTGCCCGTCGATTTCGCTTGGAAGTTCACAACCTTTCTGTCCTAATTGAATAGCAAGTTGCATTGACGGTCTCCCGTCATTTCAGATTTTCCCACCCATTTCCCTGGTCCAAGTTATGTTTTTAACCGTAACATTTCAACAAAAGATTGTCAGGTACAAAAGACGCGGCCATTTTTGAAAGTTTTGAGGACACTTTAAGATTCTTTCTTCTGTCCCTGCGGTTTAGTTCTTTGGCTTTTGTGGCCAACACAGGTCGTGTGAAGGAACTGCCACATCTGTGAATGGGTACGGTGTGCTGTTTCCTCAATTTCAACAAGAACACTTGTCAATGTGGATCCGTGGCGGTGGCCACAGCTGACAGGGGGAAACCACGTGGTGACATCTCCCCTGTTGATAGAAACACGTTTCTGCCCAGGAAATACAATGACATCTCGAAAAGCAGTGAAGACAAGACTTCAGCTGTTGATGATGACCACCTCCATATGGGGTCGAACCCAAACAAACAACCTCGACTCTGGGAGTTTGCAGAACTGCTCTTCGTCCAAGGGCGCGTTTTCCTCGGAACTTTGTAGTTGCTTTCGTCACCATCTGGACCACACAGTACCCCAATATTTCTCACTTCGTTGTTCTCCAAACGCAACCAACCCCTTACTTCGAAATGGCTTTCGCATCGCGAAAACTTTTTTCCTCCCTCTGAATGTGGTTCAGGCCAAGGGTTACATCCTTCACGTTGCTCAACAGGGACATTTTTGTCACGAGCATGTTCCTCATGTGAACAAGTCCACAGAAGGCGACGTTAAATCAGCATCAGACACATTGAAATCGCTCTCAAGATCTACTTTCCCACCCGGTCACCCATGCACAAAACAACCTGAATCCCTTGAAGTTTGCCTTGTCTTGTTCCAGCAGTCACAAACAGCCGCACACCCACTCACTTGTGTACACATTCAGGCTTTATGAAACTCTAAAGGATCTCAGACATTGTTGTTTTTCGATGCTTCTTTCCTCTGACCTCTTCCCCCTCAATCTTCTTCATTAAACAAAATGTACAGAATTTCAACATTCACAAAATTAATGTTTCAGTGGCTTAGCCCAGTACAAACGCCGATCCCAGGGCAGCACTTACTGTACGCGCACAACCTGTGTTTGACTTGAGCATTTTCTTTGGTTATTATGCACCATAGTAACATTTGCTTGACTTTTTGACTCGAAGTCACTTGAAAAAAGCAACCTGATATCACCCTACATACATTATGACGTACAAAACCGTGTATGATTTGAAGGCGTATGAAAAAAAGTCTGGAGTATCGTATTTGTACCGAACCAGCCGCAAGAAGCGAATTCTTCGCGAACTTGCTGCAACTGATTGGGATCGTTTTCTCTCAACAGACTGCAAAATCCCATCAGGGTTGCAGACTGTAAAATTGCGTCAGGGTTACTTGGTTCACCTAACTTTCGCAGTTCAATCTGAGTGTTTTTGAATAGCTCCGAACACCAAAAATTCGTTTGTGCTGGCATTGGTACTCACTTTCTGTCACTGAGCAGAATCTCACTGAGGATACCTGAATATGCGAAACAAGTTTTCTCGTTGCTTACAGTTCATCCTTCTTGAGACGACCACGATAAGGGCCCCGGGAATGGATTTTACAAACAGCAAGTCAGCAAATCTTGTGTGACATTTTTGATGCAAATCCGCGGGTTTCACTCGAGTGTATTGGCATCTCAAGGTTGCGAGGAACATTTGACCCCGAAGCTTTCAGGATTCCATTGAATTCTGTTTACCTTCTAGCACCCTCAAAGCGTTCGGCAACTTTTCGCTTGTGTCGACGAATTTGTAAATGCCTGGACGAGAAATCATAATTTGACCCTGGATTTTCACTTGTGATTCTTTTTCACACCAACCCTGCGTACTTCTGGAAAAATAGAATTTCACACCAGAAACGGCACAGATTTAATGGTGCGGAGGTGCAGGTGCAGCAACGTGTGTTCTGTGTGCACAAGTGATACGAACCTGACAAGCGGAACAATGAAGCGATCGCATCTCTTGGACGACTTTGGGAACAGCTCAGAAAAACAAACACAAAAAATGTCATGCTTCACCAACAAAAAGCCCAAAAGGCAGGTCGTGATTTCAGTGTTCCCGAGCGAGTTTTGTTGGCGTCTTGTAAATTCTGACTTGAGAAAGAAACTACGAGGCTTATACCACTTCTGGCGCTCGCTACATGTTGATTTGTCATGCCAATTTGGCCCTCTTTGTACTGAAATAAATAGGGTTAAACACCTTATGCAACCATCGGTTCATCATGATATGTGCATGTAGCGAGCGCCAGAAGTGGTATAAGCCTCGTATGCCACAACTCCAAACAGGAGTTATTGCTCAATCTGGCGTCAACGAACCAGGTACTGCTCACACACTGCTAACAAACTAGACTACTGACCTTCAAAACCCCACAGTTCAGGCACTTCGATCACCAATTCCAGTTTTGTCGACCTCAGTCAGAGGAACGAGACAAATGCACGAAACGAATCACACCGCCTTCGAACATTCAACAGCCCTTCGGAAAGAGACCATTGACAAGTGCTCGCAAATCCGTGTCTGGTGTCGACTTGATCTTTCAACAACACAACCAATAGGTTTTTCGCCACAGCTCACATTTCCACACCTGCATATTCGAGGAGCTTTTGCCAATCGGAGGATCATTCTGCCAATGGCGATGGTACAATTTGCGCGACAGTAACCAGCTGGTGGACCAGATGCATTGCGCACGACGATGCCTTTTCATCCGAATGTGGATTTGCAGTGCGAACACGGAGGGACAGTCTCCGTTCCTTTAAAAGTTCGGCAATCTGTGCAAGAAATGTCATTTGCTGAACACAATCAATACACCTTGCGTCACTCTTATCGTGCTTTTTGGTCTTGTCGCACACAGATGACAAAACGTGGGTGCATCGAGGTTCCAAAACATTGTGATTTCCTTCAGGGTGCAACCCAACCCGTGCACACGAAGGAACAACCAATTCACCACTATTGGTGTGCACAATTGACATTCCCCGCAAAGGACCACACCTCGCACCGTGATGAAAATGGGCATTTGAGGATGAACGCTGCGCACGGTTGTTTGATTACAAACACCAGGCCCCAGAACGGAAGGACAAGACCTCACACTTCTGCAGAGAGAAATCAGTTTCTACACAATTTTCTTTTTTGCACATGAATGTAGCCAAGTAAACTCCCAGTCCTCGATGCTAACATATATTTTGTAAAGAGTAGTTCGCTCACCTCCGTTGTCTCTCCGCTGAGGATACCGACTGGAAACAGATGCTACTTTCGCGTGCGTCTGAAGATGAGCCACCGGCAAGTCGGTCTTGGCCAACCAAAACAGGAGTGACAAATTTTGGCACTGACCAAAAAATTTACTTTGGCAGCCGTCAAAACGAAGAAAATGTAGGCTAAAAATCCACCTGAAAGGCGTGTTCCTGCGCTGGGAAACAGTGTGAACATAAATTGATCTGTCTTCAAGGCAAGGTTGGTGATTTCCGGTTTCACGATGAGCAAATCCACTGGTGTTGAGTAAACACAACAGGATGGGCGCTGGTTCGTCCCAGCCCCGGAGCCTTTCATGGGCAACACTCTGCCAAATCGCTCCCATACCCGACCACCTGCCAACCAGATTGCCTTGCACGCCAGCAGAAAGAAACCACAAACTGAGTCATGGTTGAGGAGCTTCTTCCATTTGGGCACTCGCAACCAGATGGACTTCAAGAAATGTGTCGATTCAGCGTTCTGCACTGCACTTCGGTCGAATCGATTGAATTTGATAACCAAACCCAAACCGCGCCTGTCACAGGCTTCTCTTTTCCTCGCAGAACTGCAGTCTTTTTGGATCAGGGTTTGGAAGGGGCCGGGCGTGACAGACCACGAGGGTTCAGCTTCCAACGACAGGAGAGCTTTGGAGCTGTCCAAGCGAACTCAGTCAGCCACTGTCGGGGTCTCAACAATGCAGGGACCATGCACGGCCACCTGGCCATCGGGGTTCAACCAGCTTTGGGGATTCGAGTATTCCAGGGGAGGTTTGACATACACATTTGCAACTGACAGTGAGCAATGCCACTGCTCCCGCGGCAAGCAGTCAGTTGCCTGGGCTCCGCGTGGCAAATTCGAGAAACTTCAGAAAATTGTGCCAGGTGGTACGATTGTTAGATATGAGTTTGCCACTGATGGCAGCTTTGTGCACGACATCCAGAACAGACTGTCCGCTTGAAGGAAAACGGCAACAATACCGACATTTGACTTCTGTCGTTCGGACCACTCAAGCCAACTGCCATGAGCTCTGGTCACATTCTTCTGTCAATGCACTTCTTCACTCTCAATTTTGGATATTGTGAGTCTATTTTACAACCAAACAAAATGTTCCAACTGCATGATGACACGCAAACATCTCGACATAATCTTCGTGTCACTTGCACAGACCAAGCAGATATTATTTGAAGCACAAAACCCGAGAAACACGCGAGGTATCTGTGTGTGACTGACTCTGCACCAAATTGTTTTGATCCCGAAGGCAAAACGCTAACGTCGTCACAAAATCAAAACATCCATCTCGCAAGAAACGCTGGATGTCACAAGAGGATCAAAATAACTTGTGAAATTTTTCCGTGAAGAAATGTGCGCTTCCGCTGGAAAAGAAAGATGCACACGAAAAGGATCCAGTCTCGCTGGAACAAACCAAACTAAAGCCGATGAAGCTCGAAAATTCTTGTCCAGTGGAACAACGATGCTTTCCTAACTAGTTCTAGAGAACCAAAATCGTCACAGTTCAAGCTTCTCGGCGCCCTGTGGCGTCAGAAAAAATGGTTTTGCTCGTGTTGTTTGAAGGTCTCAAATCAAACACCAGAATATTTCATCACAATCGATCAAAAGATCCGTGAGCTCACTGCGCCCAGCTCAAGGCAAGTTTTTGGATTTTGTACACAAGTATCGACTAAAGTTGCTGTGTACGAGTGTGTACATACAGCCAAAAAATTCACGTTTCTCTTCATTGTTGCACTGCCATAAATAACAAGTGAGGACGGAACAAGCTTACCTGTCCGTGTGCACACGAGCGAAGGATTGGTCACTGGTCAGAGATCTGAATGGCCTGGAGCAAGTTGCTACCATCAAGTCTGTACCACCACATCAAGAATCTCGGACAAAGACGCCGAGTCCGCCTGCGCACCGATATCGTGAACGACAAACACCAACAAACAATGTGCACCTCACCTGCGCTTGTAAGCCGCCATCCAGAGTAACTTGGATCACCTGCACGCCCTCACGTACCCACATCGTCCCTGCGTGTAGGGAAACACAGCCCTTCACTGATATACACAATGACGACTTCCGTCACTTTATTCTGGGTAAATATTTATAATTCAACAGTCTCCAGCCACGGGAAGTCTGCTCTTCAGTTTTCGTTCCGGAGCAATGGTATCCAGACGGGAATCCAGGTTCGCCTTCCATACCTTCACTGTTGCACCTGTGTAGCTCAAGTCCAACCTCTTTTCCAACACGCAAGATGCCAGTCCCAAATAAACCTCAAATATTAAATCCAGGCTTTCGCAAACAAGCAAGTTCAGTCTCGTCAACACTTTTACTTTTCATCTCCTGTTTGCAAAGCAAAAGCAGCAGTTCACCACGTAGGATCTTGTGCCGTCTTCATCTTTCGTGTCCAATGATACTTGGAATTTGATCCTTTCGAAAGACTTCTGCAACTTCAAAAACAAAACGAAACTCTGTCTTTTTCACAGCAGTCAGTTGTACTCGTATCCAAACCACGTGAAAGTAAACAAGAGCTGCTGAATTTTAAGTCCATCCAATCGACTATCGATTGCTGTTCCAGATTGTTTCCTGTTTGTCGTTGGAAGAAATTATGAATAATGGTTCCATCAAAGTCGACTTCCTTTGGACCTTCTCACAGTTTAACCACATACGGCTTGCTTTTATTGCACAAAAAATTGTCTTGGCCCAAGGACCTGTCCATCGCCGTCGGCGAAAAACACAGACGTGAATCTAAAAGTCTTAAAATGCCAAGAGTTGAGTTCACCATCAAAGCGCGGAATGTTTCTACGCGTGCTCAACTCGACTTGGAAAACCATGCTCTGTGATCCGAGATTTCTAACCCACTGTGGCCTCAAGAGGTAAACCATACTGAAGTCAAGATCCAAACTGTGAGTGGCCAAGCTCCAAATATGGAAAATTCCACACACGATGCGGGTTTCGCATCAATCTTGGACGCATCTCTCCTCTTGTGTGAAGCTTTTCTTCACCAATTACTTCACATTTCACTTTCCACAAAAAACAGCAATGCAGCAGCCTGATGTGTACCACAATCCTGCATCTACAAAAAGGTGCATCACACGCAATGCTCACCCAGAAAATACCATTTTAATGTTAATTAATTAATTGCACGATTTGTTTTGGGCCCGTGTTCCCTGTTTGCTTTGTGGGAGTGTTGCTCTACAAATTCTCATAAAAACGCACAGTGGTCGCAGGCCTTCACATTTCGAATGTCATAAATTCTCTGAATGAAAATGCGTGCGGGAACACAAATTGTGGTGCGTGATACTTTGTCTCATCTCAAGATCAACGCTCGGGTTCAGAGCGTGTAACCTTCTTTCACCAACGTATTTATTGAGCGAAAGTGGGCGTGGGGAGGAATTTTTCCTGAAGTGCAGCAGTTTCCGCATTGAATGAAAGTACCTGCTTCAATATTCCTCTGATCGCGTTGCAACACTGGACGATTTCCCTCCTTGTTCGTCCACAAACCAAAACCGGGAACGTTCGTTTTTGGACACTGTGTTCTTGTTCTCAAAGGAACAACTTGTTATCTGGCAACCACACACAGCCTTACTTGGAAACAAAGACAACATTTCCAGTTCTTCACATAACATTCAGGAATTTTGAAGGACGAATCAGCTGGTCACCGACGCTGGCGCTTGGCTGCAGTCATGAAACATTTCTGGTGATCAGTCTTGCGTCGTGTTTTCAGTGATCGCTCCAACTGTGCGTCATTCTACGGCCCAATACTCACGGTTTAATGTCCTCACGGATGGTTGAAATTCACAAACGGGACGCTACCCGTGACAAAACTACACAAACCACCATCCCAAGAGTCTGTTACACTTCTTGTCTGTCACAGATATGACCAATCGTACAAAGCCATTTTAGACGTCAACATGCAAAGGTAGCAATGCTTTCTCCACATCTTTGTTCAAGGGCAAGATGATACCCAAAAGTACACTTCCGAGAAAACCTATCAGACTCGCCAGAACTCAAAAGACATTGGTGTGCTTCCTGAACCTGAACCGCACTTGGTCAAGTTTTTCGTGTCGCGTAGACTCCACATTTTGCTCATGCAAGTCCTCGCTGGTTTTTTTTCAACACCAGTGCGTTGAACAACAGGTCAGTCTTTCCACCGAACGACATGTTCAGTTTTCCTGTGCTCGCCGAAATGCCGCAGGCCTGAAAATTTATCTGTAGAAACGGGTCCAACATTCACTTGGAACTTGGAATTGAACTTTCCAGTTCACTTAGTGTTCCAATACAACACCCTCCCATGAACGAAAATGTTCGGCTTCTGTGAGCTAAATTGTCTGGCCTTTACACGCAAAAAAGAACGGGCTGTCCTCTCCCCCCCCCACAGCCACACAGCCACTCTCTCTCTCTCTCTCTCTCTCTCTCTCTCTCTCTCACACACACACACACACACACACAAAAGATTAGTTGGTGATCGGATCAGCCCACGATTGCTTTTCAGCCATCGCCGGTCCAAAAACGAACCGGAGGTGACCGTCCCCGCTGCTGATTGGGCCCATCTTGCACAGTCGAGCGTTGTTTGGATCATCATGGAAACGAAAAACGATTCCGAATCATGAATAAACTGATGAAGTTCATCAGACTGTGAATGGCCAAAGTACAAAGACCAATCGGTTTGACATGAAATATGCTATTTTTCACTTGTTCAAAGATAGTTCATCATTGTGCCTTTTCTCCTCGAACAAGCCGATCTTTTCCAGTCATATTTGCATTTACTACACGCAATTAGTGCATAAAACATACTCTTTGTCAGCGCATAAATCAAAACTAAACAATACAACAATGTTGTCATTAAAGGCTCTCTCATGTAAATGCGTTGGTTTGTTGGTGATGCTGGTCTTCAGCGAGTCTGCATAATGAGTTTCAGCGCGAGTTTCAGCGCACATTGAAGGTCCGAAAACGTTCAGCTTCTTTGGCTGCGACAAAACGCGCGGGGGTTGCAGATTTGTGGTTGAATGAGATGATTTCACAAGTCCACCCTGCCGCCCACTCATGAGCTAAGAACTTTTATATCACCCTCAGTTCTCTCCCAAATCGAGAGAAATAGTTGATTGTCGCCAAACAGCACGGCCAGACAGGAACTTTCTTACACTTCGTGACAGTGTCTTGACGTTGTCTGTTGGAACTTATTTCCTGCGGAGCTTTTTTGTTGTTGGATGTTCATGTCTCTTTCAAGAGACACCTTTTCGTCGGGAAGAGATTGTGGGTCGGTGGAAACAGGTGGAAGACTTCGTGCGGCAAAGGTCTGTCAACAAAAGTTGATAATCTTTTGCTGTCTTGGCCATGTCATGCACACCACGACACGTTCACCATTGACAGCGTTGCTTCATCCTTTCACGGTGCTAAGCAAGTGGGGTGGCCTCACACATGAAGCCGATTGTAGCATTTCTCTATCAACATTCAACACATACTTCTCCAGCCCACAAACTATCTCAAGTGCACGTCTCGGTTCAAAGTGTGAATGGAGCCACGAAAATAGCATTCGCGCCGTGTTTGGGAAGGCAGATCCTCCTCCGAGGTGTAATCACCATTCAAACGAGGACGGCGACCTCAGTGAGTTGGTATGACGATCTTCACAAACACTGACAGTCAGCGCATTCTTCTTTTTACACCAGAGTTCCGGCAGCTCACACTATCTGAACGAATGCCGGGGCTGACACTCACACCCGCCGTCTGTGAATCTCTCTGATTCACTTCTGAGCCTCTACTCTCATTCAATGAACCATGTCCCAGAACCTGAGTAAGTGTACTGGCGTCACGGCTTCAATAGTGACACGAGTAGCACGAGCATTCACAGAAGTTTGAAGTCAAATGAGATTCAACATTGTCCAAACGAACCGAAGACACAGAAAGACACAACTTCGTTCAGACACACGATTCTACCAATGTTTCCAGATTCTACGTGCTGTGGGCTTGAGAAGAAGACACCCTCCACACTAGTCGGTTTTTGTCAATGCGTTCTGTGGATCTGTTCACTGATAACAATGAGGTCAAAAAGATTCATCTTCGCAACAACTTTTTTTGTGTTCGCACCCAACTTCTTTTCGAAACTGCCAAGTTGTTTTTGTGGAGAATGTCGGAGTGACAAATGAGACTCGCACCGAAGTCCATCACTGTCCTCCCTGTCGGATGAAATATCTGCATCTGTAACACTGCACTGAACACCAGAGGTGCAACTGAAACGGCACAGTGATTACAGAGGACTGCTCTGGAAACAACATCGTACTAATACACTATCTCGCGAATTATTCAGCTGGAATCTGAGAGACGCCATTTGACAGGCGTCCCGTGCATTTGGTTTGTTCACAACACAGAAAGGCCCCCTTCCCCGCTTGCGCTGTGTTCGAGTTGGAGGTGCCGTATTCACCCGCGTAAAAGTCGCGCTGAAGTGCAAGACGCACAACAGTTGCCCTTGTTTTCTGGCACAAAGGGAGGTCTTCTTGAAACAATGGCAATTTCACACTGTGTGTGCTGCATCCCTTCTTTTGAAGCAAGGTGCGCCTTATGCACAGGTGAATCCGGTTCCTTTGGTTGAGGACAAACTTCACAGTGAAGCAACACAAAAATTGATTGTTTCGATCCTGTCTACACGCAATTGCGACCTTCCGATCGAGTTGCACAGACCTTGCAGCCCTCCCTGCCTCGGATCATTTTTCTGACCCGACAAGGCAGTGTCGCTTGATCCCGTTACTCAACAGGCTGACTGCCACACGAATCTCGGCAAATGCGAGAAAGAAACAGTACTCACCACGTGCCCCTCGAACTCCCTGTTCAACACTTTCAAAATGACAGACTTCGGCTGTTCGATTTCTCTGGCTTCACCAATTTGCCTGAAAAGCAAGATTTACTTTGTTGACTCCAACTTAAAAATATCATCACAAAGTTATCACGTCGGAAGTTATAAAGCAAGACGCCAGTCATTTCACCCGATTCACACACGCCGCCTGGCCTTGCCAGCGTCCAATGAGAAGCACGAAACCGGACTCACTCCTTGATTTTGCTGAACCACATGTCACGCATCTCGCTCGTCTCGAACGTTGCCACCATGTTGGTGGTCGGCCAGCCGATGACAAACGAACGGTCAGTTGGCACAGTCGTTTCCGATACCTCGTCGAAGCAGCAGTTCGACAGCCAGACCTCACAAACACGGACGCGGTGCTTCAGTCGAAAAGTTGTGCTCGATCTACAGTGGCAAAAACGTCGGTCGGGCTTGTTAGATTCTGAACTCTCTGCACACTGGATAAAATTGGGTGTCGTCTGCGTTCCCAGCCTTTTTCTGTGGCAAAAAGGTGTGAAGTAGAACAACTTACTTTTGCTTAGCGATGAGCAAAATGTCGCTGAACAAGAAGAAATAACGTTCCTGAGTTTGTAGTCCCTGAAAAAGGGTGAACAAGAACACTAAGCAGTGCAGACACGCCGAACAGACATCCCGATTCTCGTTCATCCATACACCCATACCAAAAGTCCAACTTTCACTGCCAAAATTTCTCCAAAGTCAACTTTTGATCCAGAGCCCAAGTTTCGTTTCCAGGGGGAGGGGGTGTAACTAGACTGAATTTTTCAAAGTCCAACAATTACTCCAATATGACAAGGCTGAAAATATTCCAACTCCATCATTTGCTCCAGTATATTTGGCACAGGCCAAATACTTTCCAAGTTCATCTTTTGCTTCAACGTCCAGGTTATATCTCAGGGGGGGGGGGGACCAACCTCTTGAACAAAAAGTTTGGTTTGCCTCCAAACAGAAAATATCCATCCATCCACCCAACATCCAACCATCTCAGCCATCCAGGCTTCACGCTGAAAAGGTGTCAACAGACAAACCACATAATCAGTTGAGATTACTCACCACAGTGAGGTGAACGTTTCCTTCGAGAAGGTAGATTCGGTGTTCCTGGACACTCTGTGGCTGTGACCTGGACGGGGCAAGATCTGGCAACACACCGACAGCGCTGCAAATTCGAACGATCGACTCAACTGATTTGGTGCTTTCAACACACGTCCAAAGTTCTAAAGTTACCCTTCACAAAATTCGCTTCTCTGGGACTTGCACGGAGTCCTACCTGGAGGCTCTTTTTCCGAACGATTTCAGCAGCAGCGCGCCGGGTGCCGACCTTCGCCTGTTCAGCGGCTTCACTTTCTGCCACGAGAAGAAACCAGGTGGAGGTCAAGTTATCTCAATCAACAATCTGGCCCAGTCCATTTTTGGCGTGTATTTTGAAAAACATTTCACCAACTCCGAACAAAACCTTTCGCTTCTGGAAAATGACAAGAGATGGACCTGAAATGTACAACTTACCACGGCATGTGTGCAGGTATCGTGCAGGTGGAGATCGTCATGCGGGAAGCGCCCCTGCACGCCCTCCATACGCGCCTCGTTCTCGAACATCATCGTCCGACGCTACCCACCAGCCCCTCCACGCTCTGCTGCGAGTTGGCTGGATAATCTGCAAATTCAGGCCAAAGCAAAACAGTTCGAGAAGGCTCGTCCGCACAAAGAATTGCACAGACAAAGATCACCGGCACAGTACTGAAGAACTGTATACAAGATGACAAACGTGTGTGTGTGTGTGTGTGTGTGTGTGTGTGTGTGTGTGTGTGTGTGTGTGTGTGTGTGCGTGCGTTCAACACAACAACACAACTTTGAAAACTGACACCCAAAGGCCCTGACCATTTTCCAAAGTTCTGGGTGAACATCCGGGGGGGGGGGGGGCCGTGTAAGTTGAAAGTGGAGGTTTACCAAACACGTAATTATCGCACTTGTCCCAGAAATGAGAAAGCTCTGCGTGCAACAACAGATTTTTGTGTCCCCAATCAGTTCTTTCTCGACTTTCAGAATTTTCGCTGGAAGCTATCGTTGCTGCAGAAGCATCATTGCTCAATTTACAAACGTTCAGTGCTGTAGGTCATCTTGACACCAAAATCGACCTTCTTTTGGTCGATAAAGAATGCCAAGTGTACCGACTGTCGGCACACAACTTCTAAAACAAGAAGCAGTGCTCGATACAACTGCGGGTGCGATGTCCCAGCAGCAGCAGGTTGGGGGGAGGGGGAGGGGGGCAGACATTTGACCGACCTCCCCTGTATCGCACTGTCACTGGTACTCTGCGCGATCAACCAGATCTATTTCTTCCCTCTTGAAGTTCAAAACTCTCTTGGAAATGACAAGTTCGATACACTTCATGCCACACTGTGTCAGAGCAATGTGCTGTCACCTCAACAGCGCACAGAACGGTGCATTCATCTGTGGTGCGGAAATCTGAATGCAGAAACACCTGCCCGGAAAAAAACGGCCCAACCAAATCTCAACAAATGGACCTCCGGGAATATTTTTTCACACACAACACAAACAAATACTTTGAACACATGCGGGGCGCGCAATCGCCGAGTGATCGCAACTCAAGTCTCTCAGTCCCTTTGATCACTGACCACGACTGAGCAGCTGTTGGGGGGATTTGTTGGTTGAAGTCATTGTGCAGTGTTTGGTGGTTTGAACGGAGACCGGTACCTTGATCAAATGAAGGGATGAATCCTGAACATTGACACATTTTTCTCTGGTGGGGGCCGGTAACTGCGACACGAGTACGTTGGCAAGGGCAGCACCTTTCTCCGTTTCTGAAAACGTGGGGTTTGTTTTCGCGCGTCATTTTCAAAGCGCAACACCTCTAGAATTTATCACATCAGAGGCAACATTTTGGGATTGGGAAGGTGTCTCGACTTCTCATTGGCCTGTCCTCAAAGATAAATCATTCTACGCCAACCCAAAACACACCAACCCGTATCCGTCCGCCTCTGTGTGTGTGTGTGTGTGTGTGTGTGTGTGTGTGTGTGTGCATGTGTCTGTCCGTCTGTCTGTCTGTCTCTCTCTCGAGGTGTGTGTGTGTGTGTGTGTGTGTGTGTGTGTGTGTGTGTGTGTGGTCTTCAAACTTGTGCAGGTTCATAGATGCCAGTGTTTTGTTTTGTTTTCCTTTCTCTTCGATGGTTCGCTCTCAGTGGCACTCGGACGGAGAGCGCTTTGAGCAAAGAAGCGTCAGCTGCATTTCTTTTGGATCGTGGAAAAGCAAGTTCACAAAGGTGAAAAACGCTGAACACTAAACTTCCCTCGGAAACACTGACTGCATGTCCTAACCAAATATCAGTCTCAGGGCGTGGTCTCTCCGACGCTTTCACCCCTCAACAGCGAACCTGTCTCGAGATTTTCTGCTCACTTGACAACCTTACTCTTTCGCTGCCAATCCTTCCAAAATGGAACGACACAGGCTGTCGTGTGGCTGTGACAACTGATAAAAAGATCTGCACACGAGCGAAAACTCAAGCACAACCATTATCGAAAGAACTGTTTCTGAGATAAGCACTTCCTTGTTTTGTTTTAGGTGTCAGCAGTGAAGTGTGTTTACACAGCGATCCAGCAGGATATCATCCGTGACGCAGATATTAGCTGCCGATAATTGTTGCTGTCAAGTGGCAACAAAAGGTTAATTTGAGAAATAAACGTGCACATAGCTCTGGCGGATCCAGGATTCGGAAAAAAAACGGAACCCATCTTTCCTGGGGTGTGGTCGTCCGCTGAACTGTTCAAGTTGCGGGTCGGACCTCCCCAGGAATCGTTCAAACTTCCGTGATGATTTTGGCGGGGACGGGGGCAGTTAAACTTTCGCTGACGGTGGTCCCTGGAATACTGTCAGCACACAGGCGTGGTGGTGGGGATCACAGAACAACTACTGCTGTGCAACACCCGACAAGTGCGCGGACAGACGACGATGCGGACGGATCAAGTCAGTCACACCAACCGACGGATCCTCAACGTCCTGTCCTCATCTACCGTCTACCTCTGTTACGACTACGTGCTTCGCAAATTATAGTTTAGGTGGCCGCCCGTGCAAAATACGTGCACACGCTAGTACATTTTGCACCTGAACTGGCAATACTCGGAAAAGGGGGCGGGACGAAATTCTTCACAATGGAACAGAGGGCCCCGCCCTAAAGACCCCCGAGGCACACCTCGTGGTCAAGCGTCTTCCTTGAACAACAAGCACGTATCAAACAAAGTGCCTTCTACGTAGATTCTCCAACGTGTCAGTTTTCAACACCTTGATCCGGAACAACCGATCGCTCCACACTATTCTGCAACAGTGAACCAGTTCGACACGCACCCATTGTTTCGGGTTTCTGGTGTTTGTGGTCTTCATGGCACCTGTTAGTTCCTGCCAATCTGCAGCACTGATACTGCGTTCGTGTGAGTTGAGTACTGCTGCCAGAATGACACCCTTTGCTCGAAGTTCATTGAACGGTTCTGGAGATCAAGATGGAACGGATCCAAAGTGCTTTGACCCCATGCAGTGTTGAAATCTGTGCAAGAAAACCCGGTGCAGCTGAACAGCTTCACGAAGACACAGGAGGAATGAGGTCGTCTGCTGTGCCGCGTCTCTTCACAACCCAAACGCAAACCAAAATTTCAACTGTCACTTTTTCTCACAGAGCAAAAGCAAAACTGGCCGTCTCAGCCCAGTGAACTGGTGAAAATGGTCTCCCAAGTTTCGACCGTGTTTGTTCAGAATAATACAAAACTCCACACCTTCACACTCAAGGATTCGTTTTCCACAACATTTAGGTTTGAGTAAAGTTCAGACTATACACACAAATAAGTCAAGAAAAGAAGGAAGACCTGAACAAACCTCATGTTTGTAGTTTTGATGACATCTCAGCTGCAATGCATCTCGGGAACTGAAAGTTCCTCCCAGTCAGGGTGACGAACCTCAATACGTTTCTGCTGGCGAATCCTTTTCACCCCACACGCCTTTGAGTTTCAGTGTCGAAGTCTGCAACAAATTTTAACTGCTGCTGCTTGGTATGTTTGCAGGTGGAAAGTCATTTGATGGCGCGATTCCAGTGGCATGCGGGACCTTCAAACACGAAGCAAGTGTGAACCAAATTAGAGGAATACTTCCTTTTGGTTTGTGTATACGTTCTGCCGATCAACAACGTCCTAATATTGTGACGCTGACATCACACTTTACACTCCTCCCCATTTTATTTATTTGGTTTTGGTACTGCTGCAGCTTGTTTCCAATCTGACCACAGCTTGGCCAAAATAGGATAACTTTAAACTTCATAAAATTTAACTATTTATAGTCTTGTTCTAGATTTGTTTACATATGCTTTGTG
>JAAUXT010089669.1_pt1 | contig 20763 bp, 17 predicted proteins | sample 7278171 | NCBI WGS metagenome assembly JAAUXT01 (sample SAMN14350112, study PRJNA611818) | marine sediment metagenome | isolation source: surface marine sediment (1.8m) | place: French Polynesia: Moorea | collected 2018-08 | reverse complement strand
TTAGATGGATGAGTGCATTTGACTCGAGTATGTTCCCTACAGTGCATGATGACCTCTGAAGATGGCTCAAATGGGCTGAAAAATGGACTTTGATGGACTGATGGGTTGTGAAAAGTTGAAAAAAAATTTCAATGGATTACAAATTCCTTTTGATGGCAGTTAGGCAAACTCATTACAACTACCTTGGTGGTGTTTGTTTGCAGACCAATCATGTTTGAAATTTTCAGAAACACACATGCTCTTTTTTTGGTTCCACCATTTGGCACGGTGGTTTTGTGGGGGTGCGTGAAGAACCCTGGGTCCCTGGCGCCTGGTTCGAATCACCGCTAACTCCATGGAGTTATTTTTCAAGCAAATTGAAAACTCAAGCAAAAGGCAGGACTGAAAAAAGTTTTGTTGTGAGTTTCGTACTCGCAAGCATTTTTCGCAAGGTCAGGCATTTCTGTCATCTTTCTCACATTGTTGTCAATTTGTTATCCTGGTAGAAGCTGAAAATTTTGTTTTTTACCCTTTGAATTCAACCAAATCCGCAATCTGCCGTGAGCCGATGCCCATCCCCTTGTTGTACGTATTGGGCACAGTTTTTCTGGAGTAAAATCTTCTTATCTTGGAAACTTTTATCACTGCAGATCGCGCAGAAATCGGGATGTCTGCAAATGGTTCTCGTTTGCTGAACATAAGACTGCAAGGTGAACATTCGCAGCCTGTCGAGAAGGTTGCAGAGGGTCCAAATTCAAGAGTGAACAGCAGGCTTACATGTCCAGAAAAGTTTGCCGTTTCAAAAATAGAATTTGTATTTTTGGCCGTTCTTTTGTCTGTCTCCCTTGAACCTGTGATCTTCGTCAACAATCGCCAGCAATGCAGCTTGAACCATGACAGCTCTTTGTCACAATGTTCAAGACTTGTTTGATGCAAAACAAACACAAGTCGCAAACGGGTCGCAAACACATCTGAAATGAGCATCATTTGGAGACCTCGTGTTTCCCGTGCTGCCCGATCTGGTTCTGCTGAAATGGAGGAGCTCCGACACTGAACCAGTGCGGTTAGACTTCACAACTGGCGTCCATTGGTCTTTCCCACAGACGAGCTTTTGGACAAAATGCCCTGGATACAAATGGTCAACTGAGCAACTGGCACCCCCAGAACTCAAAAAAGGATCAATGTTCCTCGTGCCCTTTGCCGCCAGACAAAAGAACCAACCAGGATTTCGCAGTGACTTTGACTGCAAATACGTACACTGGCTTTGACAGAAAGCTGCACCACGATGAAAAATTGTGAACTTGTGAGGAAGAAAACGCCGCTCCTTATGTGAGGATGAGCCACTCGTTTTGTACCCAAAGGCGGAACCCGGAGAACATCCACCTTCCCAAGACGAGTTTGTTGGTAAGAAAGAGACAAAGTCATGAAAACTCTGCAGCAGATGACCCAAAATCAGTCGTATGAGTGGAGGGGCACAAACGATCTGGGCATCCAGCCTGTAAATGCGGTGTGATTTCTCGTAAGCACTGGGTCAAAGTGTGGAGAAGCAAAGCAACCAGAATGCCACTCTTTTTCGTACGCAGGCGCGTCCGAGAGACAGGTGAGCCTGAGTTACGCCCTGACAATGGTTTGAGTCATTACGTCCTGAACCTACTGATGTCCTGGAGTTGGGACTTTCCGGGGCAGGTAGGTGCGCCCCCCCCCCAAGAACCCATCTTCCTGACAGGTAGGTCCTGCCGACTTTTTGAGACAGGTGGGCCTGACTTGCTTGGTGCACACGTCTTCTCCCCCCTGGTGACCTGACCCTCAAGACCTATATACCTGCCTGTTGTTCAGGTCCTCCTCTCTGGTGGGTGGGTCCCACCCTGCAGGACTTGCTTGGCCAGCAAAAGATGCGTGAGGAAACGCGCCTGCGTTCGAAGTTCTGCTTTCTTGTTTTTGTTTACCCTTTTCAATGCAGTTTTTCTCGAAACTTCTGTCGTGGTAACTTGGGTTTACAACCGGGTTTCTGCAACAGGAAGAGCGGCCAATATCAAATTCACCGGTTTCGCCTTTCTTTGTGAAACCAAGAGAGTCGAAATCCGGTCAAGAACAAAAACAAAACAGGTTTTTAATCTTTTTTGTATTTTATTCGTAGAAATCGTTCAGATTTCAATGACTATCGAACATTTGTACAAAAGTTAAAGCAAACAAGTTTCATGTGACCTGTCACATTGCCACTGCACAAAAACCGGGCCGGAGAACAAGTTGACAATTCTGTACACTTCACAACCAGAACATTGCTATGTACAGAGTTCCATGATATGATTTGATATTCCCTTTGTGCAAGAGACGTGCGATGACTGGTGATTGCTACGACCAAACAATGCAGTATTGCTAACATACACGATAGGTGGGTGAACTTTCTTGAAAACTTCTCAGTCTGAACTGGCTCATGCCCTTCATTGAAATTGAAACACTGACAAACAGCAGATTATAGCATTGTACGATGCTTTCTACCTGATCAACCATCTTTGTGCAGCGTTCTTTGCTTCTCTCAAGTCAAAATTTTGTCATTCTGAACACCAAAAAGAAATTCAGATCTACTGCCTTTGCCGGGCGTGCCAACACCGGCCAAAACAGGGTCATTGAGGAATTTTAGGAAACAAATTAGTTTCCTCAGAGAAGTACGAGACGCTGTTTTGTTGAAGAGCGAAATTTTGAGTTCAATGAGCTGTGGATCCAAATCTACCTGTGATCAAAGACGGACTGCCTTGCAAGAGCGAATCCCATTCAAGGTTTTCATTGACAACAAGGACTTTTTTCTTCCGAAACAATTCAAAAACCAACCACAGAAAAGGAACACATCACGTCAGGCTGGCAAGAAATCACCGGATCTAATACTGTTCATGCTCAAGGCGACCCGCGCCTTGTTCACAAGGGAACCACCTTCTTCTCCTCCGGCTGAGCACTGACTTTGTCGTAGACAGACGCGCTGGTGGGACAGATGAGCACAGACTCCGTGTGGCGGTTGGGGCCTCCGAACGTGGAGTAAAGAGAGTACAGAGAGGCCCGGGCAGAGGGCAGTCCGACAACAGCAGTGGTGGTGGCGCTGTTGTTGCTACACGTGCACAGTTCGGTGGTGCTCTGGTAGACGGCGTTGGAGCAGTTGAGGCCGGAGACGCTGCTGCGGTACGCGCCGCTCCCCGCGCGCTGCAGACGAGGCGAGAAGATGACGTCAGGCGGCGCAGGCAGGTCGTTGGGCAGGTGGAAGGACGTGAGAGCGCCGCTCGTGTTGCTGTTTTTGTTGTTGGTGTTGTTGTTGTTGTTGCTTGTGCTGTAGATCTCGTTCACCTCGTTCTCCTTCTCACACTCGTTGATCTCTAGGATGTCAGACGCTTTCGGAATGAAGGGCGCGTACACTGACTTCTCCAGGGCAGCTGAAAAGGACAGAAAATGCGTCTCAGTTTGAACTCCGAAAGATGTAAATTTTTGCGAATATCACACTTCACTGGTCATTTTACTCTGGATATTTGTCAACGTGCGCTGCGTCGCAACAACAGAAACAGGCTTTTGGAAAAATTTCCCTTCAGGAAGGACTGTTTCGAAATGGCAAATTACTCACCAGGAGAGTAGCCGCCTTTGTCGATTCCTCCAGTGAATCCGTAGATGCAGGTAGACTGCGACAGGTCGCTGTCAGTGGTGCTGCTGTCGCGGCTGCCTTTCCTGTGCGTCCTCCTGCAGGACATAACATCACAGATGTCAAGACACTGCAGCTTTCTGTGGTCTCCCTTCTCCATCGAGAAAGTCAAGCTGTTGGGATGGGTGTGTGAATTTGAGAGTGACACGAACCTTCTCTTTCTCTGCATCATGAGGACGAGCAGCAGGACGGACCCGATCAGGATGCCCAGAACGAGGCCGATCGCAACGGCGATGATGATGCCTGCAATCACACACAAAGCCCCGATGAGCAAACTTCACAAGTTGTTTACACATCTCCCACGTGAGAAATCGCCGACAAAACTTGTTGCAACAGAAGCGGTTTGCTGACACTCACCGTAGTGAAGCTTGTTTTCCAGGTTGTCGACGGCGGCGGCGGCGGACTCCGCGGAGAGGCTGGGCTTGCTGCAGTTTCTGATCTCCCCGATCCACAAGTTGTCCCTGCACACGAGATGCCACGTCTCCTGGCTCGCTCGGCACTTCACTCGCACTGTGCTGTCCTTGTGTTCGATAACGGCACCCGGGATTTGCTTCAGGTCCGGACAACCCTCAGCTGTAAGCACAGAAAAGGACGGGAACATCAGGCTGGTTCTAGTCAGGTGTCAATTCTGACGTCTTTGGACACGAGTACACAGAAGTTATTTCAGAGTTGGGCACCTGGAAGTGAAAGCGTCACCGTTTCAATCCAGGGGTTTATGCCTCTCACCACAAAGTTTCTCAAGAAACACAGAGGTTATCAGATGGGGTTACTTTTAGAATCCAGAATCTTCAGAGAGAGAAACGCAAGGTAGGTATTAGAAGACACACCTAGAACAAAAAGCTTCCACAGAAGCTTCGTATGTGACGTCACAATCACACACTTCGGCACATCAATATCTCTAAATTTAGATGCAATCGTCAAATTCCTCTGATTAAACTTGACTTGGTTTGATAAACAGACTGTATGACACAACAAAAGCTCAGGCAGAACAAAAAAGCCAGACCACGTCAGAAACCGATCTCTGGGCTTTGTCCATGACACCACGAAAGAAATGTGAGCTTCAGCTGAATGTGTGGTGGCCGTGAAAATGTTTGGCGCAACCACAATGACGTCAAGGACACATCTGAGCAAAGCCGAGCGACTTGTTGACAGAACTCAACAATTGCGCCAGTAAAAATAGCAGACTCCTTGCGGCCAAACTCTATAGTTTGTCCAAAATATCACACACTGATGGCTATAAATACGATGACTATTTTCTGCTGCCCTGACAAGATGTGACGAGTTTCCTGGCGAGCATCCTCAGGTCACTCAGCGTGGGTTTCCGGGCATCAAAACCGCGGATCGGGCCTTTGAACGCTGATTCTAAGCAGGAACCCTGGTTCTGTTACTTATTTCTTAAGACCAAAATAGTGCCTGAGGGGTTGTTTCGTGACGCCATACGCTCGTACAAAGCTGTATTGCTTGTTCTCACAAGAGAATCTTGTTCAAGTTTTTCTCCCAATGAAGGACTCGGTCGCAGTGCTGAGCTCGGGAGAAAGCCTTTTGAGGGAGATCAAAGTCATCGACACAATTCGCTCCCCATATTTTTCTCGGTCGCATCATGAAAATGCCAGCTGATTCACACTGAGAAACAACATCGTGTTGTGTTTTGCCTCAAAAAGGTCAGGATTATGAAGTGAGTGGGCTGCTGGCGTCATAGTCGTGGGATGGAACATCTCAACATCCTGTGCGGCCCATTCCTTTTGTACTGTTTTCGTTTCTTGCATCGGTCAAGTTTCTGTTGCTTCATTGTTTCCAAAAACTCAAAGATTGCAGTTGTCTTGTACTGTCTCTTCGAGCAGACAAAGTTGAACAGATTCTCCCGATCCTTCGCAGCTGCTGCTCAATGACTGAAGTCGACACACACCTCTGTAGTGCAGCATGATGGTGTTGAGAACCCCGTGATAGGCGACCATGCGGTTCGTCTTCAGGTAGACCTGCACCATGCTGCGTTGTGACGTGTAGATGTGGTCGATTCTCTCGCGCGCCTCGCACAGCGAAACCTGTCAACAGACACACAACACACTCAGCATTTACGAGTGTGACACATTGACAGAAAATGCTGACTTACACGGACAAATGTGGTTGGGAGAGTCTTGAAGTCGGCTTACCTCAGTCTGACGGGAACCTTCGACGAAGACAAGACTGTATTTGCACTGGTCGCCCGTTCGGTCGATGTGGGCACCCCCGTCCTGCCAGGGCAGGAAGCTGAACAGGTCAAACTTGATCTTCTGTCCAAGCTCAACCTCAACCTGCAACAAGAAACAACAATTGAAGATTCTGAGTTTGGCACTTGTAGTCAAGGTGCTATGTGTTTTCTGGCTGAGTTGCTTCGGCTTTTTCCGTTTTCAACTGCACTGCATGAAGATGGCGAACCAGACAAGTGTTTGGATCAGTGAGGAAAAGACGCGCGTTGTCAAGGCCAGGGTCCATTCTTACCTGCCAGGGGCACGAGATGGTTCCGATAGGCATGCTGTGTCCGATCTTGAAGGAGAGGTCGCCCTCGGGACCCTGCACCTTCATTTTCCCCGACTTTACACACTCGCTGCCAGACCAGTCAGGAACTGCAAAGATAAAACAACCAAATGCTGTCAATTTCCATGTTGCTGCGTCGCAAAGCCGGCTGCAGAAATCTCAACATCTGTGGTGAGAAGCTGATTTCAAAGTTGAAACCCCTTCAAAGGAATGTATTTCCGATAGCAGATTGATCAGAAGAAAGCAATTTAACCTCTGTTCCAAGGGGAGCAGGTCAATACAGGTTCCTCCTCTCCAATAAGTTGGGAAAGGAGAGACCTCAGACCTCTTCACCAAGTTCAGCGCTTTCATGAAAGCCAAAAAGAACAACGTGGGTTCTCACGAAAGCGTGAAGCACTCAAGCCTTTGTGTCTTGAACCCAGAGAGATATAGCCTTTCTTTCAGTGTGAGAATTTCGAAACTAAACTCCGCGATTTTAGACGTTTTGGACTCTCCTGCTTGAACTGGAGCCACGGTGGCGTTTCAGAGGAACCAGCGACTCACAGAAGCCTCGTGATTGAGTGATGTATCACACTCGAGGCCTTCCTGACCAGAAATGCTCTCAGATTGCAAGGAAATCCTTTAACATGATTTGGGCTGCCGCTCATAGCTTTGAAATATTGCCCTGTTTCAAGCCTTTGAAATGTCACTTTTATGTTCAAAGACCCAAACTGTTCCATTTGCGGTTTATGTTGCTCTGCAAATAGGGCACGAGTTGTTGCTGGGTTGATGGAAAAATGATTTTGTGTTTGGAAAATAGAATTCGCCCCTTTCCGTGGGGTCAGGTTGGAAATGAACCTTGCACCCGATGCGCCTGCCTTCTCAAGCTTCTGCGTCAAAGATTTATGGCACGAGACAGCACAACATGGGCATTGATCTCAGCCTCTTGTTCTTTAACATCTGTGGCATGGGAAAGGAAAGGCATTCTCGTTGCAGAAGTTTCACCCCTTGAAGAGATTCTACGGACAGAAGAGCCCAGGAGGTTTCGTAGAAATATCACGTTTCGAACAACAACTCAGGTGAAATACTTGACTGGACTGGAGTTCTTGTCCATCAACCCCACAGGCAACAAACACACTGCAAGTGAACTGGGACTTCAGCATGTGGACACACGAATGATGAGGGGCCGGATGCACAAGTTGTCCCATTGTGGTTTGGCTGCCTGGTTCTTCAAAGAGACTGAGACCTTTCTCCTGCTCCGGGTCGTATCAATCACTCTTTCAATAGAGTCCCCAGACACTATCAACTACACTGCTTGCCCACTCCAATACAGCTGAAGAAATATGCGTCTTTTCCCGATGTTTTCAAGAATGTCCTCCTTTCAATGCCAAACTCCACAAGAAGCATATTTCTCAATGCGTGCTTAGAAGTGTTTTATGTCGACTCTAATTTCGGCACTGGGGAAGTGAAATCAATTGTGCATTGCTCAACACATCTCATACACCTCCGGCAGTCAGTAAGACAAAGCGAAATATTAATGCACCGCTGGTATTGTCGGAAAAGACGCCTCAAAGGGAACTCATAATGAGAACTGTAAGAAACGAAATACACCCATCAGAGAGCAGCAACTGAAATTGAGACAAGTTTGGTCATATTTACCATCTTTTTTGCTTTCAAAAAACCACTGTGTTATGAGACATGCGAGGTTTACTTGCTTTCACATCATCCTTCTCTTTGTCAAACTGGTTCTCGCTGATGGCTAATTTGATGCATCGGTTCTTTCAGCGTGATGCTGTGAATTTGGCCAAAATCCACAACGCAAGAAGCCGCACGAACATTTCTTTCTGTGTACACGTAGTTGGTAAGAAATGCCTTCAGACAGATTGCAATTGGGAGGGCACAAATGGAGTTATTTGCCAGGTTTGATTGGTGGCTGTTGCAGGCAATAAGTGAAGGGCGACCCGTCCCGTGTGAGGAAGACAGGGCCAACAATACCCCTGATGGAATTGGAGCCAGCAGCGGCTACGAAGTCACACGCCAGTTTCTTTTGTAGAATCTGAAGTTATTCAAACCTCCGTATTCCGCAATTACTAGTGAATATGCCCAGCGAATTCGGCCCAAAAATATCACTTGTATCTGATCACATTCGGATTGGCTTGCTCTGAACTGAATAGCTTGCAAACGTCAGTGATCAATATTTGGTGAATAAGGCAGCAGGTACCCAGTTTGTAAGGCATGCAACTCGTGATCTCAATCACCTTGATTCGTAATGCATTTGACATTAGGTGATTGCAGTAGCAAAGTACAAATCAACAAATCTTGGGTTCAACGTTTCAATCGCAAAACTCGTGTCACGCACACCACAAAACGCGACGCCACCGAGACAGAGACACCAACCCAGGCGTTGGTACCTGTCGCTCTTGCTCACAAATTCACACACTCTTTCTCCCCTTCCTCCTCCCTCCAATCTCTTCCTCACTTCCCCCTCTCCATATTTTCTCGTCTGCACAACACACATCAGAGTTACTCACCCTTGACGCACTTGTAGGACGCCTCCAAATAGGCCATCAGATCCTTCCTGCACGGCTGGAACTTCACCAGATCCGGGTCGAGGACAGAGATCTTGCAGGAGCGTTTCCCAGTGCACTTGGCGTCAGTGAAAGGAAGGACATCAGCAAAGCAGCCCACAAAGTAGCTGGTTGTGAGACAGCGTCCAACTCTCATTCGGCCGTAGTGCGCCTGTTGCATCATGATGACGTGACCGTGGGGGCAGGAGGCGTTGAAGTTCTCCAGGTGGCACACCTCCTTCAGTTCTGCAAGAACAACAATGCAAGAAAACAATTACTTGGTGGCAATATAGGCAGTACGCACAGCCAGTCCAGAGGAGTGTCCAATGAAGGTTCAGGAACGTAAAAGCAAGAAACTTTCTTGCAAATACCCAAAGTGTTCCACTTACTGTTGGGTGCAGCCTTGATTGACGTCGCCACAAAACCACCGTGAATGACCGGCAGGTTGAACAGGGCCAGGAGAATCAAACCACGCGTGATGTACTTCCACATGTCTGCAGATTGCTCGAGTTGACCACAAAATCCCATTGCAGTGAAGAATTGCAACTATGGGTGGATGTTCCCGACGAAGAAGGGCAGAACCACCAAATTTGCAACACCAGTGATGCTTGCAACTGTCACTCCAGAGACTTCCTAGCAGTGGACACCACCAGTAAACTCCGATCAAGCAACAATTGAAATAAAACTGCCTGAGATTTGCAAAGCAAACAGAGCAATGTTCCTAGTCCCTCAACGGAAAGACTATGAATGAATGAGTGTCCACATGTGGAAGCGCTTTTATAGGCGGAGTGACGAAAGCACACAAAACAAGTGGCAAAGGGCCTGGATACTATTGATTCGTGACGTGTAGCCAAGATCAAAGATGACGTAGTGGCACCTTCAAAGGGATAAGAGTGATCTCCACCCTTGCGACATTTGCATCTGAAGAAATACGAACTAAATCAGGGGGAGAATCTTGCTATCGATTGGTGACGTTTCGTGAACGTCATCCACGAAAGTGTTGTGACACCCAGACATTTGAGGACACACGAGGCACTGCCAGCAGTGAACTCCCGCGGCTGCCTCTTGGGCGTGTTTTCTTCTCGAATCAAATGAAATTGCAAGGAAAATGGATGCCACACTGGAGCGCTTCCCAACAGTGCCTCAGGTCGGTTTCTCTTTAATTAAAGAGATCAATTGAAGACAATAGAAGGCGCGCACCTCTGACGCTTGTTGCGTCACGAAATCGATAGTAACTGGTGATTGAAGTACCACGCGTCGCGCCACGTCATAACCGAGCAAAAAAAGATCACTGGAACCTTGTCATCATTCTGCACCGAATCGTTCTTCGTCTCAATTTAGTTGCTGTAGATGCATAACAATGACGCTTCTTCGTTTGATCGGCCACGAATGTGGTTCGTCAGTGTTTCGTGTGGCTCAGACAACGTCGTACGAGCGTACGAGTTGTGTCCCCTAGTTCGTCTCCCTGAAGCGTCTTGTCGCACCAACCTGGAGGAAGTTTCACAACGATCGAGCCAAAGATGAATGCCTCAAATCAGGTAAGACACTGCTTAGAATGTCACTGTCTGATAAAGATTAGGTTTTCTGGAATGCCCCACAGACGTGTGCGGTGTCTCTCGGAATCGGACAAGTCTGCCCTGTGTGGTGTCCGCAGAAGAAATCCGTCAGCAGATTGAACTCCGGGGGTTGCGGCTCGTGACAATGTGTGTTCGTCTTCCTGACGAGAGTCTCGCGCAAGTTTGCTTTCTGGTTCCAAGAGAGCTGACACTCATTAGTGCCCCCTGCCTCCGAAGTTCCTTCTGTTGGCAGCAAAAACTGCATCTCTCTTCCCAAAATACTTTTCGTAGTTTCGGATGACGTTTTAATTCCGGCAATATTTCCCATAAAAATCTTCGGGTGGTTCAGGCATCACATACCCAACATAAAGTCCAAAACGTTCAATGCAGACATCCAGCAGAGAGTAAAAAACACATTATGAATTTGAATTGCAATTGCTTCTCTGTAAAGATCCCGCCTAAAATTGACAAAGTTACTTTCGAATCTCCTGGGAAGGAAATTCTACAGGAAACGTTGGAAATGATTGTGACGTGAGTCTCCGACTTCATTAGGGAAAGAGGCTCTTTACGTCCCCTCGAGGCTGACAGCCACACAATTTTAACAGAAAAATCCCACCAGCAGAACACCACTAAACACGAAACAATCACTTTCAGATCTTTGTTGGAACAATCAGTAGAAAGCGATGGAAACATCGGAGATTGAAAGAAACGCTTTCGGCGCACGGAAGTGAGGTACTACGTCACTGACATCGGCCACCAGAAAAAACAAGATGAAACCTCGTGTGCTGTGGTCAACATTGCTAGTATTCTTGATTTCTGCCTTTTGTGAGCTGAACTGAATGAAAAGTGCGGATAAAGAATTGACGTCACGGGATCAATGTTCTCCAGCCACGCCTGTTTGTCATAAAAAGCACACGTCGCTGGAGGTGTCATAGAAAGTGCTGAGAGTCTCTTTGAACCGCTTGTTCCTTTCCACACCCAGGAAAGACGCGCTGAGCACAAAACGTTGGCCGTGAGGACTCTTCAGTGTGGGCTTGAATCTCAGAAATGAAGCGTGGGTTTTGTTTGGGAACAGGAAATGCTGTTGTTTCGCCTCAGTTTGTTTGTGAAAATTTTAAAAAGGTCACTTTTTTCAGGCGTGTTCAAAACAGTACGAGCAGATAAAGAACACAACCTTGCAAAAGAAGGCAAGTCCATACTTCCGAACTAACAAGATCCACAGGCGAATCTCTTTTTCATCGAGAAAGGCAGCAGCGAAAGGTCAGTTCAAAACTTGTTTGGTTTGCAGCTTCTCCTGCGTTCACGTGGGCACAAAACTAAAAGGCAAATTGACCATCAGCCAGTAAAACTGTTCGGTCCCTGTGTGGGATGAACTTCCGCTGCAGCAGCTTTTTGACGCGCAGGCAGCTTATGCTTTGTGAGAAAGTCTAAGAGCCTCTCAGCTGCCTGTCTTTAAGCTGCTCGTAGTCTACTTCTGCGATATTATGAAATTTTAATGCATCTTACGGACACATCTGCGTGCTACAAAGATCAAGTTGATTCTGTTGTGCAGATACTTTCAAGCAAAGAAGTCCAACAAGAGCGATAACAACTCCTGCTCAAGGCCAAAACCAGAATTGTTTCATTTTGCTTTCAGGCTTCACTGTTCGACAAGAAAATTCATCCGCAATTCGAACCACTGACTCCAACCATATCAACTTTTATCTCTTTGATGTGGACGAAAAACTGATGGAAAAGAGTCGAGAAAGGTCGCAAAGCAAGATTCGTCACCTGCCATCATTAACTTCTCCCCTCAGAAAGGTGTTCCTGCAAATAGAGGGAGTCCTTCAAAGTGGACAAAGGGGACACAGTCTCTGCGTGTCCGGAAGGCCTAATTATAGATGGAATGGAAGACAGGGCTGTCAGTGTCCTCTTTCGTTCTCCTGTCTGATTACAAGGCCCGGAGGCCCTCGGATAGTCTCAAGTAAAAGGCTCCATTATCCGGAGGTATGTCTTGACATGCCAGGATGCAACTTGACGTGGCTTATCAGGAGACGTTGTTCTATCTTCGGAGAGACTGCGTCATTTTTGGTGCAGTTGTAATTTATCTTTTCTTAAAATAGTCACCATTTGTCGTGGTTTCAAGGTTGGGCTCAAGGAACCTTCCTTCCACAAATTACGAGAACTGGAGCCATCTGTTGTGGTAAGTGACAGGTTTCACATCGACTGAGGATACACGACTCTAATTCCAACGTTGTCACCCGTTTGCGGAGGCGTGACAGGAACTGTCTGCGAGAACTGAAACCTTTGAGGTGGTCAACTGAAACCTTTGGCCTTCATGTCTTTTGCTTTGCTTGCTACTTTTGAACTTCGTTGAACATCAAAGTTGTTCACTCGTGAATAAACACCAGCAAAGACATCGCCAACAGACGGATTTCGCAGGCGCTGAGACGGGAGTGCCATCTTCGTGTTGACGGACGGCGCGTCATCGTCTCTTCCTGCTCGTTAGTGGCGCAGTTTGATGTAGCGTTTGAGGCGCGCGCTGCCGCCTGTCAGCGTCTTGTACAAGTCGACCATCTCACCAAGAACCGCGAAGATCCCTTCCCACTCCAAGGGTAGTGACTGCACTTGCAGTTTCTTGTGAAACCAGCAAAGTTTTTGCCATCGAGGAAAGCAGACATCAATTTCAATCAGACCCAACGTACGACTACACGTTTCGTTCAAATGTCGTGTGAGAGCACCCACTGCAGAATACCATTTTTAGCAGACTACAGCAGCTTCGGGAGACACAATCGGTCTATGCTAGCTCTGCACACGTGTGTCGCGGCACGACTGAAATCCATATGTGCTGCTGTGGTGAATCCATTTACGTGGGAGTACTGCGCTAAATTGAGACGAACGCTCTGATTGAGTAGACCCTTTTGTGTCCTGTTTCTTTTTTCACATCGCTCCCCTCAGCACCAGATCACACACGAGAGTGTGTCCAGCAATCACGTGAGTCCAGGTGAAAGCGAAGCACAAGAACAACACCCCAGCTGGCCCACCACCTGAAGCCCACCCCGCCCCCTCCGCACACTACGCAGTACGCACGTGCCGCACCCAAAACTCCTCGACGGTGACTTGTATGGTTGTATGGTTTACCTCGATCAGCCTGCGGATTTGGATCTCTTTTGATGAGCTAAAACACATCAATTTCAGATGAAACTTTCAAGTGCTCTTCCCCTCCTGTGATGACGTCTTCGACATTAATTTTGCAGGCAAGATTAAACGTTTCCTCACAACTGCAGCAGCCTTCTCTCCTGCTCCACTTTCATCTGCTCTCATCACAGAGCAAAATGAAACATTTCAAAATTGATTGCTTTCAGCTATATTTATCTTCCCTTGGCTTTTCAATAAGTCCCTGCTTATTTTTGCCCCAAACTATAGATTACAAGCATGTGTTATAAATTATTTATTTGCGCAACAACTGTTAAATCTTCACGCTTATTTGGACAAATCCTAATGCTTGTTTGGATTATCAGCAAAGAAGCGTACGCAGCAGCAAAATATACTTTCGCGCACGAAAATAGAAACCTAAACTTAGACGACCAAAAATAGACAAGAATGTCTATTTTTGGACAAGAGATCAAAAGACAATCCGTTTTGTCTTTGACGATTGACAAATTATCTCGCTCACCTGCGCGTCAACGACCGACTAAGCTGTGCGTTTGAAACTAAGACTGGTGGTGTGGTTGAATACTCGTAAAATACCAGATACGCGGCAGTCTCAAAGTTGGGAGACTTTGATCAAACACAGAACCAAAAACTTACTCAGAAAGTATTTCTCAAACACGAGTACAAGTATACAATTTGATCTCCCTCCACTTTTGAGATACACATGTGGGTTCACTGAAAATCTCCTTTCAGAGATCCCGTGATCACAAGACCAACAATTGTCTCATAAGTCGGTGAGACTTGTCCCTGATTCAGCCTGTCTCAGCAACACTCACACCTCGCACTCACACGCACCCAGCTCTCAGGCAACATTGTAAATCTCACCGTCAGGCTTCGGATCGGGTGGATGCGGCGTCACGGCGTCGTAAGCGTTGTTGGCGTCGACGTCCCTCGGGGCGGACACCGCCAGCAGCAGCAGAGGCACGAGACTGGCGTAAACGGAGCGCAGAGAAACGGCAGTGCGGGTCGACTGGATCTCCATGACGTCTTCTCCAATCACTTGTTGATTCTGTCGTCTGACGCGATGATCTTGAAGAAATGTTCAACTGTGTCAGTACAGCTTTGCTCAAAAGACAATCGTCAGTGTTGTGGAACGTCCAAATTCAAGTTCGTATTGTGTTGAAAACTGAAATAGCAATGGACACTGCCTGTGTAGGCTTTACAACCCAACAACAGAATGTCCAGAGTAAAAGTCTGTGAATGAGTCGGAGGAGATCTTCACAATGCCTAAAAACATCTGTCGTCATGGACTTTATAAAGTGCTCCAGCAGGTGCCTCACTGCGATTGGCCGGGCTGGCTGCTTCCGCCGGGAAGCTTCAGTGGGCGGGACGGAAAGGGCGGGAGTCGCTACCTGCACGAGGCGGGATGGTGACAACATCTCCATTCATAAACATGGCTCGCTCGCAGGCAAGCTGCTTCGTCTGAAGTGTGAAAACTCCCACTCACCAAAGTTGTACTTTCGTGCCGTTTCTGTACGGAAATCCAGTTATTGACGTTCGTGGGGTCGCTTCTAAAGACGTCAGCTTCGTCCTCGGGAACTGCAACTCCACACAACCTGCAAGCCTCCTTGTTCATGTTTTGCGATGTAAGCGAATGACAACACGAATTCTCTTGTCAACATCGAAGAACAATGGTGAATGTAGGTGTGGGTAATTTTTAGCTCAACACCATGACTGGACCTGGTTCTGAATTCTCGACTCCCAACCTCGTCTGGCATGTCAGAAAATGCGGTTATCTTTCAGCCTCTTCTGAATTTGCACTCCGAGAACGCATGATGACCATGTTGAGCAGTGGTGGCAGGGTATTTCCAACGTGCCTGGAAAGCAAGTTCTGTGTCAAAAGGCGTTGTCGTTCCTTCCCGAAGGGTGTGCAGGAATGGCTTGCTCTTGGTTTGGGCAGGTCATCCACTGTGTCCAATATGTACATTGAAGAATTTGTGCGCACGACGACGTCTTTCTTTTTCTCTTTCCAACCAAAATGTCGTTATGGCTCAGTCCAGTCAGCAGGAGATAACCTGCGCTTTTGGGCACGTAAGCACTGTTCCAGCATCATCAAAATGGTCCCCTCAGATGTCCGAAAATTTGTAAACTTTCAAGTCATTTTTAGATCCAAGCGTCCCAACCACCTGTCTATTTTCGTCCACCTGTTCTATGTTTAGCTCGTGAGGCAATGGAACATGAGCCGCTGACCGGCCCAGCACAGAAAATATATTTCTCATCAGGATTCAGTGACGTCATTTTCAATGGACAGCGAAGGACAGTTTGCAGAGCGTCATCACTGTGAAAAGCACGAGTCGAGTCCAGTCATCGCAAGGTCTCTCGGTTTCTTGAGCATTGGTTTTGTTCGATGCGGATACTGTCTCGGGAGTCATACCGTGGTCAGGGTAAAGTGGTGAGTTGGAGTTCTGGAAAGAATACACAATTCATTGCTTTTTGGGAAACAAATATACAAGTACGAGAAGGGAACGCAGAACCGGCCTTCCATTGCATCACAGGCGTGTCCAGGCACTTCGAAGACAGAAAAAGACCAAACAACAAATACGTACTAGTGTGTTCGTAATCATCGCGAACTGGCACTCATCACAGGACTCCCACAGAGTCTGCAGAAATTTCCCCCTGTCATAACAGCCTCAGTGGTGCTTCTCTCGTGAGTACCTGTGGGGCCAGTTGCTGCATTTTGTTTTGCCACAAATTCCACTCAAGCATCAATCCCAGGTAAAATGATGTGCGTGTGTGTGTGTGTGTGTGCGTGTGTGTGTTTCTGTCTGTCTGTCTGTGTAGCAAAGTGATGACTTGAAACGTCCACCGTGCCATTCCAGTCAGGGAACTTGTGAACATGGCAAACGAAATTCTGACTTCACATGCCATATCACGCCAAGGCTCTTGTGGCCAGTGTTTCATGTGTGATTGTTTCGAACATAGATCTCGCAAAGCAACACTTTAATCGGCAGTTTCAGTGCAAAACATCCCATAGATTTCTTCATTCCCTCAGTCCCTCTCCACGGCAACAGCTTCAACATTGTTCTCATTCCGTTCGCAGCACAAGTTCAAAACATGTCCCTGTTGTTGTCTTGTGAAACATGCCTTTTTTTTGTGTGGAAAAAAGTAATCCTTGTTTTGTTCTCCACCCTGGGGAACAAGGCCGCTTCATATTTCATTTGCCCTTTGAGGAGTAAGTGAACACATTTGGTGAGCCATTAGCACGGAAAGGATTGAGCGCCCTGCTGCGTTGAAACAGCTTCACCTGGTCTGCACCCGAGCTTTTAGTTTGTTATCCTTTCACATTTCACTCTCGTTCTTCGTCGCTCAGATGTTAGTTTTCTGTCTTTGTTGTGAGACACGAACAACTCACAACGCTCAACTTCACCAGAACATGAAAGATGTTTCGGACAAAGATGCAGCTGTGAGTGTACATCTTCGTGGTGGTGGGGGAAACAGGAGTCCTTCTGAATTCCTCAGGTTGTGAGTTTGTATCACCGTTTCATAAAAACTTGATTTTGTCCTGGTTGCGTTGGCCAATTGATGCAATTGGTTGGGAGAAGATTGTGTGCCAACATCTCTCATTCGAAGGCAAGAGCAACTTGGTGACACACCTGGTGATGATGATTGCGACAAGAGACAAGAGGGTTGATTGTTCACTGTGTGGCTGGCCGATCAAGGGAAATCTCATAAGAGACGTGTGTCCTGATGAAGAGGTCCAAGGAGACTTCGTGTATCGTTCTTACAGCGGCTCCTGATGTCATTGTAAGAGCCGTCAACTGCTCTCCAGCGACTCTTGACCACGACATAACTTTTCCACATAGTCCCACTCAAACCACTGGAGTGGACGTTTCTGTGGCAGCTACGTAGAACGCTCGTGCGCGTCATTGAGGTTGGTTTGTTGACGGACAGACACCCGCTCTTGCCACAAATCAGGCATGGATCTTTCTCGTTGCCAAGAACAAGCAACAAGTGTTTTGAGGCTGCACTCTCTTGCGTTGAACTCCGTGCTACATGCTTTCGCCAGGTTTGTTTGTGTTCGCTCGTTTCCTTTCAAAGCTTTCAGTGCGTACAGGTCTGAAGTATTCACACGGTATCTCTTATCTCTGCACTTCTATGTGTGCGTACTTCACGTGCTGTCAATCCACATCAGAATATTCTAATGCTGCCACTTCCGCCAGCTACGAGCTCCATCCCAAGCACCGCCGGAACTCAGAGGTTCCCCTGCTCCGGATTGGCTCCGTCTTGGCGGCTGTTATATTTATGTAAATAAGCCCTTTGTGCTCACGTATGGCAACATGTGCCATTACAACAGGTATTTTTAGACCCAGACGACTTTGATGTTTCCTTCTGTACCCAGGAAATGAAGGCTTTTTCATGGGGAAGCTCAGACAGCCTGCCACGGTGGGAAAGGCCGTCATTATTCGCTATTATGTTGTGTCATTTTCTGCATAAGGAAACCCGTGCTTTGGGGAAAGGTTGCTGGCAGGAGAAACTTTCGGGTGAAATTGGGTCTGATTATCGGAGCTTATGCTGAGCGACGCCAGAAGATCAAATGCAGTCAGACAGGATGCGAATATTTTTGTCCCTTATCTCATCCTGTTGGAGCAAATTCGACTTCAAGAAACTTTCACGACATCCGACCTTGTCTCGCTCGTACCATTTGAATTGGAAGACAAGTGTGTACGAGACAGAAAAGGAGTCGCACTGTCAAAAAAACTGAGGACGGACACAATATGAATCTCAACACCTGGAGCTACGATTTCAAGCTTTTCTTACCCAAACGAATGGCTCCCAAGGATGTGGTTCTCACCTGATGCCAGTCTGTCTTTGGCTCCGATTTGGTGAAAGGTGATCAACAAAAAATGCCTTTGTGTGTTTCTTGGCTCGTTCATGAAAATCTTTCGACCAAACCAGAATCCATCAAGACATCAGGGCCTTTCCAAACAATTTGGATTTGCCAAGCCTGGACGAAATGCGTTTCACAAAAAAAAGTCTCAAGAAAAAAGAACTATCCGTGTGGTAGGCATCTGGTGGTGACCGAGCAGGGGTTGGGGGTTGGGTGACGGGGTTGGTTGAACAGGGGTTTGGCCAAGCAGGAGGGTCAGTTGAGAAGAGCGGCAGCAGAGCAGGGGGTGGAAAAGGACAGATGCACACGCGAATGCTTCTGGTGTTCAGGTCAAAACTTCAACTGATAAACCGTGACCAGAATTAATGCTATTCCGGAAACAGCTTGCCTCATTTCGCGTGGCGCATGCGAACGCGACAAGTCCATGCAAAAGCCGAGACGCAACACAAAAACAGCCTTTCGAATGGCCAAAGCGGCCTTTGGGAGCTTGTTTCGTTGTTCGAAGTGTTGTGGGACTGGTTTTACGGCCTCGATTTTGAGACGGAAGCTGTCAGGTGTGTGATCCTGCTCTGACATTTACTCGCCTTTCACAGAGGTGTTCCTGTCGTTTCCAACTTTTCCGTATTTCAACAGCATTAATTCAACAAAAGAAAAGAAGAAATAGACCACATGTTCTCAAAAATTGCAAGGCATTTTTGGACTTGGATGAAGTGTCATTCAGACCTTGTTGATTTGAACTGTTGATCCTGATCTTTGGTGCCTTTCCACACTGCGATCGCCTGAGTGGAAATGGTCTTGTGCCATTTTCACCCCAGGGTATTTTTCACACTCCAACAGCGTAAACCTCTGCGTCAAAGTCCAACAAAGTTGATACGTCAATTGCAAAGGGCAAGTACAAAGCAACAGCTTTCACCAGTGTGACAGTCAAACCAAGGCAGGGCGGCTGCCAAGTCCTTGAGCATCATCCGCAAGGAGTGAATCCGTTATGACTTTCAACAACACTTCAATCTGCTTTTCAAATTGTTTGAAAGAGAATCGGTCTCTTGAGGCTTGTCAGGGAAAGACGTGTGTGTGTGACAGTGATGGAGCTGCAGCGAGGAGAGAAACCTGTTGAGTCGCGTCAAGAAGCTCGGAACATCGATCTCCGCGCCGAGCTGCTTCTGGTACCGCTTTCGTAGATGAGAAAGGCGGAAAAGACAAATGTTTAAAAATGGAAGCAACATCCTTTCTGTGACATTTTTGATCGGATGATTCACAATTTGTTTCCAATTTTGAACCCAAGTTGTCACCTTCCTTTTCCGTGTAATTGTGTGGGCGAAATCTTGTCATCAGTTCACCCACTCACTCTAAATTATCAGCGATGGAAATTCGAGACTTGATGGACTTCAACTGGCATTTGCTTCATTCAGACACGAGAGAATCGTATCGTGTGACTCGAGTTGATTGGCTGTTCTCAACTTTTAAGAAAAGCAAAGGCTGGGACTAAAACCCAAAGAAAGATGTTTGAACTCGCCCGGAACAAGTCTTGACTCAGGTCTCCTCCCCTACTCTCTGCAAGGGAGTGACAGTTTTCCGAGGCTCATCCTCTGGTGGACTTCGGGCTCCAGAGCATGAACAATTCTCGATTACAAGTGCTGACACTGCTTGTCCAACAGATCCTGCTCAACCAGATTGCCACAGAGACAGAACTTGTCTCTCAGAACCGAGACGATTCAAAGGCCCAAACAGTCATTCGCACCTGTTCCGTTCCGTTCCATCAGTATGATGCTGGTGCTGACATACAAGCAGTTCTTCGTTTTCCAAGAAAATTGGTTGCTTGAATATCGATGAGGATTCAAAAGTTTAAAGACGTGGTGGAAGATCAAAAGGGGTCCTGCATTCCTGTGGACAAACCTGTTTTCTGGGGTTCAGCAAAACACCCATCAAAATGGTGTAAATTGAGCTGGTCCTAATTTTTGAAAAAGACTTTACTGGCTTGATACCAACAAGCAGAACCTGTGTTCAGGGTATCACACAGGACCAACTGGGTGACGCAAATGGCTTGAAAGCCAGCAACATTCGCGCTCATCCACCAAGCCCCCTCCCCTCCTGAGCCATCACCACCTCCACAGCAAACCTCCTCCTCCTCAGACAATCGCCCCCCTTCCTCTCAGACCCCCTCCCATTCAACAGGAGACAGTCGAGTCCAAATCCGCCACCATTGGGTTCCCGCCTCGCCTTCAATTTCTTGTGTCGTCGACAACGGCGGACGCTGTGACCTTCGCGTTTCTTTTGTCCTGAGCGTGGTGCGATTTTTCAGTCGCACCACTTTTGACGATGTGATCGACAACAATACCTTGAGTAGAGTTGCTTGAATGTATTCAACATGTCAATAAACACAACATGAGTGACAAACATCAATTAGAAACATGAAACATGTCAACCTGTCAACAAATACTTTAGGCAGTGGGTTGTTCGTCATGGTATTCG
>JAAUXT010097359.1_pt1 | contig 20764 bp, 20 predicted proteins | sample 7278171 | NCBI WGS metagenome assembly JAAUXT01 (sample SAMN14350112, study PRJNA611818) | marine sediment metagenome | isolation source: surface marine sediment (1.8m) | place: French Polynesia: Moorea | collected 2018-08 | reverse complement strand
TGTGCGAAATGGAAGGGAGACAGTTGCACACTGTCTAAATATTCTGGACTTGAGGAAAGTCGCACTTGTAATGGAATTAGGCTACCAAAATTACTCCAACAACATCGACGCACCCTTTGAGATGTTCACCTCAATTGCAGTTGTGGACAGGCAAATAATGGAATTAGGCTACCAAAATTACTCAAACAACATCGATGCACCCTTTGAGATGTTCACCTCAATTGCAGTTGTGGACACGCAAATAATGAGCGCAACTTTCTAAACTGCTGTGCACACAACTTCTCCTGCCGAAAAATAAACCCTGCCCTGGAGGAAACCGCGCGAAATGTGCTCAGCTCCCATGCGAGCTAGTGACACCAAAGCACAGAAAGCGCTGATGCTCCGTACGGAGCCGGTGCCACCAAGTCATACCCAGTCCAAATTGCTCGGATAGGAGTCAGTGACGGTCCCCTTACAATGGCCGTCTGAGTGCCTGGGCGCCGCTAGTGTTAAGTAGTTTCAGCAACTTGAGAGCATTGACAGATTCTGTTGGTGTCTTGCTACGGACCCAGTGCTTGTGGCAAATTGAACATTGCATTGTTGAGGTGCATGGTTCCGCCCAACGTGCTTTGACTTGATCCACGGCAGGAGGGTTTGGAAATGTCACCACATTGCTCCAGTACAATCAGGCAAGTGCGTCCGGTTCTCATGTGTGGTGAACTGGTGCTCGTACCTGGAGGGAATTGTGAACCGCCATGCAGGAAACGAAATGCCAAATTAAAAGTTGTCATGGTCAAAATTGAGACCACTCAGGGTGAACCGATCCCGCACGTCAGTCGTCCATGCTGCTCCGCAGATCAAGACTTGAACCACATCAAACGCCACACGAACTTCAGGAACAAAGGCCAGAACACAGCTTCCAATCAGGAGACCAAGATGGGAAGTCTGGGCTTCTGCTTCGCCGGGCGTGTTGTACTACACATTTGCAGCATGGCAACTGCGGGAGAGCAGCAATCGTTCAAAATGTATCAAAACTGATACAGGGACCTGTCTTTATTGTCGCTGAAAATCTGTGTTGTCCCAAGGCCCATGTAGATTTGTCCATTTGTGCATGTTGGAGTCTACGCTGTGAAGACGTTCTTCTTTCAAGAACATCGTTATGGGATCAGTCTGCGATCGACAAGGAACCACGTTCTCACACCACATTCGAACGGACGGAAAGAACGCAGAAAAGGATGCTGGGATCAAAGTCAAACTCTTATGAAGCCTCAGATGTCACAAACTCCTGAAACAAAAGTTGCAGAAACAACGTCAAGCAGCAAACAATGAGCACACGTACGTTCTTGGAGCGCACCTAAATTTACGCGCGCGTTGCGGCGCGGCGACGCGGCGGCGGGTCGTGACGCTTGTTGCGCTGCGGAGCCCGTCCGCTGCCATCAGTCCAGCCGCCCGGAAACCGATAGCGCCGCATGGAAGAATTTATGGCGTTGTCACAGTTCGGATTGTTTGTTTCAGTGCACAGAGTTGTGTCCAAGTGGTTCCATGAGACCCCTGGGGCCAGGAATCTCCTGCTGTTGAATTCCTGTCTGTTGAGCAAGTTTTCCTTCTTCGGCCGGAGTCATCTTCGTCGGGTGTGAATCTTTCATCCCTCATGGAGAATCATCCAGTACAGACCCAAGACCTGGACGTTCCAGAAATGCGATCAGACTTGCTGGAAGTCCGCAGGTTGTGGTTCTGTTTTCACATCGCGCCAGCAAACCATGGAAGCACCTTTCGTTTCCAACAAGCCTCAACGCAACAATTGCTGGAAGATTGTCATCACCATGGAAGAAACAAGATTAAAATTGCCTTTCACGTCAATAGGGCAAAAGGTCTTGCAGTGCGGAGGCTGGCAAAATGTTCCTTTCAGCGCTGGTCGAGGAAATCAAAGAACGACACCGGTCTCAACACTCGTTTACACCACTTCTCGCGTGCATGTCAAGCAGCTGATCTCTCTTTTCCTTGAGTTCTGTGCTGCAGAGACAGAACTACGAAGTAGGGATGTTTCAAGAGAAAAACGAAGCTTTGGTCGGGAGTCAGCATGGAGACGGAAGCAGCGGCCTCTGTACAGCTGAGTCCCGGGGGAGCAGGAAGCACACGTTTCGTGGTTGAAACAACCCAATAACAACAGCCCATTCATCACGCTGCAGAAACAGCAGCGACTGCCGCTGTGGAAGTGGGCCGGATCAAACGCTCCTTCCAGACTCAGTTCCACACACAAGTACACATCCGTTTGTCGTGGATCTATTTTCATTAACTTCAGGATCTTGTCCTGGCCTGTTGAGGTCAGCTCAGCGAGTTCTTTACTTGTGTCACTGAATGCAGACGGGAAAGTTGCCTTTGTTCTCCAAATGTATTCTTGCCTGTGCAACAAGGGTGGATCCAACAACCAGACCCTCAGACACGACCACGAGCTGCAGAGTCAAGTCTCGTCACTCAGGGCGCGCTGCAAGTTTTGGACTTTCAATCACAAAATGATGAGGTGTTTTGTTGACAGAACCCTGTACGTGTCGGTGACACAACCAAAAGCAGCATCTTCTTGGTGGTCAAGGGACTTCTGTGCCTGTGGTGTGAATGAAGAAACCAGACCTCCAAGAGAAGACATGTGAATGCACTTCTTATGGATGGGTTTTTGACGCGCCACGAAAGTTGACAAGCCAAATCAATCAACGAGTCGATCCTGATAAAGGTTACACACAGGCCCAATTGAACTCAACATGCACCCGCAATTAACACGTGCACGAGGGCTCGGCTTGGGTGAGACGCTCTACTGGGTCAATCTGCTCGGCCTGCCCTCCAGTGGAACCACGGAACCTACTGGACCGAGGATCTTTGAGCCCCGAAACAATATTGTTCCCCTTTATTTGCAAAATGATGTCGTATTTTGAAGTTGTAGTTCGGCCCCTCCACCAGTTTTGGCGCACCCCCGACCTCCTGGATCCACGGAAGCTGCCTATTTGATCTATTTCTCGTTCAGCAACACGGAGGTCAAAAATGAGAGCTGACCGAAGCACCTGGCAATAAGTCTGCACGGCACGATTTGCTCCGGTTTTGATTTTGCCGGCAGGATAGGCAATTAGCAGTGACAAGAGCAGACTCTGTGACTCGACTGTCAAAATTGCCGTTCCTGTGCAACGCCCAGGGTTGAAATGATCAGCATTGCTCAGACTCCAGGCCACCCAAGAGCGCAGAAAGACCTGAAGACCACGTGGTCTACTTTGCATGAAGGACCAATTGCGTTGGTGGACATTTGCAACAAAAGTACAAAAAGCTCTCTGACCCAGAAGACCTTGCCCATCACATCCTTGTCGTCAATTTCCCCAAGGACCACGTTGCTGCAGGCACCCAGGCAGAGAGAACAGGCGTCTCATCGTGTTCGCTGTGTTGTTGCACAACTGTTCAAAAGTGTTTGACGACGTGGTAATCACTTGAGTCTTTCCAGCACTTTCGAAAATGTACCTCCTGACTTCAAATAGAAAGTTTGTCTTTCTTTTGGCATCAAGGATCGATTGGTGCTTCTCTCATGAATAATCCGCCACCTGTCTGGTGGTGGTCGCTCCGTGCCCACAAAGTGAGCGCTGTTCTTGATTTATTTTTCTGCAGCAGATTTGGAAATTCAGGAAAACTGTGAAGAGCCACCTGGTCAAAAAGGACTGTCACGCACTGCCAAGACTTCTCCCACAGGGGAAGTTAGGAGTGACTTTGATTTGCAGCAGTGAAACCTCAGGGGGCGCATTGGGATTCTCAGGTGTGACTTGAACAAGGGGGTGGGGTGAGACAAGGGGATTCCAACTGACTCACCCGCTCTTCTCTTCTGGGCAGGGATTTTCAAAGGGCAAGGAAAAGAAGACAAACAGCCTTGTTTGATGATGTGTTGATATGAGAGCCACACGAATTTTTTGACTTTGACTCTTCTCTCAAAACATCAAAATCGCACGCAGACTGTGGGTTTCACTTTCCTCTGCAAACACGAACCTCAGAACCTCCCTCTGCTTTTTGATGTTGACAAAAATCTCCCACAGAATAAGTCTTCCGCCTCCAATTCATCAGCTGAAGTTTTGGCAAGGTCATACAGAAATGCAATGTTTGCACTTCTTCGGCAACAACCCAAAACAGCCATTGGCAGACCAAGCAAGACACTCAAGAGCACAAAAATTCCAGAGGCCCAAGGTACGACAGTTGGGATGAAAAACACGGACGTCTCAGAGTTGAAATGTTCAGTGGGGCCCAACCACTGGAGAAAAGAAGGATTCTTACTCTGAACAACCTTCGTCACAACAATCAGGGGGTTGGTGAATTAATTTGCCAGGGTCGGGCAAGCATCGACGATCCGCCGACCTGCCGCCGCTTTTTTATTCTTTCTGAGGTTCTGAGTGCTGTTCCCCTTCCTCTTGTACAGAATTTACTCATCACCTCAATGCGTGCGAGAGTTGGTCTCAGCAGGTTTGGAGTATCCGTGGTCTCGACGGTGTGGGAGGCGGCTCTGATTGGGCGCACCGTGTCTCCTGTCAGAGCCAATCAGCGCTTGTCCGTCTGGTCCCCGTCACCCGAACTGGCGTCTCATTTTCTCTGAAATGGGGCTGGGGCTGAACGAAAGTCCGACATGGGACCTTGTGGTCAATCTTAAATACATTTTCGGGAGCTTCGATGATTTTTGTGACACATGAAGCTGATGTTCTGAGTCAGGGAGCTGCATGTTGTTTCACACCTGACAGTCGTGGACAAAAATAGTCTCAGTGAAGTTATGCAGGGGTAGGGGTGCCATACCCCTCCCCCTCCCCTTTAATTTTCACGTACCCCGTGGTTCAGAGTCACGTTAACAATGGCCATCTGTAACCGCGGACATGTTTTGCAGTTTCCTTGTTGCCCAATACCTTGACACCGTGTTGCACACTTGATCAAACATGAAAACTTTAATGGCAGATGGAAATTGTTTTGGACCAAATGATTGTTTTGGAAATTTAACATTCCTTCTTCTCAAACTTCAACAGAGGAGCACGCTGATTGCTTTGCAGTAGTTCACCAGGCGCGTCAATCTGCAATGTTGAAACAAAACAGTTTGACCAGTGGCACTCGGGCCTCCAGCTGGCAGCAGTGGTCAGCCAACACTGTCGTCAGGTTCTTGGTTCTGAGGTCAACGCACGGTGTGCGTTTCCCGCACAGAAGCCACAAGCAAGATGCAACCCAAGTCGCACATGTGGAGCTTGAACTCACACCCTTTCTGCACTTAATTCAATCACCGACCACCAAAAAGGCAATTCACTCGAGGTTGAGTAATTAAGGAATGTTTCGGATGAATCTTGTTGCGGTCTGCAATAAAAGCAGCGCAGGAAGCGCGATAAATGTCGCTTTAATCTCTGCAATGATCTGCAATTCCAATTTAACTCCCGGAAACCCTGTCGTTTAATTGCGATCGCGCAACCCACCCTTAACTGGAGTTTCTCAAATTCCCTTTCCCGCGCCACTGTGGCAGGCATTCTGGTCTTGACACGGTTGCTCTCTGGATCATTTTACCAGGGGACATGCATATCGTCGCAGTCTGCAGATTTCGTCTCAACCTTTTGGGTGGACATGCGCACGAAGCTGAGCCCAAATTTGTCATGCAGCAACGTCTGTACCAACAATGGTGCGCAGCTGAGGAAGACCACCTGCGCTTTTTAGGTTGACGAAAGACCAATAAAACATGTCCAGGTGCAATGCGCCTGATCCAAACCCATGTTTCAATGTTGGAAGCAAGAACATGTTCGAAGGTGACCAAGACAGGTCTGACAAAGACCCATCAACTTCAGACTTTAATTTTGTGACCGGCCTTGAGAAGACTCACGGTGGCAGGAACTTTGCAGGAAGCTGCATGTTTTTGGCATTCGTTAAGAATATTGGAAGTCTTCTTCACAGAAAACATGACAGATATGAGCAATTCCTCCAGTTTTCACATGAAAAGATATTGTTCTCTCGATGCATGCAAGAGAATTGGGATTTTTCTGCCTGAAATACCATATCACACTCAGGAAAGCGTTTCGCGCTCGTAAATCCACTTGGCTCCGATAGGAACACATTGTGGGCGGGATGAGACACAGGTGGCGGATCCAGAACTCTTGCTCTGGAGCCGTCTGTAGACTGTCTTCTGAATCCTACACCGCTGTAAGCCGTGAACATAACTTTTGGTTTGCAGAGCAGATCCAGTGTGGGGTTGGTGTGTGGACAACAAATTCCTTGGCAAAGGTTAAATGCAACGGACTTCATTGAAGATTCTGGACAAGTGGTTCTTCTTTTTTCATGCCGAACAAGAACCACACCCCTGACAGACAGCTCACTGAGGCTGGGGCAAATCAGTTGGGACCAAAGTCAAACCCAAACTGTTGTGCATGAGTAGGGCTTGCAAGTTCAGCCCTTTTTTGAACGTGGAATGAGAAGAGGCGCAGGAATTGTAGACTCTAAACGGCAGGGGATGTGCTCAGGTCCTCGAATCTAGCAGCCCCAACACGTGTCCTGCTCGACATGGATTCGCCAGCGAAGGAACCCCAACTCAATCCTTGATTCCTTGGCTGCATGTCAGTGGAACCAATTTCACATCCTGCGCTTGTCGCGGGGAGAGTGAGAGCCTCTGGTCCCTTGGGTCGCTCTGGCTCCGCCTTGATGAGAAGCATATTTGGGATGAGTGCGGGAGGGTGGGCGCGCTCACGAGGTGTGAAGAATGAGATGGAATGGGAGTGGAGGAACGGGGCGCTGGGTCAAGTGATAGGCTACGCTGTAAACACGAGACTGTGTGGCTTCAACATGGAGGGGGAGACTCATCTGTGAGGACGTTCTCCATTGTGTGAACTTGTGATCAACAGATTGACAGCTTGGGTCCCTGAGGGAATGATGGTGACTGGGTGCATGTGGCCGCCTGCAATCTAAGGAGCAGGGAAGGGGCGACAAGACGAAAGTTTGGCCCTCTCTGTGCTCAGACAGGACGAATGAAGCTTGCAAGAACCAGACAGCAGGAGAATGGGTGCAGCTCAATGTTTGCAAAATCCTGCCACTTCTTTGTGTCACGTGTGATCCTTGAGTGTGGGACTGTCTCCCCAGTTTGAGAGTGTCGGCGGATTGGTTGGAGTGGGTTGGAGGGCAACCAATTAGCTCACGTTGTTCCTCCAATACACAACGCCACAACGACATGCTCCATTTTCACGTTTCGCTCCTGTCTGGAAAGATTATTGCCAGTAGTATTTGTGGTTTTGCGGAACCTTGTGGGTGGCATCTCACATGGAATTCTTTGGCATTTATACACAGGAGACGAAACTGTGGGTTGACTTGTTTACATCTCCCCCACGAGTGGATCGAACTCAGGAGACCCTTGGGTTCAATGGCCTTGCTTCCAAAGTCGCAAAGAACTCCATCGAAATGCAACGGATCACATACTGATTGAACTTAACGATACCCAATGGTGTCGAGAATCGCAAGTGTCCGCACGATGCAGAATTTGGTTGAAAACATCCGAAGACCTGTCAGTTTCCAGACAGAAAATGAATGAGCCATAAATTCCAAAATTCCTGCATGCATGCATACAGCGAGTGAATTCAGGGCAAGAGGCAGCGAGGGACCTGTCGATAAATTTTGGCGCGATAGAGCAAAAGTGGGGAGATGTACTGTCCCTGAGCGCTGAGTGTGCTGCTTTGTTCGGCTGAAGAATAGTTGATGCATGTTGTTCCAGCAGGTCTCAGCGCTGGGAGAGGAAAAGTTGTGCCACTCCAGCACGGACGGAACAAATGTGGTAAAGCGGTGTTATGGAAGGAAAGTTATCCAGATGCGACTCAAGAACCAGTCCTGTGACAAGCTCTATTTTCCTCTGGTCTGTTGTGGTAAAACACGAAACAAAGGACCAGCAGCTGACTGCATCCTTCATGTTGTCGACGGGAAGAATCTATCGGCCCAGCCTCTGCATGAGAAGGATGTCAGATGGCTGATGCATAAGCGTCTGAATGCCGCGCAATCTGAGAACTTCATCTGCAAATCTGGCGCACTCTCAAACATCCATTGGCTGGTTGAGTTTTGGTGCGGAAAATGGGAACTTTGCGACGAAGATGTCTTCGCAGGTTGTTGCCGTCAGTCTCTCCTTCGTCCGCCTGTTCATCAGTCCATCTGCGTGCTCATGCAACGAAAATGCCACAAAACACTCGGAAAGGAAACAAGTCGAGAATCTGTCGAAAAAGCTTGCCCTGAACATAGTGTTTTGTGTTATCATGTGTCCACCACAGAGAGATAAATCTCACAGGCAACCACTCTCAAACTCCTGCGTGCATCCTTGTCAAGGGATGAGTCTCTTGGATGCGTCGGTTTGAATGCGTGATCCCTCGCTCCTCTGTGCTGTATCTCTCTCAGCATTGGCCAAGCGCTCCTTGGTTTGGCAGGAGTTTCGCCTCGCCACAGGTTGAACCAGTGTTGCTGGTTCGAGGGTTGAATCTGATACTGTCAAACTGATGAAAAAATGGTGAATGGTAATGTTTGAGAGGGTTGATTTGGAAAGCCATCCCAACGGACTGGTGTTGGGAAGAGAATGGGTCAGGCGGCGCGAGTGGGTGGGGGTCAACTTGTTTTCACACCCAGATTTGTCATGTGACAAGGAAACCAACTGGAGTCCGTCTGAAAGGCGTGCTGCACAGGAACGGCATCGCTGACGTCGAATTTTGCTTTTGATCGCTTGGATTTCCAGTGCATGACACATTTCACAGGCAGACTTCACTGGAATACCGCGAAGGACTCTTCGTTTGTTCTGGCGTGGAACACAAAGTGTCTTGTCGGAAAATCTATTCAAGATTCCTGTGTCCACCGCAGTCCTTCATTCAAGGGCCAAGATAGAATCACATAGCATGACAACATGCTGCGATTTGAAGCCACATCCGTCCAATGCTGTGGCCTAGCTGCATCTGAAAACGAAGCTTCTGTTGTTTTGTTTGCTTTTATTTATTTTCCAGCTGGATTTTTTTCAGTTGGCGCACAGATCTGCATATACCTTCTGCAATGCCAGCCCAAACAATTTTTGGTGAAAACCGCTGGGAGAGCTCAAGCAACAACTTGCGCTGGTGTCCAGAAAAGAAATCTCTGGTTGAACTTGCGACACCCAATTTCCCTCAGCAAGCGTTGGTGCATCCGCTTGCTGGTGTCCGTAACAACAAGGGACCCAAAAGAATCTCCAGCAGATGCGTGCTTCAGGTTCAGAGCGTGTACGGGCGGCACCTTGAAACATCTTTGAAACGAGAGCAATGCTTGCGTAAGACTGTGAGGTGGTTCCCGTTTTGGTTTCTTTCTTGGAGTTTCGAATAACAAAACAAGTCTGTGCGTGCAGTGCGTGCAGTTAAACATTCCCCCCACACATGATGTGCAATATTTTTGTTCTGAAATTTGTGTAATTTAGTTCATTGCTTCTTCTTGGTCACACTTTTTGCAGTGGTAAATTTTCAGTCACTGACTGCTGAAGCCCAAAAGACCAAAACGACAGTTGCCTCCCCCTCCCTCAATGACAATTGTTGATGCTCCTCTGTCAGGCACAGTTCTTTTTGCTTTCTTTTCATGTTTGCAGACTCGGAGCCTGGTTGGACGTCCCGATCTCGATCTTTATCCCCCAGAGCTGCCGCAGACATTCAGTGCTCTGGTGATGCGCTGAAGTCTTTTTGCTGCCAGTTCCCTCAACAGGTTCTTGCAGGGTGGCACCCAGGCACCGCCACTGCAAGTTCTGTCATTTCGTGCATTCTGCACAACCCAGATATTTATAAAAATGCTTGGCATGAATGTGTTTCCGCAGGAAACTTCCACAGTGAAACTTTTTCGTTGGTGAGTTTGCCCCAAAAATGTCAATTTGGCTGTTGCTGTGGATCTGCCTTCTCAAGAAAGCGTTGGTTGTCTGGAACAGAGCATTGTGCAAACGTTAGGAGGAATTTGTGGGATTGGGGAGGAAGTAGCATGAACAAAACCGCTCCAATCCCGTGCTTCCGTGCAGATCCCAACGCAACTCCGCAGCCCGGCATTGGTAGAACCCAGGGTGCGGGAACAAAAGACTCGAACAGGGAGCTGAACAAAAACCTATCATCGAAGACTGCCAAGAATGCTTCTCCAGTCTGTTTGAACTTTCCATTTTCAGACCCGATCTCAGGTACGTCGAGCTCACGCACTTCCTGCTCTCTCCCCGTTCCACACAGACAATATTTGGACTCCTGTTTTCTCCCTTCTTTTGACCTTCTGTTTTTTATCTTTCTCAAATTGAGTCTCTCTCGAACAGAGGGGCGCCCGACACAGTTGCACGAGTGTGTCTCAAATCAAAATCTCTGTCACTGTGTCTTCTCGCTGAACAGCTCACCATGCAAGCAAAATGGGCCTGACTTGAACGCGAAGATCTTATTTTTTTCTCTCCAACAGATATCGCGGAAACAAAGAGTATGCACTTGCAAAATTCTTGCTTTTGTGGTCCTTCGTTGGTCTTGCGTGCAAAACTCTTTGCTGTGCCTCTACCCTGAATCTCGGGGAGGGAAATCGGGCAATAGAAAAGGCTAGTAAGTGGGAATCAGTGTTTCTCAATGGGAAACAATGAGTCGACGCAAACAATGTTTGTCAACACATATTTGTTCGTCAACAAAGCCTGTTATTTCCGCCATGGAAAGAGAATCCTTTTCTGAGCAGCGGCAAAATGCAATATCTGCCTCGCTTTGAATAATTTTTGGATGAGTCCGTGCAGAAGACTTCACTCGAATAGATCTATTTTTTTGGAACCTCAAGGCGGAGGGGATTTTTCTTTTGGAAAGAAATTTGTTCTGAACATGTGTGACATAAGATTTTTTGACAACACACGTCCGCACGCAGCTGAGACTTTTCAATGAGTGACTCGTTTGATTCTTCGTGTTTCTCAGTTTGGAACGTGGTGATATTTGCCTTGTTCCCAACATTCAAATTTTGCATAAAATTCTGACTGACATGGAGTTTGCCTTTTTCCTGGGACAACGATCCCAACTGATTTAATGTCAACACAGCCGAGTTTTATGATCCCAGGCAAATTGAAACAACGCACTCAATTTATGCCTTTGGTTCAAATGAATCTTGCGAAATGCTTCAATTAAGAAATTCTAATGTTTCAGAATATAAGAACGTTTCTGGAGTCAACAAGGAGGCTGAAACAAAACAAAAGAACAGTCCAAGAGCGGATATGACTCGTTCATTTTGCTCATGTCTCTCGCCCTCTCTCAAAACAGGCGAGAGACATGAGCAAAATTTCTCGCCTTGACAACTCCTGGGGAGTCCGCAACTGTCCCCTCTTGACGGAACTGATTTTGAGATTCAGAGAACAACATCAGTTCGCCGATGTGATTCTCTTTGAAATTGTTTCTGTGACAAGAAATAAAACTTCCAGATACATTTGCTTTCTCCTCTACTGGTCGGACTTCCTCGTGCGGGAAATCTTGACTCGTATCTTTCGGATTCGAAAGCAGCCACATTTGTCTCGAATGGAGAAAATGCTCAGGATCCTTGTTCGTTCGCTCCACCGACCGATGGCCTCAACACCATTGGAAACCACACTCAAGTTTGAGAGCCGACACCTTCCGAAATGACCCAGATATATCCCCTTTGTTTCACAAAATTTATGGAAGCGACGACCTATTTCCCTCATTGTCTTCAGGTGCTGTGTGTTTTCCCTGCTTGATTACCCTCTGTGTAATAATATTCATCAGTCTGTTTCTTCCTCCTTCCAGCATCGGCAGCTGCGCAGGGATGCATGAGGGTGCTGCCTTCACAGAGTTATAGGAGCACACGAGTTTCAAGTTCTGCTTTGGAGACACAAGAAAAAAGCACACAGGTGCATGGATATGACGCGTTTTTACTCGCGAGTTCGCTGCACGCTTCACGCTGTCTGACGTTGCTCCGGTGGGGCAGTAGTTTCGCGGTGTTCTCTTGCATGTTCCGATGGAGGGCGACCTGATACAGGACCGGAAGTACCCAAACTCTTTCCCCGCACTTTGCTGGAGTTTGCTTTCTGTTCTTGTGTGTTGTCAACAGGAACAAAACTGCAGGCTTCCATTTTTTGTTGCTTGGGCCCATTTGCTTCACAGACTTTAGTTCAAAATCACACAAGTTCTGAATGTGGAGCAAGGCCCTCCCGACTGAATGAAAAATTGTGTCCTGGTTTCTTGGAGCGTCTAGAAACTGGGACCTCCTTCACTTCTCACGCGTGTTTCAATGGGAAGTGGCCGTTCCGACACAGGACCTGCTTGAAAGCGATCTCCAATACAGGCTTTTGTCAGGCGGATCTGAGGACAGCGCGAGACGGATGAATGTCCCGTTCAGCGGCTCCTCCATCTGCTTCGGGAGGACCGCGCGTCTCAGCGTCTCAGTTGCGCTCAACGCGAACCGTCATCAATTGCAGTGGTCCAGAAACTGCCATCACTCAGGAAGTGGAAGATTGCCAGTTTGAATCCAGTCGCTGTCAGCGGGATAAACCGCCCCTGTCTCCCGAACTGACAGATTTATCGTCCGTGGCGAGTATGTCAGAGGATCCCGCAAATTGACTTGTAAATTGGCACCACCGGTCAAATGTGGGTTAATGGCTTGCTCAGTTTTTGCTCTTGCGTGGTTTCTCGTTCCTGATTGCACTTTGGTGCCGTCATGCATGTTGAGAATTCAAACAAAGCTGGGACGCTGAAATGAATTTTGTCCAAGAAAGAGCTCCCAGGAAACCACCACGTGGATGCGAAGAGCAAAACAAGGAAACTGAGGCTCCAGCGAATTTAGTTTTGCCGTAAAACCGACTGTATTGCCCTTTCATGCAGATTGGTGGGATTTTCTCGTCTTTGGCCCTCAGAGTAATGGGAAGACTCAACAATTGAGGTTTCACGCTCGTAGTAAAATTCAACAACAAAGAAACAACGTCATGTCCTCACGCAGAAGGGAAATGTTGGACACTCAATTCTTGTACAAACCCCATCAGTTTTTGGTTTGCGGGGGGTTGTGAAGAGGGGAGACGCTCGACTGAGTGGACCGTTCACTGAGAAACCACTTTCATTTTTGAAATTTTGGGACCCCTCAAGATATCCACGTGTCTTGGAATCACGGCCAACATAGATAGCGCGCTCTTTGATCTCTTGTTTGACAAGCGTTGTTCGGTTCCTGGCAGCCTTCGTGTGCGAAACACCGCAATGCTGACTCTCTGTCCTTGTGTGGCAAAGATTCATATCCCAGCATTGAAGTTCTCCCGTGGAAGTGCGTGTCTTGCGTGATGTCTGAGCAGTCATTCTCGAGGATGTTTCCTGTCATGATTTCCTGCTCTCTGATGTGCTTCAGGAGCCTTGATGTTGGCATCACGAGTAACATGTGGTGCGAAATCATAAAGAAGGTTCATCATGGAACGAGGGTATGCCCACGTGGACGCAGGGCCTCCCGCGGTAATTCACCTGGCAGAACTCTCGTTGCTGAACAACAAAACCTGTCAGTCAGATTCTGTCGGCCAATGCGCGAAGTTTGTCCTTCTGTCAGACAAAAGGTTCTGGTCCATTGAAGAATGTCACCTGGTGAGATGCAGCTCGCTCCACATGTGAGCATATGTGACGGAGGCCTCGCATGTAGAGTGACCATCCCCCGGTGGATCGACCTGGGGTTAATTCCTTCATGAATCATGGAACACCTGACAACCGATTCTCTACAGCTCCCACAACATGAACTGTACTGCTGTGTCTGGATGTTCCGTGTTTACAAGTGGGTCGGTTTGCCTGCGGGCAGACAGGGGATTGGACTTTTACCTGTATAATGGCAAGGGATGACCATTTCACCCAGTTTTTCTGTCCATGTCTCTTTCCAGGTGCGCACATCTTGCCCATCACAAGCACCACAGAAGTGACAGGAACACCCACAAGTCACGAACAATGTAGCAGTGCATTGTTAACGCTCCAACCCAATTTCTATGCACTTGTTCATGCCACCCGCCAAATTTGAAGTCAGATTTGGGTTGCAACGGCGCTGTCACTACTCACAGTACCACATACAAGAAGGCAAAACAGCACCCGATCTGGACAAAACATTTGAAACATTCTTGTTTTGTGATGTTAAATTTTCGTCGTTTGTGAAGAAAGAATTGATCTGGATATGGATTGAGGTGAAGGAGGTTGGCTTGGTTGGCACAACGTTGGAATGGATCTTGGTGAAACTCAGTTGGCAACCAAAATATTTTGCTTTTGTCTTTCATAGCGATAATTTCAGGATCTGAATGAGTCAACCTGAGGTTGGATTCTCAGGTGAACAGTGAAATTATCTTTGGACAACCTTTGTTTCTGTTTGGCGCGAGGTCGATTCCAGCTCCGATCACATGAAGAACGTCTTGTTGCGACACAGCTTTCGCGGTGTCTTTGTTTCTTTTCGAAAAAAACATCCACTCGAAAAATAGTTCTGCTGCAATTTTTCTGGAGTTTGTCTGGTGCTCAACTCGTTTTGGCTTTTCTCGCCACAATTGGACAATTGACCTGTCATCCACGTACTTTTGAACACACATTGTATCTCTTCTCTGCGACAATGGACCCAGAGGCCAGAGGCTCCACCGATTCAAACATGTCGGACAAAACTTGCTTGCCTTGGATGAAAACCAAAACTGACAGATCAATTGTGCACACAAACCTCACTGTTCTGCTGGTGTCGTTCTTGGACGGTTTCTGGCTTATTCGAAGTGAACAATGCACACAAGTCTTGGCTGTATGTGCCGCAGTGTATTTTTGCCTCTTCCTCTCTGACGCATCAGTGGGCTGGCCTTCACATGCAGCAGACTCTCATATTAAGTGCCTTGTTCCATGTTTATTTTTGCGGTAAAGAGGAAAGTGTGGCTGTTTTTGACCTCCTGGAATGGAAATAGCCCATCGAATCTTTTTCTTTTCTTGTTGCAGGTCACGCTCGGGCTGCTCGTCTGTTTCTCAGTTTCTCTCATGGCGCGCGTGAATCTCTTTCTATGCTTTCTTTTGCGTACATACTGCAGGCCTTTTTGAGCCTTTCTACACACGTCAAATGGCCAGGTTTCAATCAACAATGAGTCAACAATGAGCATGGTTGGTCCAGAACAATCTGCAATGATCAAGCAACACGTCTAAACAGTCAGGGACCTTTCGGGCACTTCCAGATCCAGCTTGACCACGTCCCTGAAGCTGGTGTTCCATTGCTGTGAACCCCAAGAAGACCCAGAAGTGACGGAAGACTCGAATTCATACAATGCACAATGTTGAATTGGGGTTCTTGGAGTCGCTGAAGCGGATTCTCTTCCAAGGTGAGAGCCCACTTGTCCAGTTTTGTCGTGGCTGGTGAAACATTCCCTCTCCCCACCACCAACACGAGTGGTGTCAGGGATTTGCCAAATAGCTTCAGTCAAACAAAAATATCGTGTGTACAAATAAAATTTTGACCTGTGCAATTTGGTGTTTTGGAATTGTTCTGCCCCCCCCCCTTCCGATCGATGAGGAACATTGGTCGCACTCGTAGCGTGATGACAGACTCACTGCATGAACAGAAGGATGCTGGGGCAGAAGCCTGGTGTCATTGGATAGTTTTGCTGCTCAATTTGTGCAATTTAGAGATGTGGTGGAGAGTCTCAATTGCGGGTTTGATGACTGTTGCTGACCATCCAAACAGGCCTTTCTGCAGACAACGAACGACAGTTGAGTAAATTCGCATCCATAGACCTACACAGACCTCATTTGAACGACTTTGTTGGTTCTTGCCATGGTTTGGCGGAGGGACTGTTCTCTGACCACGGAACAGGGAGGAAAAGAGGCCTTCCGAGGTTGGGAACCCCGACGCAAAGCAAGGCCTCGGCTTGACCAAAAGCTTGAGAGCGCTTGTAGCGATGGTGTACGCGTAAGTCAAACACTGTCTTTCATATTTTGCCTCTCGTGTGGGCAAAAAATCTGCAGCGAGTGTTTGGGATGCAATGGGTGAGACCAAAGTGGGAGCTGCACTTTTGCCGAACATCAAAACACAAAGGAGGGTTTTGTCTTTCTTTTCTTTTGCGCTGAAATTTGATGTGGAAAATTCCCTTTTCCTGAAACTTCGTCCCTATTCAGTATTTTGATGTTTTCGCTGTCTGCAGGTCTCGAGAGCACGGTCTGTGCAAGTACCTGCAAGTACCCTCACGGAATCCTGTTGTGCCGTCAGATGCACAGTGGGCGACTGAACGAACCCGCGACAGCGAGATTACTGGCGGATACAAGTTACCTGAAGAGAGAATGAAAAGTACTTTCCCAATTTGCAACTTTGGATCTTGAAAAGACACAGATTCAGGGAAGGGAAAACCCAAGAAAAGTCAATGAGGCAACCATCATGGTTTCCTCCCAACAGATTCCCTGTGTGGTTGTTGGTAGAGTGGTGACAGCTCCCTAAATTGTACGCTGCATGGGACCGCGAAACTCACGCATCACCAATCCAAGTTCCAAGGAACCATTTGCAACCCTTTGCAATTCTGGGCACACAGAAGCTCAAAGAATGCGTCAGTGGATCCAGCGCACCTGTGCATGTTTTCTTGCAATGGTGCTTCATTGGATGCTTTGCTACTTCTGTGATTCCCTACAGATCTGCACGCGCAATTTCAACTCGAGTACGAAAACATGTTGAGCTGTGTGGACCCCTGACCTGTAGATCACGCACCAGTGCCAGTTCTAATCGCTTGATGCGGGTCCATCCATCCCCGCACCGCTGAATCTATCGCTCTCATTTCACCAGATTAGCTCCGCCTCACACGCATGTTGAAGTGCACAGTACATGCAAAATGGTTTGACTTCAAATTTCCAACATCAGCTCCTGTCTCGTTCTGTAGAGGACGACGGCGCTGATGCATTGCATTTGGCAAAGTAGACTTGATGTTCCGTCCGCACATTCGAGCTCCTTGGTCGTTGGAAACCCAATCAAGGCAAACTTACTCTTGAGTTGTTTGATGCCAACATGGTGGAATTATTTTGGACGTAGGACTGAAAGACACCACTGAACTACTTTTGGTCATCCTGTAGTCCATCCTTCCTGTGCACGCAGCAATGGGCGCGACTGCAACATCCCAAACAAAATGTCAAAAGGTGCAAAGAGTGCACACAAGTAGCTGAAATTATCCACAAGGAGCAAGTTCCTTGAATTGACAAAACAGTGTCAGATCTGTGTGAAGAACTTTGAATTGTACAGAACAACGCACTGTCAAGGGTTCACTGGTGACGGCATCTGGTGAGGGTGGAGTGCTTCTGTTGGCCAGGTGAAGAACCGAATTCGCACCGGCTCAGTCAGGAAAGTTTTGGAATCTGGTATTCCGCAAAACTGGTCATTGTTCATCGTCCTACCAAGGAAGTGATTCAGGGGCGGGTGTCAAGGAGTGTTTCTGCAAGAGCCTGAAAAAGCACACGCGCTCGTAGAAAACATTCGAGGCCTCAAGCAGCTGAGACAAAACTGCAAGTTGATGTGGAAAAGCTTTCAAGCCAAGCAAACCCAGGTCAGTTGGGTTCACCAGATCAATTCTGCAGGTTCGCCTTGGAAGAGGAACTGCGGAATGGACTCCTTTTTTGAAGGACTTGTTTGTCTTTCTACATGTCAGCTGCAACAGCTGCGAGCTTTGTTCTTTGCCTGCCTACATGGCTGCCTCGTACAAGTACGGTTCACCAATGCCAGGATGAAAGGTGCCACCAAAACTTCATTCCAATATCTATTTCACACGTCATCTTCACGCGCATCGCAGCAGTGGCCGGTCTCAGCACATGGAGGCGCGGATCGCTGCCCGTCCAGCCCCAACGCTGTGACCAATATTTGCTCAGAAAGTGAATTTTGCATGAGGCTGGAGCTGAGTTCAAACAAACATCGACAGAGGAGGGGCGGTCGGTGGAGAATAACTGTTGGCGAAGAAATCTGCTGCGGAAAAAATTGCTTCAGAAGCCGATAATGGATGGGTGTTTGCATTCGTGTTTCCGCCCTGTCAGCAAAATGTCGCTCCGGGTCCAACTTTAGAGAATTTTTCTTTCACAAATGGTGAAACGTGGACAACAAGGTTTGGGAGAAAATATAGATCTACGGATCGGATGTGTGCAGCAAACAGGCACGTGTTTGCTCGATCGATTCCTGAAGAATCCATTCTGACATAATTTTCAAAGCAACTTTGAAACTCCGGAGTCGCTCGGAAAGCATTCACCATGCATGCAGACAGTGCTCTCGAGGACAAGACAGACAGTGCGTCATTTTTGCCGTCTCTTGTTCGAAAGGACAGATATCTATTTATGAAACAAACGAAGTGTGAGAGTGAATGAAGCGTTGCAGCAGATTTGGGTGTTTGTACACTCCAGGCTCCGGGGGCCGATTTGGGCCTTTCCGTCAAACAAAGTCTATCGTGTTGCCAAACACTGGCAACTTTGAACACGTACACTCTCAAACGTGGGAGCGAGCCCAATCGTGCATGTGTCTCCTTTTGGTAAAATTGGTACAACCTGCAGAAATAGAATTTATGTGAAGTTGCGCAAGGGACAACCAAGGTTTTTCTGGCGCAGATCTTCCAGTGCCTGCCAACTGCAATCGTGGGAAATAATTTGAAGAAATCAATGAAGCCTCAACTGAACTTTACCAGTTGCCCCGTTTCCAGTGCGCTTTTGTAGTCCACGGGAAATGCATCGTGCAGTGCTTCAGAAGAATGCCCAAAGAGACTGACGCACAGTTGAGTTCTATTTCACAAATGATCCCGCGAGAAGAGGACACGTGCACTTGAGCGAGAACCAACTGACATGCAGCGAGCACAAAATCAACAACGGATTTTGTTTCTCCTGTACTCCTTATTGCCTTGGAAGTGAGCTTTGTTATTGGGAAAAACAGATCAAAAATCCCTGCGCTCATGTGCATCTTTTTCTCTGTTACTCTGCAAATCCACATGAAAGGGCAACAAATGGACAATAGAAAACACAGCATTGATTTCTTCCATATTGCTTTGTCCGCCCCTGCTCTGTAAAAGCTGCAACACTGCGGTGCGAAATTTCGTCGTCAAGAGAAGCGCCAGAATTCTGCCCCTCTGGATTGCGCCAACTGGACAACAGTGGAGAACAAAACTTGTGGCAAATTGACACAAAACTCAGAATGTCACCGCATGCAACACGAAGGGCCTCTCAGCCAAGGCGAGGTCCACAAGGTTCGTGATTTCAGCTGTGACAAACCCAACTGGATATTGATACCGCTTTGAAATGAGGTGGTGTCTTGCGTCGACGAGATGAAACGTCTGTGCAGGGTCGCGTTAACAAATCTGTCCCAGACGCGATTTCTGTGTGTGTGGTGCCATTTTTCCATTTATTACTCCATTTCTACATTTCCATTTCGTGTTCGCTCGAATTACAAAACTATCACGCTGATCCCCACAGAGGTCGGATTGCGGGGTGAGCACGGCTGAGCGATGGGGCGCCTGATGCGCCGGGACTGTGACGCATCCAACATTGTCTCGGCCTGACAGACGGAGCCTGCTATGCATCACCTAACCCGTCCGAAGGGCAGGAAAACTCCCTCGATCGGAAACGTAGGTGGGAATACATCAAATGCGGTGAGAGTTGGCCCAGATCAAGCCGGACTGCGCAGCGTCGTTGGTTGCGAGAGTCAACCGCTGAGGCGATTCTTGCAACTGGACCAGCAGACTCTTGGACGTTTGTTCAAGGCAAAGAGGCGTCGATCCATGGTTCTATCTGGAGGATGTATTCACTCATATCCTGGAACAAGAGACGATGAGGCCTGCTACTTTGGTTCCCTTCATTTCAGACGGAATGTGGTTCTGGTCACCATTCGAATTGGTGACTTCTGCACATGACACTTGCGTCTGGTGTGCATGGGATGAGAAACTGAACAAGCTTGAATGAAAATGGTAAAAATTCGTCAGACATTTTTTCACACAGAACCAGTCTTTTGCAGATTTTCGCGATCATGGAACCAGCATTTCGCATCCATTCTGAGCTGACGGACATTTAATTAGGAAAGGTTTGCCGTTTGACAACATTTGCCTCCCTGGGATAATTTCCACAGCGCACGCATGTGCTGCCCTGCTCGTACATCTCAGGCTGTTTCGCAACCTCCATGTTTCAGCTTTGTTTCTGTTCATTTTAATTTGACAACAAAACCATTTGTTGGCAGCTGCGAGTTGTTTGTTTTTACTTTTCAGAACAGAAACCGCTGTCTTCTGGCACCTGCGGCGACCCTTTCTGATCCGAACAATGGTGGAACCGCTGAACCTCAACTTTGTTCTGGGTGTTGGACCTTTCGTTGTCAGGCCACATGCAATTGTTTTCCGCAGAAGATGGCTCCTGTCTGACAGTAAAAGGACGTCATTGTCTTTCCCAAATGCATATTCGAACACCTCCCAGGACCAAGTGATCATGACATGGCGAAACCACCGACTCACTGAAAAGCAGCTCATTGCACCAAATGCGTGACAAACATTTGTCAAACATTTGCAGTCGAGTCCATGGTGAGCACCCGTGTGTTTACATACCTGGCTGCGTGTTCACTGCCCTGATCCCATAATTGAGTGCATTGAAAAAGCGACAGGTATCTGTGTGCACAATCAGATTTGGATTTGCAGCTGCGTCGCACGAAGGGTGATTTTGCGATTGGGTTGATGGAAGGAAATTGGCCGAAAGAACACCAAAATGCTGTCTGTCTGTCTGTCTGTCTGTCTGTCTGTCTGTCTGTCTGTCTGTCTGTCTGTCTGTCCGTCTGTCTGTCTGTCTGTCTGTCTGTCTGTCTGTCTGTCTGTCTGTCT
>JAAUXT010033890.1_pt1 | contig 20765 bp, 27 predicted proteins | sample 7278171 | NCBI WGS metagenome assembly JAAUXT01 (sample SAMN14350112, study PRJNA611818) | marine sediment metagenome | isolation source: surface marine sediment (1.8m) | place: French Polynesia: Moorea | collected 2018-08 | reverse complement strand
CTGGCACATAGTCTTTGGTACCACAGCAATCGGTCATTGCATAAGTCTGCGAGGGCGCAAAGGTTGCCAAGAACATGATCGGTCTCATCGTGGTTGAATTCTACCTCGTACACACAGGACAAAGGATGACATGTGTTGATCAACAAATCATCCAAGAAAAAAAAAATTCCTTCACTGTCAAAAATGTCAGTTTTTATTTCAAGGTTGCATTGTCCTGGCTTGAAACACAACCAAATGCATATCAGAAGAGATATTGCACTCATGAGTCAATTTTACACTGACAGAACTGCAGTCAAAATCTGTCAACAGACACGACAACATCAGTTCAGAAAGATGGTTGTGCTTCGAAAATTTCCTGCCAGAAAAGGATGTCCCCTCATAAAACAGAAATTGGAAGTGCCCAACAATGTCATCTCCAAGAAAAAACGCTGAGCTTACTTTGTCACTGCTGTCAAAGCGGTTGACACAGATTGTCTCGGGGACAAAGACGCCACCTTCAGTCGTCCCCGATCCTTTGGCGAAGTGATTTTGATACTCTGTCACAGATTAATTGTTGTGAGAACCTCAATTTTCCATATTGTGTTTCGCCCGGAAATGAGCGCCATTTTATGACAGTTTAAAATTTGTTCCTTTCACGTCAAGATTTTATGGTTATTGTTCCACATTTGTCATTTAGCGTTTGCGCTTGCAAGGTAGAGTCTATCTTGCTCAGCGCCCACTTTACTTTTCTTTGGGGCTCGACGCGAAGGGTTTGCACCGCATTGAATTTTAACTGCGTGCTTAATTTTGACAAGAGTCTGCGGTTGAGTTTAAATTTTGTGAGTGTGTGTTTGCTTGGCTGTGAATGCTACGATGCTGTGTGAGGTTTGTGATGTTCTTGTAAAGGGTCATGGGGTGTGGAACTGTGCACGGCGCGGGGTCCACCGTCCACGCGGGGTTGCACCGTCAACAGGGAGGGGGCACAGAATCTGGGGCCACCACCAATGGGGGGGGGGGGGTCTTAGTTTCCTGAGTTTGGGAGGGGGGCACACCACTCCTGTAACTTCTCACTCGGCTGGTGCTCACTGGCCAATCGCGTCGCTTCGCACGACAAACTGTTTCACCACATGATGAGGTCGATATTTGCAACAGCAGTTCCAGTTGCAGTGACTGGGTGCGTTCAGCTTGTGCGCACTCAGGTGCTTCTGTGTCCGGTTGTGGATAATGCTGTGCACGAAACACTGGCACCAACGCTGGTGCAGGCTAGAGTTGTGCGCTTTGAAGACTGAGGTTTCCTCTGGGCAGAATCACACGAGCAACGGCCAGAAGGTACCATTCATTTGAACTGTCCAAATCACAACTGTCCGTGTGCAGTGGGTCTGGTTGACGAATTTGATTTTCTTCTGCATTCTCTTCACGTGTGCTTTTGAGCAAATTGAATTTGAATGTTGTTTGTTGACGAGGAGGTGCGCGAGATGCGGTGCAGCCGCATTGTTTCCAGGTGTGAATCCAACTGCTTGTGCCCTGTGCATGTGAAGTGATCGCGACGCGGTGCCGGTGTGTCGTTTGTGTGAATACGATTGACTAGAAACCAACGGTGAAATCTAGAGAAGAACGCTGCTGTTTTTGTCATGACCAGTGCAGCTTGTGATAGCAGTGTAGCACGTTGCGTGACGTGAAGGCGTGACGTGCTGTGAGCGCATTGTTGACACGCAGTCAAACCGAGAAGCGAATGGATGGTAGTTCACATAAGTGTACAGCCGCGTCACACGTGACGGTTTCACGTAGCGTGGCGCTTTGTCGTACGCGCGGGCGATGAATTATTGCGTCAACTTGCCTCCATCGTGACGGTCGGTGTCCCTCACACGTATCTGCAGCTTGTGCACAATTCAGTCGAGACGCGTGGTGCACCAAGTCGCTTTTTGTGTTGCGGAGGGAGTTCTCGGGCACGCAGAGTGAGTGGGCGGGTCTGCACCGCAGCCGAGCGAATGAGCGACTCTGTTCTTTCGAATGACAGCAGAAGGCAAGGAACGAAAAGGGATGGTGATTTTCAATCTGTTGTTTGACATGAGTAAAACTAGTTCACAACAACGTTTGACACGGAAGGAACGGAGAAACTTGACGGAACAGCGGAACGCTTCTCGTGACGAGTGCGTGTTGGCATCGGTTCGGTTGTGGCGCGGAGTCACCGAAAACCTATTTTTATGATATCGTCACGGTTATGTGTGTAGAAAATGGATTTGTCGACAATAAACATTTATACCAATGGAAAACAACTTGCGTTGGGCATCCTTTGAAGGTTTTTGCTTTGTGATCTGACCAACCCGTTGGAGACCAGGAAACCTTTGGGCACTAAACAAGAGCAACTGGTACCTCAACAGGATCTGTCGTGTTGGACATAGGGGACAAGTCTGCATTGGTGCGTGGGGAAAGGTGCTCCCGAAATACCCCCCCCCCCCCACCTTCGCGCACACACGAACGAAACTGCAAAGTTTGCACACCCGCATGCAGACTGATCATCGGGCATCTTTTGTGTCGGGAAGAATGCTTGCAGAAAGACATTTTATTGCAGCGCTGCCCAATGCGTGACTAGAAATGACCCTTGTGTGAGAGTGGGGTCGACAGTTCATTGTGGAAAAGGTTCCTTGAGGTGTGAGCCTCTCACGGAAACTATTTCTTGTACTCAGACTCCTGGCGTTTGTCTGGCAGGAAAGACTGCACTTCCAAGCAAATTTCTTCTCTGGTGTCCGTGCCGTCCGTCAGAGGGTGGACTGAGTATTGCTTTAGCTTGGCACTGATTCGCTTGTCTGTGTCACTCTGGTCTCTTTCATTTGCATTGTTTTGGTGAGCACTGCCTTTGACGTTTGAATGTTTTGGTTTCTTTGTGTTTGGTGAGTTTCTTTCCGGTAGCTCTTTTGTGTCCGTTTTGTTGGCTTGAGTGGGAGACGCAGCGCCATCATCGCAGAGCGCAGATGCTGAGCTCGTCTCTAACGCCGGATTCTCATTTCCGGGTTCCATTTGACTGGTGGTATTCGCAGCACCGCCCTCAGGTTTGCCGGGCTCTTGTGCGGGTATCTCCTCGTACACGTGGGCGTCCCTGCCCGCGGCGCCGCCGCACCCGGCCCCACAGCCCGCGCAGCGCACGTCGATGATGTACGGGTTTGTAGCGGCGCGCTTCCCGTTGCTGGCGCCACCGCAGCCAACACGACCGCAGGCGCCGACAGCTCTGAGGCTCCCGCACACGGCCTTCGAGCGACTTTTCCTCCTACGAAACAGATCCAACAGTTTTCTGAATGTGAGTGTGAGCGCGATTCTCCTTTCAGGTTGTACAGGAAAAACGCACGTACATTTTCGTATCCCGGAGTCCAAATCCACAGATCTGAAACAAGCTTCAGGCAGTACTCACTTGACTGCGCAGCACACGGCTGCTATGACGACGATGATGAGTAGCGTTCCGGTTGCCATAGCGATTACCACATCACGTATCTGCGCATTGCGAGCACTCAATGGCACCAACACACCTGTAACAACGCAAGCACCATGACCTGCAGGTCAAACAATTCTACTGATGAGATCGTTTTGTTGGGGAAGGGGCAGAGCACTGTTGTGCGGGCAGGTTGTGCAGCAGCCTGAGGCGAATTGGATGGATTGGACCGGATGTGTCTTCGACACACCAACTCAACAAACATTGCTTTGTCTGGGAGGGAAGGGGATCAAGATTCTGTTTCCTCTGGTGGATCCCCACAAACTCAGCCTCAGTGTTGGGTTGATCGAACTCTAGGCTTTTGGCTTGAGAAGTGCGACACTACCAAAGACTGTCGTGTGTTTTCTGGTTGGGCCGGTGTTTGATAACTTGAGATTGTGGTTGAATTGAACTGAACACGAACATTGAGTGACGTTGTAGGAGGCGGCAGGAGACATGGTCCCGGGCGGACACACTTCGCACGTCAGTTGCCCCTCTTCATCCTGGAAGGCGCCGGGCAGGCAGTCGATACACGTCTCGGTGAGCGGGTCGGAGCGCGTTCCCACCGGGCACAGCACTGCAGAGACACAAACTCATCAACTGAGCTTTGGCGAAGTGGACTTGGACTCTTGGAACTGCTCTGGTTCTGGTAAATGACGAATTGTGCGTCCCATCTGCAAATTTGTACCTTTGACATGTTGAAGTGGAAACTGGTCCCCTACCCACAGAAAAGGAAATTCACCCCGTCAATTCTGACTTTTCCGAAGGTCGAACGCTAACCGAGACCGAGGTCAACCACTCAATTTCGTTCCCAGATCTACTGGAGGATCTCTGCATGTCTGTCCACCAGAAACGCGTGTTCCTTTTGCTGGCGAGAGCTCTGGGAATCGGCATATAGCAGAGAAACAGGTGCACCTGTCTTACAACCAAGGTTTTGGACCTTGAGGTCGAGGAATGGGGAAAGGGAGCCAGGTTCATTTTCAGTACACAGAGCCTCGTGCGAAACTTGCATGGTCGACGACTCAACGTAAAAGGCGAGCAGCTCTCTCACCGCACGTGTCGATGTACCACACAGCGCCGAGCGGACAGCGAAGCGTGATGGGTTCAATGAGGACACCCTGTGGTGCGGACTGCTGCAGGCTGCGGTAGGTGGCGCCGCGCACCGTGAAGCCACTTCCGGCGTCGTTGTACCACGTGAGCATGCGCAGTGCCGTCTCGTTCAGCTTTTCCTCCACGTCCGTCAGATTCGAATCCACACTGAAACCAAGCGAAACTCTGGAATAAGGTTCTTTCGCGGCCTTCACTTGTTGGAACTCAGCTTTGGGAACTCAGCAGAGAAGCTGAGTTGCAATGTTTGGAAATCAAACTTGGTCTTGAGAAGTTCGATTCCCGAACTGACCTGGCGCTGTCCTGCAGCAGCACCGCAATGTTGACCAACGAAGAGGAAGTTGCTGCTGCCGCGGCGTCCCTCCGGCCTCGCGTTCCCGGCGCCTTCCCACCACACGTCACCTCCAGAACCTGGCACAGATTTACCTCAGATTATGAAAGTTTCCTTTCACACAGGACTTTCCAAAGAAGCAAAATGTGTTCCAGCATTTCGAGCTTGAGATAAGCTCTTGGATTTTGTTCCAGAGTGACCTTCAGACCAGCTCAAACACACAGACAGACAGACAGACAGACAGACACACACACACACACACACACACACACAGACACACAGACAGACAGACAGACAGACAGACAGACACACACACACACAGACACACACACACACAGACAGACAGACAGACAGACAGACACACACACACACACACACACACACACACACATGTGCACTCACTCATTCAGTGTTTTCTTTCTTTCTTTCTTTCTCTCTCTCTCTCTCTCTCTCTCTCTCTCTGTTCTGAAGTTGGTTTGCAAGTGATTCTCGTGCATTTTCATGCTTTCCTCACCTTGGGATCGCAGAGCGTGGAGAGGTACCAGAGGTCGTTCCGGCTGGTTCCGGTGATGTCGCAGAGCCCATTGAGGCGCAGCGTGAGAACGAAGCTGCGGGAGATGTCGCGCTTCAGCGATTGGCTGAGTGGGTCACATGGGCCGAGGAACCAGAGCTGGAGACGCCGCTCTACCCGCCGCAACCGCGTCTGCTCTACAGGAGGGAAAACCACAGACACTCACCTGAAGGGCCCATTTCTTCAAATTTATCCACCCCGTTTAACTCTCATGTGATCTTCATGTTCAAGGAAAAACATGAATCCATCACATTGAGACCATTGTCTGGTGTTCGCGCTCTGGGAACCAAACAAATGTTGTCTGTGAATCCAAACAAACTTCAAAAATACAAGACTTACTGAGGCACGCCCGTGCAGTAAAGTCCCGTGGAAAGTCTCGGGCCCATCTTCCATCGTCCGTGCACGAGATTTCTCGGTACTTCGTCACGTGGTTCCTCACATGATCAGCATCGCATGACGTCACGCACATCACGTGCCGATCAGGCGCAAAAGGGACAGGATCTGTGCACGCTAGGTGTCCGTGTAACGGCTGAGGCAGCGACGTTTCGTCGCATTGCGCGTCTGGAATTTTAAAGTGTTTTGTTGACACCAAATGAGTGAGCAGCACTGAGAGTTTTTCGGTTTCTGGGGTTTTCCTTTGTTCAAGAGGAATGAAGCCAAGAGAGTATGAATAATTTGGCTTTCCGAGATACGAGTACGAGTATGAGGCATTCCACACTAAGAAATTGAAGTGGGCTTCTCAAGGGTTGGAACCCTTTCCTGATCCTGTTCGGAGTCCGTCCGCTCCTGCGAACTTACATGTCTGCGTGACGGTGACGGTGAAGTTGCAGTGTCCGGTGTTGCCGGAGTGATCAGTGGCGGAGTAGTGGACGAGGTGCGTTCCGATGGGCAGCGCGGCGCCGCTCACCAGGCCCACCGGCTCCGTTTCTGCCGCGACGCCGACGTTGTCTACGGCGTGAGGCACTTCCCACCTACAAGCATGAGAATCTGCTGATGCACGATGTGTTCGCGTGTCTGTAACCTGGGAGTTTCTGTCTGCCTTGATAGAAAAAACCTTCGCAGCAATTTGGAACGTGTTCTGCGAGCAAGGCTACTAGCCCTTACGTTCTAGATCTTCAGTGTGTGGGCCTGTGTTACGTATTGCGTGTGTTCGTGATTTCAGGACGCTCACCACACGGTGTTGGTGGATCCGGTGGTCGTCACCTCGATGTCTCGCGGACACGTCGGGAAGGTCGGGGGCTCCTCGTCCACAACCTGCACAACACAGACCAGGGTCTGGGAAAAGCTTCACTGTGCAGGAGAGTTGCTTTTCTTTGAACAGACTCTCAGAGGGCGGAACGGAAACGGTTTCTTTTTTTTTTTTTTTGAAACCGACACTCCTGTTCACTCACCCGGATGTTGAAGGTGCACACAGCGTGCTGCCCCCGTGTGTCCGTGGCGAGGTACTCGAGCTTCTGCAGAGCCATCTGTCCCGGGCCCTGCCACCGGAACCATGCCCCTGGCGGGATCGGGCCGTTGCCTGTGATTGCGAGGTTGGAGCCGTCCTGGTCGAGGGCGTACAGGTCTGTGCCCAGCTCCACCTGGTGACGGAACAAAAGTTGTTGCAAATGCTGGTAGCTGCTTCGTTTCTTCTGAACCTTCAGTTGAACAGTTGGTCGGTGAGATATCAGAATCTGTGCTCACAGACACACAACTGTCAACATGAAGTGCATGATATTGGCCACATCTTTGTGGACGAAAACACGAATGCTTCATCCTTGCATATCATGCCAATTGAGAGGATTCTTTTGCTTCAGTCAGTGTTTGGCGTTGAACCAAAGCGCGACCTTTGATCCCAGGCCCATAAATTTGTTTGTGTTGAGAGTGGCCACAGCCCTTGCCTGGTAATGCCAGCGAAGATAGTGAGACAAGCAGTCCATGACACTCGTGAATGGCACTTGTCAGGTCTTTGCTCAAAAGGTCTCTGTGAGAACTTTTGTCCCTTCCTTGGATGGGGCAGAGCTCCAACGTTCCAGGTTCAATCGGACCTTCGTCCTCTGGAAAGATCTTCGATGCAATTGAGCGAGTGATGTTCCTGTTGGTTGCTCCAACACAAGCCACCTTTACTCGTACCTGGTTCTGCCCCGGAGGCAGCACGCGAGTCAGAGTCTTCCCCTGCGGACAGTTGAAGAACCTGGGTCCAGGTATTTTGTAACTCGGCGAGTCTCCTCCCTGTATTGCGTCTCTGTCCAGCGGCTTCACCATCACTTGAGGATCTGTCACCATCTGTCCGAGCAAATTTCGTTTGTTGTTTCTTTGTTCTTGTTATTGTTTCCAGATTTTTTCTAATTAAGTTTGTGAACGTCAAGGAACGTCAAACAATTTCGAGGTCAGTCGATGTGTAAGTTTGCGCCGTTTGACCAGAAGGATTTTTCTGTTGCGTTTCTGCCTCATCTCATCATTTCCCCCACACCTTCACCGACACAACACCAACCCCATGGCAAATATTTGTCTCTCGTTATGGTTATTACGGCAACTTGGCTTCTCGTGCGTTCGTGGTTCCACTCACCTCTGGTTGGTTCTCTCGCTCGCGTGACTGTCGGACCACGACAACGAACCCTGGCCTCGTTGCATTGACAACCAGTTCTGTGCTCATGCGCACTGCCACGTCCGCCATTCTGACGACGTCACTTCCAGGTCCAGTGCTTCCGGAAGAAGCGGAAGTGAAGAACAGCTGGGTTCCGAACATGCTCATGTGGACTCCGCTGACATCGGGAAGATGGATTTTCTTTTGGCTGACCCCTGTAACGAGGATTCGATGCAGATGTTCAACCTTGGAGCTGCTAACTATTTTAGAGGCTTGATGCTTTTGCCACAAGGGCACTAAAAGCGTGGCGTGCAGCGCTCACCTGCGAGTGAATATTGGGTGATGTGTCCCTCACTGCAGTGGAGGTACAGGTGGAAGGAGGTCACACCCAGGGCGGGGACAGCACAGCTGGTGTAGTGCGCCACCACATCCGGCATCACAACACCACCAACGCTCCCCGGTGGTGATTCGCTCTCGGCGGCGTCAGTGGCGAGTCTGTAGATGTCTCCGGTGCCGGGCGAGGCAAGGGACTCTCGCAACCAAAAGAGGAACCTGCAAAGAAAGAGACAAATATCAAGTCAAAACAGAACAGACATTGTGTTTTGGTGACCCGGTCAGCTCACACACTGCAAGACTTGGTGAAATACAATGAGATAACACAAACTAATTCCGAGGTTCGAGATGTTCCCCAGACTGTGTGACATGAACGTGTGAAATGACACCGTTTTCCCTGTCAGAGAGTCTTCCACTCGCCTGTGTTGCGACTCGTACACGACGCTGATGAACCGGACCCCGGGCTCCTCCCTCTCGGTCCGGTTCTCTCGCACGACGTCTCCCGTCAGCGTCAAGACACGCAGGCTTCCCACACCGCGCGCGTGCGATGACACGTAGAGACGCAGCGCTGTCGGGTCCTCTGCTGTGAGCAACAGCTCCGTGCGCGCCGAAGGGTCAAACTGATGCTGCCACAGTGAATGGGCTTCCAGTGACCCCAGATTTCTTCTGTACAACCTGAATGGAGACACGACTTTGTAACAATGTTGTGTTCACAAATCGCATTGTCTGCCTGTATGTCTCCGGGCGTGAACCGTGACTGGTAAGACTTGGCTGAAATTGCTGGCTCACCCAGATTCAGTGGCCCAGTACACAGCATTGGTGGCAGGATTAAAAGTCGAGGCCACGACTGATGTGCCGATGTCGCCCTGTTCGAACGTGTACACGTGAGAGTCACGTGACTGGAGTGGAAGCATGCGTAGCGTGTTCAGCTCAGGGTACAACAGGAAGTCCTCGGGCTCTGCAAGGCAATGAAAAAAGACGGATGCTTCAAACTCTCACCGGCTGTCTGTCTGTCTGCGTGCATGCATGTGCGCGCGTATGTGATGTGTGAGTGGAACGCACCTGTGCACGTCTTGCCGTCTGCTGCGAGCACGAGTCCGAGTTGATCGGGGCAGAGACAGCGCGGCGTGGCGCCTCCCACACACACGTGACTGCAGCCGGCGGCGGAGCAGACTGCACGACCTGAAAGCGGAAAAGGGTCCTGAAGTTTCTGCTTCTTCCAATCCAGATCTGGCACAGTTCTGGACGCTTAAGAGAGTCTGCTACTACAATTATCCCCTTCAAAATGACTATCCTCTCGGAAATCACAAAACAGAGTGTCATGGGGGAACTTCGGGCAGTGGTCTTGCTTCGTGACAAGAACAGGCTTCATTTTCCTTTACAATCTCACAGCGCAGTCCACAACACTCTGCCTAACAGTTGTTCCTTCAGGCACAAAGTTCTGACAGCAGCAAGTGCAGGTACCCGGCTGTGGAGGAGACTCCGCTCTGTTGACGTGAGCGATCCCGGCTGGGTTGCTGAGGCCGCGGAGCAGCGCATTCGTCTCCTTGGTGATCAGGTTGTGTGACGTCACCGTGCCACTGTCTGTGTCCACGGAGACCCAGTCCGTGTAGTAGAGCGTGTTGTTGCTGACAGCGATGCCGAACGGGATTGAAACCTGGAGGGTACAACACACAGTCATGGGGCTGCAGCATGCACGTCACGAACCCACGTCGTCATTCCAAATCGCTGAAGTCTTGAACACGTTTACTTGAAATACTTTCCACACGTGTCTGTGTGTGGTTGTCCCTTGGCGCAAACAAAGCCACAGAAGAGCGCGCACCTGGTCAGGCAGATCCTCCCACGTTTCATGCTGCAGCACTCCGTACGCACTCAGGTGCGCGCGCGACGTCAAATGGTCGAAGTTGGAGTCAGTCAGGTACAGCGTTCCGCTTGTGGGGTTGAAGGCCAAGCCATTCGGGTTTGAGATCATGGTTGAATCACGCAGCGTCTCGCAGAGGTCACCCGAGAGGTCGCACTGGACGACGCGTCGGGAGGCCCGCGCCCAGTCAGTGTAAAACAGCGAACTGAAACACGAGCAATCACACAGACATGGAGTGTTGCACGAGGAGCCACGTCATGCTACGAGCACCTCATGATAGAGTCTAACGACAGTGGAATTTGTTTTTGTTCCAAAAAGGTTCGACATTTCCCGGTCCACCGAAGTTCAACGCTGTATTTCGCACGCCACGTGAATAATTCTGCACTGGTGGTCTTGGAGCTCTGTGGTCTTTGCTGGTTTGATTCCCCTTTATTTGTCTCGTACCACGTGAGGGACAGTACAACTCACCCAGCCTCCACGTCCAAGGCGATTCCGCGTGGCTTCTGTACAGCTGTGGTCACTGTGTAGCGTTGTGTTCTGTCCAAACTGACCCACTCGATCCGGCTCCAGGCCACGCCCTCCTCGTCCGGGACCTCCGCTCCGACTTCTTCGCTCAGCTCTTCAGAAGGTTTCTCAGCTGTGTCGTGACCATCCTCTGACAACTGCCCTCCCTCCTGTCCGAGTTCAGCGGTGGGGGCTTCCTGAACCGCAAGCCCTTCCGGCGAAGGGGCCTGATTCTCGTCCGCAAGATCTGGTGAAAATGACGCAGACACGTGCACGCCCATGTTGGTGAAATACAGTCTGCGTCCAACTGGATCCAGAGCCAAACCTGAAACGGAAACGAGAGACCGTATGCATAGCGTTGTTCGCATCAAGATTGTGAGTGAACTCAAAGATGCAGATTATTCAAGCTCAAGCCAACAAAAAAATGCAGCCGATGGTATACATGAGCCTAAAACGGAAGTGACTGTGGCAGGAAATCGCCGTTTACCGTCGACAACGCCGACGCCGTCGTGCGCCGACAAGAACACTTGACGCGCAGAACCATTGATGTGCATTCGGTAGATCGTGGCATCTCCAACATCACTGTAGTAGATCTGAAATGCACCGAGCAAAAGCTGTTTTCACAGAACAAATGTCGTGTGATTTTATCTGCATTATGGGGACAGCGTCTGAAAACACACGTGAGGAGGGAGTGAAGTCTTCAGTTGTTTGGCCTGATGGCATGGCATTGGCGATGTGAGACAGCGCTAAATTTTCCTCGGTCCGGTGCCTTTTTTGAGATGTACAAGTAGAAGGTCCCACGATGAGAACTGAAGAACTCGCACTGCCGATACTGTGTGTCTCTGTCCAGCACAGCGTGGCATTTGACTGCTTGTGAACCTCGCCACTATTTCCGTTTTCGCTCCCTGATTCGCCCACCCTCTTTTGTGATTGTCCCAGTCAGCCGAGCACTCACTTGTTTCTCAACAGGATCAAAAGCTACGGCCACCGGCATGATTCCCGAAGCGAGGATGTTGTACTGAGGACTCGAGGTGGGCGCTTCAGTCGAGTTCCGTTTCCCCGACGCGGATCGGCCGGAAGCTGCAGGCGGCTTATGCAGGCTTTTGGCGCCGTCTAGTGGCAGAAGGATCACCTGACCTGCATCCTTGTCAGCCACAAGCAGGAACTCGTTTGATTCTGTGGTAAAGACACAAACAAAATTGTGGTTTTTGTTTGTCGTATCTTTCAGATTTGTTTCTCCGAACAGGAAGTAACTTTTAAAGTGACCGGAGAGCCTAACCTTCGCATGTGTTCCCATCGTCCATCAGCACGAGGTCTCCGAACGTCGGACATGCGCACTGTGCGCCGGAACCATGTGGCACCGCGACGCACGCGTGGCTGCACCGATGACGGTCTGGCGCGCATGGGCTGGGTGCTTGCAAAAAGTAAAAACAAGTGTCACTTGGGGGGGTAACTTTTTGATTCTTTTCCCCCACTCGTTGAAAAACTCACCAACAGGTTGAAGATTTGGATCGTCCACAGCGAGACTGAACATAGAGCGAGTTGTCAGGTCTCGGATGTCCACCTCAGGCTCTTCCGGCGAACTCCAAATCACTTTCGGTCTTGAATTCCTGAAATTCATCGTGAAAAGAAACCACGCTCAGTTGTGTTGGTGCAGTAGAATTCCACACCACATAGATCTACGTTGCAGAGGACTTGGTCGTTGTCGTGACGTGACGGGTCAGGCCAACTCACGTGTTACTTGGAGCAGGTGCGCAGCTTTAGCTCTGCTGGGCGGAGCCGTGGACGTGATTGCATTTTGAAAAACGCGGCAACGGCAAAGGGACAGAGCATTTCATTCATCACTAACCCATCGGTAGCATTCGGACGGTCTGCCTCGGACGACGGCGCTGTGGCAGCGGCGGTGGACACAGCGGGCAGCGGGGCCGACAGCAGAGCGCCGTCGTAATACGTGACGAAATGGAGGCGCGACCCCGTGACGCCGAGGCCGAAGATTGGCGCCGCCAGCACCGACGCTCCCAGATCGACCGCGACGCTGAGACAGTACACTCCGTGAATGGTGTTGGTTCCGACACAGTCAGATGTTCTTCATTGTCAGCTTTTCAGCAGCCACGGTCACAGGAAGCCACAAAAATAAGCACATAGTACTCACTGTCTGTCGCCACCGTCGACATCGCTCGACTCCACTGTTTTGTTGAAGGCGTCAACCCAGAAGAGTCGTCTGTGAAGCGTGCAAAACGAGAAGAGCTTCACATCTCACGCAGCAGAAAACAAACACTTGGCAGCAACATGACACATTTCAGCAAATAGGCTGTGCAAATAGATGCAAGCATCCTCTGAGGGAGAAAAGCTTCACCCGCGCGTGCAACAGCGGGTCTTTGATTTCTTGAAATACTTCACATGTTGAGTGAACAGAAACGCAACCCCGGAACAACAGCAAACCGCTGAACTCACCAGTAAACAGATACAACAGGGAGACAGACAGAGAGACCACCTGAGTGAGTAGCTGAACGCAAGTTGGTTGGGCCAGATGAGTCCGTCGTCCACCAGGGTGCGTCTGTCCGACCCGTCCAGGTTGCTCCTCTCCACGGAGCGGGAGCCTTGGTCTCCCCAGAACAGCAGTCTGCAAAACACCGAACCGGACTCCAGTCAGTCAGGGTCAAGGACTTGTGGGTGCGAGGTTTTCTGGCGGTCCAGGGGCTCTGGGTCGGAGGCACTGGCCACCAAACAATTCCTTGTATTGGCTTGGCTTCAGTTTAATTTTTCTCTCGAAGTGGAAGTCTGACATCATTGTTCACAATGTGCAACCAGCACCGAGCAACAGTGAAGTAGAGCGAGGTTCCACAACTCAAAGAAGCTGTGGCAAGTAGCAGAAGATGAACATCAATTCAGGAAGCTATCGGGATCATCTTATCAACCCCCGCTGTGTGCGTGAGGGATCAGAGTTCAGCCGGACTTCAGACCGAATGCTCACAGAAGTCTTCTGCACGGGTATTCAGAGGTCTTTTGAACCTGCGACGAGGATGCAGCCCAATTTGGAGCCGCCATGTGCAGAAAGTTGCTTGTTCTTGTTTTCAAAGAAAGCCCTCGTGTGTGCGCCAGAGGCGATGTTCTGAATTCTCGTGTGTTTCGTGCGATGAAGGCACACGGCGGCGTTCAGATCTGTCACGATGATCTGGATCAAGCGCGCATCTGGAATCGCCCTATCACGCGCGTGTCAGGTCAAACAGGGGCATCTGACAACATCTGCTTCTCACGTTACCGTGTCCGGCGCGGCAGCTGATAAGCCGCGCAGTCCTGATGAGACGTCCAGATAGCGCCGGATCCCGTGATGGAGCGAGTCGAGGTGCGACCCAATTCCTGATGCAGATGCTGATTCAAACCAAAGTCGACAGAAAAAAATCTCAAGAGAATCTATCCTGAAAAGTCACACCACACGGAGGTCGAACTCTGACCAGTCTTGCTGCTCCGACAAGCGACGTAGCCATGGTGGTGGTGGTGGTGGTGGTGGTGGTGGTGGTGATGTGTGTGTGTGTGTGTGTGTGTGTGTGTGTGTGTGTGCGTGTGTGTGTGTGTGTGTGCACCGGGCACAGCCAAAAGAACTGAAAATGTCCAGCGAATTTGCCGAAAGAGCAGGAGTGCGAGTTTACGGTTTGTTTGACGAAATGCAACACAAAATTGGCGGGAAGTCTGAGTGTTTCTTCTCATCCGTTGAATCTCTCTATCAGAACTGCAGACCACAAACAGACCAAGCAGTACTAAAGTGCACCAAATGGCACTGTTGTTGCTTTGCGTTGATGCAGTTTCCGGGGATTCCGCTGTGAGCGACGCATTTATCGCTGTTCACATCAGCGTGCACGCCTAACGACCTGACCGCTCGCTGAATGGCCGTAAAGAGACGTCTTTCAGCGTCAACAAACCGAGCGTAGGGACTCATTCGGGATCAGAACTGACCGGCGGATCCGGGCGTTCGGGTCAACAAGCTGTCACAAGTTCACCCAGTTCCCGCGGCCAACCTCCCTGAATGAAAAGTTCTTTTGTTTTGCTCGTCGTGAAAACACGCCTGTTTTGTGACAACCCACGACTTTTTCAATGATCCAGAATTTCGGACGCACCTACAATTTGTGTGTTGTCAAGCTCCAGTTGTTCTCTATTTCCACAGTGTTCCGGCCACAACAGTGCAGGCAAGTCTTGTGTTTTCCTTGTGGACAAACCGGACTCGCAAATCAGAGTCTTCAGTTTGTCACACCCAGCAAAAAAATTCAACATTGGTTGCCATGGCAGAGGGACACAAGGATGTCTTGTGTTCAATTGTGTGTCCGCCCGCGGGAGCAAGAAGGTGAAGCCTGTACCACCGTCTTGAAAATTGTTGTGTCTGCCCTCTGAGGTGCCCAGGCCAGGGGCGCACGGATTTGCCATCCCCAACAACTCGTCCACGGTGGTTTGGGCCGCAGAGGCAAATGGTATGTTGTGTCTGCGAAAAAGGTTTTCCTTAAAACCTTACGTGCCCGACTATGTTCACTTTGAATGAAGCCCGAAGCGTCACAAGAAACCAGGACCCAAAACAACCACTGACCACGTCAGCGCCACAACTCCACACGAGCGCGCAGTGCAAACACTCTGAAAACTGTTGCAGTCTGCATGTGTCTGCAGCTGAAGTCCTGCATTTCATGAGTGGTGCCTTCGATATTGCACGGAACACAAGTGTACTCCGTTGACCTGCGTCTGGAGATTTCACTGTGACAGTCACCAAGAGAACCCCGGTGCTGTTGAGAAGAGCTCGGGCAGAAGGACGATTCACTGCAGTGCACCTTTGATTCTCACTTGTCGAAACCTTTCTAGAATTGTGAGCCATTCCGCTGTTTCCGTGCAGGTGTGTCATTTTTCTATTGGGACAGAGTGTCGACAAAAGATTTTTCTGGGGTGTCTTTCACAGGATTCAAGACGCGCTGTACGACCGAAATGTTAATCCTCAGGATGACCTTCGCTCAATGTTTTCACTTGAATATGGGATTCCTCGCAGCATTTGGTGGGGTGTTGATCTAATTGCATCAAGTGAGGAGAGAAGCTGAGCAGATGCGAAGCTTCCTCCTTCCGTGCACACACCACCGCACACCTCGAGCGGATCCTGACAACCGCGGCAAAGGAGGAAATCATGAACACCAAACGCATCTCAAAAGGTCCTTTCCAGAAGTGATATTTCCCCCTGATATGCATGAAGCCTTGTTGCGTGCGACCAGTGAAGCAAAGAAAGAAAGCTGGGGTGTGTCAGACGTTGTTCAGGGAGGTTGTCGTGTTTCCTCGGGCGTCAGGAGACACCTGAACCAACCCTGAAGCATAGACTGCAGCCTTGGCCTTTCCTTCGGGATCTGCAGGCGAACGACGTGTTCATAGAGTAAACAGAATGGGTGGTATAGTCATCAAGTCAATACTGCATTTCAATCCATTTGTGCTGTTGGCTTGAAGCACAAAATGAGAGGGACACGTTGGGGGCGGGAGTGGGACAACGACGGGACTCGAGGGGTGAGACATTCCAATCAAGAATGTTTTCCCACTGATATTGGTATTCTGTCGTCTGATTCCGCCTCGAAGCAGAACAACCCGCAGTCTGTTCTTAATCCTATTTCCACACAAATTATGCGGAAATGCGGCAAGGAAGCTTCCATAAAATCCAGTTTGGAGATCCGCCTTGGTTCTAACAGGGCTTGCAGCATTAGTAGCATCTGTGCGATTTCTCACGGTCACACGAAGAAGAGTGTCAGTTTCGAGTGTCAGGTAGAAACCTAGCTGAAGGCTTTCTGAACCGTTGTTCGATGTTTTGTGTTGCAGTGGTTCCGATTGAAAGCCCGGAGTTTCAGAAGGGGTCAAAGAGCACGGGCAAGAATCCCAAGAGACACGAACAGATTCACTGCACATCTGATTGAGTTTGCCACCCGCTGGATGCACTTCAGCAGCATACCTGTACGTCTGAGTATTCTGCAGGTATTTTATGTTGGTATACGTGGGTTCGCAGGTATTTGTTTGGGGTATTCCCGGATTCTTTGATCAGGTGGGACCCTCCTGGAGGCCAGGAGTCCGTCAGACTGAGGCGTTTCTCTCCCACTGTGAGGCAGTTTTGATACACACACGTGTGTTTGCACAGGGTTGGTCCTCTGGTCCTCGCTGGCAACACCCTTGCCTTGGGTTGAAGAATTCGGGAAAGACTGAACCATTTTCAACTCAAAGCGATAAATCTTCCCATTTGTTTTCAACTTGATAAGCTTGTGTTCGATGGTTTCTTAAGAGAAACAAGGAAGATCGAGGGGTTCAGGGTCCACATTCCTAGCTGCTGCCTTTATTTTGACCTTAGACCCGGAAATGCGGCAACACGATTTCTCGTATAGCTTGTCGGATTCCTTATATAGCGCGCACACACGCTGAGAACAGATTGTAGCTCTGACACGAAAACCTCATTCGTGTTGTACTCACAGTCTATGAACCCAAAAGTTTCTTGAAAATCCTGACGCCAAGGTATCTAATACTTTCTTCATTCCCTTTTGTTCTTTGTGGAAGGTGCTTCTCGTTTTTCTGCATAGTCTCGCCAGCAAGGCTCGGAACTGTTTCAGAATTTGGCCCACGCATTGCCCAATTTTTGCTTTGGACTGCCAGGGAGGAGTATTGGATCTGACAATCTTTCCCCATTTTTTCGGCAGACAAATCGGCTTTGATTCGCGTCGTTCCTTGTCGTCTGTCCTGATACGGGACAAAGGCAGAAAGTGGCTTCTTCAGTTTGGAGTGCATCGAAGGCCACTGATTGGGCCAATCTGTCGCTAACGAGATCTCGTTATGTCTCTTGGGCGAGATGTGGCCAATCAACAACAAGATCAATCAACTGGTCGCTTCCACCAAAGACTGAAACGATGCCACTCAAAAGTGACGTCAGTGTGGTTGAACCCCCCTGGACCAGATGTCAACACACCAACTCTCGAAGCGGTTGCTTTTTCTCAAGGGCCATTGGTTCTTTGTTCCCAAGGACGTGAGACAATGTTGGTTACCAGTCCGGGTTCCCACACTTTGCGAACGCAGATTCAGGGGACCTTGGCTCCCTCGTACTGATCGTTTACCACGAAAAGATGTGGCGAACCCTACTCTTGAGAGTCGGACCCCTTTGGGAAAGTGTGTCGATCAGAGCTGCGTTTCCAAAAGTTCTGAGCGTCTCGATCCCCAGGATTCTGCTAATGCACTCGACTGCTGATATGGATGGTTCCGGGGTGGATGGTGCTGTATTTATGAGACAAGAGCTCAGCTGGGGTAATTCCGTCTTTACCTGATATCTGCGACGCCGTCCATGCAACGTTTGCCGACAAGTTGGCGGTGAGCGAACAGATCTCTCGATCGTAGCGACAAGCAAAGCTGACAAGTTTTCACTTCTGCGATCAACCTGCTTGTTGCTTCAACAAGGTTGCAGCTCTCTGCTGATGCCTGCTCCACGCTTGAGGGACAGCGCTGCAGTCTGAGTGTGCAAAGCGAAGTAATCCGTCGACTCGGGCCGGGGAGTAGCACCCTTCTCCCTCCCGCATACACAGCACCGCATCATCCTCGATCCGGATGAGCGCATCAGTCTGCCTTATCAAGTCAAAATTCACCGCGACATCCCAGGGGCGAATCCAAGGGAGCAGAAGTCCTGCTTCTCTTTGTCCCCAGAGTTTTATCCCTGATTTTGCGTTGCAGGTACCAAGATACACTTCCCCTTTTGAGGGTAGACCTCCTTGAGTAATTCATGGATCTTTCTCTGCATGTCATGGCAGAGTACATGGACACACGAGCGACATACGCAGAAGTGGAGGGAGGGGCGGACGTGTGTCGCGTTGTTGTTGAAGAATCTTTCGCTGCGACGAACAATCAGCAAGCGCACAAAACACCTGCGGTTCTATTCCTGCATGTTGTTCTGAGACCTTTTTTCTCTTGTTTTCGAAGCTGGATCTACCCTCAAGGGCTACCTGCAGGCCTCTTGTCTAAAATGTCATCTGGGGGTGCAGGTCGGTCAAACAGCTGCCTGTCAAATGAACATTACCAAACCTCAGGCCTTTACTTTGAATTTCTTTCTTTCCTTATTTCTGATTGTTTTGTTCGGGGAATGATTGGTCCACCTCTGTCGTTGGTCTCTCACCTGTCGATGGGGTCCACGACGACGCCCCGAGGCCACACGAGCCCCACGTGCAGCACGACGCGGCGCTGGCGCCCGCTGTAGTCGCTGCATTCAATCCGCTGCGCGTGCTCGTCCGTCCAGTACACGTGTTCGTGCAGCCAGTCGACTGCGACTCCGTTCACCACGCCCACGTCTGTGAGACGAGAAGAAACAGAGCAACGTGAACAGAGCTGTTGAGAGCGGCTGAAAGGGGAAAACAGACATCACGGGCCACAGGAGCGACGCAGGATTTGATCAGGGAGAAACATCTCGGGAACCTGACTTTAACTTTGAACAATTGACAATGGGGGTAGATCTCGGGCCAGGGCCCTCCCAAGGTTGAGAGATCGGGTCGGCGGATTCCCTGAAATAAATTCAGACACTTTTCTTTTTTGCACGAAAAAAGTGCAAAGGAGGAACAGGACAAAATGCGGCCGGAGCCCCGCCCCCCCCCTGACCAAACCATGAATCTGTCCGTCGAAGAATAGCAGAAAGAATGGATTCGTGAAACGCTCCCAACTGTGACCACTGATGTGCTCCTTCTCTATGTGAAACAAAGAACAATCTCTGCGTTTCACACGTTTCTCTTGCCTGCACCGCGGGAGGGGCTGCGCCCTCCGGGCGGCTCTGCATGGGAGTGGATCGGCGTGAGCGGCGGCGGATTTGCATGTAAATTAGACCTGTCACGGGGCGCGATTGATGCGACCGAGACGTGGATCTGCACGGGTCCGTTCGCTTGGCGGAGTGAGGATTTCCAGCACCACAGTCCAGCCACATATGGATGGTCCCAAGTTGCGTGGCTCTGAGAGCGGGAAGGCTTCAGTGCTGCTCACCTCTCCAGTACCGAGGCGCCCCGTTGGCTCTGTTGTTGGCCGGAGTCCGATTTCTGTGCCTTTTGGTGCGGTTCGCACTTCGCCTGAGCGACTGGGCACTGCGTTCAGAAACTGCACACTCTTCCCCAGCCAACAGAGGTTTCTTGGCCTCATTTTTCCTCCGCTCTCTTGGTTTTGTCGTCCAAAACCAATTTCATGCCGCAAGATTTGTTTCGGCTGAAAATTTTCTTCTTCCAAAATCTCGCTCGCAACACACTTTATGGCAGTTTTCAATGCGCTCTCTGAACCAAAACACTTCCTCTTCACTGCAGCTTTCAAATTTGTTACAAATTTGTTGGACTGCCTGTTCGCAGCATGAGGCCCATTAAACTGAAAGCCTTTCCCAGCGACACACCATTACAGTTTGATGGCAGCTGCCAGAACTGCTTTTCTAGCATCTTAATTCATTCACACGACTTGAAGTGCTTCAAAAAGCATTGAGCGCCACTGGAATCTGGAGAAATCCAAACATTTGTGTACTGATGCTGTGTGTTTCTGTCCTGAACAAAGCCGTCCGCTGGGTGGCTGTCTCATTCACTCAACCTGGCAACTGATGGACGTTTTGACTAGCCTGCAACGTCCTGCCTATGAACGCCGCAAGGATGGCGTTGGAACCTCGGGGTGGCAGGAGGCGCTCACTTTGCTGCGACCTTGCAGCAAAAGAAGCGGAGCGTCGCTGAGGGAGGCAGAGAACCTGCTAATGTGGAAGCACTGCACAGATAAGCCAAGCATCAATTGATGCATTGCTCTCCGAACAAGAGTGCCCTGTCTTGATACTTTGAATGAAAAACACAAATCCTGTTCTTTCGAGGGACATTCAGCATCGTATCGAAACTTCCATGTTTGCAGCTCATTCGTTCTGACACTGAAAATCCAACCACAAAAAATCTGTGCATCGTGCGCTCTCTCTCTCTCTCTCTCTCTCTCTCTCTCTCTCTCTCTCTCTCTCTCTCTCTCTCTCTCTCTGTGGGGGTGAGAGGTTGTGTTGGGTGGGTGAGCGAGGGTCGTTTT
>JAAUXT010007866.1_pt1 | contig 20766 bp, 24 predicted proteins | sample 7278171 | NCBI WGS metagenome assembly JAAUXT01 (sample SAMN14350112, study PRJNA611818) | marine sediment metagenome | isolation source: surface marine sediment (1.8m) | place: French Polynesia: Moorea | collected 2018-08 | reverse complement strand
TTTTGATTTTTGAAAATTTTTACATGGTTTTAAGGTGGGCCTAAAGTTTGGGTTGAAAAGTCATTTTTTCAACAAAAAATTTAAAAATGGATATTGGGCAATTATTTTGGTTATATATGTGAAACAATGTGTAAAAGTTCTATTTGGTTAAATTTGTTCCATTTGCTTGTGTACTAAATGAGTTCCCAAGTTGTGAATGTTGAGTGAAAAAGCAAGAATTTTTGACAAAAAAAAGTGACTGAAATCATAGTGACTGAAATCTGTGTGACCAAAATCAGAGTGAGTGAAATCAGAGTGATCGAAATCAGAATTTCCTCAAATCACCGCGAGCTTCATGGAGCTATTTTTGTGGCCCGTGAGGTCCAGTCGTACTGAAGGAGTAATGGCCACTTCCCAAAAGTTCCACCGTCCGCTTGATTTAGTCTGGATCGAGATCTGGACTCGCCAAGCCAGAAAAGCTTATCACGCATGCGCGGACTTGTCGTGCTTTTTCCGGTGTCAGTTGGACCTGTATATGAATCAGATCTGTCAGACTGCGCGTCCAAGAATCCGACAGTTTCTCTTTCCTCCGACTCTTGTTCCACTCGTTTCCCATTCTGCTGAACCCACGGGTAGGAAAACCCGGCGTCAGTGCTCGATGTTGATGTCGTATCGCGTGGCGTGAGGTCCGACGAACACTTCACGAGACACAGCGCCACGTGAAATTGGCTGCATTCTTCAAATCTTACGTAATGTCCTGCTCGTGCAATCTGAAAACGCAGGTTCAGTGTGTTGGTCTCACCTGTGTAGCGGCAGGGTTTGGTCCGACGGTGAAGTGATGGCGTTACATCCTGTGGTGGATGGGACGGCGTTACACCCGAGAGTTACACCCACGAGTGTCGCGATGGTGCTACATCCGAGAGTGCAGAGCTTGATGATGTGCAGTGCACGAGGCCTGTGCGCCGTTGCGCTCAGTTCGCACACTGACAGACGAGTGTTTGATGCTGTCAAGTCAATATGTCTCCTGTGCTCTACAGCTACACTGTCATATTCGCGCAACTTCACGCAGAGGCCTGATTCACATTGGGTGCGTCAAGCGTGGCACGCCAGGGCAATGCGAGGCACGCTGTGAGGACTCAGTGATGCAGCGTCAGTTGACAATTGAAGGCGATTGCAGGACGAACTCAATGTCAGAGATCCTGGTCATGCCCGACGCGACTGCGGAGTTCAAATGGTGATTTTTGTCGCTGCAAAATGTTGTCCAACCCAACATCCGGAGGATACTAGTAAAGTCAGTCAGTCAAAGAGAAAAAGATGCCCCTGTTTTCGGAGTGTGTGACAACCCTTAACATTTTGAAATCAGACATCTGAGGCGCATCAAAATTGCCACTTTCACCCTTTTCATCACTCGCTCGAGATGCGATTCAAAATTCTCTTCAAATTGCCACGTCTCATCTTCGCCCCCTTTTTCGTTGCTAATTTTCTCTTTTTGAAGTCAGTTGGCTCATTTTGCGGAAAATTGTGCAGAAATTTGACGTGCATTGCGGTTGGAGAGACTGAAGTGTTGAACAGTGGGGAACGTAAATTGAGTGATATTCAGTGACCAGTGGAAACGGTTGCCATGTGTTACTTGGTCACGGGATGAAAGAGGATTTTTAATGAGAGGACAGTTTCGTCCCGCCATGTCATTTTGAGGGACAATAAAAATTTAAAGCTGATTCTGCTTCCACAAAACCGAACTATAGGTTCAAGTGAGTGATTTCTCGAGATGCGAATGAAGCTCTGTCCCTTCCCTCGTCAGACTCAAGCATTGCCGCCCTTTGAAAAGTCAACAGTAACTGCGTTGTCCAATATAAAAATTGACCAACAATTGCGATCTCCTGGCCCTGGCAACCAAAGAGCTCATCGCCACTGAATCCACAACCATCCAGTTCAACCCGTCGTGGCTCTGTCAACTTTCTGAGCTTTTGTTGTCACCAGGTTGATCTTCCAGGTTCCATTGGTCGTGTCGTCCGTGCGAGGCAGACCAATCCCCTGCCGGCTCGTACCCGGATGTGCGCAGACCTCAGGCGCGCCGACTGATTGACGCGTGCGCAGTGAACCGAACGCCGATTAATCGTGTATTGGGTGCGCTCCATTCACGAATCGGTGCGTTCGCCTTGCGCACTCGGTGCGTTTGGTTGTGCGCACTGTACGTGTTCGATTTCTATTGCTCGAGTCGGGTGCGCTCGATATGCACGGACCGGGATTGGGTGCGTGGTGTGCAGTCCATTGGAGAAAATGTTTACTCGTGTGTCCCAGAACCCTTTGGGGAAAAAGAATTTCAACGCTTGGGAAGATTCGACAGACAAACGCAAGGGTGTATCTTGTTCACAACCTGTGTCCACGACCCTTGTGCGTGTGGACGAGTCTCAAAAGTGCGGCCAACTGGTGAGGTCGAATACACCACACCAACTAGTGGGGCCAAATTTACCACACCAACTGGTGAGGGCAGATTGACCACACCAACTGGTGGGCCAGGTCCACCACACCAACTGGTGAGTCTGGCATTTGCCGTCGCGCATTTGTCGAGCATTCTTGTTGGCATAGCTGTGCCAATTGTCTTTTGTGGGAAAATTCTAGTTTACGCTTGTCTTCGTGCAACTTACGTCGAAATCTCGCTCACTGTGCGTGACTTGAATCTGCTTCCTGATCTTGAAACAAGCAACAGATCAAGCTCAGATTGTGGAGACCACGATTTGGTTCCCGTTCAGCGGCAGGCGAACATAAGCTTTTCTTTCAAACCTGCTGTTCTTTCCGCCACCCCTTTGCCCCAAAGTTGGACATGGAAACAAGGAGTGCGGTGTCGTGCCTTCTTTATCTGTGCGGTGCTTCCAAACCCAAATGACCGTTTCCACCAAAAGGGAGACGAATTTGGGTACCAGATTCTGCTGTACTCCGCACACAGCGGTCTGAAGCAAAGTGAATGGGTGTGTGATGAGAAATTTTCACGAGTGTGTGTACATTTTGAGTGCAGGTCGATAACCATGCACCGTAAGTTGCGGTTTCAGGTACGGACGACCTTCTTCAGAACTGTGCCAATTCAATACAAATTCAGTGAACGTTTCAAAATTGGTTTGCAATGGGGTGATTGGTGTCAAAGATAGAGTGCAACAAGAACGGAAACGAAATTGTTTTTCCCCATTCGAAGGAGTTCAAGGCTTCTTTGAGAGGTTTCGAGCTCGCTTGCCCTGTGGTCCGCACTTTCATGTGAGAAGGTTGGGAGCTCGCCCTGTATCCAGGTGGGGGGTAGCTGTGCGATAGGTGGGATTTGTCTGTGTTTGTGTCAGTCTCAACCATCTGCATCGGAGTTGGACACATCACAAAAACCGGAACGGTGAAGCTGCGAGCCTTTTCAAAAAAGTGTGTCTGCGACTGTTTGTTGATATGGCATCCAGATACAAAATTTTACAGAACCGGAATGTTTCGTGCTTGCTCAAGAATTAAATCCGCAAAATCCTGCTTCTCTTTAAGTGTGAGAACAAAGATCAGAGAACAATCTGGCGCTCTCATGTGTGCGCAAATGCGTGGATTGCAATTTCTCACCTGAGCTCAATTTGACACTCTCAGCAAAGAAGTTGGGAGAAGAGTTGTGGATTGTTGGTGTGAGTGTGAAGGGGTGGATGACAGTGAGGGGCCTTGCTGGGGTGGGGGAAGAGGGTGATGGGCAGAATGGTAGCAGGGCTGGTCGTGTTTATGTCGGCAACTGCCACTGACCAAAGCTTTCTTGGCTTGCAAACTGCGGAAAATTGGTTCCATTTGACCGCCAATTGGCGGTGTCTGTGGCGGTGGGCTGTCCCACGACCAGCTGGCGATCTGTTGTTGAACTGTTTTACGTATCTTCACCACACCGACGTGGTCCTTGAAAGTGGGAATTCATCTTTCCTTTGCATTGCGTCAAAGGCTTCAGGTGTGAATCAAAGGAACAGACACCTGGGATACCTGTGAACACTGATGCGTCCTCGTCAAAGCACCGTGATCTGCACAGCGAAGCGAACAGACGGATCTGTAACTCTGCAGGCACAAAATCTGTCGTGTGTGATGTCATGGTTGTAGAAGTGGGTTCTCACTCCACAACAATTCCTGTTGAAGCACAAACTTTTTCTCAACCAAAGGTGTTGAAAAATTATGACTCCATAGAAATCAACCCGAAAACACTCGCACTTGCAACAACAGTTTGAACAGGCTTGCATTTTGCTTTGGAAATCACACAAAATCTGTTGGTCTACGAAATTCGCAGTTGGGAATTTCAGTGCTGCTGTCGGCCGAACTGCGCACTTGCGACACGTCGTTGCTTTGCCTGCTGGATGTCAGTGAGTGTCTCTGGCACTGCAGGCACTGAAAACCTCGCCTGCAGAGCCGCCCTGCCTGCAGAGGGTGAAGGCCCCGTGCGGAGTGCGGCGGCGCTATGTTTGGCGGTGAGGTGCCGTTTAGCGGGTGAAGGCCTCACACGAGTGCGCAGCAAACTTCCACCGTCGTGCCTTTTGTGCTGCGCGTGGAGCTGGGTGGCAGGGTGAGGGTGCGTCACACCTCACGGACGAATCTAGCATTGAGCGCACCAGCAGTGTGCCGACTGACTGCGTTATGCGCTGCATTCATGTTCAGTGAATGAACGCCACAAGGGCTTGGCCCCATTGTAAGTGACGCAGCACACGCACGGCGACGTGCCGCGACACCCAGCGGGACCTCTCACTCGGCTGGGGGTAGGACTGACCCAAAATCTGGAGACGTCATAAGCCCCCACCCCACCCCACCCCACTCTCAGGACCCACCTGCATGACAGGCCGTGCGCTTTCGACGCGCCTGTGTTGAAAACCCGGCTCTCTTGTTGGGTGCCGTCAGCGCTGTTTGATATCGGTTGGTGTCAGGGGTATGTTGGTCCGGCACTGTGCCGCGGCACGGGTAGGTGGGTGAAGGCCCCTCTCTCGGTGCACGTGCATTATACATCCGTGTAGATCTACTCAGTCACAGTGCACAGCTGAATACAGACACACGTGCGTGCGTCAAGTGGGGATGTTTCACATCGGATGCTTCGTGCGCTGCAATTCTTTATTGTTTTCATTTGCATGCACGCGACGCGTGACATATCTAGCGTTGCGCCAAAAATGCACCTTTCAGGACCTGTGACTGTGAGTCCATCCTTTGAGATCATTCCCTGACATGGTTTGTCCCTTGGGTCCTCCTTCCTCAAGGTCCGGCCTTCTGAGGGCGTTCCCAAGATCCTCCCCTGTCCAGCGCCCAGTTCTTTCCCTGCAGTGGTACAGTCCTCAAGAACCTCCCCAGTTGAGGTCTGTGCAGAGGTTGGAGACACGCCTGTCTGATACTTACCCCCGGATCCTCCCCTGTGTAGTCTTCGCCCCGGACCCTCCCGTATGTGGCTCATCCCCCATATCCCCCCCATGGAGCCGGCGCTGCGTGTCCCGGTGAAGGTCGCCTCGTGCAACGCTTCCGTTTGTTCGCGACGCAGGTGCGGCGCGCCTCTGATGGCCGAGGTCCCTGAGCTCAGAGTGGGGCACGAATGGATTTGGTCTGAGTTCACGGGAATCAGCAGCTGCCACTCGTCTGGGCGTCGAGTCTCATCCTTGATGTGTTCTTGTCTGGTGTACAGCTTCATGTCCCTGTCTTCTCAATTCCATGTTGACCCGGCTGTACACCTGATGTTGTGCGTCCCTGTTGTTGAGACTGGCCTCACTGCGCAATGCGCCGCCAATTCGTGTCGCCACATTCTAGATTTGTTGCTGAGCCTCTCATCGCATTGTTCATCCAGTTGTCCCCCAGTTTCACAAGTTCATTCCCCTGGCGTCTTCAACAGCATTGTCACTTTGCGTACCGTGTCACCAGCGCATCACCTGACGGCCTCTGGTTTGTACTTGCAGAGCTGATGTGGAGCCTGTACCTGGAGACGTGTCTGTCCCGCCTCGAACAGAAGGGATCCAAGAAACTCACCGTCAGGGTGCGTCACCGTCACCTCGCGTCGTCCAACCACCATCGCGTGTTCGTTTTACCCCGTGGGATCTCGTCCTTCTAGAGAAAATACGGACGCTTGATGTAGAGGAGGGACCGAAGCACGAGTATCTCCAGATGCAGGCGTTTCATTTCAAGAAAACAAGCACACTGCTAAGTCCTTGTTTCTTCTCCAAATAAAGTTGTGTGTTTGGTATGAAAACGACATCGTGATGACAACTTCCGGTCACGTGTTTCAGCGGCTGCGCCAGACCGAGGCTGTGTTCGAGCGCGCCGCCGCTGCGCACAAACTGTCGCTGGAGATGCTGCCGCAGTGGGTGAGTAGTTTTTCTGGTTTTACCGTATCCGTTGCCGGATTTCTTCACTGAAAGTCCCTCCCTTCACTTACAAAGGTGTGGTGAAATTCCAAACCACCCTCCCTAAGCCTTTGATATTTTGTTTGGGGGGTGTGGGGGAGTAAATCTGGAGAATTAGACTGCAGCTGTTTCTGTGACACAAATTTTGCTTATCAAAGAAAAGTTACAGGACCCGAAAGTTCCGTCGATTCTGATCGTACAGAACCAAGTTGAATCAGGCTGAACTGAAAAAGATCACCCCTTGAGAGAACACGTGATCACGTCGGGTTCCCGGTTGTTTCCGCAGCTGACGCTGCTGCGGCGGACGGGGCAGGTGTCGGCGCTGCGGGCGGCGGCGCGGGTCGGCTCGGCGCTGCACCCCGACTCCGTCCCCGCGTGGACGCGGCGCCTCGAGACGGACGTGAGCCTCGGCAGCGAGCCGCGCGACGTGCTCGACGTGGCGGAGCAGGCGCTGCGCAGCGTCCCGCAGAAGGTGAGGAGGCCCTCTGGTGGTGTCGCTATTTCAGTGAGTCGCAGATCGCTGTATGAGGGCAGCGTGTCAAAACGTGTCTCCGACTCATATTGCGGGGGAAGTCTCGTGACCCCACGTTGTGGTGCGGTGCGATGCTCAGCAACGTTCCTCAGAAGGTGGGGCCCTCTGGTGAGAGGCTTCTGTGTGGCTCTTGAGGGGACACTGCAGAAGATCGTTGGGGTTCAACTGGTTGTCATCTCGTGATCCGATTGATGACACTGGCAAAACACTTTTCTTTGGATAGTGCGTGCTACGTCGTCAGAAACGCTTGGGGAACACAGCGCATGCGCCAGACGGGTATGGATCACGTGTTCCGGTGTCTGTTTCAGGAGTCGCTGCCGCTGTGGCGCCTCGTGATCCAGTGGAGCGTGCTCAACGCGCCGGAGCAGACGGAGCAGCTGTTCGAGGTAAGCCACCTGCCAATCAGACCGTCCATCTGTCAATCAGTTCGTCCATCTGTCAATCAGTTCGTCCATGTGTCAATCAGTCAGTCAGTTTGTCGCTCAGCAGACACAAGTCAATCAATCACGTCTGATATCAATTGACCTGGGGAATACCCAAATGGTTCGGTTGGGAAATTCAAAATGATGGGTCGAATTGAAAAAAGAAATCGTGTTGAAGACATTGGATCCAGTTGTCCTGCACAAAAGAATTTGAAAACGAAACCCGAAGTAAAACTGGAGCAGTGTGTGTGGCTGAATTCGTAGAAATTCTGGGTGAGATAAAAGCTGATTGAATAGCTTCATAGATCTGCTGCTCGTCGCTTTTTTGAGCGAGCAGTTGTGGAGCGAATGTGCTTTTGATGAGACAAGGTGACAACGCTCATTGAGTTGCTTTGCGTACTGATCTCCCGACAGAATTGCGGGGATTTGTTCAGTCTTAGTTCCCTGAAGCCTGCTGTGTAATGAGTGAGCGTGCGTGTTCCTTGTGGGTGAACCCTTAGAATGTGTTGCGCCCGTTTGTACGCCACTGACGCTTCTATTTTTGCGGGAAAACAGGCTTTGTGCAGGGCTGCATCACACAACGCATCTTCTTCGAATCCGTTCTTCCCCTTTGCCGTCCCCCTCCCCCTTTGTCGTGATCGTGGCCGTGACTGCTACACGATGTGTTGAGGGTGTGCGTTGAGCAGGAGGAGGAGTAATGAGTCCGACGCGGAGTAATCCTCTGGTGGCTTTGCACTAATTGTACTGCGGCCCCGCCGGGTCAGCCGGGCAAGTCCCGGCTCAGCCTCAGACTCTGCGTCTCTGGGATACGTGCGTCGAGCGTTGTGTCCTGCGGGCGCTGCGCGGACTGCCAGAACAAGACTTGTGGCGTCACGTGGCCGCGTCAGTTCCCTGAGTGACGGGCGTCTCTGATTGGCTGTTTCAGCGCGGCCTCAAGACGCCACCGGAAGTGAGCCTCGTTCTCAAGACGCTGTACCTCGAGTGGGCCGCCGTGACGCAGGGCATTGGGGTGGCGCGGGAGCTGTACACCAGGTGAGTGTGAAGAGGGACACAGTGTTTACCTGGTGATGCTCAGACTGGGGAGAGTGCAGGGTGGGGAGGCCGTCTGAACCAGGTGGTGAGAGATTGCAAAGGGACAGTGCAACAACGCTTTGTGATTGGTTGCAGACTGTCGACGGTGAAACCAGTGTCGGTTGATTTCTACAAGACGTTCATCGAACTTGAGAAGGCTCAGGTGGGTTGACACACATACGCACAGACACACACAGACACACACACACTAACACACACACACACACACACAAACATCACGCAAAAAGCCTGATTGATTTCCCTTTTCGTTCAAACATTCATTCATTCATTCATTCATTCAGGCGGCGGTGAAGATGAAGCGTCTTCGCGCGATCTTCGAGGACGCGCTACGCGAGTTCGGAGCCACAGACACAGGTGCGCATGCGTCAACACGTGGTCTTCCTGCAGGAGATTATTGTTGCACTTTTTGGCGGAAACCGTGACTGAAGAAGAAGATGGTTGAGCGTAGTTCATGGCATTGGGTGTTGAATTGCAGGGAATATACAGCGAGTGGTGTCTTTTCAGATCTGTGGATGGAGTACATCCGGCTGGAGGCGACGCACCGGAAGGGCAGACCGGAAGCGGCGGGGCAGCTCCACTGGAGGGCGCTGCGCGAGCTGGACGGGGCGTTGGTGGAGCGCTTCACCACCCAGTACACCCTGCTGCAGAACGGACACTTGTGATGGGGGGGCGCCAAGGCGCTTTGCTTCCAGTGAGTCAGATCTGTTGGTTGAGAACGCGACGTTCCTGGTGGAGAAACCGTTGTCAGGCGTTTTTCTGGTCACAACACCCAACGCGTGTCAGTCAAATGTTTATGAATGGATAGATTGTTGGAGCCTCGGTGTTCACTGCAAATTGGACACAAGGCAGTGGTGAAACTGCATTCCAAGCGTGTTGCATCTGGGTTGGACTTGAGATTCTGCGCTTGGGCTGTGAAAGTTCGTGCTTGCAGCGCTTGCTCAATGGTTTGTGAGTGCTGCCATGTTTCTAGGATTGCGGTCATGAGGCGGGCAAACTCCGAATTTTGAAAATTCAGAAGGAAATAATTTCGCTTTTCACGCAGCACAAGATCAGTGAAGGTGTCTCTGGATTTTTGTCCGAGGGGGGCGGGGTAGCAGGTCCCTTGAGCTGCCTCTTGGATCCCCTGGAGGAGGAGTGCGTGCTTTGTTTGTGTCTCAACTTTTTTGTGCCAATGTTTCTGATGAATGTTCCCGTTGGAAGGTAAAAAGCTGCGATGCAGGGCGCAGCGAAGCAGCGTTGATGGATCACGGAGCGAAGCGCGAGCGACAGAGCGCGTGATGAATTCGCTGACGCAGGTTGTGAAAAATGACGATTTTCATTAAAATGCCTGTTTTGTCTTCGCAAAATTTAATCACAGCCAAGTATTGATTATGCAGGGTGATTGGAATGGAAAATTAAAATGACTAAGAAGGGAACGACTTTTTTGTCCACCGGTTGTTGTGTTGGCCCCTCTCACACTAGATGCGTGGAAGAAGTGTCGAATACTGACGCGGTGCCCGTTGACTTGGCAACGGACGGACGCAGCCATTTTACAATGAATTGCGTTCAGCCGAACGGACAAATTTCAAGACCCATCCAGGTTGTTGAGATCTGTTGATTTTGGCAGTTGGTTTGACGAGTCCCACCCGGGGGGGGGGATCCTGACGAAAAAAATATTCCTTTGGTGCCGCCAGGTCTGAAAATCTGACCTTTGGGATCCACTTGGAGTTTGCTTCTCCGACAGACATCTGCAAACCGCACGCACGAGGCTTGTTGACTCCGAATAAAAACTCGACAATTGAGAACAGCGAGGAGGTCTAATCTTGATGCATGGCCTTTGTTGGAACAGGTTTTGAAGGCCCGATTCATAGTGGACGCGTCACGCCTCGCGCTCCTCTGCCTTGTGTCGCAAAGTTGACGCAGCGTTCTTGGGTCTGGTGACACTGACGCAGGTCAACGTGAATGCGTGCATTGTATGTAACCAGACGCCGCATCCACGCATGTGTTCGTCGCACCACATTCCACGCCCTATGGAAAACAATGATTTTTGCTCATTCCCGCGTAAAAGACTTCATGCTGCTCAATTTCAAGGTAAAAAGGTAAGCCTGGTTTGGTGAATACGTTTCTGTTTGTGCGACTGAGAGTGTTGTTTGTCTCGAGTACTAATGGTGTTTCATTTGAACAGAAACGCAACGCTGAACGCACCCAGTGGGAAGTGGGCTTGCTTGCCTCTGTGTGTGGTATCAGTGGTTTCTTTGATACAGGGCGGGATTTTAATCGAGGGCACCGTCTCCATCATTCATCATTTTAAATGCGTGATGCAGTGAACAAGGGGCAAGTGATTTTCATTGCTCGCTTCGCTCCCTGAAAAAGGAGTAGCATGGGAACACACTGAAAAGGTCTGTTTTCTTTGTTGTTCCTCTTGTTTTGCAAAACAAAAAGAAATTGCTTTCAAAATGTGTGTTATGCCTGAGTGTCAACACTGTGAACGAGAACTCTTGTTTCTTCCATTGGAAATGAAAAATGTTCCTCACAAAACACATACACGTGTGTGAATTCTCATTGCTTGTGTCCCTGAACGGATTCAGCGCCAAAAGTGACTTGAGGTGCTCCAAACAAACCGAAGTGTTGCAAGAAAATGTGTGTCCAATTAAAATTCCAGGGAATTTCACGCGGTTTGATCCGCGGTGCAGCCAGTGAAATTCACAGTGATTGGAGGCAGATGCTGGGGACGTGAGCGTCCAACTGAGCCCGATTCAATTTACATAGCGACGTCGAACATGGCTGGTTCAGAAATCCACCAAATTTTGCAGAAATCAACAAAGATTTTCCCCCAATGCAAAAGCAAAGTTTTTTTGTGTCGTTCAGCAGTGTGCTCGGTTGTTCTTCGACATGCGAACGTGCGAGGACGCACCGTATTCACACGGGAAAGTCGCACTCATTGCATGAGATGCACCCCTGGTACCAAGGTCCCATTGAAACCCACACAGACCTCTGTTTTCCGCACACTCTGCCTTTTCATTTGTTTTGGGGGCAAAAGGTGCGCGTTGTACACGAGTGAGTACGATACCAGTGTTTTTGGCGTTCAAATGTACAAATGACGGTGCGCACACCCTCACACACGGACACACACCTGGCCACACCGGAAACACCAGCGGATCCAGTGGTGTTGGACTGGAGAAGGGCTACGGCCCACGTTTGAAAAACAGATCATCCGAAATGTTCCATGTGAAAACCAAAAAAATCTTTGGTGGGGGGTCGGGCTGCAGCCCCACCCGGATCCGCCGGGAGGCACAAAAAGCTCGGAAGTGGAGTGGAAAGTGTCAACAGAGTCAGTGGCGCTGTGTTTGCTTAGCCAATTGGGGCGCGGTGAACAACTGTCGGGCTCACTCCACTTTCGTCAGAAACACACCCGAACTTGATCTGATATCATTGGGAAGCACTAATTTGATTTGGATTTCAAGTGGGGTTTGTTGAAGCTGGAATTTTCTGGGCGTTTGCACTCAAGGCGCGAAGTCAAGCAAATCTGGGCAAACTCATTTGATTGAACAACACTGCAAAGGCCACCCGTCGGAAGAGGCCAGAAGTCGCAACCAAAGACAAGGGTCAGTTTGTGCCCTGGTAAAGGCGCTCCGTCCGTTCACTGTGTCTGGATCAGTGGGACTTGCGCTTCTCAATGTGGTCACCGGAACAGGTGTCATTTGAGGGAACACGGCTGGTGGAACCCTGCAGGTCGTGTACGGAACGGCGCATCAGGGAAGCGGACCCAGGTTCCACCCACCCACCCACCCACAGGTGAGCAGAACCGTCGAGCGTTACTTCCGTTCAATCCACGTCACGCGCTGCATTCGTGCATCAGGCGCAGAAGAGCCAAGATCACTCAGCAAAGCAGCGCCCAGGGATGCGATGCGTTCCGCATCCTCTGTGAACCCCGCGAGCAGATGTGAGTCAAGCTCTCGCACACACTGCTCTTTTGTATTTCCGTTCACAACGAAGGAATTGTGGACATGTGCTGTGAGGACGGTTGCGGTTTAATCAATCTTCGTGTTGAAAAGGGCCGAGCGGCGTGTAACGTTTCACGGTGCGTAAGAGGAATAATTGGCTTATTCACTCACATGGCGCATCCTTGGTTCGGGGTCAGGACGCAGGGGCGGCAGGTAAGCAGGGTGTGGAGTTACCCTTGCGTACTGATGGAGACAGGCAGGGTTCAGAGTGACAGGCGTAAGCAGGGTGCAGAGGTTTAAGCAGGGTGTGGAGACGCGCACGACGACGCAGCCCCCTCCGAAAACGACCATGAAAATTTACATTTCCATTGGCAGGAGGACCCAGCGGTGCCAACAAGAGTTGTAAAACTGGAGTGCTTCAAGGAAGCTGAAAGCGTGCGTGGGAGCAAGGTTTGAGCCATCTCGAGGTTGTGCGATCTTCGTCACGACTCTGAAATTCTGATGGTCGTGTGAGTGACGCGACAGAAAAGAAAAAAATTTGAACTGCCTGAACCTTGAGGACATTTGGTCAGATTGTAATTGTGAACAGCCTGAACCTGGAGATTCTGTCATTAATTGTCCTGCAGAACCGGGGCTACGGAAAAGTATTTGCTGTGAAATGAGTGCTTTTCTCAGAGCGCTTGGTAACGCATGCGCGCGCCTGAGGACGTACAACGGTGCGAAGAGTCGGCCTCGAGACCCTGCCTCTCGCCCATCAGATCCAAATCAGTAGCATCACGCAATAGATCTGCGTGTACCACTGACAACACACCGCAGCAAGGCCTGGTTCACGCTGAATGCGTCACGAGTTGCGTCTCTGCGAACCATCGGGTGCTGCATTGCAGAATCCATGCACTCAACACACATTGTGCAGTTTGAGCAGAGCCAAACGCAACACACAAAAGATCAACACACACGCCTTCATCACGTTTGCATGTTTGTGTGTTGACCTGCTAAAACTCGCTGTTGACATGCGCAGCGCATGCGTGACGCGTCCCGTGTGAACCCGACCTGGTCTCTTCCTCCGTGTGCTCAGCACTTGGCTGCGACGACAAAGATTGTGCTCGCGCCCACTTGATCAAAGAGTGCGGGGCTTGAGAATAGGATGTAGCGGCGTGTGTGAGGAATTCCGCTCCCAGGTAATGAAGATGGTCGTGTCCGTACCAAGCATCCGGAACAGGATACAATGGGTACGGTACGTGCATGGATATGTGGCTCTTTCCGCGGGGTATGTCCGATGTTTCGTCGCTTTGATCGAGGCACGAAGTTGTGGTCTGAGTCGCGCAGAAGGTCTGTTTTGACATAATGAGCCTGTAGGTTCATGCTCTACAGACGCAACGGACTCCATGGACGTGGTGAGTCTCCATGAAACTGACCGGGAAGAAACGTCTCGAGGAGATTGGGCCTCTGGGTGAAGGGGGTTTGCATAGATTAGGGTTGGTGTTGATTGACAGGTGAGAAACTTTTGTCACGAAGCAGTGTCAGGGTGTTCAGAACACCGAATACGATGTTTTCATGATGCATGACTGAGGAGTCAACAGAAAGCAGACTTCACTCATTTGACAACAACAAAAAGGACATTATCTGTTCCGTAATGGTCGGAAAATTTTGCTGAGGCCTGTAGTCTTGTTTTGATTTGCTGGAAACGTTTGGCACGATTTGTTTCACATGAGAACCTCGTGCGCGCTTGCCAAGTAAATCTCGATGTGTTGATGTTGTTTCTGAGGAAAGAACAAAGGAAACCTGAGGCTCTCGGATCTGAACACAGTCAGGATTTTTAACGCGCTGCGCCAGTGCAGGGATAATTGCAGACCCAGATATGGCTTCTATTTTGTGTGGATTGTGAGGGTGCATGGATGCTCCGAATTGTCACTGTTCTTTCCGAAGAAACAGTGAAAGAACGCAATTTTCAGCTTTGTCATGAGAGTGATGTTTGACAGTTCCGCCTGCCCTGTTTGGCCCGAGGCGAACAAATTTCTTAAATGCACAAATTGTGTTGTAAATAGGCATCAAAGGCTCGGGGTAGCCACATTTGAGCCGCTGCCCGGGTCGCCACGCACACACCGCTGCGTTCTGCGTTCTCACGCTGGTTTCGAGATGTGCATCAGGGAAGGGAAGGGGTCCTCAAAAATCATCAAAACAGCTTTCAAACGGATTCCTTTCTTGCGAGAAAGGCTTCTGCTGAAACAATATTCTCATGTTGTTGTTGTAACAAAATTTTCATATTGTCATGCTTCACCGTGCACCAAAGGTATTCAAAGATTACCAAATTTGGCCTGAAAAAGATACCAGAAGAAAGAGACAGATGGACTCGGCCTGACAGGGTAGGGTTCCTCCTGACCCAAAAGAAAACGTGAAGCAATCCAGACAACAATTTCAGGTCACATTCCAAATCGGAAAAAAAATGGGGTTTCACCATCACTGAGGGGTCACTTGATTCACTTGATTCCAGGGTTCACTCCTTGGTGTGAATGGGAGGAGTGAAAGTGCGAGTGGGACACAAAGTAAAACTGTAATAGTTCAAGAGACAGGCTTCGAGTGAAAGTTCCCGAGCAGAGAATGTGTTCCTTAAATCACCCATTAAATTTCTACAAAAGGCTTGTTTGTTTTGCTTGAGGGGCGTCTAGACACTGGATACCAAAGCAAAGAGATGGTGAACACTGTCAAAACCGCATCCGTTTCCAACGGTCAAGACTGACGTCGTTTTGAGGTGTGTCCAACAGGAATGACGTCCTTTTGTGTTTTTCAAACCTTTGGCTTTCGCAGTGTTTGACCAATTTGAGCTCTCAAGTTCGAGCCTTTTACGCGCGGTGTCCACAGATCTGTCTTCACAAAACTCCCTTTTGTGGCCTTTGACCTTGAAAAGTGGCAAGAAAAGACGCAAAAAAATTCAGTGGCGACCATCTGTTTTGACTTGATATTTGCTCAGTTCAAAAATACAAATCAACACAAAGTGCAACTTCAGATGAGAAATTTTCTCAGGTTCGAACCATGTCGCCGCTGTCGCCGCACTGTAAAAACTGCAGTGACTCACACATCACAACCAGCGTTGTTTCAGAGCCGCGACAGAAGACTGATGTGTTGGTGGGAAAAGGCCTTGCTTGAGTTCGGAAAGTCGAATCCAAATGAGTTTGCTCCACTGGTTGAGTGGCGTCGATTGCTGACAAGAGTGGGGCGTCCTGTTCGAGCGTTGATGCTGAAGGGAATAGCGAAGACCGTGGCAGCTACTTCCAGCAGAGTTCGACACCACACAACTGAGACAGTGATAGGGACAAGCCTTGCGCGCGCGCGCGCGTGTGTGTGTGTGTGTGTGTGTATGTTCCTGTGTGGTGTGTGTGCGGTGTGTGAGAAACATGCATTTGAATTGATTGACATGTCAGTGAATGAAGAATGCCTACCTGATCAAAACACAACCAACGAACATTTTGAACAACTTCTTTTTCTCAGAGTGTGACATGATATTCACTGTATCCCGAAATGGAATTTTATGCTAATGTGTGGAGATAATGTATTATCGCCTTTGGACTTTGATGCATATGTGAACATCAGCACACAATACTCGGCATTCAGTATGAGAGATGAAGCATTGGAGCTCAGCATCACGTATGAGGATTTCCTTCCTCAGTTCTTCTTGGCTCCGGGAGGTGTTTCAACATTTGGTTGAAAATTTCTCCTGTGCATCTGTTGTGCGAACAGAGAATTGTCTCAAGGAGGCAAATGGACTAAGAATTATTTGGTGCGTCCGGTGGGTGAGGATTTGGGCATTTTTGTTGTTGGCTGGAAATGAAAGGCGAACCCCACGGAAAAAAAATGACCAAGGGTGTGTCTTGTTGGAGCCGTCCTGGCTCCTATGTGTGCACGAACGACTCACACGACGCTTGGAACCGGAGTACGAGGCTCAACTGTGCAGGCAACACCGCGGGTGATCAAGTGTATTGACATTTCAACCAGGATGCGTTCTTGGTGTGTGTGTGTGTGTGTGTGTGTGTGTGTGTGTGTGTGTGTGTGCAAATGTTCAGACCTACAGGCGAGTCGTGAGAAGCACAAAGACGTAAATTCATGCAACAATGTGTCAGCTGGTGCTGTTTGAAGGAAAGTGCGGTTTTATCACCTTTTTGTGTGTGTACCTGTGCACACGTTTGAGCTGTTTTACGCTGGATACGTTGTGCGTTCCATCCCTGTGTTCGCCGCTAGCAGCTGCGTCCACCCAGCTACGCAGTACCTGTTCAGTCATGCGAAGAACGCAACCCGCAACAGCACTGTGAAACAGGCCTGTTTCTACGTGTACAAATTGGTGTGTGGAGCAGATTTGCACGCGTGTGTTACGTACTCGTTTCATGTGTCCACACCATCTGTGTATTTCAGATGAGACGCAACTGAAACCCGGCACCTGCACACGGATGAACGTGGACCCTGGGGAGTGAAGATGCTGGTGAACCCCACAAAACAAACCACAATGGGAACTTCCCATGAACGTTTTTTCTTCGCAACCACATGCCAGACGCTGGTCATTGGTGGACCCATGAAGATGCTGACTGGTGACCTTGTCCAGCAAGCTCCTTTCTGATTGGTTTGTCCACCGCAGACGCTGAGTTCTCATTGGCTGCGATGATCCGTCACGTGTTCGTGTTCGGGGTGGTTGTCCCGACTCTCGTCACCATCGCTCTTTTCCTGGGGTTCCTGCTCTGCTGGTACAAGTTCAACATGCGCGAGAGACTCTTCTCCAGGAAGAACCGGAAGTCGATCTTCAAGAAACCGGAAATAGAACTTCAGAACCGGAAGAGGATGAATCTGCACAGGAAAGCTCCCGGGAAAGCTCGGAGGGGATTCAGCCCCAGTACCTCCAGTGAAGATATAAGCAGCGACACAGATCTGTTTGAGTTGGATGAAGATCCCAAGTCATTCCGAGAACACAGAATTCGAAATAACCAGGAGCTGAACGCAGTCGTGATATTCAACAAGTCGACGAGGGAGACAAGCACCGTCGTGGCGCCAGTCAGCATACCGAGGAAGCCCAATGTCCCGGATGTGCAGAACCTGGACGGGACCAAGGTCACCCTGGAGGACACGAGTCGTAGGACCTGCAGGTTGAAATCCGTCACTTTTGAGACTGATGCAGACGAGACCAAAAAATCTGTGAATCTGAAAGGTAAAAGTAAAGATGTGACAAAACCAGACAGGGCGGCTTCTAGACACAAGGCTGTCTCACCCACAGGTGGAACCTCAGACAAACCCGCGAAGTTCTTGCGGACGGGGTATGTGAACTCGATCAGTCCGCAGTCCGACTGTGTGAAGCCGAAACGTGTGGTTTGGAACCAGGAGTATCGGCCCAGAACAGATCCAAGACGCTCGAAAGGAACCACGTCACCGTCTGGAGCAAGAGAACCTCAATATCCTGCAAAATCCGGAACCGCTGAACTCACCGGAATTCTCGTCAACCTGGATTTGAATGCAGACCCAGGAGCTCGGAAGAAACCTGGAAATAATGCAGATTGCAGAACAACGTGGGACGGTGGCACTGCATTGAAAGCAGGAGTTTCCAAACCAACGTTGCCCTTGCAAACCCGTGAGTCTGGAGGAATCCAGAGTACGATGGATTCGAGGACTCGTGGCCCAAAACTGGGCACCGGAAGTCCAGACTCCTCCATGTTTCATCCGGGAGTTTCCAGTCAGCAGCACGCCATCGTGTCTGAACCACGTTCGGGACACATGGATGTTGATCTGGAGTCAGACCCAGATTATCCCAGACTCTCCCCGACAGCAGCTCAGCCCCGGAGCATCCTACGCTGGACTCAGTCTTCCTGAAGCAAGAGTGGATCAAGTGTGGATCCAGGGGTGGATCCCAGATCTGATCAACAGTGTTCAAGTTCATGGTCGCAGTATCAGGTGGAGGGTTGTTGGCGTCAGGCCTGAACTGCCTCAGAGATTAACATTTCAGTGACTGCCGCTGTCTCTCAGATCTGCGATTAGCTGGGGGGGGGGGTCCTTGAGGATCAAAAGAGTCTAATTGCCAATCCGTTGTTGTTGAAAGATGAATCTGGACGCAAACTCTTTGTCGCTAAACTGAAAAATTGTTTGTCCCTGGATTCATTGACATCACGTGCAAAATTTGGGCTGCAAAGCATGACTTACCCTTCATGACGGGATGTGGGAGCGAGTGCCACGAAAACTCTGAATTTTCTTCAAAACGTTCCTCTGCAGCGGATCTGAGATCGGGGTCAGAGATTGTCTGATCCTCTCAGGCTCAGTAGAGGGAGCAAACACAAAGTGGGGGATCTTGTGTCGCCTGAACCCGTAGTGCCCGCCCCTGGATCCGCTGGAGGGTCAAGAGCAGAGGAGTCTGTGGAACAGTGGACGGTCCTGTAAGTTCTAGGAAATAGGAGTAAAACGTCTCCTGTGGCAGCAAATAAACAATGGCTTCGTGGCGTCAAGAGTTTGTTGAAATGTTTGTGAAAGTTTGGCTTTGTGAGAGATGACAAAAGCGACACAGGTTTCGTTGTTTGCTTTGGACGCGGTGTTTTCTGCGAATGCAAAACATTTCTCCGTTACTTCTTTCGTCAATTGCTCAAGATCAGAAACTCATTTTTCTCATTTTACGACTTCTTTTGTCCTACTCACCCAAGAGATCTGTTGTGTGAACGTGTGTCAACGGAGTGCTCGCCTGTCCGTGCACTGACAGGCGAGGCGGGGAGTTGCCACTGGAGGAGACTGTTGTTTGAAGTTTGTGAGAATAAAGCAACTGTTACTGAACCGTGACTCTTCATCAAGCCACAAAACACAAGCATCGAACCTCACCACCTCACACGCAGGTTCTCACCCGCACGCACGCACGCACACACACGCACAAGCACGCAACACACACACACACACACACACACACACAGAGAGTTGCAAACACGCCTGACATCTCTTTCCGAGCAATCACGGAGATTGCTTTGTCCTGACGAAATTCGAGGAGATTTCTTTCTCTGACATTTCCGCCGTGGTCCCTTCTGTCCTCACCTCGGCGCCATCCTTGATGAGAATTTTGTCGCGGACTCAACACGAGCCTACAGCTGCGATGGCATCGATGTCACCTCCACCACGCAATGTTCTCTGTGGACAGGAGGGAGTTTTGGCAAAACGTCCGGTCCTCCGCTCGTGCCTCAGAAAGACGTACCACCGGACGTCGGAGGAAATGTGTGCATTGTCTTGTTGCTGAGAACAATGGAAGTACTGAAGGTGTTGACGGGCCAGTCTCCAGAGACCTGTTGTGAGGGCACCACACAAATGACAAAACCTGCAGCGTTGGCAAAAATTCCATCGTGTCAAGCGAGAAGGAATCACGGCGCTGCAGCCTCACGCAGCGTTCACATAGCTTCATCTCTACAAACCAACAGGTCCACTTACGGCCTTCCTGCACTTCCCTGCAGATTGCAGCTATCAGCAGAATTGCTTCAGTAAAAATTAGCGCGAAAGGCTTGTGTTTGTACAGTTTCCACATCTCTCCGTATCTCCGGCCACAGGAAGTTCGGTGGCGTCCCAACGCACGCGTCTGCGTCTGCACTCGGATGCTACTCCAGTTGAACCACCATCGTCCACTGATGAATTGCCACTTGATTTCTGTAGAATCTGGGTTTATCGTTCCGCTCGAGATTTGTCGCACCAATCTCACGTCTCTGGTATCTGTGGAAAGAAGGTAAGTTTTTCATAGGGGGAAGAAGGACTATTGCCTGGAGGCGCAGGCAGGAAAAATGTCCTGTATTTAGGGGGTGTCTCGTACCCTGTGTGCGCCTTATATTGCTTTCTTCAACAAGCGAATGAGCGTGGTGGCGTGGTTGATGCGTGATGTGTGCAGTGTGAACAGGAACTTAGCGTCTGCACGTGACCTGCCATGTTGACGTTGTTTCCGCTCTGGAAGGAAATGTCGCTGCGGTTGCTGCAATTTGTGTCGCGAGACCCAGCGGACACCGCCCGTCCTGAGACCTTGAGGTCAGTGATCCGGACGGAACAAAACACAGCGTAGGTGGGTGCCCTGACAAAATATCTCCAGATGTGCCTGCTCGATGACTGCAATCTTCAAAATGAGGAATAGTCCCCGACAAAAAAGAAACAGTCGAGCTTGGTCCTTCCAAGAACTTCCTTGAGAGCCAAGGAGAAAAGGACTAGAGAAAGAAAAGCGAAAGGAGAAAACCCCGCAGTGAGGCTCGGGGTCTTTGAGGCTCGTTCGGTGCGTCAATTTGCGGCGGCGGCGGCGGCGGCGGCGGTGTGAAATACGGGGCCCGGTGCAGGCGATCCCGGGGACAGATACGGCGCGCGTGAGCAGAATCCGCACGGCCTCATCGCGCGCACTCGGCGCCCAGAGTCTCATCCCGCAGAACCAGCGGCGGGTCCAGGGGCGGGTCCAGGGGCGGGTCCAGGGGCGGGTCCAGGGGCGGGTC
>JAAUXT010004992.1_pt1 | contig 20766 bp, 21 predicted proteins | sample 7278171 | NCBI WGS metagenome assembly JAAUXT01 (sample SAMN14350112, study PRJNA611818) | marine sediment metagenome | isolation source: surface marine sediment (1.8m) | place: French Polynesia: Moorea | collected 2018-08 | reverse complement strand
GTAGGGTGGGAGGTTACATTCCAAAGTGTGGACAGACGCACACATGAATGCTAAGGGTTTTTAAGCCAACAGCGGGACCTAGATGGCCGGCTACGCGCGACCATCAATAAAGCCCAACACAATGGAATCACAATAGGAAACACGCAAATGCAATTCACCCCTCGCTGTTCCTGCAGTAAGAGAATTACTCCTTCGTTTCACTGCAGCGCGTTCGGGGCGTGATTGTGTGTGTTGCAGTTTATTAGATTATTTGCACTGCCTCCGCTCCTGATTAATAAGATGACAATGACTCTGATCTCCCTTTCATTACGTGCTTATTACAGAACAGCGAAATTGTCTCAATCGCATGAGATAATAACACACTTGTTGGCCAGATGACTCCCAAGTCTATAATCTCGATGCTCACTTTTTTCTCCCTTTTTTGGGTGAAAGGGGATAGTTGTCGTTTTTACAAGACCAAACATGGGTTTTGTGTTTTCAATGTCTTTTTGTTGCGGAAATCAAACTCAAATTTGGAACATCAAAAGCAGTGCAAACAACCTTCTTTTGTACCACAAAGAAAAAGCGTCTGAACATCAACACAACCACGCAGCGGAACTTCAAACTTGAACAAAACATGCACCAACCAGCAAAATGCACGGCAAGTCACTTAAAAACTCCTTCTAATCTAAAATAGAAAAGAACTTCATGCACATGCAAAGAATAAAACCTGAAACATAACTTAGAAATCTAAAAGCTTTGAAATAACGAGAGCATGCAGGTGAAAAGTCTCTCGTCTGTCCGTCTCGTCACGAAGGTGAGCAGTGAGCAACTGCGCTTCCGAATTTGGGTGGTAGGTGAAACCAAAATTTTTCCTGACGAGAGGCACCAGTACTTATATCTGAGTGACGAACGGACATGAGGACAGAAAGACAAGGGGACCACACTACAGCATGCGTAGCTGTGCTCTGCAGCAGCAGCAGCAGCAGCAGCAGCAGCAGCAGCAGCAGCAGCAGCAACGTGAGTGTACCGGTTGATAGAGGAGACGGACGGCACGTTCTCCTGGTCGCACACGTTGTCCTGCAGCAGTCGGTCCCTGATCTCCCACGCGAACATCGTCGGGTTCTCCCGCTTGTACTTGCAGATGTGGTCCACCACCTTGGGCGTGGCCACTTTAGGCTTCGACCCGCCTATGACTCCAGGCTTGATGGACCCAGTCTCGTAGTACCTGCATCGTGGGGTGAAGAAAATGAACCAGGTTAGCAGAGACTTGTGTGTGTTTTCTCACCTGTTGATGGAGCTGACGCTGGGGATGTTGTCGCTGGAGCAGACCCCCTCAGAGAGGAGCCGGTCACGGATCTCCCAGGCGAACATGGTCGGGTTTTCCTGTTTGTACACCGTGATGGCGTCCACCACGTGCGGGGTGGCCACCTTCGGTTTGGAGCCGCCGATCACGCCAGGTTTGATCGAACCTGTTTCATAGTATCTGTTCGGGGTGGGAGGAAACAAAACAAAAGGTTGAAATGAAAGCAAAGCATGCAGGAGAATTGGTGTGCGTGTGTGTGTTTGTGTGTGTGTGTGTGTGTGTGTGCGCGGTACTTTTTGTGTTCGGCTGGCAGGCGTACGCGTGCGTGAGTAGGTGCGCACTCTTTCAACATTCTGATGATTCACAATTCACCAGAAAATAAACTCACATGGCCCTTTTCACATCTCATGCACTTTTTCACACTGAAAATGATACTCTTACTTCTGCACCAAAGAAAGCACGAAAGTGCCTTTCTTTCCTTTAGGGCCAAGTGAGTGTGTGAAGCGACATGAGGTGACAGGTCCATGTTTGGCCCGACACTCTGGGTAACAATTCCCCATCATGATATCATGCACTCGCAGCACACAGGACTTTTGAATTTTCATACTCTCCAACAAAAGCTCGTGAAAATAATGATTCTCATGTTCAAATTGAATTCAGGTGCGACAAAACAGCTCAAACTGGGGTTTCAAAGGCATTGGTTTTGTGAGGGCACTTCCCTTTTCAAACCACCAAATTATCACTCATTTTCGCCCAATTTTTCCCCAACGGTTTTCCCTGCAAGACAGTTGTACAAATTACACAGCGAATTTGCTCCATGTCACCTCAGGATTTTCTGGTCTAACGTTACACACAATTTTCCATTTGCCCAGTGCAATAGTTTTGTTCCTTTGTCCTAAGGCAAAAAAATGAACGCCGAATTTTCACGCTCCTGGGTCTTTGTCCTGGTTGCAGTGTTTTCCTTTTTGTCAACACAACAGTTGCAGGGGGTGAACGGCAGAAGGTAATGTTTACAATTTGTCATGTCCAGGTAACCACCGCTGCACAATAACAGGGTTGACCAATTGAATTTTGTAATTTCTACGCCGTCGTGCAAATTGTTATGTTGAAAAGAGTAATGACATTAGTGCCTGGTCATTTCTGCAGAGTCTCATTCAATCTGCCACACAGTTGCCACGGATAGGTTTGGCAGTTTGGCTTCAAAAAACAAAGGCATGAACAGGACCTTTTCCCTCGTGTTTGTTGCCATTCAGTGAGTGACTCAAATGCGTTTTTGCCACAAAAAGGCAGTGAAAGGGTGCGGCGGCTGATATTTGGGTTTGGTGAAGGTTAGAGCAACACGGCTGGTGGAACTGCAGCCAGACGAGGCCTTTTGGTGCAGGGTCCGCCCCACAATAGGGTCCAACGAGTTTCTAATAAAGTAACCACATGGGGCATTAACTTTTCCCCTGCGCATCCCTCCAATACCCTGGCAACGCACGTCAGGCATTGTTGACACGCACGTGCGCGGACGCGACGCGCGCGCATCCCTTCCATTACCTGGTCCCCGCTGCAACAAAAGTCACAGTTGCTGATCGCGGGTCCGGTGGCACCCTGGCACAACCGGTGCGCGCGGCGCGACACACGCACCCACACACCCCTGCTGCGCTGCGCCGCTGCCACGCACAATACCCGGGGGTAGCCCGGGAGTAGGGGGCTGTCACCGAGCCCCACACCCAATTACCCCATTGTTCTCCCCCACAAAACCCGCTGATAAATGAGCGCCCGGCCTTTTTCATGTCGAGTGGCCTTCCTTCCCTAATTTTGCCCAAACAAGCTACAAATTTACTCAATTGCCTCAAATTTCTGCACATGCCAGGGGAAATATTTACTCTTTCTGCTGGAAATTACTCTCCTCATGTTTTCTCAACACGGAATTGGTTTGTCACAATGTTCAAATTGACACAAAAGCTGCGTTATTGTGTTATCCGTCTTTGCTGGGTGAGCCAGGGACTGAATCCAGCGCTTGTTGCAGCATTCCCCCTTTCCAGTGTGTTCACAGAATCTCAAATCCACAAAAAAAAACAATTGTTTTCCGTCCGTGGGACGATGTCACTGACGGCCTTCCCTCCACCTTTTCCCACTGTCACTGCACTATTTCAATGCAAATTTTCAACCGTGGATCCAAAGGTCAGGAGTGTAGCATTCCCGGTGCGCTTTCTCACATTATCACCTGTATCACCTCGTCCCATGCAGCCAGGCCTCTTTCACACTGGATTGTGCCACGCATTGCGTCCCTGTCGTACCAGTCAATGGACGCTGTGCCGACTCAGCAAACAAAGCAGTGTCCTGGACAAAGCCGCAACGTACGACGCACCCCGTGTGTCCGTGCTCCCGACAGGTTATGCCTGATCAGGTTCAGTGGCTCATCAATCGTCACAGTCGCCGGAATTTCCAATGCGTAGCGTCACCTCACCTCTGATGCATTGCTCGTCAAGTGAATCTGTGAATCATGGGACGCGTCTAAATTCTCGGATTTGATTCTTGTCAAAAAGGTCATCTGTAGCCCTGGCATGATTCTCGGGACCACGAGAGGTAAATTCAGATTTCAGTCTCAACAGACTCTCGAGGGACCAGGTATGGCTGACTTGGAGCTACTTTCCCCTGCATCTGAATGAAGCCCGTCATTCCCCGTCTTTTGTCCAGCATTTTTCCTCGTCGCCAACCCAAAGACAGTGATTCTGAGAGGAAACGGTGACTTTTTCTGCAGAGCGGAGGTCTCTCTGCATCTGCCTGGTTTTCTTTCGCGGAAGTGGAGCCACAGTAATTGAATGCACCGAGGTGTCCCCGGCAACCGCGCCGCCCCCGCCGAACCTGACATATGGTCTCTTGACCCTTTGTCCCCGTAAAACTGTCAACAGTACGCTTCCATAATTTCAGGGTCAGTTCAAGCAAATTTACAGCCTCAATTCGCACAGCCATCAGCTACCGTTTCGTTTCCACTTTTTCGTCACAAAATCTGTCTTTGATAAGGCCGTTCTGGGAAACTTGAAAATGGCATTTCTTTCTGGACCTACAGCGCGCAAAACATTCCTCGTGGCCAGGACTGACAATTCTCCTGGTATATACAAGCCACAGGAACAGGCAGCCTCCCTCCCTCAGTATTGACCGAAGTCATGATATTCATACATGTTTCCAGAGCTGGGGAAATTTATGGTGTGTGTATTTTGGTCATGTTGATCCGGGATGGACATGCTGTCGTTATGGATGGACGTGGCGGATGAAGCCGATACGGCTCGTTCCCGCCAGGTTCACACTGGACGCACCACGTGCTGCGTCTCTGCACACGTCAACGAGGGCTGCGGCGTCCACGGCGCCCATTGATGTGGATAGGGCGAAACGCCTGACGTTCAGTGTGAATCCAGCTTGGGCCCGGACCGATGATTTAGTGGTGACAAGCCTGCAGAGGCGATATCGGGATGGAACATGCAGGGAAACTGCATGGAACAGCAGCAGGCAAGGCTCCATGGGTGGGATGCGGACTGAGACGTTCATAGGAAGACGGTGTGAGACAGGCAATTCAAGGATGTCGCTAGCAAGGCGCTCCTGTTCCGTCTTCATTCCTCTTTCCGACCAGAAGCGACAAACCTGTCCATAACATGTTGAAAATATGGTCAGTTTTCGGTCAGTCTTCTTCGCTTTCACTTCAGTCTCTTTTTCTGGATATGGCCCCTCCATCTGTTCTCCCTTCACAAACACTGATACTGAGGCGAACCTGCCCCTCTCCCCTCTCCACCTTGAGTGTTGACAGACGCAGGATTGGTGCAGTGAGTACAGATCGCTGACAAACCAATCACCACATCAAAAAAGCTCTCACGTCATCACATCGCTAAGCACCCGCGCACAAAAAACCCACAAAAATGTCGAGACAGGGTTCACACTGATTGCGTCATGCGTTTGTCTCCCCGGACAAGTCAACGGGTGATGTGTTCGACGTGAAATGGAGTCAACCCAGTGAATTTGCACCCCGAAGTCTTCGTATTCCTGCAGGCTACATTTTTGCCCTTTTTCTACGTTCGGGGACATAGGATCAACAGTCAAGTGTCAAATAATCAAATTTATGCTTCCGAAAGTGTTCAACTGAGTGCAGAAGTTGCTAGCAATTTGTCAACGCATTAACCAGTGTCACTTTGTGGTGAAACGATCAAACAGAGTTTGTAAATTCTGTTATGATTTCCCCACTCAGAATCTAAGAAGTTGGGTTGTTGAAATATGCGAGGCATTCTTTTGAACTTTCTGCAAAGTCTCGCAGGTTGAAAACCCCCTGACAGTGGTATGAGACAGAAATATCAACTGGCTTCTGTGGGTTTTCCTTTCCGTGTCATCATGTTGTTTTTATTGCCCAAATTGCATTGTGTTTATTGGTGGTAATGAAGTTGTTTTGCGCACTTGAGAGATCCGGAGGAACAGATTGCGCGGGATAATTGGTTAATCAGTTGATGAGTACTCATTACGGCGCACTCTGCGCTGAGTGAGTCGTCCCTCTCATCCAATCACTGTCACTCCCGCCTCCCCGACCTGACTGATCCAATCAAGGCATTTCGGGGTGAAAAGTGGATCTCGCTCTTGTTTTATTCCTTCCTCATTGAACACATTTTGACATTTGAACAGCACTGAATGCACAGTGATTGACAGCAAATTTTGCTAAAATTATGCAATCCACAACCAAATTTTGGGAACCACAATGAACAGAACCAAAATACAGCAACCCTCGTTTGTGCCAGTCAATTTAGAAGCAACTCCAGAAAATAATTCGCCTGCCCCATTGGCCGAAAATCTCAACACGACCCCACGGAAGAAACGCCAAGATGCGGCCCCAACCAAGCTGCGACGGCGGTCCCGTCCTGGAACTGGGATTCCCCGGACTGCGGCTGCAGTTCGTCCTCCGCGGACTCGAGTCCCACTTGACGCACGAGGGGAAGACAACAATTAACGTCATTAGGCGCAGCAGATGATGAGGCTTTGATGCACCGCCGCCGCGGCACTTCACTTTGATTGCAACAACAACCTCCGGACCGTCCCTCTCAAACTGCGGGCTGTGCGCTACGAACTTCCTGGCAGGCCAGGACTTGCCCAAAAGTGTCTTCACAATCCTGCTATGAGTTTGTTGCGTGGAAGCTGAGGACACAGGGAGCAACATCTGTTCTTCCGGATGGAAATTTTGAGCAACAATTCAGGCTGAAATCCAAATTCTTTTGTCTGGTCAGGTTCAAGGTAAATTCCGCATCAAACCTGTCGTCAAACAGCGTTGAACGCGCACCTGCAGAGAAATCTCGTTTCTCACAGCGCCGAAGCCACTCAAGCTGGGAGCTTTGATTAGAACCTGGCATATTGGGAGCCACATTGCGGGGTCAACCACAAGGGATCAGCCAAATTATTATCGAATTAATCTCCAATGCGAGGCCCGCTTCTCATGTTGAGAAACCGCAAATGGCTTCTGAAGCTTCCAAGGCGCCGGCGTCCCTCAGATGTTCCGGGAAATGAAGCGTGCCCGCCTTTTGTCTTCAACGTTTCTTTGATTCGCTCCCATCCAATATGACTTACATATGAATTGCAAATTGAGGCCAGTGTATGAGATTATCATTAACACGCGGATACAATACGTTTGAGAATACGTTCCCTGCAGAATTTCTTCAAAGGAGTGGCAATTTGAGTAGGTTACGCCCGGACCACAACACTTCCAGGAATTTTCAAATTTTGGATTTTTGAACAAAATCCTGTCAGTTCAAAATCTGACTCAACTGCACGTGCACACAACAATGCCACCTCCACGGTACCTGACTGAGCCATGCGGTTACTCACACCAAAATCCCCTCCCTCCCCGGGTCCCACTGTGGAATGAGTCTTCCTCCTCCCTCCCTGCGCATTCTGTTTATTCCAATCGAAGTCGATCCATCTCCGGAGTCGCTGGACGCACCGGATTGACAGCCCAATAAAAATCACATCACTCAAACCCGCTTCATTTGTAATCAAACAATGTCACTGTTTTCAGGCACGCTGGAACCCTGTGCAAAACTTCCTATTTCAGGTCAGTTCTTCCTGCGGTTGAGGCCTGTGGGACAAAATCCTCTGTTTTTGCACAGGGAAGTTCGCGGCCCAACGGAACCTGGGAATTCGCCTGAAGCGCCGTTTCATACTGGAGCCGTGTAAAACCGTGTACGTGTGTGCATAATGTATGTAAAACTGTTTACATTTACTCAATTGGGCATCAATTAAATTGACCAGTTTTTGTTTACGCTTTGAAATGAGCACGCCCTGGGGCCGAATAAATTTTCTGGGATAATCGCTGTTGGTGAAAATTCCAGTGAGATTGATGTTTCCTCGTGGATTCGATGCGCGAGCACAGACGAAACGAACAAAACGGGATGACAGAAAAATATTCTCTCCCACGAAGGGAAGAACAACTCACTCAGGAAATATCACGGATCATGGTGTGTGTGTGTGTGTGTGTGTGTGTGTGTGTGTGTGTGTGTGTGAGTGAGTGAGTGTTGGGAAACTCAAATTGTGCGACCGAGCACGCTCCCTTCGTCCCGAGTTCTTCTTGCGTTCGTCCACACACACACACATCTCAGCACATACACACACACACACACACACACACACACACACACACACACACACACACACACACACACACAAGAAGGAGTACACGACACTCAAACTGACCTGCCGAGTATCTTGGAGACGCAGCCGTGGGAGACGCGCAGCTGGCGGGAGATGTCGCACGGCCGCACCCCCTGGTGGGCGAGCTCGACGATGCGCTGCCGCACCACGTCCGGGAGGGGGCGTCCGTTCACGAAGACGCCGCCCAGCTGGTTCACGCCGCCGTGACCTGTGGACGGAGAAAGGGAGACGGTCAGTGTGCGTGCGAAGATTCATATCTGATCACACTGGACGTTTGTGGCTATCTGCTGTGCACTAAAAACCGGAAATGCTGGCTTGTTGCAATCAAGAAAGTTTTGTGTTGTTTTCTATTCACGCAACATGTAAACAAATTCATTTGAGCGTGTTTGGGATCATTGCGATTTCCACTGCAGTGCGGCTGCCAACACGCCAGGTACCCAACAAAGGCTAAATTATGCCTGGCTACTCTATTGGAAAAACTCCCCATTACTGAGCTTGCCGAGGTAAAGCCTCTCCTGCCAAGCGACGCATCAAATAGATACGTAACGATCATAATGAAAAACTGCGATGAAATTTTAATGGCTCCGAAGTTGCCAATCCATCATTTCTACTTCATTAGCTTGGAATACGCAGCTTCGAAGCTTTTCTATTCACACGTACAACAGCATTGTTGGCCCCGAATTGAAGCACTGGCGACGAGAGAATTTTTTTCACTTTTTCTGCGAAGCTAAAAGTCATCCCGTCCCTATTTTGCCTTGAGAGCATCAATTACACGCCACTCTCGTATTTTTTTCTTGACGTTGTGTGTGCATGTACCCTGAAAAAGGAATGAACATTAATGCGGCTGTGAATGTTTGAAGAAAGTCTTGAAGCGAGTGAGCAGCAGACAGATCACCACCCAAGTTCCAGCACAGAAGGAAACCACCCTCTGTGGTCACAGCGAGAGCAAGGCACAAGCGAGAAGCACACCAACGGAGAAAGTCCAAAGAAAAATACAGAAGATAAAATGCTGTGAAGAGGACAAGTTCCAACAGATTCCGTCCCGTGAGGCGTTAGTGAAGGCGTTGCGGGCTACAAGCCACGATGTGTCGTCATGACGACTCGCTGAATAGGTGGTACCTTTTCCCCCCGAGTTCTGCCTGGGCGGAGGTTGGTTCGCCAAGTGCATTTTGTCCTCGCCGTTCTCGTGTTTGGGCGTCACGGGGGTGAGGACCGGAGCGGAGAGCAGGGCTCCGGCGGTGAGCGCGCCTGCTACGCCGCCAGCGCCGCCGCTGCCGGCCGAGACCGGCGCCACCACCCCGGTCGTCCCCGCCCCCGCGCCACCGCCAGCGCCGGCGCCGCCCGCGAAGGCAGCGACGGCCTGCGAGTACACGAGCTCCGAGTACGCCGCCGCGGAGATGGTGGAGGGCTCGGACCCCGCCAGAGACACGAGCGCTGCCGCCTGTTGTTGCTGCTGTTGTTGCTGGTCGTCCTGTGACGTGGGTGTGGCGTCTCCTGTGTTACAGACACACAACATGCAAATTCGCTACTTCTCACTCATGCGATTGGAAAAGGAACACGGGAACTACGACGGAAGTTCAACCTCAGTCACCAACACTTGATATACGAACTCGCGTCACTAATCCATCATCACACAGATTCGCCCGACAACGCCTGGAGTTTAATTTTTGATCGTCCTCACATTTGTTGCGCTCACGTTTCAGTCTTGTCAACGTGTCATCGCCCATCAAATTCGCACTACGTCAACGTAACACGTCCTGCCGGACGGCCATTCGCTGCAGTCAACGCAACGTCGACTGACGGAGGTCATCACTTGCCACAGCGTCCATCAACTTGCAGACGCTCGAAACGCATCAGGACCAGTGTGAATCAGCCAAGCCCAAGTGATTTTGCCACTGATCTCCGAGGACCAATTTGCTCTACATGTCCGTAAAATGAACTGTTCACGGTTTCCGGATAGTTATGTCACAAGTCGCTGCAATATGCAAGAAAACTAGTGAGAAGAACCCAAAACAGAAAAGATCAGGATCCGATTTCGCACAATAAAAGTCCAGAACTGATGGAGCACCTGCTCAGCTATTTGTGCGTGACCGTTGGTCACCAATTTTGATGGACATTGCTCGACATCAAGTTGATATATTGCACATCATAAATTTAAATGTTTAACCTTGATGTGGACAAGTTTGACTCGAAAAAGTACAGACAAGACAAAAGAACAGGATGCTATTTCCCATAAAAGTCCACAACTGATGGAGCACCCTACTTTCGTGGGCTGACCAGCAATTTTTACGGACACGTATTCCACGTCCAGATTTAAATGTTTAACTGTTGACGTGAACACACACACACACACACACACACACACACACACACACACACACACAAACAGAGAACAAATACTTGCGGCAAACATCACTTCGGATTCAGCGAAAGTCGGCCCATGCTGTTCAGTTTGCTCACACATTTGTTCCGCATCATCACTTTTTTGCTTCTGTTTCACACCACACATCTGGCTCCTTTTGCTGTTTCTGTTCAAAAATGAGGAAAAGGCCTCCTGAATGAAAAAGGCCTCAAGAGAACTGGTGAGGCGAGAGGATGCAATAATTCACTGTACGTGGCAACCTTGGCCAGCAAGTGCTTCCACGTTCCCTGCAAAATTTACCCTTCAGTGGGATGCACTTTGCATCCACTTTTGTTCCTCAGCACAAAATCAGTGGGAAATCGAGCCCGGGAACACCAGCTGGGTTTGGAAGCCACGCAGGTCTACAAGAGGAACTCATGTCCCACACCTGCCCCAGGGTATCCAATCACACGACGCTGGAATGAGTGAGTGGACTCCGCTCGAAGCCTGGGAGTGCACGGCGTTGTTAGTGGAGAGCCGTGCCTCTCGGAGCGTGAAGCTGGGTCGGACTGATCTCTCACCTCGCTTCGAGGCGTCTGCACTCCGAGAGGGAAACACTACGAGAAGGCTGCTGCTGTCGGGACAAAATGGGGATGTGGAGCCCCTTGGCCCGTGCACCTGAGGAAGGTTTACACCACACTGGGGCACCGAGGGAGTTGCCCTCCAATCCAGGCAGGACTTTCACTGCTCGGGCAGCGGTTCAACCCCCCCTCCAAAAATCCAAACCAACGCCATCGGAACAGACCTACAGTTGTTTGAATCCGTGAATTGTGGACTGAAGACAGCAATTCAACTTGCTCTGTTCCAGATTGGTTTCAACAACACACATGCTCAATGCTGTTCTGGATTGAATTTGACATTCATTCACATACAGCGTGTTTCTGCAATTTACAGCAAAGGAAGTAGGAACCAAATTTCTCTGTTGTGCGAGTTGCCTTTGAAACTGCAGTGAACGTCTTGTTGAACACTCTGGAAACACCCCTTGGAAACTGTTGCCCCATTGTTTCTGTGGAGACCACCTGTGCACTTCGTGTGTGCGCATGTTGGGTCGCCGCAGGAGCCGAATCAGCAGCAGCCCTTCACGACCCACCCGACGGCGATTTGCCTAATTCTGCCCCGCTCAATTTGCACGAGTTTGTCAAACGCCCCGGCAGTGCTGCTGGTGCAGCAGATTTTCGTCCCTTATCATGCGATTGCATGACTGAGCCCAGGAACAGCCCTTCCTCCTTCAATGGTGAACTTTTCTGTTTGTTCAACTTTTCCTTTCACGTTCCCCCCATCACCACCCGACTTTGTGTCTTTTTCACTGTTATCTTTCCACTGCCACAGCACAATGGGAACAGTAAAGTATTGTGCAGGTACACCGGGTGTACCGCACACTCAACGGGGAGAAGTTGCCAATGCAATTGTGTTTCTTCTCCAATGTTGCGCACAGGTGACAAAAAAGCCGGAAAAAGCTGGAGTGCGTTACCGGTACTGAAGCCACCTGAACAGTTTGTTGTTGATGTCTTTATGTTGGAGGACGATCACCAACAACATGATACACCAGGGCATTGTCGAGGAGGGGCATTTCAAGTTCCCGCTGCGAACACACCGCACGGTGATCCACTCTCAAGTGACATGCCGCATGTAACTCGAACCCTTCCACCACAAATATGTAAACTTCATCTCGAAGTAACAATCTCGAAAACCACTTCAAGTGCTCTGGGTACGGCTGCCAATAACATGCACTTTCACAAGGTACGACACCAATTATTAAACGCACCCATCACCCACAAGTTCCACAGCTATTTCTGAACATTTCATGTCAGGCTGAACCACGACTGCCTCGAAGCCTGTAGGTAGAATGTATACAAAATGCAAAGAATAGGACCTCTGTGACAGAATGCCGTCTCCAAAATCACCAAATCATAATCCCGAGCAATACTTGCAATGCTGTGAAATTCATGGCAATATCCTTTTGCTTCACCATTCATTTCAGCAAGCTCCACAAAAAATGTCAAATTTTTTATTCTCCCGCCATTATTACGAATTCTCTGCAGAATCTGTAGGAGCCAATAAATCGCGGCTGAATTTTCAGGCGCATTGTACGCGGGACGGGGGAGAGAGCGGGAGGCTGCGGGGCGGCGGGGCTCACTCCGCGGACGGGTCGGGATTAATGCTCCGCGGTGCGAACCCCAACAATTCGCACGTCTCGCGCCGACTCCCCTGGGCCGGGCTTGCGCGCAGAGATATGGGGACCCCGTCAAAACACCCGCAGCAGCGAGCTCGTTCTTTTTGACGTCAAAACGAGGCGTGCGAATCCGTCTTGGAGTGATTGGGATGGGCAGGAGAAGGACGGGGATTTGAGACGGGAGGAAACGTCCCCCTCCTGTGACAATGCCAATGCATTTCGCGACCAGTTATGCGGAGGGAGGCAGTTTCCAGAATACGAGACATGCATTCAGCCCGCAGAAAAAGAGTCCAAAATCTACCAGCTTTACACTGGCAATGATTTTCCTGCGAATTTACATGGAGCAAAATCAACACAGTTTACAATACGAAAAAGTCAGTGCTCCTCTCGTTGGCATGCTCATTGGCCATAAAATTTTTGAGGAATGCAAATTGTACAATCTACCTTATCGTGGTGAGGATCATGTGCTGAGACGGCGCAATTGATGCAGAATAATTTCCCTTATCCGCGGCGTACTCGTATCCCAACATCTTCATCATAAACTTCAGACCTGGTTCACACAGGGCGAGACGCGAGTGTTGTGTCCGTTGGCTTGTGCAGGACCGCAGAGTACGACGCACCCTGTGTGAACCAGCGCTGCTGATTTCCTCGGTGCAAAAGAAAGGCACGATGGCAGGAAGCCTTCAGTCCGCAAAATAGACGCAGAAATGTATGTCTCTCGTACGTGCTGATGATCATACGCTGCGTCCACTCAACAAAATGATCTCTTCACAAGGGAAAATACACACATTTATACACTCCCAGACAAAATGTACCAAACCATAACTTTCACACATCGCGCTCACGAACAAAAACACTGGCTGCCTTTCAGACTACGATTCTGCGTCCAAAATCCCTATTTTCTTGCAACAGCAGCGTTAAAGAGGAAACCGGGAGCAGAGCGTCACTTTTTCAATGGAAGTGTGCGCTGTGGTGTAAGAAGGCGTTGATGCGCGCACCATTGACTTCGCGCTGCTGCCCGACCGACCGACGCGGCGGACCGCCGCGGCGCGGAACACCGGGCACGGGGCGCAGCGCACCGCGGGCGGCCGCGGCCGGGGCTCGCGGGCGGCGGAGCGTGGTGCGCGGCGACCGTCGAGGCAGCGCAGCGGGGCTCCGACGGTGGAGGGCCCCGGTGGTCTGCTCGACTCCCTGCTGATCAAGTGACGAGCAATGCTGTGCTTCGTGGGTGCTGACCCGAACAGACGTTGTGGTCCAGGTCACTTCTGTTTTTGGAACCCACTCTGAGGAATGAGACGTTTTGAGACAAAAAATTTCCCGCATTCTTCCCTTCGGGAACGCGCTCTGTCCCACTGTGTGCGGCACCCGTGTCCTTCTCTCAGCCATGTTTCAGCCGCCCCCTCCCGAAACTCCAAGTTTTTCTCCCCCACGTTCATCTTTCCTTCAACTGCAAAACGTGCAGCAGGTTTCTGCACGGGCAGTGCTGAGGGCGCCTGGACCACCGGCCGTGACTACTGAACAGGCTCCGGTTGAGCGGAGCCCAGGGCTCCGAGTCCCGGCGCAGGGAGGGCGGGCTTCCCGGCCGGAGCTGCTATCTCTGCCGCGGAACATCACCCATCATCACCCGGGGTCCCACCAGTCTCCCCCACACCTCACCAAATCTGTCTTTCCAATGCTTTAGCAGTTGAAGAAAAGGCGCGCAAAAATGGCAAAAAGTACTCGACTGATCATGAACAGAAACGCCATCAATTTCTCTTCCCTTCCTGCAGCACCACACGACATTGATTTATGCAAGCTTCAAATTCCAAAATCTCCGACCAACATTACGCCATGGTTAGTTTCGCTCAACTTTATTATTCAAAGCGTAACGTAGCGAGACGTAGTGAAACGCGGCGTACTCTTCCGAACTGCTGACCACGGCCGCACATGGCCAGTCACTTGTGAGATCACTCCATTGTCCCCTTCACAAAACACACAACACACTTCAACACCACAACAGAAACAGCGATGAGACGAGCCCTGCCTCCCATTCACAGAAAACGAGCCTCAACCACCATAGCATTCCAATTCTGTGTAATGTGAATTTTCAATGAGCGCACATCTTTTCTCTGCTGTACATACTCAACTCAATTTCTTTCTCATCAAGTTGTAGAGAAATTCAATTTGAGATTCACCGGCCCCGGAGGTGGCATTGGAGGCCGAGGAAAGACGGAGACTTGTGGAAAGAAGGTGGATCTGCGCCACTACCCGGAGTGCGGTGTGTCAGCAAAATATTAATATGGCCATAATTTTATCGTTTCAACATCAGGGAGAGGCCGACAGATGACTGACGAAGAGAAAAGGTCAATGTCGACACACCCAGTGGAACAATCAGACCTGTTCATCCCGCGAGTATTTTCGGACCCCCACCCCATGGGTGGAGCCAAACTTTTCACGACAAAAGCCACTTTGCTTTCTTTTCTGCCTCAGTGACGTGGCCAGGGTCAGGTTGGCAAAAGAAGTGGCAAAGTTGGATCCACCCCAGCCTGCACACGGAATGAAGCACTTCCGCGACGAATTGTCTCGTAATCTGCCCGTCTCACTCAAAACCTAATGGAAACCTCGGACTGCCTGTTTCCCAGGTAATGCATTCCTGCATAGCAACCACACAGAAAGTTTGCACAAGTGTACAAGCAAGTCAAATGTTGCAAAGTGAAGAGGAAATACAGGTGCGACATTTCTGGGAAGTTCTCAAAGCCATTAAAATTATTTGCCCATAAATGTGCAAAAACACCCAAACAACTCCAGCACAATCTCAGTCAGCTCGGGCCGATTGAAGAACAGATCTCTGGGGTGATATTTGAAGAGAAGGACAATTCTCAGGCCACAATCTCAAATTTATAGCCTTTTGATTTAGCAGCTGGTGGGGTATTTGGCCACAGGCGCCATGTTTAAAACTCAAGACGATGCACCTTTGACATGGCTGCAAGCATACTCTGAGAAAATACATTTCGCGATACTTCTTCATATTTGGGGATATTTCCTTCCCAATCATGTTGCCAGGCAGCGGATTTATGTTGTCATGGCACTGTGTGTGTGCGCGGTGTGTTGAGATAGGCAGGGATTGCGGGGAGAGATAGCATGACTCCATGCAACCACCGCGGGACCCTGGGGATCCCCTTCCCCTCCACAACGCACAATACCATAACATGTAACCTAACGCCTGCCGCAATTTTCCACACTAAATAATATCTGCTGCCATAAACTCCCATTGTAATGAAAGCCATTTGAAATCAACAGAAAATCCCAAATAAGGAATGGAGTTGGAGAAACTTGACTTTGTGAACAGGGTGAAAAGATCAAAGAATTCTACCTGCTCAAATCTTGACATGATCCTTTTAAAGGCAGCAGCGCAAATACCAATATCATACCAAGTGACATCAAAACGTCAACACAGAAACGAATAAAGTGCGGATCCTGAAAAGATTGTGGCAAAAAGTGTCCCCGCCATCGAAGGAAATGACGCGCTATTTTTGCAGAAACTAACAAACAAGTTGTGGAAAATTGTGACAAACAACCAAAAAAGTGGAAAAAAATTGCTCTCTTCCAAAAGAAATGACACAGAATCTTCATAATTTTGGGAATTGCAGTGTCCCAAAGCACGGTGAACACCCTCAAGTCTTTGAGCGCCAGGCGCTGGTACAATATCCAGAAATATGATCTGCTGCGCAAGAACACGAAACACAAATGGTAGAGAAGAGTTGCATGCATTGAAGTGATGTTGGGGTATCGGTTCCAGAACACACAACACTGAAAGCGCAATTTCAGATACCCAAATAATCAACCCCGAGCAGTAGCTCACAAAAAGTGTCTACCTTTCCACGCACATGACAAAAAAAAATCCCAAAAGCAGAGACATGATGTGGCTTACTTTTGCAGGAGTGGAAGTAGTCTGCCATGGTGGGGTGGGTGTGCCCCATGCCGGGGTGGGCGCCCGCGCCGCCCATCGCCGTGACGGGGTGGCCGCCCAGCTGCCCCATCCCGCCCATGCCCACACCCAGCTGGTTGTAGCGGTACGGCGCGGTGGCCATCTGAAGATCCATGGTCCCCAGGTTCAGGTCCGCGGCGGGTGTGAGAGTCGGTTCACTCGGGGCTGGTTGCAGTCGTGGTCCAGTACACGTGCAGTACGGTCTGGTCTGCCTCTGCCTTTCTCAAGTGATTTTTCCTGAGGTCCTCAATTCAGTCACCTCAAGCACGCATCTGTTCTGTCACTCTGTGACTGTCTACGATTGATTTTTGTTGTCAGAACAAAGAATAAAACACCCACTTACTTCAGTTCATCAACTTAAGATTTGTCCATTGTGTGAGTCAACCTAATCATATGATAATGTCATCCTTGTACGCGCCTGCATACGTAATTTTCATGCCCAGATTTCCTTCTGTGCACCAACCGTATTGTGTTCGGTCGCAAGTAAGTTCTCAATGATAAGTTGTTCACTTCAGGTCACAATGTCCTTCGTTCCTTCCCTGCCACGCGTGCACACGTATGAAGTCCTCAAATGAAAAGTGAAAAGTCCTCCTCACCGCTTGTTTACCTCATTCAGCTGATGTGTGCATCACAAGCGAGTACTATTGATATTGTTGTTGTTGATATAACGGTTTCATGGCTCGACCAGCACACTGTAAAGGCTTCGGTTCCGCTCGGGTCTCTGTCCCCATCCACCTCACTGCAACGCTTCGTCTCTCGACCACGACAGCGCAGTTGATTATAATTGCTGTTAACTGGAGCTTACGGCATAAATTGCCCAGTGTCTCTCAATACACCTTTTGCTTGTGACAAGCAATGCAGCTAACTAAGCAGGAGAGCCACGGGACTGTGGTGCGGGGAGGGTGGGTGGAGGGGAGGAGGAGGGGAGGCAGTGACTGAGGCAATGCCGGGAAAGTCAATCACATCTCGCGGCGAGAAAGGCCTGCCTCTGCCTGCCCTCCCCCTCGCGCACGCCCATCCCCCTGCGCTGCGCTGCACAAAAGCGGCATGGCCGTCACGCTTTTTACGACGTCACATGACTGTGACTGAGCGACCAATCAGAGCGCGACTGCCGAAACTCAGCGCTGTGATTAATGGACGTAATTGTCGTCTCCCTCACAACCCCGTCACCCTGCTACCTCTCGCTCGCACCACATCTCCACATCTCTGCAGCGCAAAGCGGGACTCAGGCCCATAAAACTAAATCTACCCGTACACGGGCAGAGATAGATGGCTCTGACACACAAAATAATGCGCCTTTCAGAAACATGACAAAATTGCAAACAGTGTAGGGTTTCACCAAATAAGTCCTTGTCAGAAAAGAAAAGAACTTTTAACAACCCATAGCTCTTTTCCTCTTGAATTTTTTTCTCTCCTTGGGTTGTGATGTCGGCAAAATTCTGCCTTTTAATTATGCAGTTATCTGTTGATATGCTGCAGAGATTGTGTCAGACTGAGGTAAAGTTTTTGGATTCCTGGGGAGTTGTTATTTAATTGAATCCCCCACTGCCACCGCTGAGAGAGATGTGTATCTCTCTCCCTGTGAAGTGGTCCACATATCTCTCTCCAGAGCTCCACAGCCAAGTTTCCTCGTTGAGAAGTGACTTTTGTAACCAATACGTCTCAAATATCAATACAGAAAAAAAAGGCAAAATCAAGGTGATCCGTGACTTTTTCCCACGTTTGTTTGGCAACACATCTCATATTTTTTGTTCTCTCAGAACACTTGTGCGGAGACACAACATACGAAAACGTCTGACTTCCTCTTCAGTCCACACGGCAGAATTCTGAACAAGAGTCCATCGCACCTTCGTGCAGCTGGGCACATAGCATGTCTACAATCCCCCTGGACTTCAACAGGCAAACAACTGTGTAATAATTCTCACTCAGAGCGCAAGCCTCCCCCTCCCTCCTCCCCCATCCACTCATCCTGGTCTTCCTTTTCAATATCAATTCATCCCATCATTACCTTGATTGTATTAGTTTGAACAGCACGAAAATTACCTAAATAGGAGCGCTCTACAGAAGTGAGGGTAATCGAGTTTCCACAAAGTGAGGCACGCACTCTGCTTCTAATTTGCAGTGGCACCACCATCGGGCCACGACTTACTGCTGCATGTTCAGGAGTCTGTAGAATCTGAGGAGTCCAGGCCTCACGATCTGCTGTGATTCGATTTACATGTTCACTTTGCCAAACACACTGAGGCAAATTCTGCGCTTCTTAACGTTACGTTTTCACGTGGGTTTCCAAAAGAAACTGCTGTTGGAACCCGAGCTTTTTCTTTTGCCTCAAATGGGGTTTGAAAAAAAAACCAGCAGCAATTGCCAACCACGAATCAAAGGAAGAGGGAAAATAGTCAAAAGCAAGCAAGTCCAGCAGGTGGGCGCCCGTCGTTTTTCTCGCACTCCGCCAGATTGCATCCCTCACCAGCGGCAGATGAGGCTCTAAATTGACGCAGGACGATTCTATCTCCTATCTATTGTCGGGTGCCGCCGTTTGCGTGTTTCTCGCACCCCCTCAACACGTCCCCACTGCCTCATCAGAAAACCGTTCAAATCTGCCACTGAGAACTGAAACAGACGTGGAAATAGGCACCACAACAACGACACTCGTTACAACAGGGCAGAGTGGATACCTGGACAAGTCGGTGCTGCCCATCTGTTCGGGGTCGTTAGATATGATTGCATTGTTACGAGACGGTTGTGGTGAGCTTCTCTTCCGGTCTTCAAACATCCACCCGGCTCGCACTGAGACGGGGAAAATTGCTGTGAACTCGAAGTGGTGTTTGACCCACCGCAGCACTGACCAATCCTGAGTCAAGCAAGTAAAGTAAGCCTTCACGTGGGATTTTTCTGTTGTGTTTTTGGTTCTCAAATAGGCCTTGAAGGAGGCATGATTGGACAGCAATGATCATCCAACCACTGCTTCATTTCTCTGGATCCACACATCTGTCATCTAGTGTGGAACGCCACTGCAAGAAGGATGAAAGTTCCTGTGCACGACGAGGGTTGCATGTCGAGTGACGGCCACGTGCAGGTGGAGCAGGAGAATTCGCACCTTGCTGCAATCCGGGAGGGTCACGGGAGGGCCAAACACCACCGATTTACGCCAGGAGTCCGAGCAGATTTCCTGCGTGTCACGCCATGTCACCCTGGATGTGCCATGCCACGCGTCCCAAGTTAACGCAGCGTCGCCCATCCAGTTCGAATGAGGCCAAAAGGCAGATGATGACGACCACAGACTGCAGACACAATTGGTCCTGAGTATAGGCGCGCACACACACACACACACACACACAGACAGAGGATGAACACACCCTTCCTTGTAGAGTGAGGACACTTCCTTTGAGGAAATTCAGCCAATTCCTCTCCTTTATTGCTTCTCAATTGCTCCCTGATAAGAGACAATTGCTCCTCTGCACACGAGCCACACACACTCCGGGCCCCTGAAATCAGGGGCATCGGCTGTTGTCAGCAGATGGGATTGGAACAGGGACGGAAGCATGTAACAATCCCTGGGTAATGCGCGCCAGTCACTTCCAATTCCGCTCGGCAACAACGCTCCGCGCAGCGCCGCCGCCGCCGCCACCGCTTCCCTCGTTAATAAAACATCAGCCGCAGCAGACAAAGCAGCCAATGTAAATAAAGCCTGCCCCTCCATTGTCACCGCTCGTCCCCGAGCTATGATAATAATCGCAGCAGTCATACACCGTCCCTGTCGCAGTCGCAGCCCCCCCCACCCACCGCCGTCGCCGCCCAGACCCTGAAGCCGCGCTTGAAAAATTTATCAGCCGCTGTTTCCACAATTTGGCGCGTGAAATTTGTGTCAGCTTGAGCTGGTAATCTCAGGGTGGGGTGCGCGACACATGCGCAGTGTCTTTTGTCCCACGATCAAAACATCAACACGGCACCAAAAAGGGACTTGTTCCCTGGAACAAAAGTTACTTTTCCAGAAGTCACACAAGGAAGTATTGCTGCGATCCAGGGTTGTTGTTGCTGATGTCTCTTGCGATAAATTTCACTTCTCCTGCAGTTAAAGTTTTGGAACAAAGTGATGTCAATCAAGGGTTTATTTATTAATTTTAAAACAATGTTTTGCTGATCGAGAACAGTGACATACAGAAGTACGTACGAGGCAGAAAATTTAAGTGACCGATTGGCTGTCGTATTTCAAGAATGACAAATTTGAGTTGCTCAGATCTTTGTATGATGAAAGACCAATAGCAACACAACATTCT
>JAAUXT010036227.1_pt1 | contig 20771 bp, 18 predicted proteins | sample 7278171 | NCBI WGS metagenome assembly JAAUXT01 (sample SAMN14350112, study PRJNA611818) | marine sediment metagenome | isolation source: surface marine sediment (1.8m) | place: French Polynesia: Moorea | collected 2018-08 | reverse complement strand
ATGGAAAGTGAAACAAGGCCTTTTGGAAAAGAGCTGAATGCAGCCACGCCTCGGAGACACCAGACGGGCATAGGACCATTGGGAGAGGGACCTCCTGGGAGGGTTCTCCCTCAATGGGTCCTATAAAGCCGTCGGGAGGCGCTCGACCGTTTGAAGCGGTCAAAAGGCAGGGAGCTTCCCAAACAGGCCATTCGGGTTGGATGGCCCGTTTGGGAGCTGGACGGACCATTTGAAGCTGGACGGTCGGATTGGGTCAAACGGCCCGTTTGAGTGACATCACTATGATGTCATAGAGCCGTTGGCATGTGGAGATTCCCGCGGGGAAAATCGTTTAAAAGGTTGTGTTCAATGGTCATTCGAGGAGAAGTGTGTTTAAACCCCGGACAGTCACAGTATATGCTTGGTGTTCTGTACGTTCTTCTTATCTTTGGTGAATCTAGCCCAAATCTGTTCACCCGTTTGTCCTCTGTCTTTGTTGAATAAACCCGCTTTCTAAGTAAAGAACCCTTTTAAGTGTCATTCTCGGAAAGGCCCATTTTCAACAGGTCCGTTCAGGAAGGTCCTTGGACGAGCCAGGTGGAACGAAGATTTAGTGCGTGCTTGCGAACGGTTGGATTAGCCGTCCGAACGTGACAATTGGAGACATATCCCCGCCGTCGAGGCACTGATGCCGGTGGTTGTTGCTCATGGCGGACGCAGGTTGTTCAAATATGAGGGTTTGCCCCAATTATGAACTCGTAAGAAGTTTTCTCTCCTTCAGTGGTTCTTCCCCCTGTACTTCCCCCTCATATTCTATTTCTACGACAGCACACTCGGAAGCATTTCTATTCGGTAAAATAGGACCGAACAGCACATTCCACAAGAAATCTCGTTTCACAGTTTCTCGGTCACCAGGAGACTCGTGCTAATGAGCTCTGGTTGGTTGTTTGCAGGCAGCTGGCGGACCCTCGTCTGTCGGAGCTCGAAACGACCGAACTCAACACAGAAATCGACAAAATCGAGTTTGAATGCGTAAGTACTGTCATTTCATTCATTTGCCTCCCATGGATTTGACACGCTCGCCGCAATTTTCGTGTGAAACTGTTGACACTTCAACAGCAGTGATTCTTTTACACATTGTAGCAAAAGAGACTGGCTCAAGTGAACGACTTGTTGGCGCAGATCGACGACAGGCGAAAGGTACAAATAGTTTTATGCAGGTTTTCTTCCGTGTGGTCGTGTTGCACGAAATGAGCCACGCGACAAGCTTGCTGACTCGCAAGGTGGTTCATCTTGATTCCGCCGGGAAATCGTTCTGCTGCCAAAGTGAACTGCTGCTCACTCAGTTGTTGGAGAGCTACAGACTCTCGCTGTGAACAGTGTATTGAAAGAGCTTGCACCCCGACCCAATGAATTTGTCCTGAAGTGAAGAGTTGCAAAGATGACGTGTGTGTGCCCGCCTCTGTGTGTGTGTGTGTGTGTGCGTGCGTGCGTGTGTGTGTGTGTGCGTTGAAATCTGTGTTACAAAAGCTGGACGTGCCCGACTACTTTTCTCTGTGTGTGTGTGTGTGTGTGTGTGTGTGTGTGTGTGTGTGTGTGTGACTTCTCTCTCCACACGTGTTACAGAAGCGGGACGTGCCCGACTACCTGTGCGGGAAGATCAGCTTCGAGCTGATGCGGGACCCGGTGACGACGCCCAGCGGCATCACGTACGACCGCAAGGACATCGAGGAGCACCTCCAGGTGGGCGGGGGGGGGGCGGGCTGGGCTGGGCGGGCTGGGCTAAGCGGGCTTTGCTGGGCTGGGCTGGGCGGGCTGCGACAGGGGATGACGGCAATGGGGCGGGGTGTGATCCCATGGGGCAGGGCACAATTGCGTGAGCCAGGGCAGTATTCAATGGTGTGGGGCACGTGAGGTATTATGGCTCGGGGTTGGGTGATGGCAGGGGACAAGGCAGGTTGCAGGACAGGGCGGGATGGGGACCGTGTGGCTGCTCAGAGTGTTCGAAGGAAGGGCTTGTCATTGGCCGATGTGTCGCATCTTCGTCCCTTTTCTCTGACAGTCTGTCTCGTCACCGAAAAAAAACAACGTTTGCCTTGCTTGGTTCTGATCAAGAACGAGGTTCTCGGTGTACTTTCGCAAAACGCACAAAACAAGAACATTTGTACGTGACGCGCGGCTTCTGCAGGTCTGTTCCAGGTCACCTGTCAGTAAACTTGTTCCTGACGTATTTTGGACCAAAAAAAAAGTGCTCAGGCATATTTCAGCCAATTTCACGACAGGAAGGAATTCTGAACCGCACCCAACTTTACTGGTTGCACTCGCATTGGGGATGCATTTAAGTGTCCCATCGTTCGGTTCGCACAAGTTTGTTTCTTATTACAATGCAAACAAGAAGCAGTGCTCAAGGCAACTGCAGTGCGAAGTCCCTTGCCGGTAATGTCACCAATTCTTCCTTGTCCTCCTTGTCTTCCATGGGGGGGTGTCTGGGGGCAGGGGGGGTCTGGGGGTGGGGGGGATCCAGGGGTATGGGGTCCAGGGCTAAGGGGAGAGGGGGCAGGGGACATTTCATCCACCTTGCCATATACTGCACTACCACATGGTGCTTCGCCCTGAAGGGATTTCGGACAATTATGTGACAACACTGCGCCTCCTCGTTGCAGAGAGTGGGTCACTTCGACCCGGTGACGCGCATGGACCTGACGCAGGACCGTCTCGTCCCGAACCTCGCCATGAAGGAGGTCATCGACGTCTTCATCGAGGAGAACCCCTGGGCAGAGGACTACTGACCTAATTCCCCGTTGCAGAGGACTACTGATCAACTTCCACGCACGCGCACGCGCGTTACTCAGATTGACGCACGCGCACGTGACCCAAAGGTCAGGCACGTGCAGTCCACCCTTGTTGTGTGGACCGGAATCTTACTGATCTTTGTTGCCAAGCACATGTTTGGCCCAAACAGGGACAGTGAACTCTGCATTGAAGACATCCACAGCAAACTTGAATGCAGAGTGGTTGTGCATACATCACAATTGAAGCAATGATGAAATCTTGACGTGTGGAAATATTCCTGAACACTGGATCAGAGTCACAAACCTGATTAAAAAGACATCGGACAGAAGAGGGAAAATGTGCCCCTCTCGCCAGGCTCACCACAGATGTGTCATGTGTGTCGCTTCCCTCATGGACGTCGCAGTGATGGGGCGTCTGCACTTGCACAGTGGTGCTTGTAAAATGAGACTGGAAAAGCAGACTTCCTCAACGCGTGTGAATTTTGAAAATTGCAATGCTAACGAGTAGATATCCGGTGCTGAGCGCTGGGTATCGTTGTTAACTCGGCGAGCTGGTCTGGGCGTCTTTTTGAGAGGGATCCAGAATATTTTCAAGCTTCAACTTCAAAAAATGTTGCGCGTGAAAATGGAAAAGTTTTGAATGAGGGTTTTTTTTTATTATCTCGGGGTTAGGGGACTCCGCCCCTCCGCTGGATCCGCCCCTGGTCTGGTTTGGTTCCTGGCATTTTGTATGCATTTGCAATCCCAGAGTTTCCACAGGGACAGACGTACCAGGATGTCGCACTTGCGCGCGGAACCCGGCCCCTGTGTTTCTAGTCGCCGGGTCCGTGAAATGAACCAGCAAAACCAACAACAGATGACGAGAACATGTAATTTTGTGGTCATCGTGCAATTTTGCGTGAGAGTCGTTGTGGTCGCATCAACACAACTTCAACAATGTGCTTGAACCATGTGCGTCAGTTGTCCAGCTTCAGAAGCAGACCTGCTTCACGCTGGATGTTTCTTCCCGTCAACAGGGTCGCATCCCTGCAAACACGTGACATTGAGTGCTGTTTCCATGGTGAACCCGCCTGAATACGCAGACCTTGTTTTCGTGGGTTCAAAACAGTTTGTCAGATTTAGATTTGTTTTCTTCTGTGCGGCTGAGTGAACGTTTTGGCCAAGTGCGAACTGCAGGTCAGTTTTCCGTTGGTCAAGGCCGGAGCTTGGCTGAATAGATCGTGGAAACTCAACAGGGCGTACGGTATCCACCCGTGTGTGAGACGCAAAACAATACATCCATCATCTTGAGTTCATCTCACCAGTGAGAGTGATAGATCTGGCGTCACCAGTTGGTGACGTGGATCTGGCGCCACCAGGGTGATTCTTATACTTGCGTGCGACTTATGCATGCGTGGATACAGTGAGTGGTGTGGCAGACAAGTTAGTTGATGAGTTGAAGGGTTATTCTTTTGGCCAACAAAAGACGTCATATTGAGAAAAAAAACCGCATTGAAGCGAACGTGAGCCACACTTCCTCCAAACACAACACTTGCGCAATGTACAATGTATCTCGAGATTGAATTTCCGGTTGTGTTTCCGGTGCGCATCTATTTGACCCGCAGCAGCATTTTGCCGTCACATTGCGGCGTTGTTCCGTGCTTTGTTCGCATCGTTGCGTTCTGTTCGTGACGTTGCGATGCGACGCCTCCGGCGTTTCTTTCTTCGTGAGTCACTCACGAGTTTTGATAAGTTTTTTTTTAATTCTGAGGTTTGTCTTGTGGTCTGGGAATCTCTCTTTGTGATTTGAAGAAAAAGTCAAGCTGAATCGCATGTGTGTGTGTATTTGTGTGTGTGTATTTGTGTGTGTGTGCGTGTGTTCAAGAAATGTGTGTTACGAAAGTGGGACGTGCCCGACTACTCTGTGTTTGTGTATGTATGTATGTATGTGTGTGTGTGTGTGTGTGTGTGTGTGGTGTGTGCGTTCCAGGGCTAGCTGCAAAGGGCAGAGCCCTCCCTCACTTCCTGACACCAAACTGCTGAAATTCTCAGCAAAGGCGGGTTTGGTTCGCGCCCCTCCCGTGCAGTTGGAACCTTGATAAAAACCGTGGTTCCGTGGTACCTCGCGCGCATGTGCGTGTGTGTGTGTGTGCAGGTGTCGCTGGAGTTCAGTGAACGAACCATTCGAACGGAGCATGAACACGAGCTTGTCGACTGTTGGTCCGACCCAGTGAAAACTAATTTTGTAATGACTTCAAGAATTTGTTTGGCTCACACTCCGATCAGTTTGTACGGTCAGTGCCACTGCCGTGTGTGTGTTTTCTAAGTCCATTGGTCCGCAATGAGATGTGAGAGTGGTCGAACCAGAGAGACGGCAAAAACCTTCTGAACCGGTGAATTCGTCATTTCGTCCAAAACTTGCAAAATTTATTGGGATGGATTCAACATTGGTCCCCGGCCCTTTGTAGACAAACGGGTTTGTGCGCAGAAATCTGTTTTTGTGAACAAGGCGGGATTCCTAATTGAGAGAGAGAGAGAGTGTGTGTGTGTGTGTGTGTGCGTGCCTGTCTGTTGGCTGATTCCGGCTTCTTGTGAATGTACTGAGTTTCCTCCAATGAATGAAACCAAAGCTTGATTCAAACGTTATGATTGTGCAAAAGTGACGATTTTTGAACAGAAATAAAAGTTAAGTCCTGGTTTGTAAGGATTTCTGGAGATCTCGTTTCGTCTTCCACCATTCCACTAGCATCAAGAAGAAGTGAAGCCCGTTGACGCTTTCCAGAAACACAATGCAAGATTCATCCAATGCAATGTGTCGCAAAGTCAGCGAGCGCATGCGGTCTGCGTCTGCGAAGGTGTCCTCGCAATCTCTGAGAAGGAGGGAGGCGGCAGGAAGGCAAACAGCGTCCTGTGTACCGCGGTTCTAATTAGCGAGTGTCTCCCGCGGGAATCGTCCGCAGTGTCAATGTATGCGCAGCGTCACGCAGCGGTCAACGCCTGCTTCACTCTCCATGAGGCTCGAGTCGTGCCACTGTGCGGTGGAACACCACATTCACCCGTGCATTTGGGCGCACCTGTTTTGCTCCACCCCCCGCCAAAAAATAATGCATCCAAGAAGAGGTGTGTCGTTCCATCGGCATAAGTTTGCCATTGTTTCAATGAGACTGTCACCAGGAAAATGAGGCCTTTGTTGGGGGTGGCAGATACCTTCGTGGGACTAAAACACGGGCGAACACTGAAAAAAATCGATTCCGTCAAGGCGTGGCTCGTCCCCTTCCCCCAGGCACCCCAAAATTGCATCCAAAGCACGGGTGTCTCCACGGGTGGGTGTCACTTTGCCATTGTTTGACAGGGGCATTAGCACCAGAAAAAGAGACCTTTGGTGGGGTGCGACTGCACTTGGGTGCGACCAATACACGGGTGAATACGATGAATTGCGTCCACTTGGCAGTGCGTGGCTCGTTGGCTGGTGTGACGGACGCGACGTTTGGGCGCATTGAATGTGACGCAGGGGATGATAAAAGCAATCTGCCTGCGCACACACAGATACAGAGACCAGCCTCAGCAAGCAGGACTTCGGCCTGGTTCACACCACCTTTCTGTTGAAGGCCAACTCAAGAACCTGTAGAACGTTCTGCGCGCGTGTGTGGAGGTGTGTGTGTGTCGAGGGGTGTGTGGTGTTTGTGTGAAGGTGTGTGGATGTGTGTGTGTGTGTGTGTGTGTGTGTGTGTGTGTGTGTGCAAGCTCTCCCTTGTGGACAAAAAGTGGACAAAACTTTCAAAATGCTGAACGGCTGATTCTCACCTGTGTCCACGCCCACAGACTCAGGTTTTCTCCGTGCAGGTTCACAAATGTTTGATGAGTGCGCGTCTGGTGCACCGCACTTTGCTCACTCAGATTATAATTACACTGCTGCAGGGAACTCCTGACATGGACACGTGGATCAGGTGCGACTTTTTCACTGACTTCGTCTTTTTCAGAAGCGTGTCGTTTGGATCACAGCTCTGCCATGCGTGCAGTGTGGCTCCTTCGCGCAGTTCTGAACCTGCGCTGGGCTCACACTGCATGGATGTGTCACACTGCACACCCAGAGAACCGGACCCGACTCCTTTGTTCCCTTAAAACCAACACTGTTGTCCTGCAAACATGCAATTTTCTGATGTCAACATTTTCTCAATTGCAATCGGGATTGGGCGGACCCTGAGTACCTGGGACCCCTGGGTCACATTCTGCTTTCACCCTGCGTGTGTTGCGTTCAGGAGCAAGTCAGTGCATGGGTTCTGCAGCACAAACTGGACGCAGCGTCGCCCTTTGACTCGTGCATGGGAACCTGCAGTGAAGCACAAGAATCCGTGACGCTCACTTCGAGGTCTGGGCGCCAGGGCTCGCTCGCGCTTTGAAACTGTTTTTCAAACTGCTTGCGAAACGATAAGTTTTCAGGGAAAACAACCATTTTTTTCACTGCCATATGGTCCATTCACTGCACGGACTGAACATGGTTCAGACCAGGTTCTGCCAGAAGCGTCGTGTTTCTGCGAGACTCACAGAACGCTGCTCAGGGACCCATGACGCATTCAGCGTGAACCACGCAGGAAGCTGTGTCTTCCGCCCTCACGTTCTCCAGCCGTTGCGTGGAGTCTATTGCCGGTGGGTGTTGGGGACACACATTTGGCGAGGCGTTTGATGTCGAGCACCGGCCCCTTCCTCTCACGGGCTTCTTTCACTCGACAAATCCCGTCACTAATCCGCTGTATGAAAACGTCCCTTGACGCAAAGCATTTTTGGGCTTCTGGCCATAACGATGCTGTCTGTGCGAAATTACCTGATTTACAACTGGTTGATAACTCGTTGTCAGAAAACGCCACGAAAAGAGCACGTTGACGTAAACAGGAACCAAGGGCTGCCTGAGTCTGATACAGTTGTAGAAAAGTTCTCCTGCTGGTCTGGTGTTCACACACACACGCACACACACACACACACACACACACACACACACACACACACACACACTCACTCAGAGAGAAAACATGCTTCGGTACAGCACATCTCTTTGCTCGACCCAGAAGAGCCCAAAAAAGGCAAACAACCAAACTTGTTCAGCAATGGAAGAACTCAAGAGATTGAGAAACTTGCTGTGTTGGAGTGAAACACTCCTCATTGTTGAACAACTCTCGAACATTTCAATGAGACGATGGCTGAAACACTGCTTTCCCACGCAGAAAAGAGCCCAGGAAAATTATGAAAACAAAACCTTGAAAGAAGGTGAACCTCTTGTTGTGAAACTTGAAATCACCTTGACAGAATTCACCTGTTTCGTGTCAATTGTCTGTGTAACTCATTCTTTTGAGTCCCATCCCACGTCTTTCCGTTTACTCGTGGAATTTTCAACTTCAGTTGATCCCAAGCAACAGGTTGCTTCTCTTTGACCCCGGGTTCACACTGGATGCGTGACGAGTTGCGTCTTTACAAACACCTCAATCGAAGTTGCGTCGACAGCCACGCAGCGCCAGCGTCCAACGGACATGAGACGCGCCTGGTGAGAAGGCGGCGTTGCGCTGAAGCTGCTTCGTGATTGGAACCGCCCCGCGAGGGAAGCTGCTGCGATCGGCTGCGGGCGGATCACACCGAGTTTATCCCGTAAATCCGGCCTCATAACTCCACAATGAGGCGCACCGCAATTGATACAGGAAAGGCAAATATCAACAGGCAATAAACAATCAGCTGTCGAATACCAACCTGTGGTGAAAATGTCATAACCTTTCGGAGACATTGTTTTTGACTGTTTCACAAATTATTGCCGTTGGCCTTTCATCATCTTTGAAGGAAGAAAAATGTTGGAACGTTCCCAGGTACGTACATGTAGTTTTGTTTTGTCTTTGCTGAAACTTCAGAAAATAATTGCAAAGCAACAGCCTGTCATCTGTTTCCAAATACTCAAGGTGAAGGCGAAATTCACACGTACGAGGGTGTCTCCAGACAAACCGTTGATGTTCTCTGCAAATTGTGAACATACGTTTTGGGAACTATTGAAAATTATGTCGAAGAAAATTTGTGCCCGTTTCTGCTGAAATACGTGCACAAACAGTGTCAACCATCTAAAAAAAAATCACAAGCAGTTTTGTCCGTTGCGCAGCAACAAAAAACTTCCTCTGACCAAATTGGAATTTTTCTTTGCCACGACTGGAAATCTTGGAATCTTGGGTTTTCACATTTTTTTCACTCCCATTGAGCCAGCAGAACTTCAGAAAAAGCCAACGTTCTCTCTGACATTTCCTTTCACATGTCAGAGAAAAGGAAAAAAGAAAAAATTGCCATTCTTTTCTTCGGCTGGTGTTTTTGCCTGCCTTCGAGAAACGTGGCCCTAAAAACCAAATGGAAAATTTTCTTGTTCTATCTCAACTTCTCTCCCAGTTTTTGAGCAACACCAAACAGAAATTGGGTGGCTGTTCTGCCAAAATAGAAACACAAAAAAGAACGATTCACGAAAACCAGGCAAAAGGAAGAATTACGAAGGTCCTGATCTGTGCAACTTCAGAAGCAAACTTTGAAAGCAACACAGCCTCGACCCCAAAAAGACTTTCCTTGCGATGAACCCGACGAACTGAGAAGCCAATCGTGGTTCTCAAGCTGAAGCCATGACGAAGAACAACAAGGCTCCGTTTTGTGCAAATTTCAGCGTTTGTCGAGCTAGAGGAGCGTGGCACTGCGCGGTGACGACGTTGAAGAGGTTCTCGATGAAAGAGGCACTGCTGACGGGATGCGCTCTGCTCTGGGTGCTTGGCGTCGCGCCGGCGGCTTCCAGCGGACAAGGCTCCTACCGCGGGTAAGTCCGTCTCACAGTGTAGACGTCCCACCGAGGGCAGAGCGCACTGGGGTGTGGTCCTTATGGGGGCAAGTCTCACTGGGGTAGGGTCTCTGTGGTGGGGTCCTGCCGAGGGTGCCGTAGCCCTCAGGTTCACTGGGAGGGGTTCTGCTGCGGGCAAGTCTCACCGAGGAAGGGTCTCACCGTGGCGAAGTCTCACCCAACAAAGGCAGTGTCGCATGTTAGTCCCCCAACCTCGGGGAGGGCCACAGCCTCTGGTAAGCGTCACTGGGAAGGGGTCCTTCCCTTTGCTGCGATGTGCTTGTGTCTCTCCACTTCCAGTCGTCAAAGACATTTCTATGTTCAGTGATAGAACCGAAACGGCCGTTCCAACACTTTTGGCAATCAAGAAAAATGTTACCCCTGAGGAAGGAATGAAAAATCAAAGTTCATTCCTGACGCAAGAAACGGAGGCGAAATGTCGAGTGCGGCTCCTCGTGGCCCCCACACACCTCGGGTGCAATTAGATGTGCACACCGCGGAGATGTGAAAGAGCGCAATCAGAGGGAGAAATATCCAGACTTCGCGGAGGGAAGCATCCAATAAATAGAGCGGAGAGCGCGGGAGAAAAGCTGTTTGATTTGACACATCACATGATTTGTGTGATTTCGCTCAAAATGCTCCCTGGAGGGCACGGTTCCGTCCGGGTCGAGATGCCAGTTTGAGATTGGAAGGGTTTGTGCCAAGAAAACATCCAAGAGAACAAACTGAGTTTGAAAAGGTTGCTCGCAGTTTTGGAAAAACATGCCGTCGGGTGTGAAAATGAGAGAAATTTATGAAAAAGAAGCAACAGAAGCACCTGCGATTCAGTTATGATTGGCAAGCGCCACAGGTGTTGCCAAAAAGATCTCAGATAGATCTACATGTAGAGTTTTCAGTCTGTCTCATGTGCACAAATAAATATAATCACCATGCACGCAAAATATATGACCATGAACACAAACTCATTCTGTCATGTTGGTGCAGTATCCGTGTCTCGTATTCTGTGCGCGGGGTCTTTGCGTGCACGAGCGCGTAAAGAGGGAAGAAGTGGCCTGACAATATGCAGCGAGTGTTTTCTGTGGAGTGTTGAATCAACACAAACACTCGGGGTCCACCTCCATTAGCTCGATTGAGATTCTCCTCCCCGCCCGACCGACCGACCGACACACCGTCCGACCGTCCGACCGACCGACCGACCGTCCGACCAGCAAGACAATCATTCATTCATGATGATGCCAGGGCCAAGTACGTTTTTCTGGGTCTGATCTTCAGAATTTCTGGAGATCCCACGTGGTACAAAGTCTCGACAAAGGGACCAAGGGCCCTCAGCACACATCTGCACGACCCTGGGTACAGACCCTTGACATGGAAAACAGCTCCTGGGTGTCTGCCCAGGGCACGGGCAGTCTGCCTTTTCCAGATGGACAAGAAGTTCAGGTTCAGAATCTGCCCGAACTCCATACAGGGTGCGTTATTCCCTTGCTCAGAGTGGGCACCCAGTGAGACTCCGGCTTACAAACTGCTCTGGATGCTTCTCGTGAAACGCATGTGAAACGTCAAGCAGACGCAAGTCAGAGTGTCAAACACAATGGTGTAGTGGAGCTTGTGAGACACAACAGAGGGTCATGAATTGTAAAGTGTGCAGAGGTGCGTACACTCGAAGTTGTGTGCAGCAAATGCTGAGGAGTGGTTTCTCCCCACACCACGTCTCTTTACAAGTCAACGACAATGCTTGTGGCACTCACGATGTCGGCTGCATGACACTTGTCTTGTCCGTGGGTGCCACGAATGACGCACATCCAATGCGGACCCAGCCGCGCAGACTGCACCAAGAGATCCTGGTAGAAGTCACAAATGGCGTCAGGACCTCTTGTGGATTTTCACACATTCTGGTGACTTTCGGTTGGCTGGGCGTTGATTATTGAGAGGAGTCCGGGTGGGAGGGGGGATTCCCGAGTTTCCAATCTCACTAATGGAGGGAGGCATCGCAGGAGGAGCTGTGTGCGGAGCCGGTCAAGTGTTTGTACGCGGGTTGTCGAGAACGTCGAGAGTTCGATCAACACGTGGTGACGCTCCCAGAGAGATTACGCGCGGCGCGGGGGACGCGACGAGAATCCAGGCCCGTCTCACGTCGGAGGCGTCGCGGGCCTTGTGACCACGTGCGTCAATGGACGCTGCGCGGTTTTGAGGTTCGTTGCGCGTCTGAGTCGTCACGGCCGGCGTCCCCACGGGAACGCGTCAATGGACGCTGCGTCGTTCATCTTGGCCGACGCAATGTCGCCGTCGACTCTCCTGAACAGGGATACAATGCTTGACGCGTGAACCGAGTGAAGTGTGAATCACCAGAGTTTGCACACAGCCCGAGGATTATCCAGTTTCTGCGTTCTGAATCAATGATTCTCTTCGCTCCTGTGATATCATTTTGTTCAGTTTTGGCCGAAGGGGAAAAGTTCTGTCTCCACCTCCGTCGAGAAATTTGCTTGGTACTTCTGTAGGTTCCTCAAGAAACTCAGCGAAAAACAGACTGTGTGCTGATCCACTCACGTCAACGCAAAGATGTTGGGAGTTGCCCGGTTGATGAACGAACTGGGTTCAAGTGTTCATCTCAAGGCCTCGTGCCCTGTCGACCCGTCCACCCGTCTTGAAGACTCTCGTTCCTCACATTTCTGCTGCATTGGTCCCATTCAGAGACGTGTTTCAATTACAGTAGGTCCCGCTAAATTCAACACGGTCATTGCACGGAAAAACCGACCGGTTTTGCGGTGCGACATACTAACCGGGATGTAACGCATGGGAAAATGAGTTTTGGTGCACAGCAAAACCGACTGATTAAGCGGGGCGACGTACTAACCGGGTTCGAATTAACCGGGACCTACTGTAACTTGGCGCTGCCCATACGTGTGTGAAACTGGCTTCCACTTGCCGCAAAAAAAACGCACGTCTTCGTCTCACCACTTTGTCCCAGATTTATTGTGGGGTGCGACAAACACACAGGAAGTTTCCTTTGAAGTACCCCCTCAAAAGTTGAAAGCAGTTGTACCAGAAAAAAGCGAAAGTTGAACAAATTGAGCCACGAGGCTCCCAGGACAGCAACACTCTTGACCACAACAAATTGTCTGTTCAGCTGACGGTTCCAGAGAAGGGCAACCAAACCATTTCTTTGTATCAAACATCTTCAGGCGTTGTCTTTGGCGCTGTCAAATCAGTCAGACAAATCGTGGAAAAACAACTTTTTTTCCGGTTTTAGGGGGTCAACCCTTGGGTCCGACCTTGCCGAGGGGGTGCGACCTACACACGGAGGAGAAGAGACATTCAAGAAAAAGAACAACAGAAGAGCACTTGCACGATATCTGATGGATTAGGTTTGAATGGAGATCCATCAAAATCCACTTCTGCGATTGGGGCAGTGATAGAGTCCCAGTTGTGGAGTCCTAGCCTCCTCCGCCCACCACTCCAACTTCCCTCAGAATCTGTTCCGTATTCAGCAGGGGAACCATGGAATCCTCTCGCTGCAGCTTTGTCGTCGCAATATCCAGATATTAATTTGGAGATTTGGACGGTGGGGCCAGCGCATCTGTTGAGTGCTGCGTCAATGCAGATCCAATTCTCCTTGGGCGATGCATCCATCAAAGAAGGACAACACTCCACCGACACACGGAAACAAACCGCAATGATGTTCATTTCGGGCCAAATTTTGTTGGAGCCTTGCAACAGCATCTCGTGAGTGTCTGGTTCTTGGTTCTGAACCACAGGATGTGATGCTTGTGTTGGTTCCATTCCTGCCCCTGCTCACATGAGAGGCAGGTCGAGCAAAGCTGTCATGAGGAGCCTGATGCGCTGGAGACAAAAACCTTTGCGAAATATGAGAATAAATTACGTACGTAGAATTTTATCCCTGCGGTGCTGGGGAAGGAGTGAAAAGTTTGGTGGTTTTTTCGGAGCTCAGGGGGGGGGCACGGTCCCAGGGATCCACCCATAAACCCTGGACTCTCACACTCTGGTTCAGTTCACGTTCCTCCCTGTGTGGAGTTTCACTCGGATCCTCTGCGGGCCTCCCCGGACCCGCCACACGGGCTTCTGGAGATCTGAGTGAAAACAATGCATGGCAATGGGAATCGATTGGTATTGGTGGCCTGAGTACACTCGGAGTTCCTATGAGATGGGCTGAACTGCGCGCACCAGTCGCGATGTGATAGCTGCGACCAGATTCACACTGCAGGCGTCACGATTTGCGCCCACGGTGTTTGGGTCCACTAGATTCATGCCAGACTTGCCACGGCAACAAGGTTCCCTTCCTTGCGCCAGGCATTACCATTCCGTCCACAAGGTGTTAGCACTGCGGTCAAAGTAACGACACAGCGCCCACTGATTTTTCGAGGACACAATCTCTCAGGCACATGATGTGAACAAACCTTTTCTATCGTGCGTGCTTCTTGAGACTTTTGGACGTGGATTGCGGTGGGGACGTTCCACCCAATGCCCGACGCAGGCAGTGTGAAGCTGGGTCACCATACACAGACGCAGTGTTGCCCCCTCAAACTGCAACAGTAAATCGCGTCTGATGACCGATCCTCAAAGTCACGGGGGACGCTTCAGCTCGTGATCCTGCATACACGGTGCAAAGCTGAACAAGTCCCTCAACGTTTGTCGTCTTGAGCAACAAATGATGACTTCATGTCTCGGAACAGCAATGTTCGGCAAACGTCGACGAACTTTAGTTGAGTTGTCTTTTTCTTTGCGGTCCCGAAATTGACCAATTCCAAACTTGCAGGTTTAAGTTTGAGGCGAAAACAGCGATATTTTGACATTCAAATATTGAAACTACAGTACGAACCATTTTAGACAAAGAGATCAAATTTTCCTCAAAGATTGAGTCACACACGGTTGGACTTGAAAACAGACTGCATTTCCCGCAAAAGGAACCTTCAGACAGACGATGCTCTTTTTGAGCCACACGATTGTGCGTGGGATATTTGCTTTTGTAACCAGACATCTTCGCTTCAATGTAATGCCAAACTCGCACAGGTTGGAATTTCAATTGAATACGGCGACGTTTGTGACTACAGACTCCCACTCCTTTGAAACGAAGCAGTCTGACATATCTACATTACCAGTGAGAAACAACGTTCTGTGTGACACCAAAGACAAACAAGTTGAGGATAAATTTCAAATCATTGCAACAACTGTTTCAAAGGGCATCAAAACTTATGAAGAAGCAGGTCCAGGGAGAAGCCAGAGGCAGATCCGCCGTAGCCACACAGGGAAAAATACAAGTCCATATCGTGCCTCTCCTGGCCTCCAAGGATCCTTTCTTCAAACAAAACTCAACAGCTGTTTGGGGAACACAACGTATTTTTGCTTTCAGAAGTACAGGACAGACAGACACACAGACAGACAGACACACACACACACGCACGCACACACACGACATGAATCAATCAAACTCAATTTTGAGCCATCACGGTCTGTCCCCTGTTTGAACCTTCCACACACGTCGCTTGACTCTACAACAATGGAAATCACTCCAGTGTTCCCATTCACCTTGGTGGCGCTCCCACTGAGAACAACAACGCTGCAGGTTTGCAATGAACTCCGACTGCTGCAAACACTGCAGACTCCAACCCACTGATAGCAACAGGTTCTGAAATGCCATTTGCATTCAACGAACGCAAACACTCACCAGGGACAGATAAAATTTTCTCCACATTTGGCATCGAGAGGAGGAGACGGTGGCAAAAGGACCTGGACACACACAGATCTATCTGTCTGCACAAGATTTCTGCGCCAAATTTGTGTGTTTGAAGGAAGAAATCTGTGCATTCATTGCAAATGGAAATAACAACGAGATGCAATGGATATTGCACCCAATAAAGTGTCCTGCGAGTCAATTGCGCACATTGGTTTCCCTGGCGACAGGCGTTGCTCGGTGACCAGAATGGGCCTGTGAAAATTGCGCCAGCGTTGCGTTCTTGTATTGGTGAACTGCAGCTGTGCACACGGACCTGTTGCTTGACCATCGAGGTGTGGAGGCTTTGCCGTTTCGTCTGATCTCCAGGCACTGCAACGCCCTCCAAAATTTAATCTGATGGAATTGCTGCAACCTAAGAGGGTCCAGGTCTGTTGTGGTGGAGAAACAGATTGTGAGCTCATACTGTGGTGAGTTCAGGCAAAATAGTGATCACCCAAGTAAGGCGTCCCACTTCTTTTGTGTTGGATTTTTCTCTTTTTTCCGTGCGCACCCGCACTTTGAGGTATTTATGTTTTGGACAAAAAGCGCAAAGTAAACAAGGATTGTTGGTTGGATTGAGATGACTTCAGTTGTTTGTCTTGAGCCAGGAGGTGGTTCTCTTTTGTGTCTTGTCAGTGGCCTCAGATCTTGAGGGTTCTCGATTCTGTGGAACTTGGAAACACAAAAGTTTTCCAGCATTGGACTCTTTTGATTCAGAAAACACGCAGACTGAAGGAAAACGTGAGACAAAACCTCTGGCATGCACGGTAGTGGAGGGTCCCACTTTTATATCAGGAAAGAATCAAGTTTGTGGACGACACTCTCAAGCACTTATTATTGGACGCAAATCAAGACGCACTCATCGGATCTTGTGTCAGGATCCCACGAAAAACAAAAATGTCGTATGGATAATTTTCTGTATCGTGCCATCAAAAAGGCACGCAGAACCCGAAGACAAAGAAACACGATTCACCGTCGTTCTGTGCCAAACCACGAAAAATGGATTTTTGTGCAAGAAACGTGTCTGCGGTAAAAGGCACACCGAACAGCGTTTCGTAACAATAAAAACATTCAGGACAAAGAATCGCAACGTTTTCTCTCAAACACGAAACTGTGTGCTTTCGTGTCTGCATTGAAGTCTTTGATCCTAACTCGAGACTGTTTCCCGCTCATCGCATTTGCGTGTTTCTGTGGAAGAGAATAAACGCCCGCAGAGCTTTGGGAGCTGTTGATTTGGGTAATCTCCACCTCAATATCCCCGCAGCGTCGCCTGTACGGAGAACGCAGAGCAAATTCGTCGCACAGCACAACATTGCGTCGGGGCTTGCGTCAGTGTTCAAGGGTTTTTCAATGAAAATGTTTGAGAACCTTTGGCAGATGTCACAGGTGTTCGACAGGAGTACAGGGGTCGGCGACAAAACTTTCTTAAAACATACTTCTTTCTGCCTCTCCTTCCTCTCCCTCCTCTCTCTGTCTCACTGTCTCTCAGTTCTCTCTCATTCTCTGTCTGTCTGTCTGTCTGTCTGTCTGTCTGTCTGTCTGTCTCTCTTTCTCTCTCTCTCGGCCTCGCTGTCTTACTGAAGCGTCTTTTATCAAGTGCCATGAGGTGACGCAACGCCACGTTGCGTCTCAGTTGCGTCTCAGCCGAACCATCGACACCGAGGCCCGTTTCTCGCCCGAACAACCACAACGCACCGCTGTGAACTCAGTGCGGGCCAGTCTCTTCCTGCGCGTATTACTCACATCTTCAGGAAGTACGTAACTGGGCAAACAATTACTCGCCAGCTCCGTGGAGCAGCCCGGGTTAAACTGGAATGCTTCTCCGTCATTAGTCCTTCATTAGGGGCCCGTGGGGCCCGGGAGCAGCCAACGAGATCCCAGGGCCCCGGGTTACGAAAGTTAATGATTTATGTGTGGGATGGAGCCCAACTGCCTCACTAAGTCGCAGTTGGGAAACTTCATGATCAGGAACGGATCCAGGGTTTGGTTTTGCAAGAAGCAGTGCACAGTCTTCGAGATGCGTACAGTGGGACATAGTTCCTTGATGCTGGGTCTGAAGCACTGAGAATTGGGGCCTGGTCCAGTTGAAGCCTGGGTTCAAAAGGAAGTATGAGGTGTGGGCCTGAGGACTTGGGGCCTGATGCTTGGGGCCAAGGAGTCAAGGGCCTGGGTGTCTGTTGCTTGACACCGATACACCTTCACCCAAACTGATAATGGTGCTTCACGAGGTGAGCCCTGGATACTCCTCTGATGATGATCATCAATTGAGTCGGTATCTGCCTGTGGAGGACGCAGTTACCTATTGATGGGCTTTCAGAACGACAAACGTTCCGTGGATATCCTTCCACATGCATGAAGTTGGGCGTTTCAAACTGACACGCCAACTTTCATCGTTCAGTGAAATTGAGAGACTGAACAATGATGTGAGCGGGTTGTCACTTGATGCTTTCGTACACAATGGCAAGGTGTGTGGAACCATATTTGAATGCAGCTCAGTGCTTCGTGCACCAGGAACGGAGTCGAATTGCAATTGAAAACGCCCCCGCACAGAAGAGGACGGATCACACTGAATGCGGAACATGTACCTGGTGCCACTGCCCCGAGCCAATGATCCAGTGCAAGAAGACGAGAAAACGGATTCTCTCATCTGAGAACACAACACAACGTTCGTTGTTACCTGAGGAACTCGAAAAAGTGTTTTTGAAGGCTCTCAGACGTTCAGAGGTTTCTGGGGTGTTGGGGAGGTCTCGAGTCTTACGTGGTGCAGATATGAGTGCTGTACTCGTATCGCAAGCGACAATGCAGCGCAAAAATGACGATACGTGACAGCGGAGCGCATGGCACGCCCAGTGTGAACCAGCCTGAGAACCGTTTGATTTCCTGTTGGCCAGCAGGATTGTTCTTACCGTACGTTTATCACACGATCGAACAGCACTGCACGATTTCAGTATCAGAAGGGTAAAGAAAACCTACACAAAGCTCCAATGGATTCACGCCTCGCATCAAAAACAAAACTCCACACGGAGTTGATGAAAATGTGAATTGTCGTGTTTGCCAACCATCGTTGTCACAACAGCGTCTCATCTGAGTCCAACTAATCACGTTGCCTCGGTAACGACGCCGGGAACGCGGGTCAGAGGTGACCCGTCACCCTCGTGGAGATGTCACAAGGAATCTCGTGCCTTAATTAATGAAAAATCTTTGCCTATGTGCGGTTCACCCCTGCAGTGGAGAGGGTCAGGGGTGGACCTCCCCCACCTGCCCTTTGGCTGCGCATTCAGGCTCTCAAATTTCTATTCCTGCACTGGATGTTGTCAACATTGAGATCGGGTTTCAACTGACTGTGGGAGAAAGGCGTCTTCTCCTAATGAAGCCTGGATCCACCTCCTTTGAGCTGTATTCGTCACTGCCATGGAGTCCCACACACGTTACGACGCGGCGCTGCTGAGGTATTTCCGCCTCCCTTTCATACCCAAAAACAAAGCAGAGGCTTGGTTCTGGGCCTCGTGACCTTATTTTGAGATACTCTCCTTGACGCACACTGTGGGCGCAACAACACGGAGAAAGTTGTGCCTTCAGACACTAACAGCAAACCAAAGACACGAAGCGGTCTCTGTTTGCAAAACAAAATGGAAGGCATCAAACATGATATCTCGCACTGAAAAAATATTGGAAAGAAAACTTTCTTGAAAAACGTATCTCAGGGAAAGAATGAACATGTGATTCACCTTGGCCTTGTATGGAATATGAATCCTTGGAAAAAATTTTGTCTTCGCTTTGCACGCGCCGTAGCGTCTTTGAAATTGTCTCGATTTGCAACGCTCAGCGGTTCGGTTGAACTGGAGACGGTTTTGCTCGTTCAGAGGCGAAGGTTGGGTTCAGGGTCGAGATCTTTTCAGAGATGTCCCGATCCCCTTCCGGACCCAACTTCAATTTTGATTTTTCTTCTCTGGGTAACGAAAGTGCGTGCACTGCACAAAAGTGGGGTCACTCCCCCATGGATCTGGGCGGCTGGGGTCCCAGGAACCCCCGTCCCTATGTGTGCACCTGCAGCATGTCTGGACTTTCCGCTGTTCAAGCGAGTTCGGTGCATTGCGTGCAACTGGTTCCTTCAACACAGTAAGATCCGCCTCACATTGGATGCGTCAGGAGTCAAGTCCCCGCGCAGTTACCCAACGCACGACGCAGTGAGTTTTGATTTGAAAACTCCACACTTCGCTCTCGCACCAAGTGAGATACACATCTCAACAGTGGAAAAAAAATTGACAGCAAACAACGCAGTCCGGATTGCTGGATCCATACAAGTGGACCCGCATGGTGAGGGACTGAACCTGATTGAGGTCAGATTCTCCACAAATCGGAGCGACGTCCCACCGATCACTGGAATCAGGGTCACCGCAGCGCTGCGGGCCACGGGAACGGATCCAAAGTGGGACTAGAGAGTTTTAGATGCAACCCGTGCGAGGCCCCCTCCGGTCCCATCCTACGTGCCAAAATACGTGGCAAAAAACATGGGAACTGACCATTTGGAACAAAAAATTCTGCCTGTTGAAAGTATCTTTTCTTTTCCAAAAGAAACAAATATATAGAGAACAGTATCAATTGTAAAATACCAACCAAGACAGTGATATTGATGAAGTTTTTTTCTTGTGAGACAGCCACGGAAAAGGCCTACGTGGCAGTTTGGTTTGCCATGTAAAATGGCACGTTGGTGGCACCAGGCGTTGAAAATTTGGTCGCCACGTGTGGCATCTAAAACTCGCCACTGTTAGCACAGTGAGTTCTGCCTCCTCCACGAACCAAAACGTTGTTGTGGTGTGGCCACAAGACGGACCCATACATTCAAATGTGTGTACTGAGGAACTTCGCGGCAGCGGCTGACCTGTATATCTATGGACTGACCTGAACTCAAACTTTTATCTGCCGTCAACATGCATCGCATGTGTGTTTTTCACTTGAACATGCACGTCCCTTTCTCAAGACCCAGACCCCAGACCCCAACTGGCACAAGGACCCCACCCCCATCCCGACCCCAAGGCGTCACCATTACAAGTACGAACCAAAAGACACGCACCCTCCTGCCGAATACGTCTGGTGAGCTTCGTCGATGTAGGACCCCGTGGATTTCTTTGACGCTGAAAAATGCGTTGTTTCGGAAGGAGGGAATACAGGAGAGAGGGGCAGGTGGAGCTTTTGTCCCACGCTGCTTCGCTTCTCGCTGTAACAACGTGGATTTACTGCCTCGTGTCGTGATAGGCGGACGTTACATCACACGAGAACAACGGGCCGGTCTTCCTCTCCACCTGGGGCAGTCACGAGAATCTGCTCCTACGGTTCCTTCTGTTATATATATTTACCATGACCACCCCCTAAGTACTGCCATGGCCTTCCATAGCCACAGCAACAGCCACAGCCAATCATATCATTCCCTAGATGGAGCCACTATCCT